>Ga0256839_1002678_pt1 | contig 19503 bp, 17 predicted proteins | sample 354166metaG_FD_185968 | JGI IMG/M metagenome (GOLD analysis project Ga0256839, IMG submission 185968) | Hydrothermal vent microbial communities from Mid Atlantic Ridge, Atlantic Ocean - 354-166 | ecosystem: Environmental > Aquatic > Marine > Hydrothermal vents | place: Atlantic Ocean: Mid... | reverse complement strand
TATCTGCCCGGTGCAGCTCTGGCCCTGCGGGGCCGATCTTGCGCTGGATGTAATGTCCGGTCGCCATGCAGTCGGCCTCCAGATCGCGCGCCACATTCAGCAGGTCACGAAACTTGACCCTTTCGTTGCAGCGGATGCACGGCACCGGCGTCGCTCCGGCCAGATAGCTGTCGGCAAACTCATCGATCACCGCGTCCCTGAAGATGTTTTCATAGTCCAGGACGTAGTGAGGAAACCCCATCTCTTCGGCCACGCGGCGCGCATCATGAATGTCTCGCCCGGCGCAGCACGCGCCCTTTTTTGCCAGCGCAGCCCCGTGGTCATAGAGCTGAAGCGTCACACCGACGACGTCATAGCCTTCGCGTTTCAGTTCTGCCGCCACCACAGAGCTGTCGACGCCACCGGACATGGCCACGACCACGCGCGTTTGCGCGGGCGCCTTGGCAAACCCGAGCGAATTGAGGGTGCCGGTTGGATGATCAAGAGCCATGGTCGTTTCCCGGAAGTGGTCCGGCAGAATATAGGCAAATGCTAACTACTCTCAAGGGGCAGTTTCACGCCCCATTAAGCAAGCCGGTCGAAACTGGAGCGGCATTAATCAGGGGTGAGCAAATGTATCTGAAGAAAATCGGTGGTGTGCGTGCGGTCACACTCAAGGACGGCAGTATCATGACGCGGGCGGATCTGCCGCCGGCGAACACCCGGCGCTGGGTGGTCAGCCGCAAGGCCGCGATTGTGCGTGCGCTGGAATGCGGTCTGATCTCGCGGGAAGAGGCGCTTGGCAAATGGGGGCTCAGCGATGAAGAACTTACCGAGTGGAAACAGGCTGTTGACCGGCATGGAATTGAGGCGCTGCGGGTGACAAAGGCTCAGAAGTATAGACAACTGTAAGTTGCAGATGTTATTACGACCTCAGCGGTAACTTGTGGTTAACCATTATTGTCCAATGTCCAATGGAACGACCTTATAGGAGCGGAGATCTTAATATGCGCGTTTTGCTGGTAGAGGACGACCCGACGACATCCAAGAGCATCGAGCTGATGCTGACGCATGCCAATCTGAATGTGTATGCCACCGACCTCGGAGAAGAGGGGATAGATCTTGCAAAACTGTATGACTACGATCTCATCCTGCTTGACCTGAACCTGCCGGACATGCACGGCCACGATGTCTTGCGCCAACTTCGTCTGGCGCGGGTTGACACGCCCATTCTGATCCTGTCGGGGGATGACGACACCGAAAACAAGATCAAGGGGTTCGGTTTCGGGGCGGATGACTACCTGACCAAACCGTTTCACCGCGAAGAGCTGGTTGCCCGCATCCACGCGATCATCCGTCGCTCGAAGGGGCATGCCCAATCGGTGATCCCGACCGGCTCGATCGAGGTCAATCTCGACGCCAAGACGGTCAGTGCCAACGGAAAGCCGGTTCATCTTACGGGCAAGGAATACCAGATGCTCGAGCTTCTTTCGTTGCGCAAGGGCACGACCCTCACCAAGGAAATGTTTCTCAATCACCTTTACGGCGGGATGGATGAACCGGAGCTGAAGATCATCGACGTGTTCATCTGCAAACTGCGCAAGAAGCTCAGTCAGGCGACAGAGGGCGAAAACTACATCGAGACCGTCTGGGGGCGCGGCTATGTGCTGCGCGATCCGCAGCCTGCCGAAATCGACCATCAGCTTGCCATGGGCGCCTGAGCGCAACAGCCGGGGCGCTGCCCATGAGCCAGGCGCCCCTGTGCCGGATGACCGCCTGACACACCTCTGGTGCATCAGGGCGCCGGTTGTTTCACTGGACGCGAACACGCGGGCCTCCTATCAATCCTTCACCGGACAATGGGAGGCGTCGCATGGATATCGATCACGCAAAAAGGCCAGTGGACAGTCTGGGACGTGATGAGGCAAATGCCGAGATCGAGCGCCTGACAGACCTGATCCGTCGGGCCGATCTTGCCTATCATCAGAACGACGCGCCCTTTATTTCGGATGCCGAATACGACGCGGCAAAACGCCGGCTGATCGAGCTTGAAAAGCGCTTTCCGGAACTGAAGCGCCCTGACAGTCCAACTGAAAATGTGGGCGCGCCGCCGCGCGAGGGGTTCGCCAAGGTGCACCATCGGGTGCCGATGCTGTCTCTGGCAAATGCGTTTTCCGAAAAGGAAGTATATGATTTCGACAAGAGAATCCGGCGTTTCCTCGGGATAGACGACGCGACGATCGACTATTGTGCCGAACCGAAGATCGACGGGCTTTCGCTGTCCATTCGCTACGAAGCCGGGCAACTGGTGCAGGCGGCGACGCGTGGCGATGGGGAAACCGGTGAGGACGTCACCGAAAATGCCCGCACGGTGTGCGACATTCCGAAAACCCTGACCGACGCCCCGGATATCCTTGAGGTTCGCGGCGAAGTCTACATGAGCCACGATGATTTCGAAGCCCTGAATCGTGCCCAGGCCGAACAGGGGGGCAAGACCTTCGCCAACCCGCGAAACGCAGCCGCCGGTTCATTGCGTCAACTGGATCCACAGATCACGGCTTCGCGGCCCTTGAAATATTTTGCCTATGCCTGGGGTGAGCTTTCGCAGCCGCTTGCCGATACCCAGATCGGCGCGCTGCATCGACTGGCACAACTTGGCTTCAAGGTGAATGAACTGACCCGGTTGTGCCACGGACCGCGACAGTTGCTGGAGCACTACCAACGAATTGAGGCGGCGCGCCCGGACCTGGGCTATGACATCGATGGCGTGGTCTACAAGGTCAACGACCTTGGCTTGCAACGCCGGCTCGGGTTTCGGTCGAACACGCCTCGTTGGGCCATCGCGCACAAATTCCCGCCCGAGACCGTCTGGACCTGGCTGTTGAAAATTGACATTCAGGTGGGGCGCACCGGTGCGCTTTCCCCGGTTGCCCGCCTGAAACCGGTGACCGTTGGTGGCGTGGTCGTGTCCAATGCGACGCTGCACAACGAGGACTACATCAAGGGTGTCGACACCAATGGCAACCCGATCCGCGGGGGCAAGGACATTCGGGAAGGTGACTGGGTCAAGGTCTACCGGGCCGGCGATGTGATCCCGAAGATTGCGGATGTCGACCTGTCGCGCCGCCCGCCCGAAGCCAGACCGTTCGAATTTCCCACGAAATGCCCGGTCTGCGGATCGGATGCGATCCGCGAGCCGGGCGACGCGGTGCGCCGCTGCACCGGGGGCATGGCTTGCCCGGCACAGGCGATGGAAAGGCTCAAACATTTTGTAGGCCGCGATGCGTTCGACATCGAAGGTCTGGGCGCGAAACAGGTCGAGGCGTTCTATCTGCTCGGATGGGTGCGCGAGCCGGCCGACATTTTCACCCTGGCTGCGCGTGACAGCGCCGGGAAAAAGGCGCTTGTCGGGCTGGACGAGGTGCTGACACGCCTGCAGGGCAGCGCTGACCCGGATGAACAGAAAAGAGCGCTGGCCGAAGCGCTGGGGCTGGACCATTTCGACCCCGATCACGCCCGCGAGAGGTTCGATGAGCGCTCTCGGACACCACTTGCACGCCAGCACGGCTGGGGCGAGCGGTCGGTGCAAAAACTGTTCCGCTCGATCGAGGCGCGGCGACGAATTCCGCTGGAACGCATGATCTTTTCTCTGGGTATTCGCCATGTCGGAGAGGTCGCATCGAAACTGTTGGCGCGCCACTACGGATCCTGGGAGGCTTTCGAAACAGCGATGACGCGCGCGCGCGATGGCGACGGGCCGGAATGGGAAGAGTTGACCAACATCGACGGGGTCGGTGAGGTCTTGGCGCGCTCACTGGTACTTGCGTTTCATCAGGACGCCGAACGCGCGATGATCGACCGGCTTGTTGCACAGCTGGAAGAGATCGAAGATGCGGTCCAGCCGGCTGCTTCGGACAGCCCTGTGGCCGGCAAGACAATCGTGTTTACCGGATCTCTGGAAAAGATGACGCGGGCCGAGGCGAAGGCGCGGGCCGAGGCGCTTGGGGCCAAGGTGGCGGGCTCGGTGTCGCGCAGGACCGATCTGGTGGTGGCCGGCCCGGGGGCCGGCTCCAAGGCCAAAAAGGCGGCTGAGCTGGGGGTCGAGATCATCGACGAAGATGCCTGGCTCACGCTGATCGGCGCCGCATGAGCACACGGCCGCCAGTTCTTTATCCGCTGTTCAGCGCGCTTGAAAGCCTTGAGGGCGTTGGCCCCAAAACCGCGAAAGCCCTGGTTCAGATCGGCATTGAAAAGCCGCGTGACCTGATTTTCACCCTGCCGCACTCGGTGATCGACCGTCGGCGGCGCGACACGGTTCTGGGGGCTGCGCCAAACGAGGTCGTGACGGTGGAGGTCGTCGTTGGTCGACACATTGTGCCGCCCCAGAAGGGTCGGCCTTACCGCGTCGTGGTCGAAGATGCGAAAACGTCCTTTCAGCTGGTGTTTTTTCACCCCCGGGAATCCTGGCTCAGGTCGCAGTTGCCGATTGGCCAGCGCCGGGTTGTCTCGGGAAAGCTCGAAGTTTTCGACGGGGTGGCGCAAATCGTGCATCCGGACCATATTGTCCCACCCGAAAAGGCCGGTGAAATACCCGAGTTTGAACCGGTCTACCCATTGACTGCCGGGGTTTCGGCCAAGGCGATGGCGAAGGCTGTGCAGGGCGCGCTTGCGCGCGTGCCAGAGTTTGACGAGTGGATTGACCAAGCCCTGCGCGAACGCGAAAACTGGCCGGATTTTTCCGAGGCCCTCGAGGCCGCGCATCATCCCTCGTCCCAGGCCGATTTTGCGCAGGAAGCGCCGGCCCGCAAACGGCTGGCTTACGATGAGTTTTTCGCCCATCAACTGACCCTTGCCCTGGCCCGCTCGCGCATTCGGCGCGCCAAGGGGCGGCCCAGCCGGGGCACGGGGCAGCTTCAGGCCAGGGTGCTTGCGGCCTTGCCCTACGAGCCGACCAGGGCACAGACGCGCGCAATATCCGAAATTGCCGCCGACATGGCTGCCGATGTCCGGATGAACCGCTTGTTGCAGGGTGATGTCGGCTCGGGCAAGACGCTGGTGGCCTTCATGGCGCTGCTCATTGCCGTTGAATCCGGCGGGCAGGGGGTGATGATGGCGCCGACGGGTATTCTGGCCCAACAACACCTGGAAAGCCTGAAGCCGCTGGCCGAGGCTGCCGGCGTCGTGCTGGATATCCTGACCGGCCGTGACAAGGGCAGGGAACGCGCGGCCAAGCTGAAGGCGCTGAAGGCCGGCGATATCCAGATCCTGGTGGGAACCCATGCGGTGTTTCAAAAGGATGTCGAATTCAGGGACTTGCGGCTGGCAGTGATTGACGAACAGCACCGGTTCGGGGTGTCGCAACGCATGGAGCTGGGCGCCAAGGGCAAAAGGGCAGACGTTCTGGTGATGACCGCGACGCCGATCCCGCGCTCGTTGGCTCTGGCCCAGTATGGCGACATGGATGTGTCGGTGCTCGACGAAAAGCCGCCCGGTCGAAAGCCGGTCAAGACCGCCCTGGTCAGTGCCGGGCGCATCGACGAAGTGGTGGATCACTTGCGCCGGGCCATCCGGGAAGGGCGGCAGGCTTACTGGGTTTGTCCGCTGGTCGAGGAAAGCGAAGTATCGGACCTGACAGCCGCGCAACAGCGCTACAAACACCTGCGTGCGGTTCTGGGTGAAGGCCGGGTCGGGCTGGTGCATGGCCAGATGCCGCTGGACGAACGCGACGCGGCGATGGCCGATTTCGTCGCCGGAAAGACGTCGGTGCTTGTGGCGACCACCGTGATCGAAGTCGGGGTCGACGTGCCGAATGCCACGATCATGGTGATCGAACGGGCCGAGCATTTCGGGCTGTCGCAACTGCACCAGCTGCGGGGCCGGGTCGGGCGGGGTGATGCGGCGTCTACCTGCCTGCTGCTCTATCAGCCACCGCTGACCGAGGCCGCAAGGCGCCGGCTCGAGATCATGCGGGAAACCGAAGACGGGTTTCGCATCGCCGAGGAAGACCTGGCGATGCGCGGCGCCGGAGATGTGATCGGCACGGCGCAGTCGGGGCTTCCCCGGTTTCGCATAGCCGATCTGGAAAGCCAGACCGCACTGATGGAGATGGCCCAGGCCGATGCGCGCAAGCTGTTGCAAGATGACCCAACGCTCGCGTCGCCGCGCGGTTCGGCGGCGCGACTGTTGCTTTGGTTGATGGAGCAGGATCAGGCAATACGCCTGATTTCAGTGGGTTAGCGGCCAGAGTTTCATTTTGTTCGCTAATGTTCTTAAAAAGTTCTTTACAACTGGTGAAGGAAATGAGAACAAAGAGGCAACAAATCACCACGCAGGAGCCGCAACATGCTGACCGACCTGAAAGACATGATCGAAAGATCGTCGCCGACCCTGTTGTCCGATTTTCTTGGCGGCGTTGCCCTGTTTGTCATGCTGATCGTGGGGCTTCACCTGCCGGGCCTCATCTGATCTGCCTGCGGTCTGTGTCTGGCCTCATGCGCATCCTGTCCCCAAAAGGCGCATGACATCGTTTTGACTGCCTCAAGAACGTCATTGTCCGGGTTGGCCTCATCCCCCGGAAAATGGCTGGCCAGCAGACCCACAACTACCGCCACGTTCCCTGCCGGAGCGTGGCGGTTTTTTATGCTTGCGGGGGCTCTTCCAGCGATTCAAGGGCTTCGAGCGTCGCCTCGAGCGTCAGCATGATCGACGCATGGCGGTTCTTGAAGTCACGGGCCGGCAACAGGGCCTCAAGCCCGGAAAAGGGCGGATCGGGGACGGGACCCCCCTTTTTCAGCATGTCGAGCATCTGCGCCCGGGCGCGCCGGACCTCGTCGATGGTGCGGCCGATGATGTTGGCCCCCACAACCGAAGCGGCCGCCTGACCGAGCGCGCAGGCTTTCACGTCTTGCCCGAAATCCGAAATTTTTCCGTCCCGGAGCGAGATGTCCACAGTCACGGTCGATCCGCACAGCGGCGAGCGTCGCTTGACGGTGGCATCCGGGTCTTTCAGGCGTTGCGTGCGCGGAATGTCGGCGGCCAGTTCCAGGATCCTGCCGGAATACAGGTTGATCAGATCAGTGTCGCTCATGCCATTTCCTCGGGCGGGGTTTCGTTCTAATTAGGGGACCAGCACCAAATTGAAAAGGAAATCGCATGCTCTTTGACCCGTCCGGCCTGAAATACAACAGCGACGGGCTGATTCCCGCAATCGCACAAGAAGCCGGAACCGGCGAGGTTCTCATGCTTGCATGGATGAATGCCGAAGCCGTGGCGCGCACCCTGGACACCGGGCGCGTGACCTACTGGTCGCGGTCGCGGCAGCAATTCTGGGTGAAGGGTGAAACCTCGGGCAACACCCAGGAGCTTGTCGAGATGCGGCTGGATTGCGACCGTGATTGTCTGCTTGTTCAGGTCAGGCAGACCGGCCCGGCCTGTCATACCGGCCGGCGCAGCTGTTTTTTCACCGCAATCCGGGACGGGCAAGAGGTGCAGATAGAGACATAGCGGCACAAAAGAGTTTGTGCGCTGCTGATTTTCTGAAAAGATGATTGCATTGGTTTTGACAGAAAAGGGTATTCTTTGATGTTTGTCACACGTCGCGCGGTGTTGCCGCTGGTTCTGGTCACGGCCCTTTCCCCCCCGGTTCTTGCGCAATCAGATAACCGGTTTGATCCGAACGAGGCCTGTTCCGCCGCATTGTCGCGTGAAGGGGACATGTCTCTGGTCATGATGACCTCATGGGTATTCGGCTATCTTGCCGCGGCCGACAACAAGGCACCCCCGGTGGATATTGACGGTGTCCGGGGGGTGCTCGGGAAAATCCGCGAAATCTGCGAGAACGATCCCTCACGCTCCATCCTGATGATCGTGGCGGCAAGCAATCAGGACGCCGCTTCCGTGCCCGGAAGCGCAGAGCAGGTCCGCGCCCTGCTTGAGACGTTTCTGCAGCCGGGTGCCGATATCGCAGCACTCTCGGCCCGATTGTTCCCGACCGAAGCCGACATTCGTGCGCTTTACAAGGATCCGCTGGCTTCTGCGCTGGTGCGTGACCTGCTGCCGCGATTCAAGCCCGGGGTGAAATTTCAACCAAAGCCCGAGCATGACGCCATTTTCATGGTTCGCGCGACCACCGATCAACTGATCTCGGAAGACCCGATTTTGCAAGAGTTTCCCGGTGGTTACAGCCAGGTCTTGGCTTACATGAAACCGGGGATTCCAATTGTTCGGTTCAAGTTCGTGAAGAGCGGGGAAACGCTTGGTCTGGCTTTCGACGGGTTGGTGTTTGTGAACGGTCGGTGGGTTCTTGTTCCGAAGCCGTGGGGTTATCTGGACTGACCGGCGCGGGCAGGCCGACCAGGGATCTGATATCGGCCGGTGACAGGCCTTCGGCCCGGTATTTCGCAATGGCGCGCGCGTCGTCCCTTTTGGCAAGGCGTTTGCCGTTCTCGTCCCGGATCAGGCGGTGATGGTGGTAGCGTGGCGTCGGCAGGTCCAGCAGGGCCTGCAGCAGAACGTGGATCCTTGTCGCCTCGAACAGGTCTTCGCCACGGACGACATCGGTCATCCCCTGTGCGGCGTCGTCCACGACGACCGACAGGTGATAGGATGTGCCCATGTCGCGGCGCGCCAGAACGATGTCGCCGACCCGGTGGATCAGCTCATCGGGTGTGATCTCATGGCGGCCGGCATGGCGCGGTGAGGTGTCTTCAAATGACAGCGTCGCCTCGCCAAGGAAAGACAGGGCCTTTTCCATGTTCAGGCGTAGTGCGGCGTCGGCGTCGTCGCGGTCCAGGCTGCGGCAGGTTCCGGGATAGACCAGCCCGTCGGGGCCGAAAACCGGGCCGCTCCCTTCCTGCGGTGCATCTGCGGCCGCTTCGATATCGCGGCGCTTGCAGGTGCAGCGATAGAGCAGCCCCATGGCCTGCAATTTCGCAAGAGCCGCGCTGTAATCGTCCAGCCGCGCAGACTGACGCATCACCGGGTCTGGCCATCTCAGCCCAAGCCAGTGCAGATCGTCAAATATCTGCGCTTCCCATTTCGGGCGCGCGCGCGTGCGGTCAATGTCTTCGATGCGCAACAGGAAGGTGCCCCCGGCTGCCTGCGCCATGTCGTGCGCCAGAATGGCGCAATAGGCATGGCCCAGGTGCAGCGGGCCGGTCGGCGAAGGGGCGAATCGTGTGCGCATTCTTCCTCCTACCGCCGCCGCGCGGGCAGGGCAATTGCCGCCCCGTCCCTCAGGACGGTTCGGGTTGCCCCGGGTTTTCCAACCAGCTTTTCCAGGCGTCCTTGGCGCGGTCGGTATAGGCCTTGTAGCGGTCGCGCCGGCCGCGGCGGCCCCCCTTGAGCCCTTCGATCGGGCGAAACAGGCCGAAATTGACGTTCATCGGCTGGAAAGTCCTTGCCTCGGCCCCACCGGTGATGTGGTGAATCAGCGCGCCCATGGCGCTGTCTTGTGGCGGGGGCGGCAGCGGCTGCCCGATGATTTCCGCACTGGCCAGACGCCCGGCCAGAAGCCCCATGGCCGCGCTTTCGACATAGCCTTCGACGCCGGTGATCTGGCCGGCGAAACGGATGTGCGGGCGGGCCTTCAGGCGCATCTGATCGTCAAGCAGGCGCGGAGAGTTCATGAAGGTATTGCGGTGAATGCCGCCGAGGCGGGCAAAACGGGCGTTTTCCAGGCCAGGGATCATGCGAAACACCTCGGTCTGCGCGCCGTATTTCATCTTGGTCTGAAAGCCGACGATATTGTAAAGCGTCCCAAGCTTGTTGTCCCGGCGCAGCTGCACCACCGCATAGGGCTTGGTGTCCGGATCATGGGCATTGGTCAGCCCGACCGGCTTGATCGGCCCGAAGCGCAAGGTCTCGCGACCGCGTTCGGCCATCACCTCGATCGGCAGGCAGCCATCGAAATACGGCGCGTCCTCGCCTTCGTGAAACTCGGTCTTTTCAGCGGCCAGCAGTGCATCGACAAAGGCGTCGTATTGGTCGCGCGACATTGGGCAGTTGATATAGGCGCGGCGCTGTTCTTCGCTGTCGCCCTTGTCATAGCGCGACTGTTCCCAGGCCACATCCATGTCGATACTGTCGGCGTAGACGATCGGGGCAATGGCATCGAAAAACGCCAGACTGTCCTGTTGCGCCGCTTGCGCAATCGCGGCGGCCAGGGCGGGTGAGGTCAGGGGGCCGGTCGCAAATATCCAGTGCCCGGTCTCGGGCAATTGCGTGACTTCGCCGGGTTCGACCTGCACCTTTGGATGCGCCTTGAGCCTTTGTGTTACGGCGTGGGAAAACGCCTCTCGGTCAACAGCCAGGGCACCGCCCGCCGGCAATGCGTGCGAATCGGCCATTGCCATGATCAATCCGCCTGCGGCGCGCATTTCCCAATGCAGCAAACCGACCGCGTTCTGTTCATCATCATCCGAGCGAAACGAGTTCGAGCAGACCAGCTCGGCGAGGTTTCCTGTCTTGTGTGCAAATGTCGGCACCTGCGGGCGCATTTCATGCAGCACCACGTCAAGCCCCGCATTGGCCGCTTGCCAGGCCGCTTCGCTTCCGGCCAGGCCGCCGCCGACGATGTGTAAGGTCTTGTCCATGACGCGCCATGTAGGCCATTGGCACCGGGTTTGAAACCCGTCATCGGGCCAAGGGCCTCTTGTTGTCAGCCAATCCGGTCGGCAAACCGACCTGACGGGCTATTCTTCGCCATCCACACCGTCATCTGCGCCGCTGTCGGCGATACGCGCGACGGACACCACGACCTCATTCTTGCCGGTGTCGAACACCTTGACCCCTCCGGCACTGCGCGAGCGGAAGGAGATGCCCGAGACCGGACAACGGATCGACTGGCCCTTTGATGTGGCAAGCATGATCTGGTCGTCCATTTCGACCGGGAAGGAGGCAACAAGCTTGCCGCCGCGCATGGCCCTGTCCATGGCCGCAACACCCTGGCCGCCCCGTCCACGCACCGGATAGTCATGGCTGGACGATATTTTCCCATAGCCCAGTTCGGTAATGGTCAGGATCAGATCTTCAACTGCCTGCATTTCCTCGAACCGTTCGGGGGAAATGTTGGCGTCGGCGACGGTTTCGTCGTCGTCATCAAGGTCGTCTTCGTTGAGCCCGGCGAGCGCGCGCCGCAACTTCAGATAGGCGGTCCGCTCTTCCGGTGTGGCCTCGAAGTGGCGGATCACCGACATCGACACGACCTCATCGCCCCTGGCCAGTCGAATGCCACGCACCCCGGTGCTGTCGCGCCCCTTGAAGACACGCACATCGGTTGTGCGGAACCGGATAGCCCGCCCGCCGGCGGTCACCAGCATCACGTCGTCGTCTTCGGTGCAGATATGCGCATTGACCAGTTGCACGCCATCGGGCAGCTTCATGGCGATTTTGCCATTGCGCATGACATTGGTGAAATCGGACAGGGCATTGCGCCGGACCGTGCCGGCGGTGGTTGCGAAAACGATCTGCAGGTTGTCCCATTCCTCTTCGGGGACATCCACCGGCATGATGGCCGCCACGGAGACACCGGGCGGGATTGGCAGGATGTTGACGATGGCCTTGCCCTTGGCGGTGCGTCCGCCCTGCGGCAGGCGCCAGGTTTTCAGCTTGTAAACCATGCCGTCGGTGGTGAAGAACAGAAGTTGCGTGTGGGTATTGGCGACAAACAGCGTGGTCACCACGTCTTCTTCCTTGGTCGACATGCCGCTCAGCCCCTTGCCGCCGCGCTTTTGCGCGCGGAATTCGGCCAGTGGGGTGCGCTTGATCCAGCCGGATGCGGTGACGGTCACGACCATGTCCTCGCGTTCGATGAGGTCTTCATCGTCCATGTCGCCGGACCAGTCGACAATTTCAGTGCGCCGCGGAACGGCGAACAGCTCTTTGACTTCGCGCAGCTCGGCGGAAATGATGGCCATGATCCGCTCACGCGAACGCAGGATATCCAGGTATTCCCGGATACTTGCAGCAAGTTCCTGAAGTTCGTCGGTGACTTCCTTGACACCCATGGCGGTCAGCCGCTGCAGGCGCAATTCCAGAATGGCGCGGGCCTGGGTTTCGCTGAGGTTATAGGTGCCGTCATCATTCATCTTGTGCGATGGGTCGTCGATCAGCGTGATATACTCGGCAATGTCCTGCGCCGGCCAGCGCCGCTCCATCAGCTTGGCGCGCGCTTCGGCCGGGTCGTGCGAGGCGCGGATGGTTGCGACGATCTCGTCGACATTGGACACCGCAACGGCCAATCCGCAGAGAATATGGCTGCGCTCACGGGCGCGGCGCAGTTCAAAAGCGGTTCTTCGCGCGACAACTTCTTCCCGGAACGTTATGAAATGCCGCAGGAAATCGCGAAGGGTCAGCTGCTCTGGCCGGCCGCCGTTCAGGGCCAGCATGTTGCACCCGAAAGAGGTCTGCATCGGGGTGAAGCGGAACAACTGGTTCAGCACAACCTCGGCCGTTGCATCGCGCTTGAGTTCGACCACGACCCGCACACCGACCCGGTCGCTTTCGTCCTGAACGTGGCTGATGCCGTCGATCTTCTTCTCGCGGACCAATTCCGCAATCTTTTCGATCAGTGACGCCTTGTTGACCTGGTAGGGCACCTCATCAAGAATGATCGCATAGCGGTCTTTCCTGATTTCCTCGATCCGGGTCTTTGCGCGGATGATCACGCTGCCGCGCCCTTCGGTATAGGCCTTGCGCGCGCCCGACCGCCCCAGGATCACACCGCCCGTCGGAAAGTCGGGCGCCGGAATGTATTCCATCAGCTCTTCGCTGGTCAGATCGGGGTTTTCGATCATGGCAAGCGTACCGTCGACCACTTCACCCAGGTTGTGCGGCGGTATGTTGGTGGCCATGCCGACGGCTATGCCGCCGGCACCGTTGACCAGCATGTTCGGGAAACGCGCCGGCAGAACCGTCGGTTCCTGGTCCTTGCCGTCGTAATTATCCTGAAAATCAACCGTGTCTTTTTCGATGTCTGCCAGCAGGTAGTTGGCAGTTCTGGCCATTCGCACTTCGGTATAGCGCATCGCCGCCGCGTTATCGCCGTCCATCGAGCCGAAATTGCCCTGGCCGTCCAGCAACGGCAGGCTCATGGAAAAATCCTGCGCCATGCGCACCAGCGCGTCATAGATCGCGCTGTCGCCGTGGGGGTGGTATTTGCCCATCACGTCACCCACGGGGCGGGCAGACTTGCGATAGGGTTTGTCGAAGGTGTTGCCGACCTCGTGCATCGCATAGAGGATGCGGCGGTGAACCGGCTTCAGCCCGTCGCGCAGATCCGGGATTGCCCGACTGACGATCACGCTCATGGCGTAGTCGAGATACGAGGTCTTCATCTCATCGACAATGTCGATTGCCGGGCCGTCATGCACAGGGCGTTCGGGGCCGCTTTCGTCATTGAGATCAGGGGTTTCCGGGGTATCGTTCACGTGAAATTGCGCCTGTTCGTGTAAGTTCTACATCTTGTGTTGCCGAGCATATCAGATGCGGGATATGGGGTGCAATCCCTGCTTGGCTCCAAATCCGGCAGCCGCTGCGCTCGAGTGCTAACACTTTGTTTTTATTGAATAGTAATTTGAATGTGCCATGATTTCCGAGCGAATCAATCATAGGGCGAAACATGGCTGAAAATGAAACGGAATTGATGCTGCGCGGCTACGGGCTGACCACGGCCGAACTTTTCTACCGGATGCCTGACCATCAACTGGTCCTGAACAGTTTCATCTGGCAGGAATACGACCTTGCGCCGGACTATCCGAAACTGTTCGAGTTCATCGAGTTCTGGCAAACGGAAATCGAGGGGCCATTGCATTCGGTACGGTTTGTTCATCGCAAGATGATCGCGGCCAATGAATGGCGCAACGTGGTGCAGGAATTCACCCTGCATTGACTGTCAAATCTCCAACCCTGTAAAGCGTGCGACAAGTTCGGCGGTGTTCCTGGTGCCAAATTTCCGAAGCAGCCTGGCGCGCACATCTTCCACGGTGCGTGGCGACAAGGCCAGCTCCCGGGCGGCTTCCTTGCTTGTCATTCCGCGCGCCAAGAGTGACACGACCTGGCGTTCACGCCGGGTCAGGGCCGGGGCGGGCAAGGTGTCAGACAGCAAGGCATAGCTGAGGATCATCCTGTTCAGCGGTGCATCCGGTGTCAGGGTATGGGCGCGAAATCGGCACCAGATTCGGCTGCCGTCGCGCCTGAGCATGAGCCGCTCGTCGCAGTAGTCCCGCCGCTCGGTCAGGGCCCGAAGGCCGATGTCGCGCATCTTTTCAAAGTCGTCGCGGCTGTCGTAGAGCATGCGAAATGATTGGCCGAGCAGTTCCCTTTTCCGATATCCGATCATCCGGGCGAAGGTCTTGTTCAAGGCCCGGATGACCCGGTTTTCTGTCAGAACCAGACCGACCGGGGCGTGCTCAAAGGCCAGTCTCTGCAAGTCGTCCGGGCCGGTCATGTTCGAACCTCTCCGTGGATATACGGTATTGCTACCGTAGTTGTTTGCCGTGATACTGTGAACCCTGAAAGGGGGAAGTTTCATGGCGGATGGGCAGGGCGACCGGGGCAGGCAGCTGGACAGGCTTGTTGAAGACCGGCGCGATGACCTGATTGCGCTTACCCGGGATCTTGTCCGTATTCCGACGCTAAACCCGCCGGGCGATCACTACCTTGAAATCTGCGAGTATCTGTCCCGCAGGCTGAGCAAGAGCGGGTTTGAGGTTCAACTGATCCGTGCCGAAGGGGCCATCGGCGACAGCGAGCGCTATCCGCGCTGGAACGTCGTTGCCAGGCGCGAGGGCGCCCATGCGGGCGAATGCGTGCATTTCAACAGCCACATTGATGTGGTCGAGGTCGGGCGCGGCTGGACGAAGGACCCGTTTGGCGGCGAACTGAGCGACGGTCGCATTTATGGCCGGGGCACCTGTGACATGAAGGGCGGGCTGGCCGCCTCCATCATCGCGGCCGAAGCCTTTCTTGAGGCCTTTCCCGACTTTTCCGGCGCGGTCGAGATATCGGGCACGGCGGATGAGGAAAGCGGCGGGCAGGGCGGGGTCGCCTATCTGGCCGAAAAGGGGTTCTTCAGCCCCGAACGCGTGCAGCATGTGATCATCCCCGAGCCGCTCAACAAGGACCGGGTGTGTCTTGGACACCGTGGCGTCTGGTGGGCGGAAATCGAGACATTCGGCGAGATCGCACACGGGTCGATGCCGTTTCTGGGCGACAGCGCGATACGCCACATGGGGGCTGTCCTGAGTGAAATGGAAGACAGCCTGTTCCCGGCGCTCGCACAAAAACGCACGGCCATGCCCGTGGTGCCGGAAGGTGCGCGTCAATCCACGTTGAATATCAACTCGATCCATGGCGGGCAGGCCGAACTGGACGACTACCGCGCAAGCCTGCCCAGCCCCTGCGTGGCCGACAGTTGCCGCATGGTGATTGATCGCCGTTTCCTGATGGAGGAAACCATCAATGAGGTTCGGGCGGAAATCACTGATCTGCTTGAGCGCGTGAAGGGTCGGCGCGACAGATTTTCCTATGATCTCAGACCGATGCACGAGGTTCTTCCGACAATGACCAGGCGCGATGCGCCTGTCGTGGAAACCGTTTCTCGGGCCATTCGCGAGGTATTGGGCAAGGACGCGCAATATGTGGTGTCGCCGGGAACATATGACCAGAAACACATCGACCGTATCGGGCGGCTGAAAAACTGCATCGCCTACGGTCCCGGCATTCTCGACCTGGCGCACAAGCCGGACGAATGGGTCGGAGTCGACGACATGGTTGACTCCGCCAAGGTAATGGGGCGCAGTCTGATTGAGCTTTTGGCGGGCGATCGTCACGCAAGCGCACCGCAACCAACCAGCAAGGAAGGAAAAAACTGATGAAACATTTCACCATCAAGACCGCGTTCGCCGGGGTTGCCGTGCTCGCGCTGAGCGCTGGTCTGGCGCAGGCGGCCCAAACCGACATTACCGTGGGCATGCAGCTTGAACCGCCCCACCTCGATCCGACATCGGCCGCGGCCGGGGCGATTGACTCGGTGACATATGCCAACATCTTCGAAGGCCTGACGCGGTTTACGTCGACCGGCGCAATCGTTCCGGGGCTGGCCGAAAGCTGGGACATTTCGGATGACGGGCTGACCTACACGTTTCACCTGCACGACGGGGTGAAATTTCATGACGGCACGGACATGAACGCCGATGACGTTAAGTTCACGCTTGATCGCGCACGGGCCGAAGATTCGGCCAATGCACAAAAGGCGCTGTTTGCCGCCATTGCCGAAGTCAACGTGATCGATCCGCTGACGGTGGAAGTGAAGCTGTCCGAACCCAACGGCAACATGCTGTTCAACCTGGCCTGGGGCGACGCGGTGATCGTGGCGCCGGAAAGCATCGACACCATCAAGACCAACCCTGTCGGCACCGGCCCGTTCAAGTTCAGCAACTGGGTGCAGGGCGACAAGATCGAGATCACCAGGAACCCGGATTACTGGGGCACGCCGGCCAAGCTGGAAAAGGCGACGTTCAAGTTCATTTCCGACCCGACCGCGGCGTTTGCCTCGGTGATGGCGGAAGACGTCGACGTGTTTACCGGCTTCCCCGCCCCCGAGAACCTGCCGCAGTTCGAAGCGGACCCACGTTTTCAGGTTCTGGTCGGCTCGACCGAAGGCGAAACCATCCTGTCGACCAACAACAAGATGCCGCCATTTGACAATGTGAAGGTGCGCGAGGCGCTGGCCCATGCGATCAACCGGCAGGAAATCATCGACGGGGCGATGTTTGGTTACGGCACGCCGATCGGCACCCATTTCGCGCCGCATCACCCGGCCTATGTCGACCTGACCGCGCTGTCGACCCATGATCCGGAGCTTTCAAGGAAGCTGCTGGCCGAGGCCGGGTTTCCGGATGGCTTCACCACCACCCTGAAACTGCCGCCGCCGTCCTATGCCCGCCGCGGCGGAGAGATCATCGCCGCCCAGCTTGCCGCTGTCGGCATCAAGACCGAGATCACCAATGTGGAATGGGCTCAATGGCTGGAGCAGGTGTTCCGGGGCAAGGATTATGGGTTGACCATCGTCAGCCACACCGAGCCGCTGGACATCGGCATCTATGCGCAGCCGGACTATTATTTCCAGTATGACAACCCGGCATTCCAGGCGCTGATGGAGGAGCTGAACGCCACGACCGACCCGACAAAGCGCGCCGCGATGCTTGGAGCTGCCCAGGCGACCATTTCCAAGGACTATGTGAACGGCTACCTGTTCCAGCTGGCAGCGCTCACGGTTGCCAACGCAAAGGTCGTCGGCCTTTGGGAAAATGCACCGACCCAGGCGACCGATCTGACGGCGGTCTACTGGGAAGACTGACATCTGAGCCTTCGGAACCCCGGCCGGTGTCGGGGTTCCGCCCCCTCTTGCACCCAGATGGCGAACAATGCTGCGCTACACGCTGAAAAGACTGTTGTCGCTTGCGCTGAGCCTGATTGTGGCCAGCGTGGTGATTTTCGTGGCCATCGAGGTGGTTCCGGGCGATCCCGCCAGCTATATGCTGGGGATAAACGCCCAGCCCGACACGGTGGCGGCGCTTCGTGAAGAACTCGGGCTGAACGTCGGCCCCTTTCAACGCTATGTGAACTGGATCACCGGGCTGGTGCGGGGTGATTTCGGCACGTCCTATACTTACCGCACCGAAGTTGCCGACATGATCGGTGAACGGCTGTGGATATCGCTTCCCCTGGCGCTCTTCGCTCTGACCATGTCAACGCTCATCGCTTTTCCGGCCGGCATTCTGGCCGCGACCAAAAGAGGCTCGGCCTGGGATGTCGCGGTCATGGGGGTGACTCAGCTGGGTGTCGCGATCCCGAATTTCTGGTTTGCGATGCTGATTGTTCTGGTCTTCGCCATCAACCTGCGCTGGTTTTCTGCCGGCGGGTTTCCGGGGTGGGATCAGGGGCTTGCTGTCGGCCTGAAGGCGTTGCTGCTGCCGGCCATTTCACTGGCGCTACCGCAGGCGTCGATCCTTGCGCGGGTCATGCGGTCGGCCCTGCTGGACACGCTGGACGAAGACTTCATCCGCACCGCGCGCGCCAAGGGGCTGACCCGGCGCCAGGTCTTGCGCCGCCACGCGCTGCGCAACGCGATGATCCCGGTGCTGACGATCATCGGGCTGCAGTTTTCCTTTTTGCTGGCCGGGGCCATCATCATTGAAAACGTCTTTTTCCTGCCCGGCCTCGGGCGGCTGGTGTTCCAGAGCATTTCACAGCGGGATCTGATCGTGGTCGAAAGCGTCGTGATGCTGCTGGTCTTTGCGGTGGTCGTGGTGAATTTCGCGGTTGATCTGGCCTATGCCGCAGTTGACCCGCGTTTGCGGAGTCGGGGCTGATGGGGCGCGGGGGCTGGGTGCGGGCCGCGCTGTCTTCGCGCAGTTTCATGTTTGGCCTGATCTTGAGCCTGTTGTTTCTTGGCGCAGCACTGCTTTCCTTCTTCTGGACGCCGTTTGATGTGGCCAGGCTGACAATCAGCGAGAGGCTGCAATTGCCGTCGGCGATGCATTGGTTTGGCACCGACCATTTCGGGCGCGACATTTTTTCGATGATCATGGTGGGCGCGCGCACCTCCATCGCCGTGGCGCTGGTCGCGGTGGGGATCGGGATGGTTATGGGCGTGCCGCTTGGCCTTGCCGCGGCCGCCCGCGCGGGGCGCCTGCTTGATGAAATCATCATGCGCGGCAATGACCTTGTCTTTGCCTTTCCGGCGCTTCTGATCGCCATCATGATCACCGCCGTTTTCGGCGCCTCGGCAGTCAATGCCATCATCGCGATCGGCATCTTCAACATCCCGGTCTTTGCCCGGCTCACGCGCGGTGCGGCCCTTTCACTGTGGAAGCGCGACTATGTGATGTCGGCGCGGGTGGCCGGCAAGGGCGCGGCGCGCATCAGTGCCGAGCACATTCTGCCCAACATCGCCAACTTGCTGATCGTGCAGGGGACGATCCAGTTTTCGCTTGGCATTCTGGCCGAGGCCGGGCTGTCCTATGTCGGGCTGGGGGCCCAGCCGCCAACCCCAAGCTGGGGGCGGATGCTTGCGGATGCGCAGACCCTGATCAGCCTTGCGCCACACATCGCGATTTTTCCGGGGCTTGCCATCGTGTTCACGGTCCTTGGGCTGAACCTCATGGGGGACGGGTTGCGCGATCTGTTTGATCCGCGCCTGCGAAGGGCGCGCGCATGAGCCTTCTCGAAATCAGGAAACTGTCTCTGGCCATTCACGAAACGGCGATTTTGCGCGACGTGTCGCTTGATGTCGAGCCGGGCCAGATCGTTGGCGTGATCGGCGAAAGTGGTTCTGGCAAGTCAATGACCGCCTATTCGGTTGCCGGCCTGTTGCCCGATGGCGCAAACGCGACGGGGCAGGTCATGTTCGAGGGGCGAAACCTTCTGACAGCAAGCGAGCAAGAGATGTGCGCCTTGCGCGGCAATGAGATTTCGATGGTGTTTCAGGAACCGATGACGGCGCTGAACCCGGTGCAGACC
>Ga0256839_1002677_pt1 | contig 19508 bp, 17 predicted proteins | sample 354166metaG_FD_185968 | JGI IMG/M metagenome (GOLD analysis project Ga0256839, IMG submission 185968) | Hydrothermal vent microbial communities from Mid Atlantic Ridge, Atlantic Ocean - 354-166 | ecosystem: Environmental > Aquatic > Marine > Hydrothermal vents | place: Atlantic Ocean: Mid... | reverse complement strand
CCTGCCTTTCGGCCACACCTTCCTGTCATTTCCCACCCCCTTGTCATTTCCCACCCCCTTGTCATTTCCCAACACCCGTCATTTACCCACTACCCCCTGCCATTTACCCACTACCCCCTGCCATTTCTGCCATTTACCCACTACCCCCTGTCATTCCGAGCGCAGCGAGGAATCTTGGGTCACCGGCACAGGATTTCTCCCTGCGGTCGAAATGACACTTCTTTGTCATTCCCATCTTTTTTGTCATTTCGAGCGCAGCGAGAAATCTTGGGTCACTGGCACAGGATTTCTCCCTCCGGTCGAAATGACGGAGAATGGGGTCGGAATGACAGGGTGAGGCCGGTCGAAATGACAGAAAAACGAGGCCGCTCTGAAACGACAGAACGGGGCCGGTCGAAATGACGAGAGAGGGGAAGGTCAGCCAGAGTCTCGCTGGCCGATGACACCCCCCTCCCTCCGGCCGAGAAAACAGCGTGCCGCCGCCGGCGCGAGGGGCATCATCGAGACCCGCCGCAGTTTGTACCCCTTGCAAATGTCCTTATAATAGTTTGTTTCCGCTCAGAAGACGCCGGACGCAGAGCACGCGTTCCTGCACGGGGAAGGATGGCGAAACCATGTCGGATCATTTGATGGCAACCTATGCGCGTCTGCCGGTCACCTTCGTGAAGGGCGAAGGCCCCTGGCTGTGGGACGAGGCAGAACACATCTACCTGGATGCGCTGAGCGGCATCGGTGTCTGTGGCCTGGGACATGCCCATCCCGCCGTTGCCGAGGCCCTGGCGCAACAGGCGAGGACGCTGGTACACACCAGCAACCTGTACCGCATCCCCCTCCAGGAACGGCTCGCAGAGCGCCTGTGCCGGCTTGCACAGATGGAACGCGCCTTCTTCTGCAATTCCGGCGCCGAAGCGGTGGAGGCGGCCCTGAAACTGGCGCGCCTGCACGGTCATCGCAAGGGCATCGCCGAACCGGCCGTCATCGTCATGGAAAACAGCTTTCACGGCCGGACCCTCGCCACCCTGAGCGCCACCGGCAATCGCAAGGTACAGGCGGGCTTCGAGCCCCTGGTAAAGGGCTTCATCCGCGCCCCCTACGACGACATCGAAGCATTGGAGGCAATCGCCCGCAACACACCCGACGTCGCCGCGGTCCTCCTGGAACCGGTGCAGGGCGAAGGCGGCATCAACGTCCCCTCCGCCGGTTATCTCGCCGCCGTGCGCGAGCTGTGTGACCGCCAGGGCTGGCTGCTCATGCTGGACGAGGTACAGACGGGTGTGGGCCGCACCGGCAAGTGGTTCGCCTGCCAGCATTTCGATGTCAGGCCGGACGTGTTGAGCGTGGCCAAGGGACTGGGCAACGGCGTCCCCATCGGGGCCTGCCTTGCACGGGGCGAGGCTGCCTCGCTGTTCACCCCGGGCAGCCATGCCACGACCTTCGGCGGAAACCCCCTGGCCTGCAGCGCGGCGCTGGCCGTGCTGGACGTCATCGAAAAGGAGGATCTGCTGGCGCGGGCCACGACCCTGGGCAAGAGCATCTGCACGGGCCTGCGTGAATCGCTCGGCGCCCATCCCGCCCTGCGCGAGGTGCGGGGGCTGGGCCTCATGATCGGCATCGAGCTGAACCTGCCCTGCGACGGGCTGGTGCAGAATGCCCTGGCTCACCGGCTCCTGCTCAGCGTCCAGGCAGGGCGGGTCATTCGCCTGCTGCCGCCGCTCATCCTCGGCGACGAGGACGCCTACCAGCTCGTCTCCATTCTGAACACGGTCATCCGGGAATTTGCCCAGGCTTGTGCCCCGGAACCGGTGAACGACTGACAACGCCGGGCCGCCGCATGAACCGACCGGTGCGTCATTTTCTCACCCTGCAGGACATCTCGCCGCAGGAATTCCGCCACCTCATCCGGCGCGCCTGCGAACTGAAGGCCATGCAGCGGCGGGGCGAGATCCACGAGCCGCTGCGCAACAAGGTGCTGGCCATGGTGTTCGAGAAGTCCTCCACCCGCACCCGCGTCGCCTTCGAAGCCGCCATGACCCAGTTCGGAGGGAGCGCCATCTTTCTCTCTCCCCGGGACACCCAGCTGGGACGCGGCGAACCCGTGGAAGACACGGCGCGGGTCCTGTCGCGCATGGTGGATGCCATCATGGTACGGACCTACGCCCATGAAACCCTGGAGCTGTTCGCCGCCCATTCACGGGTGCCGGTGATCAACGGCCTCTCCGACCGCTACCATCCCTGCCAGCTCCTGGCCGACATGCAGACCTTCTTCGAGCATCGCGGCGACATCCGCGGCCGCACCGTGGCCTGGGTGGGCGACGGCAACAACATGTGCCATTCCTACATCAATGCCGCATCCCGGCTCGATTTCCGGCTCCACATCGCCACGCCCGAAGGCTACGAGCCCGCGGCTGAACTGCTCGCGGCCCATGGCGACCGGGTCACCCTGCTGCGCGATCCCCACGCCGCGGTGGCCGACGCCGACCTGGTGGTCACCGATGTCTGGGCCAGCATGGGCCAGGAGGACGAGAACAGCCGTCGCCGGCAGGCCTTCCAGAACTACCAGGTCGACAGCGATCTCATGGCCCGGGCCGCGCCCGACGCCCTGTTCATGCATTGCCTGCCCGCGCACCGCGGGGAAGAGGTCAGCGCGGAAGTCCTGGAAGGCCCCCAGAGCGTGGTCTGGGACGAGGCCGAGAACCGGCTCCATGCACAAAAGGCCCTGCTGGAATTCCTCCTCGCACCCGCCACATGAGCGCCCTGCTGGACATCCGCGGCATCAGCTGCCGCTATCATGGCCAGACCATCGTGCGGGACCTTTCCTTCCACGCCAACCGCAACCAGATCGTCTGCCTGCTGGGCCCCAGCGGCTGCGGCAAGACCACGGTCCTGCGTGCCATCGCCGGCCTGGAACCCGTCACCCGGGGAGAGATCCTCCTGGAAGGCAGGGTGCTGTCAAAACGCGGTTTCATGATGCCGCCCCACAAACGCAGGCTGGGCATGGTGTTCCAGGACTATGCCCTTTTCCCTCACCTCACCGTCAACGAGAACATCGCCTTCGGCATCCGCAACTGTTCGCGGGAACAGAGGACGGCACTCACGGCACAACTGCTGGAAACCGTCGGTCTCGAGGGCTACGGCAAGCGTTATCCCCATGAGCTGTCCGGCGGTCAACAGCAACGCGTGGCCCTGGCGCGCGCGCTGGCAGCGCAACCCAAGGTCATCCTGCTGGACGAACCCTTCTCCAACCTGGACATCGACCTGCGTGAACGCCTGGGCATGGAAATCCGTGAATTACTGCTGGCGCGTGGCATCACCACGGTACTGGTCACCCACGACCAGCACGAGGCCTTTGCCTTGGGCGACATGGTGGGCATCATGAACGAAGGGCGGATCCTGCAATGGGACACGCCCTTCAACCTGTATCACGAGCCCGCCAACCGTTTCGTCGCCGATTTCATCGGCCAGGGGGTCTTTCTCCGCGGCACCCTGCTGAGCGCCGACCGTGTGGAGACCGAAGTGGGCGTCATCCAGGGTGACCGCGCCTATCCCTGGCCACGGGGCACGGCCGTCGATGTCCTGCTGCGTCCCGACGATGTCGTGCCCGCCCCGGACAGCCCCCTGCGGGGTGAGATCGTGCAGAAGGCCTTCAAGGGCGCGGAAATCCTCTATACCCTGGCCCTGCCCACGGGCAGCCGGCTGCTGTCGCTCTTTCCCAGCCACTTCCATCACGAAGTGGGCGAGACCGTCGGCATCCGGATTGCCGCGGATCACCTCATCGTCTTCCCCATCGAGGAAACGACAACGCGCGGGCAAAGCTCAGCGGTATAACCATTCAGCTCCCCTGCAAGAGTGCTGCGCTGCCCCCCCGGCACGAACGGCGTATCGGAAAAGGCGTTCGCGGCCAGCCCGCCGGGGTAACAGCGGCAGGAGCGCCGCCCCGGCGCGAAGAGGGGCTTTCCGCCCAATTTTGATCCCCTCTTCAGCTGTGTCATTTCGAGCGCAGTGAGAAATCCTGGGGTCGGCGGCGTAAGATTTCTCCCTTTGGTCGAAATGACAACGTTCTTGTGTCATTCCGAGCACAGCGAGGAATCCTGGGCCAGTGACACAGGATTCCTCCCTTCGGTCGGAATGACAATGTACTGTGTCATACAGCGCCCTGTGTCATTTCGAGCGCAGCGAGAAATCCTGGGGTCGGCGGCGTAAGATTTCTCCCTTCGGTCGAAATGACAACGTTCTTGTGTCATTCCGAGCACAGCGAGGAATCCTGGGCCAGTGACACAGGATTCCTCCCTTCGGTCGGAATGACAATGTACTGTGTCATACAGCGCCCTGTGTCATTTCGAGCGCAGCGAGAAATCCTGGGGTCGGCGGCGTAAGATTTCTCCCTTCGGTCGAAATGACAACGTTCTTGTGTCATTCCGAGCACAGCGAGGAATCCTGGGCCAGTGACACAGGATTCCTCCCTTCGGTCGGAATGACAATGTACTGTGTCATACAGCGCCCTGTGTCATTTCGAGCGCAGCGAGAAATCCTGGGGTCGGCGGCGTAAGATTTCTCCCTTCGGTCGAAATGACAACGTTCTTGTGTCATTCCGAGCACAGCGAGGAATCTGATCGCAGAGGCACAAGATTGCATCCTCGCTCGAAAGAACATGGCGGCATGAATAAACAAAGAATCACAGGGCCGGAAACTCGCGGCCCTGTGATCGTTCATTCTGAAATGATTATCAGGGAAGCTGGGCTGCAAGATATTCCGCCACCGCCTTCATCTCATCCTCCGTGAGACGCTTGGCAATGTCGGCCATCATACCGCCAGGATCGTTGGTCCGCTTACCTTCCTTGAAGTCCTTGAGCTGCTTGATGATGTAGTCGCGGTGTTGCCCGCCGATGACAGGAAACTGGCTGATATCCTTTGCTCTGCCTTTGCCACGGGGACCATGGCAATTGATGCAGCCATAGACACCGGTGCGGGGATTGCCCTCCTTGAACAGCTTCTCACCCTTAGCAGCCAGCTTCTTATCCACGGGAGCTATGGGCTTCTTGGCCATCTTCTGACGGCTGAAATAGGCGGCGATGTCCTTTGCGTCCTGAACCGTGGCCACGGTGGCGGCCATCCCGGCCATGGTGTCGTTGTTGGTCCGGATACCTTTCTGGAAATCACGAAGCTGCTTGACGATGTAGCCCTCGTACTGCCCGGCAAGACGAGGAAAATCGGCGACTGCACTGTTACCATCTGCCCCATGACAGCCAGCGCACAATGCAGACTTGGCCTGCCCTGCTTCCGGATCGCCCCCCTCGAAGGCCGCCCAGACATGGCCTGTGACAAAAAAGACCAGCAACCCCCCAAAAGCAAGCACGAATCGATTCTTTGTCATAGATGCATCCTTTTTATACTTATTACCCATGAACGGGCGGTGATAACACATCATTGCACGATGAGACGACAACCTTCGCCAATAGTCGCTTATTCTAAACGGATCGGGGCGGGACAATCAATCTCCATGCCGCGTGCACCCAGGACGCACCCCGTCCCCGACGGATGAATAACCCCATGATTCAGCGCAACATTACGCCCCATCTCGGCCTTTTTGCGCGAGCAGCATCTGCAACTTGGCCAGGCAGGCCAGCACCATGAGGGCGATGCCGCCGAGAAAGAGGGTGGACGCCGAAAATCCCAGGACATAGAAACTGCCCGCAAGGCGCGCGCCGCCCGCCAGGGCGCACAGGCCAATGCCTGCCAGGGCAACCACATTGCCTTCGCTCCCGTAGATTCATTGCACAGTCGCCTCTGCCGTTCCGTGGACGATGGTAATCTTAAGGCGGTAATCGGAAACAGGGCTGAATAGAAACCGGAAAAGCTCTCTTCATTCGCCACGATCCCGCCTCCGGCGCGAGGCCTTGCGCAGCAGGTGGGGAATGAGCAGGTACAAGGGCATGCGCAGGTAATGGGAGCGCATATACAGCAGCCAGCGCGCCAGCCCGTCGCCGACGGCCCGGCAACTGTCGTGGTCCACCTCCAACCCCCGGCCGAAGAGGACATCCATCAATGCCCGCAAGGGAGGCGGCGGCGCGGCGTCGGCCACCGCTTCCAGGACTGCGGACGGCACGGGCGTATCCAGCAGCCGCCTGCAATGGCGCAGGGCATAGTACAAGGGACGTTGCAGGTCGAGTTCCGCGGCCCGCCGCGGCAACGCCTCCCAGAACCCTTCATCGGTCCCGAAATGGCGCAACAGCAGATCGAGATCCACCAGGTCGCGCAGCCCCCGCTCCAGTTCGCCGTCGTGGAAAAGGTGCGTGGCACTGTGCAACACCATGTCCGGGGGAGACAGCACCAGTGCATTCCGTCCAGCGGGTACTGCATCCGCGAGGAGCCGGGATGCCCGGGGATGCAGGCGGGCCGTATCGGGCAGGATGTTGTGATGCACGTCCAGCACGGTGCGCCGGCGGATGTGGCGCAGCGGCGGCAGTTCGTGCATCCAGGTACGGTAATAACGCTGGTCGTAGGCATCCAGATGGGTACTCATCCAGCCGTGGCGCATCAGCTCGCGCTCCACGGCCTCCAGGCGCGGCCTGGGCACGAGAATATCCACGTCACTGAACAGCCGTCCCTCGCTGTTGGGCAGCCCCGCCAGCAGGTAGGCTGCGCCCTTGAGAAAGACCACCGGAATTTCCAGGGGTGCCAGGGCCCGCAGGATACAACGCGCCTCCCAGCGCACCACCCGCTGCTGGGCCCGCGCGTAGACGCGCGCGGACTCCAGGTGCACGAGAGGCGCCGGTGGCACTGCCGGCAACAGCCCTTCCTGCGCCAGCAGCCAGTGAAGATGGCCCAGCAGCTCGGCCCGGCGCGCCTGGCGCACCAGCAGATCCCAGCGCGGCAGATCCAGCGTCCCCGCCCGCGCGGGCTGGCACAGCACTTCCAGCAGGAGACTGGGCGCGCTCATGCCTCCCCTGCCAGCAGGGCATCGAAGGCAGCCACGGCGCTTTCCAGATCCGCGTACTCGAAACGAAAACAGCGGCAATCCTCGATGAGGTCCGCCAGCACCCTGAAGCCCTCCGCGCCCACCACGCTGTAGTTGAAACCATTGTCCACCAGGGCCATGAGCATGGCCGCCCGCCCCTCGGGCACCATGACCCCCTCGCCCTGCGGCCGATAACGGGGCATGACGACATAACGGGCCCTCGCGCTCTCCTGGGCACGCCGCACGCTCTCCGCCGGGGGCTTCATGTGCGCCACCGTGCCCTTGCGGGTATCCACGTGGGCCTCGCCCATCACGGCCTCCGGCACGAAGTCCTGGATGACCCGGATGGATTCGTTCTTGAGGCTGACGGGCCGGGGATTGGGGACCAGTTGCCCGTCCTCCAGCGATACGATGGCCATTTCGTCGGAAAACAGGCGCCAGCCCCGTCCCACGAGGGCGGCACAGAGGGTGCTCTTGCCCGCGCCCGGGGCACCCGGCAGAATCACGGCGACATCGCCGCGGGCCACAACCGCGGCATGGAGAATGACGTGGCGATTGAGGAAGGACGCCATGCACCAGTTGAGACCCCACTCCAGCATGGGAAAGGCCTGGGAGCGCGGCAGGGGCTTGAAGGGCGTATGGCCATCCAGATAAAAACAGACCTGGGGCCTGAACCAGCGTCTCAGTCCCGGCGGCGGCGCCAGCCGCACGTGGAAATCACAGAATCCCCCCTCCCGGGCCAGAGAATGATCGCCATAGAGCAGTGAAAGGCCGTCGGCCACATCGGGAAGGGCAGAGCGGATATGAACGGTAACAGGGCCGGTCCGCAGCGCAAGTCCCGGCCCCGCGAGCCTGCGCCTCAAGTCAGCCGGCGGAAGCTCGGCAACCCTCACCCGGCACGGGCTCCACGATGTCCAGACGCTGAAGAAGGCCGAGCGTATGCCTCAGACCGGCAGGCTCATCCTCCCCCGCTGCTCCCTCCCCCAGCAAGGCGGCAAGCTGCCGTTCGGTTGCAGCTCCCTGACGGAGCCGATTGAAGACGACGGCCGCCTGGCCGTCGAGAAGGTGGGTATTGCCGGTCCCGCCGTGATAGAGGACGATCTGGCCTTCCCATTCCCGGGCCAGCAGCTCTGCGTCTTCCACCAGGGACCAGCCACGGTCCGCAGCATCCTCCATGGTGCAGCGCTTACCAGTCGTCCCGCTCGTTGAGGAGTTCGAAGTCCTCCTTGAGGCCCTCGGGATCCACCAGGTGACGGAGATTCCACATGTCAATGATCTGGCCTTCGGTATAACCGAAGATCTCGTCACCAAAATGGGCGGCATTGAGCAGGGCCGCGACCGCATGCGCGCCCAACTGGTAGCCGTCCAGCTTGCCGTTCATGGCAAGCACCTCCCACATGGAGGCGCCGCCATAGAGATTGCCGCCGAAAAAACCGGCCTGGCCGTCGCTGTTGGCAAAGCCCGCATGGAAGGGCGTCCCATCCTCGAAACTGCTGCACAGGCCGCTTCCACCCTTCGTCTTCTTGCACTTGCCCGGCGTATAGGGCGCTGGCCATTCGTCAGGGTGATTCAGCCAGTGCCCCGGCGTGTGTCCGGCGCAGTAGTGATCATCATCCGGGTTGGAAAGATTGCCTGACAAGGTCCCGGAGACCGTGCAGTGACGCGCCAGGACGGGACGGCTGGAGACCGTCATGATGACGGCCGGCGCGGCGATGCCGGCGCCCTTGAGAAAACGCCGGCGGCTGTCGGAGTGAGACTTCCCGGCCACTCCCTGCCCCGGTTGCCCCAAGTCGCTGCTGGTGTCATGGGCAGCGTTTTTCTTTTCATGACCAGCCACTTCGAACACTCCTTCTGTGGCTCTAATCTATCTTGAGAGATATATTAGACGTTTGATGGTTCTGATTCCGCCTGTACAATGAATACATTGATTATCCCCTTTTGAGCGTCAATTTTCAAGCGTTCAAACACCTTTTCAGACCACCCGAAGAGACTCATGCAAATTTCATACTGTCAAAGACGGTGACTTTTTTCCTTGATATTTCATGCAGCTGCATGAGGCAAAAAACCAAGCCGAAAAAACTGTAAAGAATCCTGACGCTGCCGGCGTCATACGCTAAAAAACTTGGGATGGTGGAAGTGACCAACACAAGATTTCTCCCTTCGGTCGAAATGACAAGGAGAAGAAAAGAGACAGCGCCATAAAGCCGGTCATTCTTCCAAGCGCTCCCCGCCATTCCGGGCGCTCCCGGTCATTCTTCCAAACCCTCCCCGCCATTCCGGGCGCTCCCGGTCATTCTTCCAAGCGCTCCCCGCCATTCCGGGCGCTCCCCGCCATTTCGAGCGATCCTTGTCATTTCGAGCGCAGCGAGAAATCTGAACACAATGAAACAACCGTTCTCCTCAGCCGAAGTGACAGGAAATTCCCGGGAGCGTTCACAGACAGGCGCCGTGCCGACGCTCGCGGCAACGCGGTACGCCACGCGCCAGTACAATAATCATTCAATCGCAGGGGCAGGCTCACTGCCCCGCCCCCACCTCGCTGGCCGCGACGAGGTCCTTCAGATAGATGACAGGAATGGCATAGGTGATGCCACTGGGATCCGAAAGCAGGTGCTCCTTCTTGCCCTTCACCAGCACCGAGTTGATGATACCGATCACTTCGCCCGTCTCCGGATCATAGAGGGGACTGCCGCTGTTGCCTGGATAGGCCGTGGCATCCAGCTGAAAGACGTTGAAAGGATTGCGCATCTGCCGGATCAGCGCGGGATCGAGCTGCCCGGCGTTGTCCGCGGGGGTGATGATCGGGGTGATGGCCGAGACGATGCCGCGATGGGTCACGGGATAGAGCCCCAGCACGGCGCCGATGGGAAACCCCGTAAAGGCATACAGCGCCCCCTCTCTCACCCGGGAATCATCCCCCAGCTTCAGGGCCGGCAGGGGCGGGCCACTGATGCGCAGGATGGCAAGGTCATGATCCTTGTCCACCGCGATCCGGCCCGCCTTGCGCATGGCGGCCCCCGCGCCCCGCCCCGCAAAGACGGCATAGTGTTCCTTTTTCGCCCGGTCCAGCTTCTGCGAGACCACGTGGAAATTGGTGGCCACATAACGCCCGTTGCCGATGACGAACCCCGATCCCAGCAGGCGACCCGGGGGCGAACGGGTCTTCTGGTAAGTGCCCACCCCCACAACAGCGGGCTTGATGCGCTCAATGGTATCCGCCAGATCGGCATGCGCGGGGGCATTCAGAACGAGCATGAAAAAAAGCCACGCGTAAGCGGCAGATGCGGCGGCGGCATGCAGCCTGTCAGGGCCCATTGATGATCTCGGCAATGGTGTATTCCTTTATCTGGCGGGCGTGGGTAAAGATGATGAGTTCCCCGATCAGCCCCAGGGCAAACAACTGGGCCCCCAGCACCACCAGCAGCGAACTCAACAGCAGGGCAGGACGCTCAGCCAGGGAAACCCCGAAAAACAGGCGCTCCACGACCAGAACCGTGATGATCAGCGCACCCACGCCGAAGGTCGCGCTGCCCACCAGGCCGAAGAAACGCAAGGGTTTCTTGGTGAACTTGACGAGAAAGAACACCGTCAGGATATCGAGGATGCGGCGCAGATAGACACCGGCGCGGTAGACCCGCCGATGGGCATCCTTCGGCGACTGGCGCAGTTCCACTTCAATGATGCGAAACCCGTAACGGGAGGCCAGCAGCGGCAGAAACCGGTGCTGATCACCGTAGATCTGGACCTCGTCCACCACGGCCCGCCTGAGAGCCCGCGCCCCACAACCCAGATCGTGAAAGGCGGAACCCGCCAGGAAGTTGAGCAAGCCATGAAAGACCCGCGACTGGAACTGATTGATCCCCGCATCGATCCTCGGCCAGCGCCGGGCGATGGCGATGTCGTACCGATCCAGCGCCTCGACGAGCCGGGGCAGATCATCCGCCTCGACCTGATAGTAAGCCGGCAGGGTGAGCAGCTTCTCGCCGCGGGCCTGGCTGAAACCCGCGGTCAATGCCGTGGCCTCACCGAACCATTTCGCCAGCTTGACGATGGTAATGGGCTCCCCTTCCCGCTGCAGGGCCTTCAGCGCCTCCACCACGTCGGGATATTCGCCATCGATCACATAGATGAACTCGAAACGCAGGCCCGTCGGCGCAAGCCCCTTCCGGTAATCCCCATACAATTCCCGCACCGCATCGAAGCGCTCGCTGACGGGAATGATCACCGAGATGTCAATCTCGCCCGGCATGCCCGCGAACCTTCCTCTTCAACATCATTCAGCCTCTTCCCCGGGCCGGATGACTTCCACCGTCAACGAGGAAAGCTGGTGCAGATCGACATCACCCGTCTTGTAGATCAGTTCGCCCAGGGCGCCGCAAAAGACGAAAAACGTGGCCAGGGCGGAGAAAAGGACGAAAACCCCCGGCATGACGATCATGACCTGATCGCCACGCATCACGTATTCCTGGACGCTGAAGAACAATGCCAGCAAGGCAACCAGAAATATTGGCACGGAAAGCAGGACAAACCACACAAAGGGTTTCGAGGAAAATGAAATGAGGGTCTTGACGGTGAGCAGATCCAGCAGCACCTTGTAGATCCTCGACAGGCCGTACTTGGACTCCCCGAAGCGGCGGGGGTGGTGTGCCACCTTGATCTCCGCGATCCGCGCCCCGGCCACCGAGGACATGGCGGGAATGAAACGGTGCATTTCCGAATAGAGCGGCACCTGCTTGATGACGGTGGCGCGATAGGCCTTCAGCGAACAACCGTTGTCCTTGATGGGCACCCCCGTCACCTTGCCGATGAGCCAGTTGGCGATGCGCGACGGGATCTTGCGCGTGATGAGCTTGTCCTGGCGCTTGTGGCGCCAGCCCACCACGATGTCATAACCCTCCTCGATTTTCCCGATGAACGCGGGAATGTCGGCCGGATCGTTCTGCAGATCCCCGTCCATGGTGATCAGGATCTCGCCCCTGGCCAGATCGATCCCGGCAGCCATGGCCGGGGTCTGACCATAGTTCCGGCGGAACCGGACCACCTTCAGGCGCGGATCCCGGCGCGCCAGGGCCGCCGCCCGCTGGAAAGTCTCATCCCGGCTGCCATCGTCCACGAAGAGCATCTCGTAGTCGGAGACCACGCCCTCAAGCGCGCGGACAATGGCCTCGTACAGAGGCACCACGCAGTCCTCCTCGTTGTAGAGGGGGACGATGACAGACAAAGCCACATTCCTGGCACTAGCAGCCATAACCACAAAAAATCATAAAGTTGGACTCTAATTCTTAAGGAAGCGCTTATTTTCTGCTTATTATCTGGTCTCATATGTCCGCATCAAAATGTATAGCCCGGATGGAGTGAAACGTAATCCGGGTGTGGGGGTTTTGCCGTCTGGTTTCTGGATTGCGCGCTTGCAGCGCTTCATCCAGGCTACCGAACCGGCGCGCCTACAGCCGGACCCTGTCCATTCAGCTACGAGACCCTCAGTAACTGCCCTTATCATCGACCACAGGACATCCTGTCTTGAACCGATACGATGACTTGACGATATCCATAGCAATGGAATAATGCAATGCGCCCGCTTTTCTTGGCCAAGAAAAAAGCTGTCAAAATGTGCCAGACGCTATAAACTGTCCGCAACCCAACCGTCGTGGCAGTCTGTTGCCCGGCAAAAAAATCCCTCACAACAATAATAGCAGGCCACCTGAATTTTTACCCAGGTCATCGGTCAGATTCAGGGGAACCTGAGGGACCCGGGCAACGTGTTGCAATAGCAAGCCATGGAATATTCACATAAATCGCATCACCGGTCAGCACCTGCTCAGACTCAGCGTCGGCACTTCAGCTTTCAATTCCCGGTTCTGTGACAGAGGCCATATCACAGCGGCCAGTGGAAACCGACAATTCGTTACAAGGGGCATCACGCTACTTTCACTATGGCGACACTTACTGGCCAATATAATAAGATGCTGAATAATAAAACGTTTTTCATCCTCCTGCTGACTGGCGTGCTGACCGCCTGCGGCGGTGGCGCTGGCGGTGGCGCTGGCGGCGGCGAGAACAACGAGAAGGCGAGCAATACCCTCAGCCTGCAGGGCAGCGTCGGCGACGGTCCCATTGTCTCGGCGACGGTGGAAATCACCACCCTCGATGGCACGCCCGTTGCGACCGTGAGCAGCGGTGTGCAGGCGAGCTACCGAGTGGACCTGCCGAGCGAGACGACGCCCCCCCTACTCCTCAAGGCCACCGGCGGTACTGACACGGTCAGCGGCCAGCCTCCGACTTTCACCCTGTATTCCGTCGCTCTGGACACCCGCGAGAACACCGCCAACCTCAACCCCTTTACCACCCTCATCGTCAAGACGGCACAGGCGATGCCAGGCGGCCTCACAGACTCTAACCTCGCCACGGCAAGGGACACCATCCTGACCCGGCTCAACTTCGGGCTGGATAAAAGGCTCTTCCCCGATCCGGTCGGCACTCCGGTCACCACGGCCAATGTCGCCAATGTGGTCAAGGCCAGCGAAGCACTGGCAGAAATGATCCGCCGCACCCGCAGCGCCCTGGCGGACGCCGGCACGGTGCTGAGCGAAGACGAACTCATTGCCAGCCTGGCCGGGGACCTGAGCGATGGCCTGCTCGACGGCAAGGGACCGGCCGCCAGCCTGCGCGCCGCCGCCACAGTCCATGTCGTCAGCGCAGGCGTCATCCTGGAATCCCTGGAGAACAAGCTCAAGGTCAACGGCATGCCTGCCACCGCGCAACTGGATGCCGCCATTCAGCTCACACTGCCTTCCGCCACCCAACGCACCGGCGACGTGCCCGTCACTGCCGCGATGCTGGCCCAGGCCAACGAGGCCCTCCTCGCCAGCCGTGCCTTCGCGCCGTCGAACGACACTCTGAAAACGCTCTCCGACACGCTGAGGACCATTGGATCCGGCTCACTCCCGGACACCATCAACCTGCCCACGGATGCGGGCATGGCGCTGGATCTCGTGATTTCCCAACTGGCAGGCGCGAGCGAGAGCGAACTGAATGCGGTCATCTCCGCCATCGGCGACAACAGCGACAACAGCGCGCCCGTTATCAGCGGTTCTCCGCCCACGACCGTGACGGCAGGCGGCACCTACAGCTTTGCCCCCGTCGCAACCGACCCCGATGGCGATACGCTGACCTTCAGCATCAGCAACAGGCCGGAGTGGGCATCCTTCAACAGCAGCACGGGAGCCCTGACCGGCTCGCCCACAAGCGGTGATATCGGCGTCACAACGGGCATTGTCATCAGTGTCAGCGACGGGAGCGCCGTATCCACGCTGCCCGCATTCAGTATCAATGTGACCGCGGAAAACGAAACGCCCCTTGCCATCAGCAATACCAGCATCCCGGGCTATCAGTGGAGCAGCCTGAAGACAGGCCTGAACGTATTCATCGACAGGGGTTATACCTATACGAATTTTCCCGATCGTTTTGAGAATCTGCCCGTGCTGCGCACAGCCAACAATGACAAGGGCGCGACAGGAAACGATTTCCTGAGCTTCGACGTCAACCGGCCGGTAGCTGTCTATGTGGCTTATGACAGCAGAATCGCAAATCTCCCCGGCTGGCTGTCATCCTGGACAGCCACGGGAGAACAGATCTTCGACACTGACACGACACGCGATCTCTATCGCAAGGACTTTCCCTCCGGCACCATCACGCTCGGGGGAAATGCCGGCGGCAGTTACAGCATGTATACCGTGCTGGTCGATGACGGTACCGGTGGCAACAATACATTGAACAATGCACCCACCATCGGCGGAACGCCTCCCGGCACGGCCGTCACGGGCAGCACCTACACGTTCACACCGAGCGCGGCCGATCCCGATGGAGACAATCTGGTCTTCAGCATCATCAACAAGCCCGCGTGGGCAAGCTTCGACACTGCGACAGGCACCATCAGCGGCACGCCGGCCCTGAGCGACATTGGCACAACCAGCGGCATTGTCATCACGGTCAGCGACGGCTCCCTCAGCGCCTCGCTGCCGGCCTTCGACATCAATGTCTACAGCACCGCGACGGGCACTGCCAACGTTTCCTGGACACCGCCCACCACCAACGCCGACGGCACGGCACTGACCGACCTGGCGGGCTTCAGGATCCATTATGGCAGTACCGAGGGCAATTACCCCAACACCATCACTATCGCCAACCCGACCATTACCTCATATACTGTCAACAACCTGCCTTCGGGCACACACTACTTCGTGGTGACAGCCTACGACGATGCGGGGAACGAAAGCGTGTATTCCAATGTCGCCAGCAAGACCATACCGTGAGGAGGCGAGCAAACCATCATGAAATGGATCACCTCTGGACTGATTCCGGCCCTGTTGGCCATACCCTCCCTGGTGACTGCCCTGGACAACATACCAGAAGACATCGATGCCTGGACAGAACAGGGCATCGTGCTGCGCAGTGGCCCGCCGGGCGCATGGGACGAAAAGCCTTTTCTCATGAAACCTATTGGTGCCCATAAGAAAGATGGTATTTATTACCTGTATTACCTGGCGGGCTCAGAGGGTTGCTGGAACGAGGATGCCGACACACGACACCAGTCCGTGGGACTTGCCACGAGCACCGACGGAATCAATTTCACGAAATATGACGGCAACCCCGTGCTCAAGCCGCATGATTTCCTGCCCGTAGAATCCCATGAAGAAGGTATACGAGGTGGTGTTATCCGATATGTTTCAGAGAAAAAAATGTGGCTGGGCTTTTTCGGCGTGGAATCGCCGGGAGGCCCCGCCACCTGCCCCTTCATGGGCTCGCAATCGCAGTGCGCCTGCAATATTCCAGTGGATGCATCCATCTATGCGGCGACCTCAACAGACGGGAAAAACTGGACCATAAAAGGCGAGGTCAACGGCGTCTACAACGGACAGGAAAACTATGTGGACGATTTCCATTACCGTGACGGCCAATACTATGTCTGGCACCACCGGGCCCAGGGTGGCCAGATGCACCGGGCATCAAAAGGGCCCGATTACATGAATCTCACACTGCTGGGCAAGATTCCCGAGCTCTGCTGGGGCTGGGGAATTTTTCATACATACCTCCACGACGATGGCGATACCGTCACCGGCATCTACGACCCCAACGGTGGCTGCGCACCACCGGGAGACAACACGCTTTTCTTTGCCACGACAAGCCTGAGCAACATGACCGAGATCCGCAATGTGCGGCCGATTCACAACAAGGGCCAGAGACATAATTTCATCATGAAAGACGAGGACAGCGGCCTCTGGCGCTGGTATTACAATGTAACCACCGGCCCCGACGCCGGCACCATACAGCTACGGACCCACCCCATAGCCGCGGCGGACACACTGGCGCCGAGCGCGCCCACCTCAGTCAATGTTGATTGAATGATTATCCCGAGATTCCTGTTTACAGGCCACGCCCCGATTTTGTGAAAGACTGCCACAGCAGTCTATAGAGACGCACATCGTCCCCGTAGATCACGCCCGAACCCTCCATTTTGCGCCGTTTTCTCTGATTTATTTTGTACCTCAGGTACTTGAACAACTCCAACGACAAGACTGCGGGCACGGCGAGTTTTCTGAGCAGACCACAGCCGACCTTATTATATCCATAGTACGCCATATATCGGCCCACGAGGCACTGTATAAGGCAGACCTGCCACTGTGTCAGATCACGCCGCCATCGCTGTCTTGCCGTTGAATTGATATGCTTTTCCGTGCCTTGTTTCCAGGGTTCATTGACAATGTAATCGCCCGCCTTTCTGTGATAGTCGAGCATCTCTGGCACAAAGGGCACGCCGACAAAATCGCAGATCTCACGACAGATATTCTCGGGATTCTCTATGAGATCCTCGTAACGGATTTCATAAAAACGACTCGTATCCTCCCTGTGGCGGCATGCATTGGCGATCTCAGCGCGCCAGCGCAGCGTGTTGGCAAGCACGTCATTTGATGCCCAGGGCATGCTCATCATGGAGGCAACGACATCGCGTGGATCACGTACAATATGGATGATTCTTGCATCGGGGAAAAGAGCGATCAGCTCATCCAGATACCGGATATTCTCGTTCGTTTTCTCGCCATAACGTGACTTTCCTTCTATTTCGGCAAATGACTCCATAAGCAGACGGTAGAAATCCCGCTGCAGAGAGGCACCTTCCTGAAGCCGCCGCCTGACCCGGCCCAGAACCGGATCGAGCTTCGGCAGCAGTCGCACATGATAGGCCCTGCGCAACGTGTGGTTTAGAAAATGGTCAATCGTATCGATATCTGTTTCCTTTGCATCAGGTAACAGCTTGCTTATTTCGTCGAAATAGTGGATCTCGCCATAAATCGCAATATCTGGATGTGAATTCAGAATCATCTGAAGGAGTGTGGTACCTGACCTTGATGATCCTACAATAAAGACAGGATTTATATTTGCATATTTAGGCATCGTAAGGACGTTTTTATAAAAATGACACTATGTAATTCTATTATGATTAATTCCGTACCATTGCATAGCAATTAGATTATTGTAGTCATATAGGCTATAGCCTAATCTGTTTGCTCTTGCCTCATACTTTTTTAGTTTACCCCCAATACCCCATAAAATCTTATTCAATAATTTATTTCTATCCTTTTCCCACATAGAAAAATATTTCTCATTAATATTTGGGCTAATAGATCTTTCTATTTTTACTGGACTTAGCCCCAAATAATCGAATATCTCATTAATTTTGTTCTGAGGATTACGAACAAAATCCTCATATCTTAGGATATATACAGACTGTAAGTATGGCATGTCCTTAAGAAAGGTTTCATATGCATAAATAGCATGGTCTATTAATCTTATTATTGGATTAAAGGTCCACTTCTTTGTTGCATAGCTAATAGCTACTGGATGTCTAAATATGACTATGAATCTACTATTAGGAAAAATCTTTTGTATAAATCTCGTCCGTATTAGATTGGGTGGCGATTTCTCGACAATATATTTACATGAAAAATCTAAATATTTACCCCACTGATTGATGATCGTTCTTCTATTCGCTTGAGTGGCAAGAGGGTGTGAGTCATCCATATAGGCTTTTGGATTAAATGCGAAACGTCCTGGACCACCAAATGCGCTAGCAGGTTTGTAAACTGATTGCAAATGCTGCCCTTCGTCTTCTGGAACACCAGTATTATGGAATCCTGTGATCTCTTTATGAGACCGTATAATTTCATGCAGGACAGAGGTTCCAGATCGGTGCAAACCTGCTATAAATATGAACTCATTATCCATTCAATATTTCCCTCTCCTCGATACACTGCTATTCGATGTAGAAAAAAAATTTAATATTCCTGCATGCGTCCAAATGCCTGCGTGATATTTTACAAGCAATAGCGTCAGAATATTTTTTATGATCCATGCTGATGCAATGATAACTGAGACAGCAAGCACTCCATACTCATCAACCAGCAATGTCATCAACGATAGGGCAACAAGAGTTATGATGACAGAGATATACATGTTGAGGGTCTGATATCCGAGCATGTTCAGTGTATACCCGCTCAGTCCTGTCCAGACATTCACCATCTGCCCGATGCTCAGGATAACCAACGGTATAACGCCACCTCCATAATAATCTCCATATAGGAACACAAGAATACTCTCAGGAAATATTACGAATGCAGAAAGCAGAATGACCGAAGGAAGTGCCGCTGCAGTTGCGACGCATCTCAGCATCCTTTCCAGCTTCTTGTACTCACCTGATGAGTTAAGTTGAACGATGAACGGGGCAGCGACCTCATAGGCAACGATTAGACTCAGAGATACAAATTTCACCAATCGGGATGCTGCTGAATAAACAGCCACCTCCTCCTCTGGTCTGTATATCCCCAGAATGATAGTATCCATGTGGAGAATAGAGAAAGTGCACAGTGCAACCATCAAGAACGGAAATGATTTCTTGATATATTCAGACCACACAGATCGTTCATTGGCATCTGTATTGCGTGACATGGGTATTAAGATTCGCCATATAAGAATTATTTCTATTACAAGCAATATACTACTTACGACAATTATTATTGCTAGCACGTCAGCCAGGTAAAGCGAAAATCCCATGTTATGAACGATCATGAGGATAATGCCTGTTATCAGGCCGGCACTGAAACCACCGAACACGGTACCGCCTGAGAAAATGCTCGCGTAATCTATTCTACGTAATGCTCTGAATAACTCAGCAAGCAGCAATTGGAGCGGGACGATCACGACCCATATCGAAAAAAGCATCCTGAAGTAAGGATCATTGTAAATATCGTCCGGGAAAATCCACCTCGCAAAATCGATAAAAAAAGTGTATATCAATATTGATGAAGCGATGGATAACAGGCAAACAGACAGGATATTGATTTTTACAATATCAACGACGCGAGCTTCTTCTCCAGAAGAAATCGCCTCCCCGATCAGCTTGATTCCAAGCTGATCCAGGCCCAGACGCAGCACGACTGACAGCATGATCACGATGCTGAAGGAAAGAAAGAGGACACCCACGCTTTGCGGATCCAGT
>Ga0256839_1002676_pt1 | contig 19510 bp, 6 predicted proteins | sample 354166metaG_FD_185968 | JGI IMG/M metagenome (GOLD analysis project Ga0256839, IMG submission 185968) | Hydrothermal vent microbial communities from Mid Atlantic Ridge, Atlantic Ocean - 354-166 | ecosystem: Environmental > Aquatic > Marine > Hydrothermal vents | place: Atlantic Ocean: Mid... | reverse complement strand
CCGCTACCGCTTCTGCCGCGGTTTCAGGAAACCAAACCGTTACCATTGCCGCCAGTGGCACAGGCATTACCGGTACCGATTATAGCTGGTCAGGTACTACCATTACTATGGTAGATGGAGCTACTACTGGCTCGGTTACTTTTACCATTTTAGACGATGCCGATGTGGAAGGAACAGAAACAGCCACCTTAACCATTGCCAACCCTTCGGCTGGCATAACGTTGGGCGCAACCACAACGCAAAATATTATAATTACCGATAATGATGCAGTTCCCATAAATTTATCCTTATCTGCCGGCACAAGAACCGAAGGTAATTTAACCCCTATTACCATAACTGCCACTAGTACAGTACCTGTAACAGGAGCACAATCGGTAGATATAAACATTACAGGTACAAATATTACAGGAGGAGACTACTCCTTACCCAGTAATACTATCTTAATTGCAGATAACTCCACCTCCGGAAATGTGACCATAACCATAACCGATGATGTTTTATTCGAGCTTTTAGAAACATTACAACTCTCATTTACAAATTATTCTTCTGGCTTAATTGGGGGAACAACAACTACTGATAACATCACCATTACCGATAATGACACAGCACCAACAGTAACGTTGTCTGCTAGTTCTCCCATGGCAGAAAATGGTGGAAATGCTACCGTTACAGCCACACTTTCAGCCATAGCCGGGGTAGATGTAACTGTAAACCTAGATTACAGCGGAACAGCCACAGGCAGCGGAACCGATTATTCCACCTCAGGAAATAGCATTTTAATCTCCTCCGAATCCGGAACTTTAGGTACTGTAACCATCACTGGAGTTGATGACGCTATAGATGAAGGTGCAGAAACCATCATTATAGACATAATCAGCGTTACCAATGGAACAGAAAGCGGTGTTCAGCAAGAAACCATTAGTATAACCGATGATGATCAAACTCCTTCCATCGTAAGTGTGGCTATCCCTAATGTGGCGATGAATGTAAATGATGTAGTTACGGCAACCATTACCATTTCAGATGATGGAGGCGATACACACACTTTAATATCAGGAACAGTTGCCGGTTATAATTTAGGCGCTCTTACCCCTGCTGGTGCAGGTGTTTACACAAGCCAGTTTACCATTACCGATGGCGGAACAGATTATGCAGGAACAGATGATATCCCTGTTTCGAATCTAGTTGTTAACGATCAAGGCAGCAACCAAAATACTCCTTATACTAGTGTAGTTACTCCTCAAAATGGAGACCCTATCGATGCAAACATTCCACAAATCAATTCCGTTACTTCTGTAGGATCGGCTGCAGGACTACTTGAAATAGGCGAGACCATTACCTTTACAGTTACACCACAAATACCAGAAAGTGGTCTTATTATTGCTCCAACCTCCTATAATGGAGGTTTGTTAACGTGGAGTACTACAAACGGTGGCACCACTTATACGGCTACTTACACCATTGCTAACGGGCATTCAGACCAAAGTACACCACTTCAACTCACCAGTGTAATAATTACCGACCCTTCGGGCAATACAAGTCCACCCGCCAGTACTTCGGATGTAACCAATACCATTGATGCCAATCTACCACAAATTAGTAGCGTTACATCAAATATTCCTACCATATCAGATTCTGATAACGGAAACCAAGTAATAATTACCATTACGTATAATGAAAATATGGATAATGGAACGATACCTGTAATTTCATTTCCGGTTGAAAACCCATTAACAACCTTAACATTTAATGCAGGCAGTAGCAATTGGGCAACAGCCACCCAATACCAAGCTATTTATGATATAATAGATGCCAATGAAAATATTACCGATATTGACGTACAAGTAGCTGGAGGGCAAGATTTGGCTGGAAACACCCAAGTTATAGATGCCTCTAATACCAATGTATTTTCGATAGATACACAAAACCCAACGACCTCTAACATTAGTGTAGCAGGCACCGTGATTAACACAAAAACGGTGATTAATGAAGCCGTTTCGCCTACCGTAAACTTTGTCATTACATTTAACGAACCCATGCAAGGGGCTTCTACCCCTGCAATCTCTTTTCCAGTTGAAAATGCACTGGCCAATGGGTTAAGCTTAAACTCAGGCAGTTGGACTGCCATTAATGAATACACAGCCGTTTACAACACCACCGATTTAAACGTTGTTTTAAATGATATTGACATACAGGTTACTGCTGCCAACGATGCTGTTGGTAATGCAATGAGTACTTATAATGTGGGCGATGTATTTGATATTAACACGGCTAATGCTACCGCAACCAATATTTCTATCTCAAGCAACCCCATAACAGATAATGAAGTAGGTACAGAAACAGTTTCTATTACGGTTGATTTTTCGGAACCTATGATTGACGATAATTCTCAAAACCCAATAATAGCTTTTACACCCAATATAAGTAGCGAAATGACCGAAGTGCCAGCAGCCGCTACCTGGCCAACTACCCAACAGTACATTGCAAGATATACGATAATTGATAATGATGTTAAGATTATTGACATTGACATAGATGTGACAGGCGGCCAAAATGCAACAGCCTTAAACCCCATTACCCCTGCCCAATCGGTAGATGCCTTTGATTTAATAACACAAAGCCCACAGATAGATAATGTAACAACGGTTGTTACAACGGGCTATTATATGGCTGGCGAAGTAATTGATATTAGAGTAAGCTATGACCAGGATGTAGTGGTGTCGGTTGGTACTCCCACCTTAACATTAAACTCTGGTGCTACGGTTAATTACACAGGCATGGTAAATTCCAATACATTGCAATTTACCTATACCGTTTTAGCCGGAGAAAATACTCCTGGGAGTGATAGACTAACCTATACCACCGTTAATTCATTGGCTTTAAATGGAGGAACCATCCAAAGTACTGCGGGCATAGATGCCATTAACACGTTGCCTGTAATTGGTGGAGCAGGCTCTATGTCGGATGTAGAAGCCTTATTTGTAGATACAATAGAACCAACCGCCCTCACATTAACCCCAGCAGACGATAGTTTTAATTATAGGGTAGATGGTAATTTTATCCTCCAATTTAACGAAGATATTCAATTAACTAATAATGGCCTTATTACCATATTTGATGTTACATTAGGTGTTACTGCCTTTACATTCGATATGGCAACAGCAACAGAGGTAACACTTAATGGTACAAATCAAATCATCATTAACCCTCCCTCTGATTTAAACGTTACTTCACAGTATTATGTGCTATTTGATAACACCATTATTCTCGATTTAGCAGGCAACCAATTTGCAGGTTATAGCACCATAACCGATTGGAATTTTGTCACCTTTGGCCCACCAATTATTACAAGCATTGTCCCCGAAGTAGGTACCGCAGTTTGTATTGGTGAAAACCTGATTATTAACGGCTCATTTTTAACAGGGCTTACCCATGTAACATTTGAAGGTGGTTTTGTGGCTACTGGCAGTGATGTGGTAGTTATTAGCGATACGGAGGTTCGGGCAATAGCTCCGTTAAACTCTTTGACTGGGCCTATTATAGCTAAAAAAGATAATTCAACTGGTAACCCAGAGGCAGAAGTAAAAACAGATACACTAGCCATAACACCTAATACGATTAAACTTGGGCCTAGTAGTGCCGACCTCGATTTTGGTAGTATTAACAATACAACTGTTTGTACATCAGGCACCACTACCACTTCTACTATTGCCATTGCAATAACAGGCGGCACAGGAGATTTCTCTTTTACCTACACAGCCCCTAACAGTTTGGGGGTAATAGGAGATATTAATATAGCTAATTATACGGCTGGAAATGATGAAACCATAGACCCACAATACGCTGATAATGATAATATATTTACATTAAAGACCGTAACCGATGCAGAAGGCTGTGATGTACCCCTCACTCAAATCTCTGGTAGCTATACGGTAAGAGAAAACACAAGAGAGGTTATTGATGCTGGAAGTGATGTATTAGGGCTTGGAGAAGTGAGTTATTTAGTAGAAGATGTTCTGGATTTACCCGTAATAATTAATACTGGAGACATTGACTTCCCTTTAATAACTCCACCATCCACATCATCCGGTGCTATAATTTGGTCAAACCCAGTTTCAAGCGATGGTATTTTTAACGATACAACTTTATTAAACCCTACTTATACCATTGGGGTAAACGATCTATTCAACAATAGTGTTGATCTTACTATTACAACCACAGATAATCCAATAAGTTGTGATGCAGCCTCCGATGTGCTAACAATTAATTTAGTTACAGCAGCAACAGCAACACCGGAAATAGCCGGTGGAGGTAGCACCTTTTGCTGGGATGGCAGCCCTACGCCCCTTATTAATTTAGATGGATCTGTTGGTGGTGGTGCTACTGGTGGTTTATGGGAAAGAATTCCTGACCCAGGCGACTCAGAGGGTGTCGCCTATCAAGGGTTTGACACAGGCACTGTGCCTGACACAACAAGTACAATTTTGGATGGCACTTATCTCTTTACAGCTTTTGAAGAAGCTAGAGGATATGCAGATCTCACCCTTACACCTACTGGTGGTGCAGGTACACCAAGTGCAGAACCAATGACGCTTTCGCTTAGCTTAGTTCCAACGGTTAACTTTAACAGCCCGGCCACCTCCGTTTGCGAAGGAGAAACTGGTGTTTTATATTCAGTAGCTGATAACGTAGGTAGTACATACAACTGGGCCGTACCCACTACTGGCGGAACCACATTTGTGGGGCAAGGAACAAGCACCGTTTTTATTGATTGGGGAACAGGAGCTACAATAACAGGAGCGCAACAACAAATAAGTGTTACAGAAACAAACAGCGAAGGATGCAGTAATAATCAGTTTTTAGATATAACGGTTAATCCGTTGCCATCAGTATTATTCCTCACACCTCAAACAAATTTTACCACAGCAAATGCACCACTTATACTTACGCTATCCAGCATTACCTCTGGTTCTCCTGCAGATACTATCCCTTTAATTAATAGCAGCGACACCATTATATTCTTTTCGGGGCAAGCTGTGTATAAAGATTCCAACGATGATTGGACTTTTAACCCTTCACTCCTCATCTACGATTCGATAACACCAAGCAATAATGATTATACCATTTCATATAGCTTTACAAATAGCAACGGATGTATAAGTTCAGGAACTAAGATTTTCAGCCTAATTAATTCAGACAATTTAATTACAGGGTTAGCCAGGGCCTTTTGTGTGTATAATGATCCCACAATAACACTAGACCCTTTTTTAAAAACGGATGAGGTTGTTACTACGTGGGAATTAGAAGAAGATCGGGTCTTACTTCCCCCTGATCAAACCATCTCTTCAGGACTTATTCAGCCTAACTTATTGTTATTTGAGTACATTTTTAGGCCAGACAGTGCAGGGCAGTATTTAAACACCTCTGAATCAAGAGAATTATTTGTTAAATATTCTACTAAAAATACAGCTACGGGCGAAACTGATGCAAGAGGTCAGCTTACCACAGTTTTTGCCAGACCATCATTAGATTTTACTTTGGATGAAAATCGTATTTGTACCACAACCAATCAAATCAGTTTAGAACCGGGCAATACTATAAGTGCAGCTACAGGCACTTTCTTTGAATTTACCACCAATAGACCAGAGCCAGGTGTAATTACATACTTTTCTGATCCAAATGACCCATTAGACAAAACAAAATGGAAAGATTTTAAACTCAATATTGATGCACTTATTGTGCAAGACTCAATAAATGGGGATACACTTGATATTGGATACACGTATGCAGAAGGCAATGAATTTTCGATAGTATGCGAAAATACAGTTACCAAACAGATGGTTGTTTATGCACAACCCGATAAACCAGCTACTCCAGCATTAAATAACACCTATTGTGTAACTGATTTAACTAATATACCAACGGCCTCCATTATCAACCATCTAACAGGGTTTAATAAAGACGGAGACTTGGTTGAAGCAAGAGTAATATGGACGAATGCAGCAGGAACAGAGGTCTCGAATGATTCAGATTTTACACCAAACGCAAGTCAGCTCCCCATTGATGTCAATAGCTTTTTTGTTACCCAGTTTCTTTCTAATTGGTGCGAAAGCGAAACAACCGAAGTAAGATTTATAAACTTTACAGGTGTAACTTATGGGCTTGTAAATAATTGCTATGACGATTCAGGTACTTTACGTATAGCATTTCCACTAGGTAATAGTACAAGCATTAGCAGGTTAGATTGGGAAATTCAAGACTTACAAGGCAATACCATTCAATCTTTTCCAAATACACCAGCTACACAACTAATTGACTTAAATGTGGGAACTAATTTTGCTCCAGGTGGGTATAATTTGATTTTGGATTTACAAACAACATCGGGTTGTGCAGCCTCTTTTACAGAAAATATTGCAGTACTGGAATCCATCAACGTTACGGGAACCAATGCATATATTGAAGATTTTGAAGTCAGTGAAGGTGGTTGGGTGTCAGAAAGCGTTTTTGGAATATCAGCTTGGGAATATGGCCAACCCAATGGAAATGTAATTAATACAGCCTTGGAAGGCCAAAATGTGTGGATGACAGGTTTGAACCCTGGCTATGCTGCTGGCACCAACACAAACCTATACAGTGCCTGTTTTGATATTTCAGACTTAGAACGCCCTATGATTAAAATTGGCACCTATTATAATACTACGTCCGATGATGGTGCTGTAATTGAATACACCAATGGCACCAATTTGGCTACGGCCACATGGAGCATTTTAGGCGAATTAGAAACAGGTGATAAATGGTATAATGCACTAAATATAACAGCCAATCCAGGTAACCAAGGTACCAAACAGTTTGGCTGGTCGGCCAATACAGATAGTGTATGGCAAGAATCGAAACACGTGCTAGACGGTGTAAGCCCTGCCCTTGGCAATGTTATTTTAAGGGTGCAGTTTAAAAGCAGCAGCACCAACCGACCCAATTTTGATGGCATGGCCATTGATAATGTATTTATTGGCAATAGAACACGTACCGTACTCCTAGAGAATTTCTCAAGTACCATGCAGGCTACTGCTACAGAAAGTGAAAATGATGCCATCCGATTGCTGGCAAATAACACCAGTGCATTAGCTGTGATTCAATATCACCCTGATGTGGACGGAGACGACCCTCTAAGTACGTCAGCCGATGCCGATGCCAGGGCTTTGTATTATGGCATTACAACCACCCCAAGAGTGGCTATTGATGGCAAAGCCGAAGCAGATATGCTTTACACAGAATGGGGGAAAGATGAATATAGTATTCGTGCATTAAATAGCTCCCCCTTAACTATTATTACCACAGTTACTCAAAATGATGATGCCCTCGAAATTAGTTCAAATATTACCGCATTAGAAAACGTACCAGAAAATTTTATAGTACACACCGCCATAGTGGCCAATCAACTATTGGCTTCTAATTACCCTGCAGAGCAAATGCTCTCAGGCGAAAGTAACTTTAATTATGTGGTTCAAAAGATGTTGCCTTCTGCCTCGGGCCAAAAATTTAAAGAAGGGTTAGCGCAAGGAGATAATATTACGGTAACAAATACATGGTCAACCAGTGAACAATACGCCTCGGGCACTTATTCCATTATCATATTTGTGCAAGATGAACAATCGAGGGTGGTCTATCAAACCGAAATAATAGAACCAACCTTAAACACGGTAACAGGCATTGAAGAAGAATTAGACTTATACGGTTTTGCAGCTTACCCTAATCCTGCCAATGCCTACCTTACATTTAAAATTAAGCAGGAAGTTTTAACAGATACCAAGGTAGAGGTGTACGATCAGTTAGGGCAGTTAATTTATACCACCACCCTACCCAAAGGGCGCAATCAGCTAGAAATTAAAACAGTGGAGTGGACATCTGGCATTTATTACATTCAATCAGAGCTAGATGGTGCGCCTATTCGCAAGCGAATAATGGTACAGCATTAAGTTATTGGGGTTATTGAGGGTTTGGCGTATGGTTCTTTCTGAAAACGTTAGTTGGTGTCCAGTGGTAGATGGACCTTATGCGCAGGTCTGTTTTACTTACCCTAAAACATTGCTCTACCTGCCAGAGGTCATGATAGTGTTCCAGTATTGTTTCTGCTGGCATATCCTTTTATATTAGTTGCCACTCCTAGCAGCCCATCCCATTGTTTGTCTTTTTCTATTTTTTCGGTATCTATGCCATAGGTACTTTCTCCTTCTAACGTAATGTATTTTTTGTAACTGTTATGTTTAATCAGGTCTTTGGCGTTTGATGATTTTTTGGTTTTCTCGATTAATTTATCAACAGCCTTCTGGCGGTCGTGGCAATCTTTAACTGCTCGTTTGCTACTGTAAGAAGCTACCAGCCTACGTTCTACGGGTTGTGATGGCTTGGTGTAGCCTCTTTTGTTTCTTTTTTTGCATCTGTCTTTTTGTTTTTACGAACGGGTATTATAATGTTTTTTACGGATAAGCCATCGGTAAGGTGGGTGTAACTGGCAGTGTCCAATACATGTTCAATTACTTGTTTTGACTGGTTTTTAATCCTGCCCCCTACAATATAAGATTTACCATGGGCTTCCATCAATTTAAGGTTCTCCTCGTTAAGCATGCCACTGTCGGCTACGATGATTAGCTCTTTCAACCCGTATGTCTTTTTCAGCTTTTCTGCAGCCGTTATCATCGTGTGGTCTTCGTAGGTAGCGCTAGGGAACACATCATAGCCTACCAGCAAACCTTGTGAGGTAACCAATAAAGACAGTAATACTTGTGGCTGATTAAACTTAAGGTCTTTGCTGAAACCATTTTCCTTGAGTTCATCTTCGGTGAAAGATTCAAAATACAGGGTGGTGCAATCGTAAAACATCACATGGATAGGTTTGTTAAAAAGACTCTTGGCTACACGATAAGCATTGGTTTGTATCTTTTCTATCAACTTATCATCAATATGGTTCATCATGCGGTAAAGTGCCGCATCCGATATGTTTACTCCATAATGCTCGGTAAGCATAGCTGCCACGTTTGCTCAAGGGGGTGGCTATCCTGCCCATTACAGCTTGGTAAAGGTTTTTTGTGGCTGCTTCATGTTTAGAGGGTTTATTTACCACCTTATCAAAACCAACTAAATTGTACACCTTGCCATATACCTGATGAATACCAGTAGTCACTCTGGATTGTTCACGCAGCTTTTTTTAAGTCAAACCACCAAAGGCTGGTTTTATATATCCTTAAACGCAAACACCTCCTCTAATCGCACTCCTTTCTCCGTATATTTAACTGTACAGCATTCATTTACTGGGTCGTGCTGCAATACCAATACATATCCCTTATCTGCTGCTTCGTTTAAAAAGGCCTGTTTTTCCGTCATGGTTAGCAAAGGCCGTGTATCGTAACCCATTACATACGGCAAGGGGATATGCCCTACCGAAGGTAGTAAATCTGCCATAAAAACCAGTGTTTTGCCTTTGTAATTTAGCTTGGGTAACATTTGCTTTTCGGTGTGCCCATCAACGGTAATTATCTCAAATGGCAACCTGTCATCTCCCTTAGTATTTACAAATTCAAGCTGTCCTGCATTTTGCATGGGCTTTATATTTTCTAATAGAAAAGAAGCTCTTTCTCGTGGATTTGGCTCTGTAGCCCATTTCCAGTGCTCTTTATTACTCCAATAGATAGCCTCCCCAAAAGTTGGTATCAACTTATCTCCTTCTCGTTTAACACCTCCACCACAATGATCAAAATGTAAGTGTGTAAGAAAAGCATCTGTAATTTCGTTAAATCCTATATCTGCTTTTTTAAGCCCATTAGCTAGCGAATCGTTGCCATGTAAATGGTAATGGCCAAAAAATTTATCCGATTGCTTATCGCCCATGCCGCTATCTATTACGAAAGAACGATTTCCATCCTTAATAATAAGCGAGCGCATTGCCCAACTGCAAAGGTTGTTTTCATCTGCCGGATTGGTTCTGCTCCAAAGTGATTTAGGCACCACCCCAAACATAGCTCCGCCATCTAATTTAAAATAGCCAGTATTAATTAAATTTAGTTCCATACTTAATTTTTTAGGTAATAACCAAATCCAAAGAATCCATGAACCCCTTTTAGGTATTGGTCTTTACCAATACCAAGTGATATCGGCCCAATCATAGAATCGTAAGATAACTTACCACTAAACCCTAACCTACGTGGATATGCCCCAATATTTTCAATAAGCATATTCCTATCAATCCATTTCATTGGGTATTGACTTTCTAAATAATCGGTTTTTGCAGTAAAATAGATATTTTTATAAAACTCCCATTGAAATGCAATAGATGCCGTTGCTACATTTAATATATCAAACCTTTTGGCAGGTGTGGCTTCATAATTATATACTATTGCTCCTACTGGTCTTTCTCCCCCAATAAAAGTTCTAAACGGAAAGTCTTCCAAATTGGTAGTTCCATTGCTCATTTTAAGAGATAGACCATATAAGAGTGTTAGTTTTGAACTAATTGGAGTGGCAACTTGTAAGTTGAATGCCCCATATAATAAATACTCTGGTGTAGTATTTGCCTCCACTTCCCCAATTCCGCTACCTCCTTTAATCTTAAAAAAAAAGTTCCTATCAAACAAATATCCAGCCCTTACATCAGCCTTAATCCCTTTGGTAGCAAAAAATGGTTTGTTTAATGTATTCGATCTTAAATACACCTGGGTTCCCCAATCTCTAGTAGCAAACTTTTCTAACACAAACTTAAAACCTTGAGCGGCTATTGAGTCTGACACTAGAGGGCTAATCGAGTGATTAATATATTCAATTTTGGCACCAAAAGTTATATTACTTCGATAGGTTCCTTGCAGTGCTAACGAAACATTTAATGAGTTATCTTGAAACAGGCTGCTCAGCCCACCAGTTGAGTTGTTTTTCCCTTCTTCATTTTCGTTCCAATAACTTGGTAACTCATATTTTAACCAGGCACCATTAAGTACCACAGCCATGTTTTGCTTTTTTCCTAAATATTTAAAGTAGTTAAGGTCTAAACGTGGATTTTGTGCCAAATCGTACTCCATAATAAATCGAGAGCTTGGGAGTAAAAAATTACGAGAGGTTAGGTTGATGTTTATTCCTGCTTTATTATCGGTATCGTAATGAGCTCCTACTTTGAGACTGTTTTTGGGAGCCTCTTTTACAATAATTCTTAATTCATTAGTAGCATCATCAATACTGTAAAGCACTTTTGAAAAATAGAGTGTACCATAAAGCAAGTTAATCCTTTTTTCAAGTTCCTCAATATTTAGCGGTTCATTTGCTGCAATACGTAATTTCCCAAGAATTAGCTCATCTGGCACTCTTTTATTGCCCTCTATTTTAATAGAGTTAAAGGTGTAGTTATTATTTACAGGTAATTTTTTAGGCACACGTACTGAGCCAAACTTATCTAATGAATCAGCCAGTTGTTTAAACACTTCCGCAAAGTCTTGTCCTGCTTTTTCTCCTTGCTTTACAATCGCTTCCCCATCCCAAAAGCTGGCTGTTGAATAGCCTTTTAAATCGGGTTCGATGTAAATATCTACCAGCTTGGTTTGTTCGTTGGAGTCGTGGGCGCTAAATACAAAAGCACTTTGCGATAGGATTGAGACCATCGAAGTAAGATCCTCTTTTTTATCGAGATCGCTGCTCACAAATACCCCAATAATAATATCTGCCCCCATATCAAGTGCTTCTTGTACCGGAAAATTCCGCAGCAAGCCACCGTCAACATATAACGTACTATCGATGGTAGTTGGTGTAAAAAAAGTGGGGATTGACATAGAAGCTCGCATAGCTAGTGGCAGAGAGCCACTTTTAAGCACAACTGCTTCCCCTGTTTCAATATCAGCGGCAACACACTCAAAAGGAATGGGCAATTTATGAAAATCCGTGATTCCATGAGCTGGTCTTGTAATTCTATTCAGCAACATTGTAAGCTCCTGACCCTCTATTAGCCCTTGTGGCAAGCCAATTTTTTTATTTTGAATAGGTAACTCAATAAAATACCTGCCGTAAAAAGATTTTTCTTCAAAGGCTACCTTATCCAGTGGAATATCGTTGGTTAATACATCACTCCATTTTATACCAAGGGCTATTTCTTTAATTTCATCTGCAGAATACCCAATGGCATAAAGTGCTCCAATAATACTGCCCATGCTGGTACCTGTAATGTAATCGGGGTAAAGCCCGGCTTCTTCCATGGCTTTAATTACACCAATATGCGCCATTCCTTTAGCTCCGCCCCCACTTAGTACAAGCCCTACTTTAGGTCTTGGGGGCTTGGTTTGTGCAAATAGATTTGAAAGTGCTGATAAAAAAAATAGTATAAATAAAAGTACAACAGTTTTTTTCATCTGCTCTTTATAGATTAGCCTTCTACTATTACTCCCATACTTGTAAATTTATTAATACGCTGATCTAATAGCTTATCAGTTTTTATGGTTGTAAGTTCTTTATAATTATCGAGCAGGGCCTTTTTAACATGGGCTATGGCTGATTTCATGTCGTTATGAGCACCCCCCAAAGGTTCTTTAATGATGGAATCAATCAATTTATTTTTAAGCATATCGGTAGCCGTTAATTTTAATGCTTCTGCGGCTTGCTCTTTAAAATCCCAACTTCGCCATAAAATAGTAGAGCAATTTTCGGGCGAAATAACTGAATACCAAGCATTTTCGAGCATAAGCACTCTATCTCCTACGCCAATACCCAAGGCTCCACCGGAAGCCCCCTCACCAATTATAATATTAATAATCGGCACTTTAATTTTAAACATTTCCTGCAAGTTGCGTGCAATGGCTTCTCCTTGACCACGCTCCTCTGCTTCTAAGCCAGGGAAAGCCCCCGGAGTGTCGATTAATGTAATAATTGGAATGCTAAATTTTTCTGCCATACGCATTAAGCGTAATGCCTTGCGGTAGCCTTCAGGGTTAGCCATTCCAAAATTACGCATCTGGCGTTGTTTGGTATTTCTCCCTTTTTGCTGCCCTATAAGCATAAAAGTTTGCCCGTTTATTACACCTAAACCTCCTACCATGGCTTTGTCGTCTCGCACAGTTCTATCGCCATGTAGCTCGATAAAATCGGTGGTCATCCCATAAATGTAGTCCAGCGTGTAAGGCCTTTCCGGATGCCTCGATAACTGCACTCGTTGCCAAGGAGTTAAGTTTTTAAACGTATCTTTTTTGAGCTTTAGTAATTTATTTTCCAAGGTCTTAATTGCTTCTTCAACGTTCGCATCGCTGTCTTTGGCAAGGTCTTTCATGCTAAGCAGCTTTTCTTCTAATTCAATAATCGGCTTTTCGAATTCTAAATGCATAAGTCATAATTTAAAGATACAAAAATATATTCTTCCTTATTTTATTGGGGCTAAAATATGTTTTTTATTCGGAATTAAATTTTAATCAGCTTAAAATTAGTGGCTTAAAAAATGATAGACGAATTTATTCAAAAATAATAGGGTTGCCTATTGGATATTAAAAAACTGCGGCTATTTTTGCATCACCTTAAACGGAAGGTCTGGTAGTTCAGTTGGTTAGAATGCCTGCCTGTCACGCAGGAGGTCGCGAGTTCGAGTCTCGTCCAGACCGCTTTTGGTATATAAAAACCCCTCTCATTAACTTGGAAGGGGTTTTTTTGTTTGGTTTTTGTTTATTGAACCCGATAAAATTCGAGTTTATAGACGAACACTATTTAATGCTGCACTACCAATTTTACAACCCTACTTTTAGAGGGCGACTCTACTACAAGTGAGTACATACCGCTTGGCAAGCTGGTAATATCTATACTATTCGAGAGCTTTCCTTTTTTCACAAGGGCTCCAACTCTATTAATTATACTATAGGTTACACCTGAGGTAAACGCTCCTTTTACCTGAACAATTCCACGAGAGGGGTTAGGATAAAATTGCAATGTACTCAACTCTGATTCAAGGCCTAATACTATAATGCCTTCGCCTAGCAAGTCGATTGAGATGTCTCCTTCCAACGCATCGCTTATAATTTGAATAGAACCATTAAAAACTACTCGTTCGGTTGGAGAAAAAGAGATTATCAACTCTTTAGCCTCTCCTATTGCCAACGTGGAAGAGTGCCAATTGGGCTTAAAAGAAGGATTATCTATGTTTATTTCTGTTATTATTAACTCTACATTCCCAGTGTTTGTTACATCAAGTACCATTGTTTTTGTTGAATCAATATGTACGAGGCCAAAATTGAGGGATACCACAGATACTTGAATATGTTTTGCCTTAGCCACTCCTTGCCCACTTAAAACAGCTATACCATTTCCAATTGCTGCATCGCTGTTTACTTGTAAACTATTGGTGTATGTGTTAGGTTGGGTAGGAATAAACTCAATCGGCACTTTTACCGTATCATTAGGAGCAATTACACCACTCCATGAGCCAGAAAAAGCAGGATTGGAGTGAGTGATATTGCTAACATTCAAGTCGATATTTCCACTGTTTATTATTGAAAAAGAAACGGTAGCAATGGAGTCTATGAGTACTTCACCAAAATCAATAACACTCTCCACTTTTATTTTAGAAGCTAATCCTTTACCGATTACTAGCACTGAGCTATTGCCCGTAGCAGCATTACTTATAACTTCGATGGTTCCGTTATAATTGATGGCATCTAATGGGGTAAAATTAACTGTGATGTTTTTTGTTCCACCACTTAGCAGTGTTCCCGAATATGCTTCACCCGAAAAACCTGTGGGGTATTGGATTTCGGTAACTACTAAATCTTGGATACCCAAATTTTTAATTAGGATGTTATTGTTGGCAGAACCGCCTACTGCAATATCTCCAAATGCAAGATTATCAGTAGTTTGAATGGCAATATCGGTATCACCAGAAAGGCTAAAATCATCGATATTCCAGCCCCCAAAAGTCCAATCATCATCGGTAACGCCAATACTAAACCGAATGGCTACTGAGCTTTTGCCATCGGCAAGTGTGGAAATATCTATTGATTGATTTTCCCATTGCCAATCTCCTATCCATTGGCTTTGGGTACTCCATACTTTTACCCAGGTAGCTCCGCCATCGGCACTTAGATCAACGTAAGCAGAGTCATAAAATCCATCAATTTGCATAAAACGAGCAAAATTGAGGTGAACATTTGTAAACAACGAGCAATCAATTACGGGAGATTGAGCCACCCATTGTCTGTTGGTCATATTGTTTTCATACCGCCCGTTTCCAGTTAGTACAGTTCCCAACACATTATTCCCCGATGCAGCCCTAATGGGGTCGTATCCTCTGCCCAAAGGTACGCCTACTTCAAAACCACCCGAAAGAAGCCACCCTTTTAAGGTTTCAAAATCATCTTCAAAAATTATATAATCCCCTACTCCTGTAATTGGTATATCTTCCGTGTAATTTACTGTTCCATCTGTAAATTCAACCGTAAGCATGCCGTTATAGGGCTGTTTTAAAAGCGGGGCAAACAAGATATTAAAATGACTATTTGCTCCATTACTAATAACAGAACCCGTGGTTAAACTGGTGCTATAACCCAATGGCAGGGCAATACTGGTAATTGTGAGGTTATTAGAAGTTCCATTTTTAAAAATTAATGTCTTGGATTTATTTATTCCAATACCCACAGGCCCATAGTTTAAGTTTGCCTCCAATCGATAGGGTTCTGCTTTTCCAGTAACTAATAAATCATCTATATTCCACCCCCCATTTACATTTGAAGCATCCGTTTTGCCCAACGAAAATCTAATACGCACATCTTCCTGCCAGGCAATAAATTCAGAAACATCTCTCATTATTTTCCACCAAGAATTTTGCCTGATTTGCCAATCTCCATATTGTAGTATTTGTTTCCAAGTTATTCCCCCGTCAATACTTACATCGAGGTAAGCAAAATCCTGATTAAAATTACTTAGGTTTAACCACTGCTGGTAATTGAGCTGAATTTCAGCATACCCATAACAGCTAAATACCGGGCTTGTTGCAGTCCACTCTCGGTCGGTTAGGTTATTAATATACTCACCTGTACCTCCCAGCACATTACCCAGTACATTTGTTCCTTCAAGTGCCTCAGCCGGATCTCCTCCCAACCCCTGAGGAAATCCTCGTTCAAATCCGGTAAAAGTCCACCCTTTATCTGTTTCAAAATTATCGGCAAAAAGTAGCTGTAACCCTTCCCCTTTTACCTTTATTTCACCATTAATAGTAACTCCGTTAGAAATACCTGCTATAAAAATATTATCCTTATAGTTTTTAGCTATAGTTGGGTTAAAAAATACTAAAAACTCTGATTTGATGCCTTGTGGTACTACATCACCTGCAGCTAATGAGCCTGAAAAGCCATCGGGATAAACAACAGAGGTAACCGTAAAATCGTAATTATAGGCTTTTAAACTAAATGTCTTTTCTTTAGACTGGCTGGTGGCTGTTGGTTGAAATGCAATAGTATCGTTAGGTGTAAACTTAATATTGTCAAAATCGGCATCAAAGCTAATGGTTTTGTCTGCGTTTTGAACAATATTTAATACCCTTGCAGGGTTAATATTGCCTGAGTATAATTGATTATTGGGGTTAGAAACGGCATTAAAAGCAGTATTGCCAGAAGTGCCGGGGTATAAATCACCAGCATCGCCCCTGCTGCTCCCATCTAAGCCATTAAGTCCGTCTGCTTCTTCTACATCCACTCGTTTATGATTTTCAAACGAGTTAGTAAACCGGGCATCGTCTATATGCCAAATAGCCAACCCTGCACCTGGTAATGCTTGATCAACCCCTGATTTTTGGCGGTTCTCCAATAAAAAATATTCTTTCCCTTCGCCCGGGTCAATCAAAAATATTTCTTCGTTGCCTGCAGCCGGATTTAATAAATAAGTACCATTAGTGGTTATTTCTACAGGTACCTGCCAGCCTAGTTTAACTTTTGACCAAGCAGACAACCCGCCCGGTTTTTTCCCTCCTCCCAGCCAGGCTGAACTGCCCATCAAGCCCCAGTTACCAATTCCTTGGGAGGAACCATCGGTATCGTATAAATCGGGCAAGCCCAGGTTATGGCCAAATTCGTGGCAATACACGCCTACGGTTGCTATGGCCGAAGAAGCTCTAGTCTCAGGGTTCATTATGTAGTCGCTAATAGATTTTCCATCATATACAACTGGGCTAATACGCGAACGATGCGACCAAATATATTGTGTTTGAGAACCCTCTTCAGCTCCTTGCCCTGCATGTACCACCATAATGCCATCTACGTCTCCATCATTATCGTTGTCGTATTGGCTAAAGTCAATCCCATTTAATTCGGCTTGGTCAACCGCAAAACGAACCAGTTCTCGAGCTACTCCATACCCATTACTATTTCCATAATACTCATAATCGTTAGGTGCGGTTACCCAATCGATTACATCCACTGTAACATCCAATTTTCCAAATGAAGATTGCAAAAAATAATCTTTTAAACTTCCTGTTCCGTTATAATTAGGTTGGTTTAATAAATTTTCAAAATCAGTTTTAGAATAGCTATTGCCCATATTGGGGTAATCTACCAACAAGCATAGCACTTTAATACTGCCCGTAGTTGGCATATCCGTGTTGGTAAAAATTTCTATGGAGGTAGTTTTTAAAGGAAAACGCTCTTTCTCTTCAACTTTTTCTGTATTTTGCTCTATTAATTGAGTTATAACCTCCTTATTTGGTTTTATAAATAAATTTCGGGATTTAGTTAGTAAAGATGAATTAGCTGCCTGAGTACCTGAAGGCACCAATTTACCCGTAGCATTTTTTAGTACGTACTCAAATACATGCTGTTTATTTTGCTTTACTAAAAACCCGTCAATAGTTTCTGTCCACGAATTAAGTTGGCTTCCTTTTCCGATAATAGTAAGAGGCGCACCTCCATTATTAATCGTAACTGGCTTGGGTGAAGCCGAGCAATTGCTCCCCTCTGTTTGTGCAAAAGTTGAAGTAATTACAAAGCCAAAAAATAAGGTGAAAAGTACGCTTTTAATCATAAAATTGAGTCATCGCAAATGTGGTTTAAAATTTTTTTCGAGGCATTTCTTTTCTCTTTTTGACCTAGCTTCAGGGTTATGCGCCTTTAGTTTTGATGGAAATAGTTTTTGATTTTTATTAAGCTGCGCATACATATAAATTCCTTTTTTATTTCTTAACAGTGTATATCCGTCAACCGTTTCGGTATAAGGCTTATCCCCTGTACCTACTCCAATAATGGTTATTTTAGTTCGATTGGGTTGTGTGATAACTATAGGATCAGGAGATACGGGAACCTGTGCATGCAGGTTAAAAAAAAGCAGCACAAAAAATGGAATTGCTAATTGAATAATTATTGGCTTCGCATGCATTTCTGAACTGGTTAGGTTTGGTTTGGTAGTAACCTATATTACGCAGTAAAGAAAAAGGTAAGCATTTTTTGGTTCAAAAAGAGGGTGAGAACTCTTTTTAATGATGTAATAATTAAAGAAAAATCGAATTTAAGCTGGCAAGATAATTAAAATAAGCTGGTAAAATACTGTATTTGTTATGGTCGTGTTATGAAAAACCTGTGAGAGCTTAAATTCAGAAATTAGACTTAGTTAGTGTCTATAAGAAAACCGGTTTTTTTATAAAATGGATTATTATTGATAAGATTTTTAATTATGAGGTGTTTTCTTAGAGACACTAGTTCTCTAGTTAGACCAAAAAATAACAACCATCTGACTCTTGTATGATATATTGTATCTGAAATGAATATAGCCTATTATAATGTTTATATAAAACCGTTAAAACGGTTTCTGTGGTTTACTTTGCTAACATAGCCCACGGTTAAACCGTAGGCTATGTTAAGGGCATCTCTATTAATTGATTTTGCCCTCTGTTAGAAATAAAGTGCTTATCTGCAAGGCAGAATCGGCAAGGAAGGCTGGTTGCCTTTTTGTCGATTATAACGAAGCAGATAAGTGCTTTAATCTAACCCAAGGGGGCTTCTTCTGAGGACACAAGCAATTAATAGAGATGCCCTTAAATTTATAATTTCAGACAAATGGTTTTAACCATTTTAGGAATTGTAATACTATGGAAACTTTGACGCTTAAAATAAAGGATAAAAATAAATTTCAACATTTTTAAACTTTAATCAAAGCCCTTGATTATGTAGAGGTGATTAAAAATAAGCCTACAAATACTTAGCTTGTTTGATGAAAAGGTTTAAACCATTTCTATTCTAAATTTTAGTTATTAGGCTTCCTCAAATAAAACCGATAGCCACCTTCCTCTTTTATTAATTCTAAATCAGGGAGGGTTGGTAAATAGGCATCCGTAATTTTAGAAATAATATATACGGGTTTATCAATTTTGCCAGTTATTAATAATTGGGTATTGGCTCGTGTTTCAAGGTTATTATTAGGCTGTTTAAAATAAAAAAATGGGGCATAACTATGAAAACCAGAAGTGGTTACATACACATCTTCGCCTTGCACCGATTCTAAAAATTCGATTAATGACCCTTGC
>Ga0256839_1002675_pt1 | contig 19516 bp, 16 predicted proteins | sample 354166metaG_FD_185968 | JGI IMG/M metagenome (GOLD analysis project Ga0256839, IMG submission 185968) | Hydrothermal vent microbial communities from Mid Atlantic Ridge, Atlantic Ocean - 354-166 | ecosystem: Environmental > Aquatic > Marine > Hydrothermal vents | place: Atlantic Ocean: Mid... | reverse complement strand
GACGATATTGACAGCGACATCGCCGGTGGCTGGTTGGACGTTCATCGCCGCGAGAGTCGCTACGACCTCCTGTCGAAAGCGACGTCCCTCGCGGCTAATGAGCGTTCTGTACCCGACGCGACGCCAATAGTGGTTGATCGACGGCGGGTAGGGCAGCTCGAGACACAGCATCACGAGCGTCTCCAAGGAGGCGTGTTGGAGGGCGCTTGTTGAGGCCGACCGGTGGCGGTTTCGCGTTTCGAATAACCTTTGATTTCGTTCGTGATGTCCCCGGTGTCGTTGCGTTTCTTGCAGCGGACGTGGATGAGCAGGGGCAGATCGTGCAGCTCGATCGAGTCCCTGGGTGCCATCACGCCGACCGCCCGACAGATGGCCGACAATTCGGCCCGCGCGATCTGCACGGCCGTCGCGTTCGGGTTGTCCAAATTCAAACGGGCCCACAAGAAGCGGTTCTTGTACGGTCCCTCGATGATCTGGAACGCGAGCTGGAGGTAGTGGCCCGTGCCGGCCTTGGTCGGCTTCATCTCCGAGTCGGTGATGACGGCCAGGTACTTGCCGGCCGGGATCGGTTCGAAATCGGTCGTCGGTTCAACATCGTTTGCGTTGAAATTGCCGAGTTCAGCCATTGTTGGTTTCTCCTGTCGATTGGTGGTTGGAAAGTGCATCGACGAAGGTGGCCCATGACAGCGGCAACTCGTCGGCGATGCCGTAACGGTTCTTGGCGATGCAGGAGGGCCCGCCGGTGCAGCGGAGAATGCGCTCTCCGCCACCAGCGCCGATCGGCGCGGCGATGGCCCGTTTGCGGCCGAATCCGGCGTCCTCGCTCTGCGTGCGGAACTTCCGCGTCGCGAAGAGCACGGCGTCCGACCATTCGCACACCAGCGCCGCGGCATGCTTATGCAGACGGGGCGAGTAACGGTCGTAGGCGCTCGACTCAGGATCCTCGAACTTCTCGACCTTGGAATGCGCAATGCAGATAACGACCATGCCGCGGTCGGTTCGCAATCGTCCGAGGCCGTCGAGAATCTCGCGCCAATAGGTCAGGGCGTGCGTGTAGCCCTTGGCGTAACCGCCGTCGACCTTTTCGATCGAGGCCACGTTGTACTGCCGGCAGAGCTGGTCCCAGATCAGCCGCTCGAGCCAGTCGAGCGAATCGATCACGACGGTCTGATAGTCGTGTTGTTCGGAATGAAGCTCCGATAGGGCGGCCGTAACGTCGTCGAACGTCGTGGCGAGTGGGAATCGGTCGCAGTCGATCTCCGCCAAGCCGTCTTCGGTCTGAACGAAGATCGGCGCCGGTGCTTGCGATGCGAAGGTGCTCTTGCCGACGCCTTCCGTTCCGTAGACGACCAGTCGGGGCGGCATCGGCTGTTTGCCGCGCTGGATTTGTTCGAGCAGTCCCATGACGATTTCATCTCCTTTCAGGAAAAAACGCCGCACCGGTGGGCACAGGGAGTCCGAGCCGGGCGGTTCGCATGCCGGCTACGCCATCCCCCGGTGCGGCTGGATCTTCGAGAGCTGATATGTTTCGTCTCCAGAAGCACAAAGGGGGGACACGGCCGCGGATGGGGACAAGCGTCAATGCTTTTCATTCGAAACAGGCGATTCGTCCGACAGCGGCTTCGGCTCGCTGACGGCGTTTTTTCGCCGCCTCGTAAGAGATCCCCAGTTCCGAGGCGCACTGCCGGATGCCCTTGCCGTCGAGACGCGTGCCGACCAGCAGGTGCAAGTCGACCTCCGCGATCCGTCCCGCCGCGACATGTTCGCGAAGCCGGTCGATCTCCGACTGACGCGACTCGACGAACTCCATTTCGAGGAATCCGGCCCACTCTTCTCCGCCGGTGATTTCATCCAGTTGTCTGGAGGAAACAGAAACTTCCGTTTTCTGCCGCTTCCAGATGCGCTGATACTCGTCGTAGAGGCGGTGTACCGTATCGTTGAAGATCTTCTGCGCGAGCCGATCGCCACGCCGTGTCACGTCGATTCGGCGCACAACTTGGAGAAACGTCCACATGAGGTTCTGCCAACGCTCGCTCTCGTCCGCGTCCCAGGCGCGGCGCCGAAAGTGGATCGTCTCCAACCCTGGCCAGAATGTGACCAGTAGAATCGTCCACAGGCGCGGGTCTTCCGTGGCGGCGTAATCCGCCAGGAGGGGTCGCAGGATCTCGTCCTTTCGCGGGTCTCTGGATGATCCGTTGTGCATGAATGCGACGACCTCCGCCCAGGTCGAGAAGTGGGCAGGGAATCGGCCTTCTGCTTGGAGCCGTTCCAAGAGGCGCTGATAATCGGCGCCTTGCAATTCGCGCTGGAGCTGCTGTCGATCCCGGTCTCGCTGTTTCGATTCTTGCGACATGACGCATGACCTTTCCGGCCGGGCGTCATGCGCCTCTTGCAGGCCAATCGGGGCGTCGAGCGCCTCGTTGGTAGTGATGAAATTCAACTGCCTTGGTTGCGGGGTTCGGTCGGAGTGATTTCCCGACCGGGTGAAGGCTCCAGTTCGTTCAGAGTCCGGCAGTGGCGACAGACGCTGCTCGCCGGCAGCCCGACGAGGTACTCGTGCCCCCTGGCGAAGCGGATATGAATCCGTCCGCGCTGGAGAACGCCGAGCAGTTTTTCACACTTCGTACACCGCCACTCTCGTTTCATTTCCAAACCTCTTTCCTCTCGTGATGCGAAGAAAACCACCGAGAGGCCCGCCCCGTTTGGAGAACGTTTGGCGGCCGCGAAGTCTTCTCGGTCGCCGGGGACGTGCCTTCACAACGAAGGCGTGACAAGAGGCGTCACAATCGCGACAAGAGCCGTCGCAGAGAGATTTTTTCGTCAACTCGCCGAGATTCTCTGCCTTTCCCGGCAGAGGCGGGGTGGTGACGAGACGTGCAATCTCCGTGCAGAGTCGTTGGACCGATGTCGGGTCAACGTAGAAAAGGAGAGCACTGCGCCAACCGCAGTGACTGGCTGCTTCGAAGCGAGCCATCGACTTCCGAGCGGACAATCAGGGTGAAGTGCCCTGGCCGGCGGAATCGTGAACTGGTGCCGCAAACCTATGTCAGGCGTTCGCGGCTTTGAAAGCTTCCGTTAAGACCTGCGAGATCACATCGGCATTCTTGTGGATGTCGGCCGGCAAAAGGCGAATCCGATAGCGTCCCCAACGGTCGTCGTAATCCATGACGTCAAGCCCCGCTGCTTCGAGTTTCTCTTGCGTCTCATTGGACTTGGGCAGTCGCGGCTCAAGCCGGAGAAATGCCTTTTTCGGGCGAAACACAACGAAATTGCACGGCTGACCGTTTTTCGCCAAACCGATGTAGAACTTGTTGTACTTCAACTCAAGTTCGGCATCGAGCGATTGCACTGTGCCGAGCAATTGATCACACATGGCAACTGTTTTCTCAGAACCGCGTTTAATCCAATACGAGCGGTCGGTCGTTTCCTGAATCTCCTCGTCATCGCCGACAAGGCCAAGCGTCATTTGGTCAAGTACTTTGGTGAAGACCAACCCAACGTTGTCATTGAGCTTGAGCGCACTCATCTGAATGGCTACCAACGGTATCATGCCGTTGAACAGGCTGATCACATTGAGGAATCGAGCCGTGATGGTCTCCGCGACGATGACGGCCGTGTGCTCGTATTGCGGGTAACGCTTTCTTTCGATGTCCCAGTATTCGATCGTTCGAATGATATGGCTCTCATCGGTAGCACCAAGTTGAACCTCGACTTCATACCGATGACTCGATTCAGCATCCTGGAGCAACAGGTCTAATCGGCCCGCTCGCGGTTGAATGCGTTCCTTGTCTTTAAGGACAACATCGCCGAGACCGAGAAGCGAAGGGTCTTCGGCAATGCGATCTTGTACCCATCGTTCATTCAGCTCTGGGTGTCCCTTAAGTACGATCGTTTCAAATTTTGCGTAGGTTGGCATCTCTGTTCTCCGGCGTTTGCCAGTCGCGTTCGAAAAGGCGTCCGGCGTATGCAGGCAAATCCTGACGGCTCCGCAGGCTGCGCGACAACCTGCTGTAGTTTTCATGGCATGACATATCCATCTTCTTGGAATGTCGGTCCCAGGGCAACCACTACGTCAACCAGGTTACTTGCTTGCCAGGCTGGTAGCACAATACCTCTCCGAGTTTGATTCCGTTGCGGAGGTGGTGCCAAAGAGGCTTATGTTCCGTCTCGATCGCCTTCAAAGCCCGGCGGATGGCCGCCGAAACCGCTTGGCGAGCCCGCTCGCGATCGTCGGTCGCCTTGCGTTTGCGGCCACCGAGCCCGGTGGCGCGAGAGATCTCGGCGACCAGCGCGTCGAACTCTTCCCTCAACCGACCGGCGCGGCCAATATCGTTGTTCGCCTCGGCCTGTTCGATTTCCCTGCGAAGTTCGTCGGTTCGCTTCCGGTACTCGTCCAGGGCGTCCTGATCGAGCATCTCGCCGGCGGAGCCCGCGGCGGTTTCCTTGCCACGATCGGCGACGCCTTGGCGCAGAACGAGGGCGTGGACATGGCGCCCCGGCTCGCGCAGCAAGTAGCAGATGTGCAGCATGCCCACCGAATGCGGCACGCTGGTAGGCCGCCCGCCATAAACGACCAGCCACGTTTTTCCCTGCCGGCGAAATATGTGGTGATCCTCGGGATATTCGGTCGCCAGTCCATCGGGCGGACTGCCTACGATCGCCGGCCAGTCCAGTGCCAGCGATCCAGATTCGGCGGCCGGCGCGAGCGAAGCCAAAATGACGCCGGTGCTATCGGCGATGCGTCGGCCTTCGGGTGAAAGCGACACGCCAAAGGGCGTCAGCAGAACGACCTTCTGGGAAGCGGGCGAGCGCTGAAGCCTCTGGCAACGCGCGAGGAATTGTTGCTCGTCTTCGTTCGGCGTCGACAAGAACACGTCGACCGTTCCCAGACCGTCGATCGCTTTCTGGCCGAGTGGTACGAGCCCGTCATGCGAAGCGGCATGACTTCCGTCGATGCCGTTTTCGCATCGCATCCGGTCGACCAATCGACCAACCGAAATCTCGTATTGCCGAACGTCGGCTTCCTCGAGGCGAACCGAATCGACGTAGTCGTCATCGTCGGCGACTCCGATCCACCCGCGAGTAGTGGATCGCACGACCAGATCCGGCCCCGGCGGCAGATTCTGCGGCCGCGGGACCTCAGTCGCCCTGGTCGTCTCCCGCAGAATTCCCTCGGCCTTGAGCAGTCGCAACTGTTGTTCAGGAAAATGCTCCAATTCCCTGGATCGCAAGATCGGATGCTTCATCTGGTCGAGCCGTGCCAGCACGAAGCGGAGTAGCGTTGCGCTCACGAAGGATTCCCCACCATCTCAAGTATCGAAACACGTCTTCTGCATGCGTTGCTCGTTTGAACTTGATACGGTTCGTTCCCGCAAGCTCGACGCGTTTGCCCCGTCGATCATCCGGAAAGCAGATCTTGAACACGACCCGCCGTATCGTGGCTCCCCGCAGACGCGGCCGAAGGTGGTTGACCATCAACGTCTCCATCGCGTCTCTGGAACGGATCAGAAATGACGGGTTGTGGCGTTGCGGTAGACTGAATTGCACTTCGACCAGCGATGCCGAATGTCCCTCGTCCACCGGCATGTCGAAGTCGTCGTCCGCGATCCGGGACAGGTCGAGCAGATCGGCGGTCGCCGGGTCCTGGAAGAACGTGCCGTCGCCGAGGCAACACTCCGCGAAACGGTCGCGAAGCACCATCTCTTCCGTGGAAAACCGCGTCTCGATCTCCACCTGTCCCGTTTCCACGTTATAGCTGATGAAGTCCTGTTGGGCGGGCCGCAGAATCAGTGGCGAGACGTGGTGGCGCTCCGGTGTCTGGTCGAATACGAGCTCCGCTCTGGTGCGCCGCTCGTGATAGACGACGAAGTTGGCATACGCCCCCTCGCGGTACTGCCTCACGAGCACACGATCGCTCTTCTTGGCCTCGCGAAAGGTGTCTTCCAAAGACGATTGGAATCGCTCGGCGGCTTCGGGCAGGTCACGGATGTCCCGAGGCGAGGGCCCGCGATAGATCGAGAACCGCTCGGCCTGCCAGAGCGCATTGCGGTCGTAGGCCAGGTTGAAAGCCTCCTCGTTCTCCGTCCGCACTTTCAGACTCAGACACTCGACCGGAAGCTCCCCATTGGGATCAGGGTCGTAGTCGAAATCGCGGCAGGCTGCCAGCAGATCCTCGTGGCCCCGCTCTGTGCATAAGTCGTAGGCCCGGTAAAGCCCCTCGAGCAGTTCGTCCTTCCCGCTCCCGTTTCCGCCAACCAGATATTGCTTGAATCGGGGAACGTCGAGCGTGGCCACATCCGCGATGTTCGCTTGCCCGTTCCAACTTCCAACGTACTGGCGAATCAGCGACTCTCTCCCGACGAACTTGTCCAGGAACCGATCCGCGTTGAATACTCGATGTCCGGCCAACTGTCCTACCTCCCGCACCGTCATGTGCCTTCATAAAACCGCATCACACCAACCACCTTTCCTTGAATCCGAAATGCTCCATTCTTCACCTCGATCGGTTTCATCGCCTTGTTCGCCGGCTCCAGACGCACGCCGCCCCGGATTCGGCGCAGTCGCTTGAGCGTCGCTTCGTCCTCGATCAATGCCACGACGATGTCCCCGTTGTCTGCCGTTTCCTGGCTCCGGACGATGACGTAGTCGCCGTCCAGGATGCCGGCCTCGATCATGCTGTCGCCCACCACGCGCAGGGCGAACGCGTCCCGGCCGCCAAGCAGGTCCTTGCGCACGGCCACAAAACCGCGATCGTGTTGGATCGCCTCGATCGGCCGCCCCGCCGCAATCTGTCCCAATATCGCCACTTCTCGGCAGTCTCGCGCGCGGCGATGGGCCTTCCGCTTGACCACCACGAGCGATCTCGCACCGAGCCCGCTGCGGCGCAGGTAGCCTTTCTCTTCGATCGCTTTGAGCAGCGCGAACACGCTCGAGCTCTTGATCCCGAATGCCCGGCCGATCTCGCGTACCGTCGGCGGCATGTCGTTTTCCGCGATGAACGCCTCGATCCACTCGAAGACTTCCCGCTGTCGCGGGGTCAGGTCTTTCGACTTCGGTCTGGCCATTTCCACTCCTTTTGCCGCTTCGTATCGGCGACTGCGAGCCTTGCACGACATGCCGAGATTATCACTAACGATCGTTAGGTATCAAGCGGCCGGTCCTGATTTTTTTGCGCGTCCCCGAAACCTGCTGAAAACGGCCTTTTGGAAGAGGACAGCTCTTCTTCCCGCCCGTCGACGAGGCCGAACATGCTCGTACCCCAGCCAATTAGACCCATGGAGAAATTGTCGCCCGACCAGCGGCTTGCCGAACTGGCCCGAATCCTGGCCCGTGGCCTGCTGCGTCTGAGAGAAAAGGAGCGGGACGCCGAATTCTGTCGGAAAACGGCTCCAAATTCCGCCCGAGAGCCTTGAGCTTTCCCGCACGTCGAGGCTCACTGTCACACCCTGTTTGTGAGTCTCGAAATGTTGGAAAGCTGAAAGGAGAAACCGGATGGTGGCAAAACGAGATGCGACAGCCGGCGCGAACGGCCGCGAGGATGCCAAACACAAGAGTGTGCTCAGACAGATCGACGAGCTGAACCGCATGTCGATGGATCAATTGAGAAAACGCTGGGGCGATCTCTTCGGAACCGACCCGGGGCATTTTGGCCGCAGCTATTTGATTCGCCGACTCGCCTACCGCATTCAGGAATTGGTCTACGGCGGCCTTTCCCGCGAAGCCCGGCAGACGTTGGCGGCAATCGCCGACGGCGCGAACGGTCGCGCACACAAGGCGCCGGGAAAGCGGCAGACGAAGAACCTGAAACCGGGAACGCGGCTGCTGCGGGTATGGCGCGGCGAGCGATACGAGGTCATCGTCCAAGAGGACGGATTCCTGTACGACGGCAAAAAGTACCGGAGCCTCAGTGGTGTGGCACGCGCCATTACCGGTACGCAAACCAGCGGCAACAGGTTTTTCGGGCTGGCCACCACGCCGAGAAAGGACAGGAAGTCGGCATGAGCGAACGTCGATCCAAAATCCGCTGCGCCGTCTACACGCGAAAGAGCCACGAGGAAGGGCTCGACCAGGAGTTCAACTCGCTCGACGCCCAGCGACAGTCGTGCGAAGCCTACATCGAGTCGCAACGCCACGAAGGCTGGTCATGCCTCCCCGGTCGTTACGACGACGGCGGTTTTTCCGGTGGCAACATGGACCGGCCGGCGCTGGGCCGTCTCATCGACGACATCCAGGCGGGGCAGATCGATTGCGTGGTCGTCTACAAGGTGGACCGGCTCAGCCGCAGTCTGCTCGACTTCGCACGCCTCATCGCTCTGTTCGACGAGCACGACGTGTCGTTCGTCTCGGTCACGCAACAGTTCAACACGACCACGTCGATGGGACGGTTGACGCTGAATATCCTGCTGTCCTTCGCCCAGTTCGAGCGCGAGATCATCGGCGAGCGCATCCGGGACAAGAAGCTGGCCACGGCCCGGCAAGGCAAGTACATCGGCGGCCAGCCGAAACTCGGGCTCGACATCGTCGACCGGCGATACGTAGTCAATCGCAAGGAGGCCGAACTGGTCCGGCGCATCTTCGAGATGTTCCTCCAGCTTCAGTCGTGTCGCAAAGTGGCCGACGCGCTCAATGCCGAGGGGATCGTCACCAAGACGTACACGACCAAGACGGGAAAGACGTTCGGCGGCAAATCGTGGAAGCGGCGCACGGTCTACGATCTGTTGACCGACCAGAAGTACATCGGCAAGATCGTCCACAAGGGCGTGGCATACGACGCGGAACATCCGGCGATCGTCGACGCTGCCGTTTTCGAGAAGGTCCAGGAAGTTCTGCGGGCGAACAAGACGTACACCCACAAGCAGCAGGCCAAGCGCTTCGCCCTGCTTCGCCGGATGTTGACGTGCGGCGAATGCGGCGGCCGGATCATGCCGTCCTGGTGCCGGAACCACGGCCGCGAGTATCGTTATTATGCGTGCTCGAAGAAGGTCAAAACCGGATACGGCAAGTGCCCGTTGCCGACATTGCCCGCCGGCGAGATCGAGAAACTGGTCGTCGGCCACCTTCGGGCGCTGTTTCGGCATCCCGACGTGATCGCCCGAACCTACCGCGAGATCCAACGGCTCGCGGAGTGCGGCCCGAGCGAGGACGTGCTGGAACGGTTGGAACATCTGCGGGGTCGGCAAGAACAGACGCAAAGGGCGATCCGCGCGATCCTCGACCTTGGCCAGCACGACGGCGGGTTCATGGCCGAGGAACTGAAGCGGCTGAGCGGCGAGCTAAAGTCGCTCGAACGCGAGATCCGGCAGCTTCAGCACTGCTCCGTTGACGGTGGAACGATTGAGCTGAACCAGGTGACCGACGCTCTCCAGCGCATCGATCCGATCTGGGAAGTGCTGCATCCCGAGGAGCAGCGGCGCGTGCTCGAACTGTTGGTCGAGAAGATCACGGTGTCGAAGGACCGAATCGAGATCCGTTTTCGCAGCAACGGCATCGAGCGGATTGTCGAGGAACTCGGGCCGGTCGGAACGTCGTCGGCCGGTGGCCCCGTGTCAGGCCACGAACCGAGTGATGACCACCGCCCGCCGACCGTCCGCCACGACGGCGATGCGATCGTGATCCGCATCCCGGTCCGCTTCTGCCGTCGCAACGGCCAGCAGGTGGTGATGGCACCAGGCGGTGCCGCCGACAATGGGCGGGAAAACGGCGAGCGGAACGACGCCCTCGTCACGGCGATCGGCAAGGCCTACCGCTGGCAGGAACAGCTCGAATCGCGCGAGTATAGTGGGCTCGAAGACCTGGCGGCCGCCAACGGCGTCGACCGGACGTACGTGGGCCGGATTCTGCGGCTGACTTCGCTGGCGCCGGAAATTGTCGAGGCGATTCTTGAGGGGAATGAGCCGGAGGGGATGAGTTTGGCGAAGCTGCGAGCGGAGTTGCCGATGGTGTGGCGGGACCAGCGGTGGAGCTAGGTTTCCGGCCCGCGTGTCTCCGTTTCCCCGAAAAGAGACTTCTGCTAACGATCTGTCACTATGGTAGGCGGAATGGTACGTCAAAGAGCTACCGTCCGAGCCTCCTCCGCCTGGCGCCCTCGTCATGCCACTTTGCCTCGTCCTCGTAGCTGCGAGCAACTCCGTCGAACATAGCAGCTGTCAGCGGATATTCCGATCGGCAGTTGTTAGCGATCGTGCGATATTGTCTGGCAAGTTCCCCTTCTAGCTCGCCACCGGTCGCGGGCCCTCGTGTCGTTACTCCGCGATTGCTGATTACCCCACAATGGTAACCGCTAAACAGTTCCTCCGATCCAATTCGCTCCATAGCGGACAAGACGACACGGCTGTTTGTGTCAAGGTTCTCTGGGATTGGGCAATTCGAGAGCAGCCTTCCGATCTGAATGTCGCACACCGCAAGGCGATTTCCGTCCTTAGCTAACTGTCGGACGCAGTCGATCCACGCATTTAACCCTTCTTCATCAGTGATTCCGTTGTCCTTTGTTCCGGGAATCCTTCGAAACTGCGCGAACAGATCGTGTGCAAGGCGGGCGACATTCTGTTCACGCTCTGAGGCTGTGTCTTCGTCAGCGACATCATCTTCGGCTCGGAACTGAACCGCGAGCAAATCATAGAACAACTGAGGGTCGTCACTCAATGCTTGAAGCAACGTCTGCGGCTGAACCGGGGAGAATTGATTGAGCAGCGGGAGGTAGCCCCACTCAATCCGGGCTAACCGCTCCTTTTCAACGCCGTCTGATTGCTGAAGTTGGCTGATTAGTTCCTGTACGGCGTAGCAATCGTTCCGTCGCGCGTCCTCTTCGCTTTGGCATGACATCCCTTTCTCAAGCAACGTCAGGATGCGTTCGTCATCGATGGTGAATTCGCCGCGCATAGACGAGTAAGCAAGATTGGCCGCCGCAAAGGGACGTCCTGCTGCAAGAAGTTCTTCCGTGACGAAGTCGAAGTCTTCCATGGATGGCTCACGCAGGCGGGCGTTACACCGCTGCCAGTACAATACCTCTGCCTCTTCTGAAATAGCGCCAATCCAATCCCACGTTGCCCTTTCAAACCGGAAACAGCAAGCGAGTGTTGCCGCTTGTTCGGCTGTCCAATCACGTATGGAGAGCTGCCGAACGAACTCCCAGCCCTCTGACCAAGAGCGAGCATTGCAATACGCCAATGCGCAAGTACGACGCAAATCACATTCATCCTCCAGTGATGCAGGAATCTCCAGATCTATTGGCGACACAATCCTGTGTTCACCGAGTGCCCATCCGATCGCTTGCGGATTCTCGGTCCTAACTAACAAATCGTGGACGCCAACGATCCCCTTAGCTTCTACAACCTCAACCAGTGCCGCGCGGCGTCGCTCAGCCACCGCGAGGTCATGTTCCTGATAATCCCGCTCGTCAACGTCCGGCAGTTGAACGTGCTGTTGAAACAGCCAACAATACCGCAGTACCGGATCCGATGGTTCTATGCGGTCACGAATCCCTGCCAGCCTGTCACGCACCGATTGGGAGAAGGCCCAATGCGCTTCAGGGAAACGCCCATGACGAAATGTGATCTGTCGCAGCGCATCCCAAAGCTCAAAGCACTCATCCATAGATGAGCGTTCAGTTGTTGCCACTTGTTCGAGTCGCTCGATTGTTCTGTCGACATGCGCTCCACCGAGACGAAGCATCCCCTCAACGACCGTTGCCCATGCAGCGACATCGGTACCAGCAAGGCGAAGAACCATATCACCAAACTGCGAGGCGTAGTCCATCATTTGCGCCGACGCTCTGTCTCGTGTCCAGCCATGCGCCCAAGGTCGCCACCGTGGCATATGAGTGCCCGTCGATGTTCCACCAACTGAACTAGGCAGCAAATCGGATACCAAGTGCCAACCAACTTGCGGCACCTGGCGAACAAGTTCTTCGAGCGCTTCAATCCTGCTCTCGACGGCGGCATTGGTGTGGGGTAACCAAAGCAAAAAAATCTCCCGCAGGCTGTTCATTGGGGTGTTGCCGGATTGTACGTTCGTCGCCTGAGCAGCAAGTTGGCCAAGAATGCGGGCCACTCGCCCAATGTACTCCGGTGACCATGCCAGACTCTCGAGCGCCCACAGAAGATCACAATGCAAAGATGAGCTAAACACGTCTTGTGAATTGCCTTCGAATAGCTTCACAGTTTTGGGTGAATCAGAGGCAAGGTCGGCTTCAATCCGCCCAAGAAAGAACTCGGGATCACATTCTGCCAACAAAGCTAGGTTTCTTCCTAGCGATGCCCAACGTTTCCACGAGGCATGCCGCGGCAGAACAGCCTCCAGTACATTGCGTACTGCAGAGCCGAAATCGATATCGGTACTCGGCTGTACTTCTGTGGGATAACACGACATGAGCACAAGCGTTTCGACGATGGACCGCCGCAACTCAGTTGACAAAGAGGGAACCTTTCCGTAGAGGTTAGCCATCCAGCGTTTGCCGGGATCCATCTCCAGGGCGGGGTTGTCCTCATCAAGAATGAGAATCGCGATATCTTCAAATCTCTTGAGTTGCTGCGCATTCAGCGATCCTCCAAGTAAATACCACGCGTCTTCACGTGACCTGATCAAAACGCTGTTTCTGAACCGAATGAATAGTGGTTCCTCACCTGCGCTCCAACGCGCAATCGCCTCGTCTACTTCCGTGAGTGAAAGGCCGAATTGCTCGATGCACCAGAGATCAAGCGGGGGTGAAGGAGTGATTCCAAGCGGGTCGTTTGCGGGCGGCGGTTCAGGAGAAACATGCGTCCAGCCGCCGAACAGCGCGAAGGGTGCGAGCATGGTGCGAAATTCGTCTTGCGCCCATTTTGGGAAATCGCGAGCAGGGTGACACGTAATAAGTCGTTTGAGGATCGCTGAACTGCCACAGCAACCTGAAGCGTACGATTGGGCGCGTGCTTCATCGAAGCCACAGTCGAGAAGGGTCTGGTATAGGTCGTGCCGATCTTGACGCGGCAATGGGATTTCTCTTGCTCGAATCGTTATGGCGCGCGATCCAGTTACCAGAACGTGGTGTCCATTGCCCACAGCATCCGCCACATCGGTCGCCGACAGCACTAGGCTACTGGCGGCAACTAGGATGAGCGGTTCCCGACTGTTTGCAAGGTGCCGCCAGGCCTCGATCTCGGTAACAACTAAGAATCGGCCGATGTCACCAACGTCAACATTACCACTTGCGACCAGAGCTGAGAGAAAGTCAATGCCGCCGTCCCACCCCTCAGAGCGAAGAAATGCCGATGAAGCGGGTTGCTGAAGGAATTGTCGAATCGACTCGATTGCGGATTCGCGTGAGGTCAAGAATAGCGTCGGCTGCAACGAGTGGTCAGCGATATTTGCAAGCGCCTGCCAATGCCTGTCGAGGTCAATCACGCCGGAAGGACGTCTTCCCATAAGTGTCGATAGCCAGACATCGACAGCTGGTGCCTGGTCGAGCCAGTGCTCCAGATCGTTCGCGTCGAGGACGATTACGTCTTTCCAGTCGCTCGTTCTTTTCTTCTCCTCCGCCCATTCGTCCTTCTTGTTCCAGGTACGGAGTGTGACGAACACAAAGACTCGGTCCCGCTGCTGCTCAGATGGCGTCTTCTCTGTCCGCTTCCTGAAATCGGCATCTGCTTTGGTCTTCTTGTCTTTGGTTACACCCGCTTCCCAGATGCTTGTGCCCTCGGGCACGAACTCGTTTCCTCCAGTCACTTCAACAAGGCCATCAAGGCCAGGCCGCTGCACCTGTTCGCCAGCCGGGAAATTGACGATTCTGATATGATCCCTAGGGACGGTTGCCCGAACGAGCTTGCGGAGAAGACTTGGTAGCTGATGCCGGGCATCCTGTGTGTCGGCCCATTGCGTCAGGTAAACTGCCCGTGTCCATGACATACTCGTGATCCTTAAAGGGGAGATTTCATCGCAACGCAATATGACGACGGTTGCGACGTGGTCGCATCTTGAAATCCGCCCCCCAAACCGCCCAAAACCGCCCTTTCCGCAATCTGCTGTTTCCCAACGACTTCCATCGCGTGACGCGTTTGGACCGCGTCACGTGGTTTTGAGACTCTGAGACGATTTTAGCCGATCTGGGCCGGTTTTGGCGACCTACCGCGTCACGCGATTTGGCCGACGCGGGCGACGCCAATCGTCGCAAATCCCGCGATACGTGTACGAAACGAGCAAGGCCCGCTGGTGGCGACCGGCGGGCCTTGTCTGGTTTGAGACGGGTTGCGGCAAGGCCGCAAGTGGAGGCGGCGGGAATCGAACCCGCGTCCCGCGATGTGTCCGTGAGAGCTTCTACGTGTGTAGTCGGTTGTTTGCATCTCGTTGCCATGCGGCCCGAACCGACACGGTCCGCCGACAACCAGCCGAGAACGAGTTTTAGTCGCTTGCGTGCTCGGCATGGCAAGCGACGAGTCGGGATGGCAAGCGACTTCCGGTTCCCCCGACAAGATCCGAAAGTCGCCGCTACGTTTTCTTACGCAGCGAGTGCGAGATCTTTCTCGGCACGTAAAGTTTGTAGTCAGCTTTTTACGTGGCCCGCTGACCAACCACGACACGCCACTCTCACTTCCCAGCATCCGGTCGAATCCAATTCGCCCCCCAGTAAAGCGAAACCGCAGGCGAATGCCCGCGTCCGTTCCAGTCGCCGTACCCATCCGAAACACCATACTTCAGATGGTCGTTGACCGCTTCATTATATCGGCTGGGCAAGCCCCCCGCCATCACTCCCGTCGAGCCACAGGGATCACGGGGGCGGTTCGAACAAGCCCTAACTCCACATTGCCGACCAAAGTAGCACGGCTACCCCGAGCGGAAAACACCACGCTGCAAACCACCAGATCCGGCCCTGTTCCACCCAGCGCACCAACCAAGCCAGCGCGGCGAGGCCTACGACAAACGATACCGCGATCCCCGCTGCCAACACTGGCCATGCTGTCTGGGGCGACGTTCCCTTGGCCATCATCGACGCCACTTTCAAGACGGCCGCGCCCGCGATTGCCGGCACGGCCAACAGGAACGAAAACGTGGCCGCGTCCTTGGGAGACAGGCCTCGCCAAATCCCCGCATAGATCGTCGATCCGCTTCGCGACAGTCCCGGCAACACGGCTGCCGCTTGAAACACGCCGATCCACACTGAATCGGATCGAGTGGCCTCGTGGTCGGCCCCGTCGCCCACCGTGAGGCGCCGCAGTCCCAACAGCAGCCCACCGGTGACCAGCAACATCGCCCCAGCAATCGCGGGACTTTCCAGTAACTCCTCGAACCACAACTCGATCGGCACCCCGACCACGACCGCCGGAAGCGTGCCCCACACCAGCAGTCCGATCAATCGCCGGTCGGTCGTGAGGATTCTCACAATCCGCCTGGCATAGAACATCAGGATCGCCAGCAAGGTCCCCACGTGCAGCGCAATCGTCACCTCGGCGACGTCCAGCGTCTCGGCGTCGATTCCCAAACAGGCTGCACCGATGACCAAATGGCCGCTGGAGCTGACCGGCAGAAATTCGGTCAGACCCTGCACCACCGCCAATATCAAGACTTGCCAGAGTTCCAATGCCGCCTCCCGCTGGTCCCCGTTCGCCCCGTCGCATCCCCCCTTCATCCCCGAGGGCGGATTTGCCATACTATCCAACTTGAATCGCACTCCGGAGGCTTCCCCGGCGGAGTCTTCCCTCGACTGAAGAATCCCGGCGTCCGACGTCCAACCCTACGATATTTTTCTTCGGCCGTCTCCCCTTGCAGCGGGGAGGCTGGCTGGCGGTGTCGATCTGGCCCGCGCACAGGTGCAAGGAGCAACCGATGTATCGCAATCTCAATACCCAAACTCTGGGAATCACCGGCCGCCAGAGCGAGTTGATCGAACTGGCTTTGAGCAACGGATTCAAAGGTGTCAGTGTCGACATGATCGACCTGGCAGCGCGTGCCGCCAATTACGGCGTGCAACACGTTTGCCGGTTCCACAAGAGTGCCAAGATCCACATCGGGACTTTTGAGCTCCCGGACGCGTGGAAGGGAACGGATGAGCAGTTTCAAGCGTTTCTCGCCACCGACCTGCCTCGCTACCGCGAGTTGGCTCGGGAAATCGAAGCCCACCGAGCCGTGATGACGGTCGAGCCGGGGAGTGATTCACTTCCCTATCACGAGAATTTCGAAATCCACCGCCAACGGTTGGCCGCCATCGCCGAGCAACTGGCCGAAGACGACATTCGATTGGGGCTCGGCCTGCGAGCGGCTCGAGCCGCCCGGCAGGAACTGGCCTACCAGTTCATCTACCAAGTGGATGACTTGCTGACGCTAATCAAAATGGTCGGGGCTCCCAATGTCGGCCTGTGGTATGACGCCTGGAATTGGAAGGTGGGAGGTGGCACGTTCGACCAGTTTCGCGAGTTCCCAGTCGAAGAGCTGGTGGCCGTCGATCTGGCGGATGCTCCCGCGGAAGTCGATCTCGCCGAAATCACCGAAGAGCAGCGGTTGCTGCCGGGAGAAGGCGGAGTGATCGACTGTCAGGCCATCGTCAACACGCTGCGCGACGCCGACTACGATGGCCCGGTCACTCCGGCTCCTCACCGAGCCGCCTTGGCGGGAATGACGCGAGGCGAAGTGGTTTACGCCGCGTCCCGTTCGCTTGAACTCCTTTGGCAAGGTGCCGGACTCTCGCGGCCGGTCGTCCCCATTGCCGCAGCCGCCGTCGATGAAACCGCCGAAGCCGCGACACGGGAACCGGAAGCTGCCGAGGAGACCGTAGCCGAGGCGGCAACCGAGACCGCCGGCGAAGGCAATCCGAGCGCGTAGAGGCGTCGGATGCCTCAGCAGATGGACACTCTTCGGCCGCTGCCTTGGTGAATCCTCTCGCCCGTTCGGCAACGGTAAGTGCTCGCCATCTATGCGTTCCGAATGTAACGACTCTGCGTGTTGTCGGAGTTGCTCGAGGCGATATGGCGATACCGGTTCTCCCGTTCCGGTTTGAGCGAGTGTACGGTTTGCTCGCGCGCTGGTCGCGAGAGCCACCGAAAACGCTCCGGTTTGGAGCAACCCGCGATTCGTGATGTTCCGATGTTGACTCGTGCACCGAGTCTCCGGCGACCCGATGGATGGGCGCCGTCCCCGTCACATCACGGATGACCTATGAACGGCTCTGCCACGACCGTCTCGACGGACTCCTTCCCATCGCCGAGTTTCCCGCCGATCGTTTGCGCCATCCGGCAGTTGACGTGGGGACTGCTGCTGTTGGGGCTCGTCGGTTCCACCGGCAACGCGGCAGAATCCCTGGTCAACCCGGCCGCCGGATGTTCGACCACGGTCTATACCGCACTGCTCGTGCCGCCTCGCCCAGGCAACCTGGCACCTCAGTCCGAACCATCGCCGCCGTCCGAGCGGCCGCGAGCTCTGCCTCCTTTGCCATCCGAGCCAGAAGCCCGGCATCAGCGTTTCGCGCTGCCGGTTCCCAAGCCTCGTCGACTGCCACCGGTCGTCCCTACGGCGACTCGTACCGTCCCACCGAGCGTGCCTCGGCAGGCCGACTCCCCACCGCTCTCAGGGAATGCGCGCACGAGCACGCCCTCGGCGCCCGTTTCCACCGGTGTACCGTCGACGGGTGCCGAGCGAGGGGCGTCGGCGTCGCTGCCGGCACCTTCGCGCACCGAGCCTCACGGTCTGGCTTTGCCATCGCCTCCCGAGCCGAAGCCTCGCTGGCAGCGTTTCGAACCGCAGATACGAGCCACCATCCGCCGCGGCTATGAGATGGCATCACGGGGTGCGTCGTTTTCCGCACGTGCCGAGTTCCTCCAAGCACTCCGCATGATGACTCAGGTGTTGGATACGGCCGAGTCGACCCAGCGCCACAGTGCCGCCCTGGCTCGAGCCATGCGGGCCATGCGGGAAGCCGAAGATTTCATTCCGCGGCGCGCCGGTCGGATGGAACAGCCCGATTTGCGCCGGATTGTGACCGGGCATCGAGCGGCAGTATTGGCTCCCGATGAAGCGAGTCGGTTGACGCCGTTAGCCGCCATGCAACGCTACTTCACGTTGGCTCGCGCGCAGCTGGCCGTCGCCGTGGCCGACGTTCCTCTTTCCGCGGAAGCCCTGTTTGCTCTGGGGAAGATGCAGCCTTTGATGAACGACGACGGCGAGGCGACCGCGGCGCTCAAGGCGGCTCGGTCACTCGTGTTCTTCCAGGTTGCCCTGCAAGCGGAACCGGGGCACGCTCGAGCAGCCAATGAACTGGGAGTGACGCTGGCCAAGATCGGACGCTGGGAAGAGGCTCGCGAAGTACTGCGCCAGGCTGTGGCCACGGCGCCGAGTCGCGAGATCTGGCACAACTTGGCGGCCGTTCATGCGAAGTTGGGAGAGACTCGACTGGCCGAGTTGGCCAAAGCCGAAGCGGCTCGAGCCCACCCGGATCGCAACATCGCTCCCACCATGACCAAGCCGCTGGTGCAGTGGGTCGACGATTCGGTCTTCCGTACGGCGCGTCCCGCTCCGGCAAAACGCAAATAGGCCCACCGGCACACGAGCCGCGTGTGGATAGGAAACCAAACCGAGACAGCAGGAGACGCAGTCCATGAGCATGAGTTTTCTTAGAGGCTGTCACAAAACTCCATGCCGCAAGCAACATGTACGTGGCAGGACAGCGGCACGGCGGGTTTTGTTACAGGCTCTTACTGTCGCCGCTCGCCGCAGTCGCCTGTGCCTCGTGGTGGCGCTGCTGGTCGTGCTGGTGCTGGTGTTGGAGCAGGCAGGTCGAGACCGCCCGCAGCAGCCGCCACCGGTGGCTCCCGACGTTTCTCCGACCGGGACGAGGTTGCCGTGGGTGCCGAGTGCGCGGGAATCCGGTGGGCATACCCAGGTTGTGTTGCGTAACATGTCGGGGCGGGCCGTGGTCTATCAGCTCTGCCAGGAACGTGTTCAAGCGACACCGTCGGACGGTGTGGAAGCGGTAACGCCGCAGCAAGAGCCCCTGCTTGCGCCCGTCCATGGTATGCGATGGGGCGTTGTCCGCGACGAATGGGGGGCGCCCCGGCGATCCCATTGGTCGGAAGAGCAGCCGATTCCGTGGGAGGTGTTCGCTCAAGGCGAGTACATCGGCCCTGCTCGTACCGCTCACGTTCCCGAGTATCGTTTGCGAGTCGACGATCAATTGGAATTCATCTACCGACTGACGCGTTTGGAAAGCCCGACTCCCTATGAACTCAACGTGGGGGACCAGGTGCGCATCGAATCGTCGATCGACCCCACGCTCAACCGCGATTTGATTGTGCAGCCCGACGGCACCATCACGGTACTGTTGCTGGGACAGATTCGCGCCGCGCGGCGAACCGTGGAAGAGCTGCGGGAAGCGCTCGAGGAGCAATACAAGAAATACTATAACGTGCCGGCGATTACGGTGACACCGCTGCAAGTCAACACCAAGCTCAATGACTTGCGGAACGCGGTCGACCGCCGATTCGGATCGGGTGGGCAGGTTCAGGAGGTGCGCATTTCCCCCGACGGCACCATTCAACTTCCGGCCGTCGGATCGGTT
>Ga0256839_1002674_pt1 | contig 19519 bp, 18 predicted proteins | sample 354166metaG_FD_185968 | JGI IMG/M metagenome (GOLD analysis project Ga0256839, IMG submission 185968) | Hydrothermal vent microbial communities from Mid Atlantic Ridge, Atlantic Ocean - 354-166 | ecosystem: Environmental > Aquatic > Marine > Hydrothermal vents | place: Atlantic Ocean: Mid... | reverse complement strand
TCCTTTTTTGCCACTTTTGTACGAGGATAGAGCTTCTGTAAATGCTTGTGAAATATGCTTTTGCGTCGCAGACACCTAACAGTTTATTAGACAGCTGCAGTCTAATTCATCCCATAACCTTACTACTTTCTCAGTTAAATTTCTATTCTTATCAGCTCTATAGCTTTCATCCCTCGAAGTTGTCAAAAAGTTAGACGGCAGCTGTACAATCTATTATTGCTGCAGCTGTAAAACTCAATTAGTATTTTTGTTCGCTTTTTATTTTCTTTAGTGAAATAAAGGACACACATAATTTGGGAGTATTAGGGTTAATTATGGGTGTCTTTTTTGTTTTGGCTTACCACCCGTGCTAAATATTGGATAGTCAATATTCACTAAAATAGAAACAAAAAAAGGGACGCAAATGCGCCCCTTTAGATAAAAATGTAACCGACAATATAAATTGATCGTATTTTCGCCGAAGATCAAGGCGGGTTTTGAATCTCAGGATCGAAGCGTACAGTAGTACGTGAGAGTCTGAGATTCAAAGCCCAACGCAGCGCTTCGGTGAAAAGGCGGTTAATTTACATCATGCCGCCCATTCCGCCCATACCACCCATATCCGGCGCAGCGGCTGCTCCAGCAGGCTCTGGCTTATCTGCAACCATTGCCTCAGTTGTGATAATTAGACCTGAAATAGATGCTGCATTTTGAAGTGCCGCACGGGTAACTTTAGTTGGATCAAGGATTCCCATCTCAAGCATGTCGCCATATTCACCTGTACGTGCATTGTAACCATAGCTACCAGAGCCATTTTTAACCGCGTTGATAACAACCGATGCTTCATCACCTGCATTAGTACAGATTTGACGAAGTGGCTCTTCCATTGCGCGTAATGCAATTTTGATTCCCATATCTTGATCGTGATTATCACCGGTTAGATCAGTGATTTCTTGTAGCGCTCGAACCAACGCCACACCACCACCTGCTACCACACCTTCTTGAACCGCTGCACGGGTTGCGTGAAGCGCATCTTCTACACGGTCTTTCTTTTCTTTCATTTCAACTTCTGTCGCTGCACCTACTTTAACGACAGCAACACCGCCTGCTAATTTAGCAACACGCTCTTGAAGCTTCTCTTTATCATATTCTGAGGTAGTTGTTTCGAGTTGTGCACGAATTCTGTCTACGCGTGTTCCAATGGCTGCTGGATCACCTGCTCCGTCAATCAGCACTGTGTTATCTTTATCTACCACGATACGTTTTGCAGAACCTAAATCTTCTAGCGTTAACGCTTCTAGACTTAAACCGACTTCTTCAGAAATAACTTTAGCACCTGTAAGTACTGCAAGATCTTCCAGCATTGATTTACGACGCTCACCAAAACCGGGGGCTTTTACTGCGGTAACCTTTACGATACCGCGCATATTATTAACCACCAACGTTGCTAGTGCTTCACCTTCAATATCTTCTGCAATAATTAGTAACGGCTTACCTGCTTTAGCCACTGCTTCAAGTGCAGGTAGTAAGTCGCGGATATTAGCGATTTTTTTATCGTGCAATAAGATGAAAGGCTCGTCTAGCTCAGCCGTCATTTTCTCTTGGTTAGTCACAAAGTAAGGCGATAAGTAACCACGATCAAACTGCATCCCTTCTACAACTTCTAGCTCATCTTCAAGTGCTGTACCTTCTTCAATCGTAATAACACCTTCTTTACCGACTTTGTCCATTGCATCGGCAATGATTTTTCCAATAGTTTCATCAGAGTTTGCTGAAATTGAACCTACCTGTGCGATAGCTTCTGAGTCTTCACAAGGCTTTGAAATTTCTTGTAGCTTTTCAACCGCTGCCGTAACTGCTTTATCAATACCGCGCTTTAAATCCATTGGGTTCATACCCGCCGCGACTGACTTCATGCCTTCGCGTACAATAGCTTGCGCTAATACGGTTGCTGTGGTTGTACCATCACCTGCAATATCGTTAGTTTGTGAAGCCACTTCTTTTACCATTTGCGCGCCCATGTTCTCAAATTTATCTTCAAGATCAATTTCACGTGCTACTGACACACCATCTTTAGTGATGGTGGGTGCGCCAAATGATTTCTCTAAAACCACATTACGACCTTTTGGACCTAATGTTACCTTTACTGCATTTGCTAAGATGTTTACGCCGTCAACCATACGTGCGCGTGCGTCATCTCCAAATATTACTTCTTTAGCCATTTTTCTATACCTCTATATTTGTTTTTAAAATGAAAGATTTAACTGTAATTAGCTATTAACCTTCAATAACCGCTAAAATATCTTCTTCTTTCATCATTAATAAATCTTCACCATTCACGTTTACAGCAGAACCTGCGTACTGACCGTAAAGAATCGTATCACCTACTTTTATATCCATCGCGCGAACGTCGCCAGAATCTGTAATCTTGCCATTACCTGCTGCAATGATCTCGCCATTGGTTGGCTTTTCACCACTTGCACTATCAGGGATGATGATGCCACCTGCGCTGGTTTTCTCTTCTTCTGCGGGACGAACTAAAACACGGTCGTGTAAAGGACGAATATTCATGTGTAACTCCTTAAATTTATCAATAACAATCTTAAATTTGGCTCAACGAAAGACCAATTAGCACTCTCGCTCAGGGACTGCTAAATGATAAGGGCGTGAGTCAACATTTCAAGCAGTTAATTAAACTTTTTTACAAAACATCAAAATTCAAATTAAAATGCCTTTTCATGACCTCTGCCTAGTTTTTTTGATAAGCTGACCTCATTGACTATTTTCAATCTAAGAGCTTGTCCCTTATACTCATACAACGGCTTATTTAATGTAACCTTAATTACGCATCTAGCTATGATTAAATAACGTAACCACATAACGACAAACGCATTAATATTAGAGTGAATATAAAAACATGATGATTAAAAAGATTCTCCTTACTTGGTGTTTACTGCTCCTTTCCCTAAATAGCTTTGCCGCCAACCCTGATGATTTGCTAAAGCCTGATATTGCCTTTAAAGCATCGTTATCGTTAGCGGCACCCGACAAGCTTAAAGCCACGTGGGATATTGCAGATGGCTACTATATGTACCGCAAGCGCTTTAAGTTTGAAAGCGATACAGCTGGCGTGACCTTGGCCGAGCCTGTATTCACCAAAGGTAAAATGAAGGATGACCCAGGTTTTGGGCTGGTAGAAACCTACCGCGACAAGATGTCGGTAGAAATCCCTGTCATTCGAGATACCTCCGTTTCTGCAAGTACTTTATTAACACTTAAAACCAAGTCTCAAGGTTGTGCCGATATTGGTGTTTGTTACCCACCACAAAAGAAAACCTTAACGATTCAACTCGCCGCATTAAGCACCGAAACTCAAGAAAATAATACTGTGGAACTTGCCCCTGCCTCAAGCCCACAAGCTATTAATAAAACCAGTAGTCTTGCTGCCACACTAGGCATCACTGGCTTAACCGACACAAACGCCCCACTACACCCCGACAAAGCCTTTGCTTACGATGTTATCGCCACCGATAAACAAACTTTGAATGCGCGCTGGGATGTTACAGAGGGACACTACCTTTATCAGCACAAACTTAGCTTCAAACTTATTGACCCACCTACTGGTGTATCACTGGGCAAACCTGAGCTCCCAAAGGGCAAGCAAGAACACGACCAATACTTCGGTGACATTGTTATTTATAATAAAAGCTTTGATGTCAAAGTACCCATAATAGGTGCCAGCCAAGCGAAAGAGCTAACCGTAAAAGCCACTTACCAAGGTTGTTCCAAATTAACCGGTATTTGTTACCCCCCGCAAACTAAAATCCAGAAAGTTAATATTGCTTCTGCAAGTGACGCGCCTCTTATAAACTCAACGGCGAATAACACAAGTACCCCTAAAGAAGAAATAGCTAAAAATACAGCGACCAATACACTAGTAAATACCAATGCCATCAAACAGACTGCCGATGTAACCGCCACGCAAAACTCGGCTCCCACTAAGATCTCCGAACAAGACAGCATTGCAAATAAAATGAAAGGAAGTGGTTTTTTCACCGTTATTTTCTTTTTCTTTTTAGCTGGTGTTGCACTGACCTTTACGCCTTGTGTATTCCCTATGATTCCAATTTTATCGGGTATCATTGCGGGTCAAGGAAGCGATAATTCAACCAGGAAATCGTTTTTCTTATCCTTATCTTATGTGCTTGCAATGGCATTTACCTATGCGATTGTGGGTGTCATAGCCGCTTTAAGCGGGGAGAACTTACAAGTCGCCTTACAAAACCCGTGGGTGATCGGTGCATTTGCCGGGCTTTTTGTACTGCTATCACTGGCGATGTTTGGCTTTTATGAATTACAAATGCCCTCTGGCATTCAAAACAAACTCGCTAGCATCAGCAATAGTCAATCAGGTGGCAGCATGATCAATGCGGCGGTGATGGGCTTATTATCAGCACTCATCGTCGGCCCATGCGTGACCGCACCTTTAATTGGCGCACTTATTTATATCTCACAAACCAATGATGTAATAATCGGCGGCTTATCATTATTTGCACTCGGTCTTGGCATGGGTGTACCGCTAATGATTGTTGGCACATCTGCAGGCAAGTTTTTACCCAAAGCAGGCGCATGGATGGATAACGTCAAAGCAGGTTTTGGCATCATGATGCTGGCGCTGGCTATTTGGATGTTAGAACGTATTTTGCCTATGTCGATTATTGTTCTTTTATCTGGAATACTGGCTATTTTCACAGGTATTTACATGGGTGCGCTAGATGCATTAAATGAAGCCAGTACCGGTTGGAAACGTTTCTTTAAAGCATCCGGCTTAGTGGTCTTATTGTACGGTGCCATGTTGTTGTTCGGTGCTGCCAGCGGTAGTGGCAGCCTCATTCAACCCTTAAAGGGAAGCTTCTCAGGATCTAACTCATCAGGCTCGCAAAATCAGACAGAGCAAGGTTTAGTTTTTCAACAAATTAAAGGGATTGATGGTTTAAACCAAGCACTCGCAAACGCTAAACAACAAGGCAAAACCGTCATGCTCGACTTTTATGCCGACTGGTGTATTTCTTGCAAAGAAATGGAGCACATTACCTTTGCAGATAAAAATGTTGTCGCAACACTTAAAGGTACCATTCTCTTACAAGCAGATGTCACACCTAATGATGATTTGGATAAGGCGCTGCTCAAAAAGTTTGGTTTGTTTGGCCCCCCGGGAATCTTATTCTTTGATAAAAACTCCCAAGAGAATAAACCGTTTAGAATAGTCGGCGAAATGAAACCAGAACCTTTCAACCACCATGTTCAGATGTTTTTGAAAACAATTAAATAAGATAATCTGATAACAATGAAAAAAGTTCTTTTATTCATCGTCGTTACCGCCTTAATACTCGGCTCTGCATACGGAATAAAAAGATACTTAAAATATTACACGGCCGATACTAGCCGAGCGGGACAGTTAGTTGAAGATTTCGCATTACCCTCCTTAGCAGGAGGAGAAGAAAAACTTTCGAACTATAAAGGTAAGCTAATATTACTAAATTTTTGGGCATCATGGTGCCCACCTTGCCGCGAAGAAATCCCAGACTTCATAAAAGTACAATCCAAATACCAAAGCAAAGGATTTACCATTCTAGGCATCTCCATTGAAGACAAAGAACTTACTGAGTTTTATGCTAAAAAAGTAGGCATTAACTTTCCAATTTTCTATGATGAAGATAAAAGCACAGAAATTGGCAATAAGTACGGCATGATCGGCATCCCCTATTCCATTTTAATCAACAAAAATCAGAAAATAATTGCAATTTACCCTAGCTACCAAACACTCAACGAAGCTAGACTTTCTTCTGATATTGAAAAACACCTTAAATAACAGACACTAAACAACATGATGAAGCCTTATCTAACGTTTTTACAACTTATTATTATCAGCTTTTCGCTGCTCACTTTATATGCTTGTGATAAAAACAAACCAACATCACCCGATAGCGCAATCAATCAAAATGCTACCGGGTTCTCTCTTCCATCGGTACTTAATGAAACAAAGATAAGCTTATCTGACTATAAAGGAAAATTAGTACTGCTTAACTTTTGGGCTTCTTGGTGCCCACCCTGCCGTGCTGAGATACCCGGCTTTATCAAAATCCAAAATGAATACAAAGATAAAAACTTTACCATAATCGGTTTAGCCCTTGAAGATAAAACAGATGCTTTACGCTACGCAAAAGAAATTGGCATCAATTACCCCATAGCCTATGGCATTGAAACAGTGCATGACGTAGCCAGTGCTTATGGGAATCCGAATGGTGGATTACCCTATACTGTGCTTATCAGCCCAGAGCAAAAAATATTATCCGTCTTTTCAGGATTTTTAAGTGAGGAAAAGCTAAAGAAAATGCTCGAAAAGCATCAATCAAAATAATAAATAAAATATACTTGCTCTTAAGGAATAGCACCCCTATAATGTGCCTCCTCTGATGCGGGGTGGAGCAGTCTGGCAGCTCGTCGGGCTCATAACCCGAAGGTCGTAGGTTCGAATCCTGCCCCCGCTACCAAGATTCAAGAAAGCGTTATTTATTAAGAGTTTTAATAAGGTTTTCATAATAAAAAAGCCCCGTTTTAACGGGGCTTTTTTATTATCCAGCAAAAGCAAATTGCTTATTTTGTAAGCAATTTCTTACTGAAAGGCGTACAGTGCAAAACAGATTAGATGACATTGTAAAAAATACCGTTAAAGGCCTTGGCTTTGAACTGTGGGGTTACGAATATCGCCCCCGCAGCGAAAGTGCATTATTGCGGATTTTTATAGAGAAAGCAGATACTGGCATTAGTGTCGATAACTGCGCAAGTGTAAGCCGTCAAATTGGCGCCGTTTTAGATGTTGAAAATATCATCCCTGTCGCCTATATTTTAGAAGTATCATCACCCGGCATGGATCGCGTCTTATTTAAAGCGGAGCAATATCAAGACTATCTTGGGCAATCGCTTAAAATTCGCACCCGTACTCGCATTGATGACAGAAGGAATTTTAAAGGCACGTTGGTTAACGCTAGCGCGTCTATAGTTACAATTAAAATAGATAATCAGGAATTTAAAATTCCATACGAATCCATTGATAGAGCCAGATTGGTTCTGGGCTAAAGGTATAACATGAGCAAAGAAATCTTATACGTTGTAGATGCAGTATCGAACGAGAAAAGTCTCGAACCCGAAGAAATATTTGAAGCGGTAGAAATCGCCATCGCCACCGCATCACGTAAAAAATACAATATGGAATGGGATGTGCGTGTCGATATTGATCGCGAAACAGGTGACTATGAAACCTTTCGTCGCTGGACAATTTTAGATGATGAAGACCCCGAGTTTGAATCACCTGAAAGACAAATTCTTAAAAGCTATGCCGACGAACGAAAATTAGGCCTTGAAATTGGCGAAGCCTTAGAAGAAGAAATTGAATCCATCACCTTTGGACGCATCACAGCGCAAATTGCCAAACAAGTCATCATGCAAAAAGTCCGCCAAGCAGAGCGCAGAAAAGTCGCTGATGCTTTTGCAGATCAAGTAGGTCAATTAGTGCTGGGTACGGTTAAGCGCGTTGACCGCCGCGGCATTACTATTGACCTAGGTGAAAACAGTGAAGCCTTAATTCCACGCGAAATGATGATTCCTCGTGAAATCGCCCGCACGGGTGAGCGTATGCGTGGCATCTTGCAAGAAATCAAAGATGACGGTAATAAAGGCCCGCAGATGATCGTCTCACGTATTGATGATAACTTTCTTGTCGAGCTCGTAAAGTTAGAAGTGCCAGAAATTGGCCAAGAACTCATTGATATTATGGGCGCAGCACGTGATCCAGGCTCTCGCTCAAAAATCGCAGTGCGTGCCAATATCCCAAATATTGATCCTGTCGGTGCCTGTGTGGGTATGCGTGGCTCACGTATCCAAACAGTAACAAATGAACTGAATAATGAACGTGTAGACATCATTCCATGGGAAGAAGATATTGCTACATTTGTCATTAATGCCATGCAACCTGCGGAAGTACTTTCTATTGTTATTGATGAAGATAAACGCAGCATGGACATCGGTGTTGATGAAGAAATGCTCGCCCAAGCTATTGGCAAAGGTGGTCAGAATGTACGCCTTGCTAGCCAATTAACTGGTTGGACGCTTAATGTCATGAGCGAGGAAGAGGCTGAGCAAAAAGGGCAAAGCGAACAAACCATGTTGGTTACACTGTTTGCAGAAAAACTTGATGTTGATGCAGAAGTTGCCAGCATTCTGGTAGAAGAAGGCTTTGCTAGTCTTGATGAAGTTGCTTATGTTCCTAGTGAAGAGTTCCTCAAAATTGAAGAGTTCGAAGAAGAATTAGTTGAAGAGCTTAAAAGTCGCGCACAAAATGCGCTACTCGCTTTAGCCTTAACAGGTGAAGGTGGCAAGCCCGCTGAAGACCTACTAGAAATGAAAGGTATGAACAATGCCCTTGCTCAGCTTCTCGCCAGTAAAGGTATTTGCACCATGGAAGACCTTGCGGAACAATCCACCGATGAACTCATTGATATTGACGGCATTGATGATGAAGATCAGGCGGCAAAATTAATCATGACCGCACGCGAGCCATGGTTTGCTGAAGCCAAGCAACAAGAAAAAGAAGCAGCTGAAAAAAGTGCCGAAGCAAGCACTTTAAAAGCGTAACCCTAGCTGTAAGCAACAGGAGAAAATAACTAATGTCAGAAATAACCGTAAGCCAATTAGCCGAAATGATGGGCTCTCCTGTCGATGCACTGGTCGAAAAATTACAAGCCGCAGGCATAGAAGCAACCGATGCCAATTCAACGATTAGCGATAAAGAGAAACTTAAGCTGCTTGAAATTATTCGTGCTAGTGCCAGCTCGACAAGTACTACTGCCAAACCAGCCAGTAAGATATCACTAAAAAAACGCACTACCAGTAGCGTGTCTGGCACCGCAGGAAAATCAAAAGTAAACGTAGAAGTACGCCGAAAGAAAAGCTTCTCACGCCCTACTGCCAACACCACCCCAGTTGACACTAATAACCTTGAAGAATTAGCCGCATCCAGCAATAAAGCCAATGAGTTATCTGAGCAACTCTCAAACGAGCGTAAAGCCCGCGAGGCCGCGGTAGATAAATCAAAAGCAGATCGCGAGAAAGTCAGCGAAGACAAAGCTACGGCTAGAGCACAAAGAGATGCCGATAAAGCCGCTCTCATTGCGGAGAAAGAAGCTGCTATTGAAACCGCGAAAGAAGCAACAACTACTGAAGTTGAAGTTAAAACCGAAGAACCAAAGGCTGAAGAACCTAAAGAAGTCGTTCCAACTGACCCAAAAGAAAGACGTGAGTACTTAGCTAAAAAAGCACGAGCGGAAGCTTCTGCCATGTTTAAAAAGCGCCCTTCTCGCAAACGCCCAGAGCCAGCACCCTCAAAAACCTCAGGCATTAAGTCAGATGGGGCAAAATCTGCACCAGCCTCACCCAATACAAACGCCAACAAAGGCAAGAAAAAGCCCTTTCAAGGTCGTGGCGGCCCAGGTGGTCAGCTACATATAAAGAGCGGCCAAGGACGACGTAAAAAGAAAGGGAAGCGCACCAGAAACGTTAAAATCGAGCAGTCAACTGATCATGGCTTTGAAATGCCAACAGAAGTCATTGTGATTGAGATTGAAGTGCCAGAAACTATTATCGTTTCTGAGCTAGCTCAGAAGCTATCCGTAAAAGGAGCTGACGTTATCAAAGCAATGATGGGCATGGGTGTTATGGCTACCATCAATCAGGTTATCGACCAAGATACAGCGATCTTAATCGTAGAAGAAATGGGTCATAAAGCCACCGCAGGTAAAACCGAAGAAGAGGTAACCTCGGTAGAATCTTTACTGGATGATATGAGCGCGCTTGAAGAAACGACTCGCGCGCCAGTTGTGACCATTATGGGCCATGTTGATCATGGTAAAACCTCACTACTCGACTACATTCGTGAAAGTCGCGTAACCTCTGGCGAAGCGGGTGGAATCACTCAACATATTGGCGCTTATCAAGTTACTACTGACAACGGTGTTATTTCTTTCTTAGATACGCCCGGTCACGCCGCATTCTCACAAATGCGTGAGCGTGGTGCAAAAACCACTGATATTATTATTTTAGTGGTTGCTGCCGATGATGGCGTTATGCCGCAAACAGAAGAAGCGATTAAGCATGCTCGCAAAGCAGAAGTACCGCTGATTGTTGCTATTAACAAAATAGACAAAGAATCTGCTGATCCAGAACGCGTCAAAAGTGAGTTGTCAAAGTTTGAAGTCATCCCTGAAGATTGGGGCGGCAATGATGTTTTCGTTAATGTTTCTGCTAAAGAAGGTACAGGCATCAGCGATCTACTCGACTCAATCTTGCTTGTTTCAGAAGTCTTAGAACTTAAAGCCCGCACCGAAGGCCCTGCGATAGGCTCTGTAATTGAATCACGCGTAGAAAAAGGTCGTGGTGCTGTAGCCACGGTTTTAGTACAAAAAGGAACCTTAAAGAAAGGCGATGTAATACTGGCTGGTGCGGAGTTTGGTCGTGTTAGAGCGATTATGGATGACACGGGTAAAACTGTTCCCGAAGCGGGCCCATCAACACCCGTTGAAATCATTGGTTTATCAGGCACACCGTTTGCAGGTGATGATGTAATCGTCATGAAAAATGAGCGGCGTGCGCGTGAACTGGCAGAACAACGCCATGAAAAAGCACGTGAAAACCGCTTTGCGGCACAACAAGCAGCTAAGCTTGATGCAATGTTTGAGAAGATGCAAAACGCTGATAAATCAACGCTCTCTGTGTTACTTAAAGCCGACGTTCAAGGCTCACTTGAAGCCATCAAAGCATCATTAACCGCATTATCAACATCTGAAGTAGCGGTAGAGATAATATCTTCAGGCGTGGGTGGTTTAAGTGAAACAGATATTAGTATGGCGCAAGGCGCTGAAGCGGTTATTATTGGCTTCAATGTACGTGCCGATGCTTCTGCAAGGCGTTTAGCCCAAGAGTCCGATACCGAAATACGTTACTACAGCATTATTTACGAGCTAATCGACGACGTGCGCGATGCCATGAGTGGCATGCTCAAACCAGAGCTTCGTGAAGAACTTATCGGTATTGCTGAAGTTAAAGACGTATTTACAGGCTCAGGCTTTGGCAACATCGCAGGCTGTTTGGTGATTGAAGGTAAAATCAAAAAAGACGAGCCGATTCGTGTATTACGCAAAGAAGTGGTTGTCTATGAAGGCGTGCTGGAATCATTACGTCGCCACCAAGATGATGTGAAAGAAGTGGTTATGGGTACTGAATGTGGAATCGGGGTTAAAAACTACGATGATATTCAGCCAGGTGATCAAATTGAAGTGTTTACGCGTACCGAAATCCAACGCTCACTAAGTAAATAAATTATGATTTATCAGCCTGTAACTCGCTCACCAATAACGAACATGTGGTTGTAAAAAATGCCTTACGACTATTCCCGCACCGACCGCATTGGCGAACAAATCAAACGTGAACTTGCCATGCTGATACGCAACGAGATAAAAGACCCGCGTGTTAGCATGGTCAGCATACTTGACGTCACAGTGACCAAGGATTTATCCCAAGCCAAAGTTTATTTTGATGCACTTAACCAAGATGAACACGAAGCTTGCGAGCAAGGCCTAAACAGCGCGGCAGGTTTTTTACGCCGTGAATTAGGTCGCGCCATACAACTACGCAACACCCCTTCCCTAAAATTTATTTATGATGATACCGAGCAACGCGCCAATGACTTATCGCACGTAATTGACCAAGCGGTAAAGTCCGACAAAAAATAGCACCAAGCATGGCAAGACGCAACAAAGGCAAGTATGTTAACGGCATTTTATTGCTCGATAAGCCCTTCGGGTTAAGCTCTAACACCGCATTACAAAAAGCCCGCTACCTATTTCAAGCCAAAAAAGCCGGTCACACCGGTAGCTTAGACCCACTCGCCACCGGTGTATTGCCGCTGTGTTTTGGTGAGGCGAGTAAAGTCACCCCATTTTTATTGGATTCTAATAAAAGCTATACCTGCACCGCCCAGCTCGGCGAAACCACCACAACTGGCGATAAAGAAGGTGACACCTTACAAACGCGAGAAATCAAACCATTTACTGCTAAAGAACTAGAAGCTGTACTGGATAAATTTAGAGGCAACATCACCCAAGTTCCGCCGATGTTCTCGGCACTTAAACATAACGGCCAGCCACTCTACAAACTTGCGCGCCAAGGTATCGAGATCAAACGCAAAGAACGTGCAGTGACTATTTATGAACTGGATTTATTAGAACAAACAAGCGATACCCTCTCCCTACACATCAAATGCAGTAAAGGCACTTATATCCGCACATTAGCCCAAGATATTGGTGAGGCGCTTGGCAGTGGCGCGCATTTAAGCATGTTAAGGCGTACCGAGGTTGAGCCATTTGACTGTAAAAAAATCATTAGCATCGAAACACTAGAAAGCCTTATTAAAGAAGGGAAAAACCTAGAAGCGTTATTACTCCCTATCGACTCCGCACTACCCTCGCACCCCTCGCTGGTTTTATCAGATGATGAGCTTAAGCGTATTAAGCATGGCTTAAAAGTCAGCCGCAGGGATTTACCAAACAGCCAAATCATTCGGCTTTATGACAAAGAAAACACCTTTATTGGTATTGGGCGATTATCCAGTGACTTGCAATTAACGGCACGACGTTTAATGCGCACCAATTAAAGGGCTACCGTAGTTTTTTAGCCCATCAAAAAAAAGCTAAATATTAACAAAAGACTACTTAGCTTTACCTTTTATGTCGTGCTACAATCCCGCGCTTAACAGTAGAGTTAGACAGCTTCTGTCTAACTCTACTGTTATAAAACTACCGTAATCATATATGGATTACATTTTTTAACACCTATCTGGAACTTTGGAATATATGTCTCTGAACGCAGAAACTAAAGCGAAAATCGTAGCTGAATATCGCTTGTCAGACACTGACACCGGGTCTTCGGAGGTGCAAGTTGCGCTATTAACAGCCAACATCAAGCATCTTACGGAGCACTTTAAAACGCACATTCACGATCACCACTCACGTCGTGGTTTATTAAGAATGGTTAACCAGCGCCGTAAACTACTTGATTACCTAAAGCGCACCGAGCTTGCGCGCTATCAAGACTTAATCAAACGCCTCGGCCTACGTCGATAATCGTTTGAGACTAACACCGCACTTGTGCGGTGTTTTTCGTTAGCCCGTCACAAAATAGGCTGTTTATAAAAAATTATTCATCCATTTAGATTTGTAGTCATTTTTTATAAACATCCTTCTGTGACATCATTAAAACCAAAACACATAACTAGACACAAAAGGAATGAACATGTTTGATGTTGTAACAACAACTTTTCAATATGGTGACAATACTGTAGAACTCGAAATGGGCGAAATTGCCCGCCAAGCACATGCCGCTGTTAAAGTAGACATGGATGGCACGGTGGTTTTCGTATCGGTTGTTGGCCAAAAAACAGCGCGCGAAGGGCAAGATTTCTTCCCCCTGACCGTAGACTACCGAGAGAAAACATACGCCGCAGGTAAAATACCCGGTGGATTTTTTCGACGTGAAGCACGCCCAAGTGAAGGCGAGACTTTATTATCACGCTTGATTGACCGCCCTATTCGCCCGCTATTCCCAGAAGGCTACATGAATGAAGTGCAAGTCATCATTTATGTGGTCTCTTTAAACCCTGATGTTCTACCCGACATTCCTGCCATGCTCGGTACATCTGCAGCGCTAGCCGCATCGGGAATCCCTTTTTCTGGGCCTATCGGTGCTGCGCAGGTTGGCTACAAAGAAGGCAAATACACCCTTAACCCAAGCGTTTCAGAAATGGAAGGTTCAGACCTTGACCTTATGGTTGCAGGTACAACCGATGCGGTATTAATGGTTGAATCAGAAGCCAAAGAGCTTTCTGAAGAGATCATGTTAGGCGCGGTTATGTACGGCCATGAACAAATGCAAGTGGCTATTTCTGCTATAAGTGACTTTGCCAAAGAAGTCGGCAATGAAACATGGCAATGGACAGCACCAGAAAAAGATACTGCGTTAGCAAAACAAGTTGCTGAGGTGTGTGAAGCTGATCTTAAAGTTGCATTTTCAACCGCAGACAAGATGGATCGTCAAGATAAAGTAGCAGCAGCTAAAACTAAACTGATGGATGCGTTAGTCACAGGCAAGGATGATCCTGCTGATGCAGCTGATGTTTCAGGCGCATTCCAAGACTTAGAAAAAGACATTGTTCGTGGTCGTATTATTGCAGGCGAGCCGCGTATTGATGGACGTGATAACACCACGGTGCGCGCGATTGAATCTCGTGTCGGCGTACTACCAAGAACTCACGGCTCAGCACTCTTTACCCGTGGTGAAACCCAAGCTTTGGTTATTACCACACTAGGCACGCAACGTGATGCGCAGATTATAGATGCACTGCAAGGCTCTTATAAAGACCCATTCTTATTGCATTACAACTTCCCTCCTTACTCGGTGGGCGAAACCGGTCGTACCGGCACGCCGGGCAGACGTGAAATTGGCCATGGTCGTTTAGCAAAACGTGGCGTACTTGCAGTGATGCCATCACAAGAAGACTTTCCTTACACCGTTCGTGTAGTATCTGAAATTACCGAATCAAACGGTTCAAGCTCAATGGCTTCTGTTTGTGGAACTTCGCTATCACTCATGGATGCAGGCGTTCCGATTAAGGCACCGGTTGCGGGTATCGCAATGGGTTTGGTTAAAGAAGGCGATAAGTTCACCGTATTAACCGACATCTTAGGCGACGAAGATCATTTAGGTGATATGGACTTTAAAGTAGCAGGCACCAAAGACGGTATTAATGCCCTACAAATGGATATTAAAATCCAAGGCATCACCAAAGAAATTATGGAGCAAGCACTAGAGCAAGCCCAAGTAGCACGTTTACATATTCTTGATGAAATGAACAAAGTTATCAGCACACCAAATACAGAAGTATCGGACTTTGCACCGCGTTACAGCACCATGAAAATCAACCCCGATAAAATCCGCGAAGTCATCGGTAAAGGTGGCGAAACCATACGTGGTATAGCAGAAAAAACCGGCGCACAAGTTGATATTGACGATACCGGCGCAATCAAGATTTCAGCCGTTAACGGCGAAGCTGCCAATGCTGCCAAAAAGATGATTGAAGACATTACCGCTGAGGCTGAAGTAGGAAAGGTCTACGATGGCAAGGTAATGAAAATTATGGAGTTTGGCGCATTTGTTAATATACTTCCTGGTAAAGATGGTCTGGTCCATATTTCACAAATCAGCGATGAGCGTGTTGAAAAAGTCACTGACCATTTAAGTGAAGGCGACGAAGTTAAAGTAAAGCTGCTTGAAATCGACCGTCAAGGTCGGATGCGTTTGAGCATGAAAGAAGTTAAAGAAGGGCAGTAATACTATCCCCATGATTCAACCAGCATCGACACTTCCTTCGGAAGGTGTAACGATGTACTTTTTAACGCCTAGGCCGCTCTAAAAAGCAACCGCTTATCAGAAGGCTTCCCTAATCGGAAGCCTTTTTCAATTGCCCTGCATCTAAAAAGCCAGTTCAGCGTATATGTAGGTAAACCTAGTTACTATTAACAATCGAGAGATTCTAATAAGTCTCCAACAAAACAATCGGATATAAACGATGGAAGATATTTACGCTGAATTATTACAAAAAACAGCACAGGGAGATCAGCTCGCCTTCAAAAAGCTCTACGAAGAATGCTCCCCTAAATTAATGAGCTTATGCCTGCGCCTAATGCGTAGTGAGGCGATGGCAGAAGATGTATTACAAGAAGGCTTTATAAAAATCTGGGACAAGGCAGGTACTTTCACCCCAGGAAAAGGTCGCGCAATGACGTGGATGTCAACCGTAGTGCGCAATAAAGGACTGGATAAACTAAGAAGTTTAAAAACCAAAGCTCCTGAGACTGAAATTGAGTACGAAGGCCTCGAATTTGCATCATCCGACTTAGAGCCCGATAAACTGGAGAACCTTAGTCAGGGTGTAAAAGGATTAATGGCTTGTTTAGATAAACTCAAACCAGCCCAACGCGAATGTATTTTACTGTCGTACTATTACGGCCATACGCACCAAGAACTTGCCGATGAATTAGGCAAACCCCTAGGCACAATAAAAGCCTGGATCAGAAGAGGATTGGAGGACTTACGCCCATGTCTAACATAGAAAAAAACAGCCTAACGCGCTACCAAAACCCTGAGGTTTTTGAGCAACTAGCCATTGAATACGCGGTTGGCTCACTCCACGGACGCGCCAGAAAGCGCTTTGAAGTATTAATGGATACGCATTTTTATCTACAAGCCGTAGTCGATGCTTACGAACTCAAGTTTGCCAACTTAGTCGAGCTACTACCTGAGGAGAAGCCTTCGGACAAAGTCTGGAACAATATTGAAGCACATATATCGTCCTCATCTGCCGCATCTACTACGACAGAAGTGCCTCAACATCCAAGCCAACAGCAAGCATCACCGTGGTGGAAAACAAGCTTCTTCAAACAAGGTTTTGGCATAGCATTTATGGCATTAGTCATCGCAGGCGCGCTCTTTTTAAACCCTATGACTGGTGGCCCCGTTGCCACAGCTTATAGCGCAGTGATGGAATCTGATAATAATGAAACCATGGCTGTGACTAAGGTTTTACAGTCTGATATGAAACTATCTATCGACATCATGAAGCCCATGAAAATTGATGGTAATATGGAGTTAACCCTCTGGTGCCACCCTAAGAATGGCGGCATGCCAATGAAAATGGGAACCATCTCTGCGAGTGGAAAGACAGATATAAAAATCAGCAAAGCAGAATGGAAAAATATGAAAGATGTTGGCATGCTAGCCGTTAGTATTGAACACAAAGGCGATAGATCATTACGCGAGCCTTCAGGAAAAATTATCCTCAAAGGTCAATTACACATCGAAAATGTTAAATCTTAAAAAGATAAGCGCTTAATACAAACTATTGATACACTATGCTGTCAGACTAGAAGCCACTTACCTGTAAGTGGCTTCCTTTAATTTATCAATAGAGAATCATGCTTAATTTAACACGATTAAAACAATCCTTATCGCTTTTACTTTTTTTAAGCAATAGCTATTGGCTAACCGCCTGCGGCCAAATTCAAGCCACCCCCGATAATGATACGATCCCCTATGATATTTCTCCCAAGGAATTTGATAACAAACATTCAAAAATCAAAATACTCAACACCCTAGCCTTACAATCAACCACCGTAAACAGATTACCCATTGTTGAATTATCCGGTATCGCTTTTGATAACGATGAAAAGCTACTCTATGCGGTTTCTGATGAAGGCATGCTTTATCATATCAAGCTTACTATCAACAATAACAAACTACAAAAAGTCAAAGTTATTTATGCCACTAAACTAAAAAACAAACGTGGAAAGCCTTTAAAAGGAAGCAAGAGTGACTCCGAAGGCCTCAGTCTCACCAATGCCAACAATGGCGTAAAAGGAGACACCAAACTCATTATATCTTTCGAAGGTAAACCCCGCATAGCGCGCTTCTCCACCAAAGGTTTTAAACTCGCTAAAATAGCGATACCCAACTTATTAAGTAAAAAGAAAAGTTACCGCGGAAAGAATAAAGCATTAGAAAGTGTCGCCAACCACCCAAAATACGGCATTCTCACTGCTGCAGAATTCCCCTTAAAAAGGGATGCTATGAAAGCACAAACTATCTACTCTGTCTCAAAGTTTTCACCCGAAAAAGTCTGGCACTTCCCCGCCTCAAAAGCAGAAAACAGCGCCATCACAGACATAGAAGTTTTACCCGATGGTGACTTACTCGTCATGGAACGTGCCTTCAGTAGCCCCTTCACACCCATCGTGATGAACCTAAGCCGCTTAAAACTCGAACAATGCGATCAAAAAAGAAACTGCAAACTAGAAAAAATAGCCCGACTTAGCAGCGCCGATGGCTGGAGACTAGATAACTTTGAAGGACTTGCACATATTAAAGGCAATCAGTATCTAGCTGTTTCTGATAATAATAAAAATCCACTTCAAGAGACTTTATTTGTCTTGTTTGAGATTAAATAATATGAAAAATATTGATGTTTTTAATGGCGATACCGATAGCATCTGAATAACCTAGTTGAGATTCTGTAAGTCTCTAGACGCACTTTGCAGGGAATAAACGCCTGTGGCATGGTGCAAACGAGCCTTCACAAAAAGTGCAATGACGGAGATGATGCCCTAGAAACTTACCCTGTGGGGCTTATCCAAATCCCCAGCCTCTGCGTTATGCTCACCTTAAAGGCTCGTTACACCATGCCACAGGCGTTCATTAAAAGCTCACATGCCTTGATGCTGAAAATTTGGCGTTGGCAGAACTCAGCTAGGTTGTTCAGATACAAGGCTCTCCTAAAGATAATTAATACCTAGCCGCTTCTGACAATAATAGAACAACTTGCAATGCAGTGATATATTCTGTTTTTAAGCAATTTAGAAAGTAAGCTCTAACCACCAGCTAGCTCAAGACCATCTTGTTCATACTGGCTAAACTTACCATCTCGTGAAATAAGTGGGATTTTATTTTGAATAGCATACCAAACAAGCAACCTATCAAAAGGGTCTTTATGATCTCTTAATGGCAACTTATACAAGCTAGAAGTTATTTCGGCATCTATATTAATCACGGTGAAATTACTTTCTTTTGCTGCAATAAAAATATCTTCAGGTGTTAACCCACCTAAATCTAATTTACCCAGTTTATATTTAAGTGAAATCTCCCAAAAATTGATATTACTTACCTGCACTTCACTGGCGCCCTCATAATCAGAGAGAATCGTTAATGATAGTTTTTTAGGATCTAAAAGTGTCCATATAAGAATATGCGTATCTACGATATACTTCATAACCCAAGTAGCTCGTTTTCCGTTATTTCAAAATCACTCTTTATTTCGTAGTTTGCTTTATCCTTTAATATTCCTAGCCGAACCTTAGGCGTGTTTTTAGTATAAACATCATAAGAAATAAGTACGGCAACTTTTGTATGTTTACGCCCATATTGAATGAGATATTCTTCTTTTTTATTTTGGATATTTTTAAGGATTTCTGAAAAATTAGCTTTTAGTTCGGCAACCTGTATCGTTTGCATGGTTCACTCCTATATCCTATACATTGTTATACGATCATATCAATAAATGACAAGTTGTCAAGTTGAAACCTTATCCGCAACAATTTTAATCCTTTTAGGGGAAATAACCGCCTTCATGAAATATTCGGGCAAACCAAAGGCGCTACAGAAGTCTGGATAGCTTATAATAATGGAAAAATAGACACCTTCACGCATGAAGGGAAAATTAAACAAAGCCTATTAGCCGAAAATACGCAAAACATTAAATAGAATGCAGGTATAATCTCGTTGCCCCCCCCCCCCCCCCCCCCCCCCACATATTTTTTTTGAA
>Ga0256839_1002673_pt1 | contig 19526 bp, 16 predicted proteins | sample 354166metaG_FD_185968 | JGI IMG/M metagenome (GOLD analysis project Ga0256839, IMG submission 185968) | Hydrothermal vent microbial communities from Mid Atlantic Ridge, Atlantic Ocean - 354-166 | ecosystem: Environmental > Aquatic > Marine > Hydrothermal vents | place: Atlantic Ocean: Mid... | reverse complement strand
GGTAGTTTCGCCTATGCTGATAAGTTCCGCAATCATTGGAAAAATTGATGATGAGCTTGATTTGGGGAGTTTGTTGCACAAAACTTTTGTGGCTGGATTTTTTGAGGAATACCTTTTTAGGGGATTTCTCTTTGGCATCTTGTTTGCCAAATTGAGGTGGGGGTTTATTCCTGCCTCCATACTTGGAGGTTTGCTTTTTGGCATGGGGCATATCTATCAAGGCTCCTCAATGGTAGAGATACTGGGCGTCTTTTCTATAACGGCAATAGGGGCGATTTGGTTTTCTTGGTTGTATGTTGAATGGGATAAGAATTTATGGGTACCGATATTTTTACATTCGTTCATGAATTTGTCTTGGACTTTATTTGATGTGAGTGAAAATGCAATGGGCGGATTTTATGTGAATGTGTTTAGAACCTTAACCATTGCATGTGCAATCATTGCTACCATACGCTATCACAAAAAAAGAGGCTTGAACATAAGGAAGAAGAATTTAATTGTCCATAACCATCACTAAAAAATATACCCAAACCATTCCAGTTCGGGAGTATTCTTGCTTGTTTTGCACTTTTTTTTGAGATGGCGGGGCAAAGGGCGTTTGATAGGTTCTTTCATTTGGCTTTTTTGCTGTACTTTTGCCCCGCTAAAATCAAAAACAAGCAGAATGAAAGACATCATCATGTATTCAGTGCCTGTGTTGGGTATTTTGGGCCTGTTGTACACGGCCTGGAAATCGGCATGGGTTTCTAAGCAAGAAGTGGGAACGGAGCGCATGGCAAACATTGCCAAGCACATCGCTTCGGGGGCTATGGCTTTTCTCAAAGCCGAGTATCGGGTGCTCATCTTTTTTGTCATTGCAGTAGCTATTTTGTTGGGCATAAGTGGGCAGCAGGAAGAGGAATCTTCTCCTCTGATAGCCCTTTCTTTTGTGTTGGGAGCTTTTTGCTCCGCCTTAGCTGGTTTTATCGGGATGAAAGTGGCGACCAAGGCAAATGTTCGCACTACACATGCTGCCCGTAATAGCTTGAACAAGGCCTTAGAGATCGCTTTTGCCGGAGGTTCTGTGATGGGTTTAGGTGTAGTTGGCTTAGGGGTTTTGGGCTTGAGTACTTTGTTCTTGCTTTACTCCAATATGGGCTGGGATGTGGTTAAAGTAATCACGGTGCTGACCGGCTTCTCCTTTGGCGCTTCTTCCATTGCTCTTTTTGCCCGTGTGGGCGGAGGTATTTACACGAAAGCTGCCGATGTGGGGGCTGACTTGGTCGGTAAAGTGGAGGCCGGTATTCCGGAGGATCACCCGCTCAATCCGGCGACGATTGCCGATAATGTGGGAGATAATGTAGGAGATGTAGCCGGCATGGGAGCTGACCTTTTTGAGTCGTATGTAGGGTCTATCATTGGTGCCATGGTTTTGGGTGCTACTTTTATCGGTTTGAATGGTTTTGAAAGCACCAATGATTTCGGTGGTTTGAATGCCGTGCTCTTGCCTCTGGTGCTTGCCGGGGTAGGGATTTTGACCTCCATTTTAGGCACCTTTTTTGTTAAAGTTAAAGGTGACGGAAATCCGCAGAAGGCTTTGAATACAGGAGAGTTTCTCTCTTCCTTTCTCATGATTGTGGCAACTTATTTTATTATCCAATACATGTTGCCTGAAGGAAGCTGGGAGGTGAAAGGACGTAGTTTTTCAGCCATGGGTGTTTTTTGGGCTGTTCTTTTCGGTTTGGCCGGGGGCTTATTGATCGGTCTGATCACGGAAAAATACACGGGTACGGGTACCACTCCTGTTTTGAAAATCGTCAAAGCATCCAAAACGGGAGAAGCGACCAACATCATTGCCGGTTTGGGTGTGGGCATGCAATCTACAGCTTTGCCCATCATCGTCTTGGCAGTAGCTATTTTGGGTGCTTATCACTTCGCCGGGCTTTATGGCATAGCCATTGCAGCAGTGGGTATGTTGTCCAATACCGGCATACAATTGGCCGTAGATGCTTATGGGCCGATCTCGGACAATGCCGGAGGTATTGCGGAAATGGCCGATTTGCCCAAAGAGGTGCGGGGTCGCACCGATAAGCTGGATGCCGTGGGGAACACTACGGCAGCCATTGGAAAAGGATTTGCCATAGGCTCTGCTGCTTTGACGGCTTTGGCCTTATTTGCCGCCTTTATGGAGACAGCTCATGTTACGGCTATCAACGTAGCTAATCCGAAGGTCATGGCCGGTTTGTTGCTCGGAGGCATGCTGCCTTTCCTGTTTTCTTCTCTGGCTATGGATGCTGTGGGCAAGGCCGCCGGTCAGATGATTGACGAGGTGCGCCGTCAGTTTAGGTCCATTCCGGAGTTGAAAGCCGCTTTGGACATGATGCGCAAGCACGGAGAAAAAGATTTTGGCGAATGGCCCAAGGAAGATCAGGCGGTTTTTGAGGCTGCCGACGGCAAGGCCGAATACGAGAAATGTGTGGAAATTTCCACGACAGCTTCCATACGCCAGATGGTGGTGCCCGGCCTATTGGCCGTACTGACTCCTGTGTTGATTGGCTTTGGCGGAGGCCCGGAAATGTTGGGCGGTTTGTTGGCAGGAGTAACGGTTTCCGGTGTGCTCATGGCCATCTTCCAATCTAATGCCGGAGGTGCCTGGGACAATGCGAAGAAGATGTTTGAGGAAGGCGTTGAAATTGATGGAGAGATGTACAAAAAAGGCTCTAAACCTTATAAAGCCGCCGTAGTGGGTGATACGGTGGGAGATCCCTTTAAGGATACTTCCGGCCCCTCTTTGAACATTCTGTTGAAATTGATGTCGGTGGTTGCTTTGGTCATCGCGCCGATGATTGCTTTGTAAGACCGTTTTCTTTGGTCTCTTTTTTGTGCCTTTCGGCAAATGAGAAAAGCCGCGCTTAGCGCGGCTTTTCTTTTTTTATCAAATACGGGTCGTATAGCCATTACTCGTTTTTTGCCGTATTAATGCCGAGGATAGAATACAAGGGGCAAAAATTCAGCAGGCTGGTTGCCAAGAATACGATGGCGACCACTAAGCCTACGATAGCTAAAGTGCCGGTAATGATTTCAGTGAAATACAAAATGGCCAGTACAACGGCAACGAGTACGCGTATGCTGCGGTCCATTTTTCCCATGTTCTTTTTCATGATAAGTTGATTTTTGTGAAAAAAATGGGTAAAAGTGCTGCTCTTTAAGCACTACCACTTAAAAACATTCTAAAAAGTGATAAGGTTTTGAAAACTAGCTTGAGCAAAGGGAATCGGGCGGCATCAGTTGCCGCCCGATTCCTCTGTTTTACCGGACAATCAGGCGTCGCGTACTCGTTTTTTCATTTGCCGAAAGGCGTAAAAAATACAAACCAGCTGGCAAGGTGTTGACAGGTATTTCCAAGGTAGCTTTGCCGGGCAGCGTACCCTCGTAAATTTGCCGTAAGGCCCTGCCTGTGGCGTCGAGCAGTTCTATGCGGCCCGAAAGGGGGGAAATTGTCTCCAATTGAAGTACGGTTCGCTCATCGGCCGGATTAGGAGAGAGTTCAAAGCGTGCCAGGCCGTTGATGTCGTTGGTCTGTGTTACCACGAAATCAATGGCCGTGGAGCAACCCTTGGCATCGATGATGGTTATGGAGAAGTTTCCTCCCTGCAGAAAGCTGATTTGGGCATCTGTGGATCCGGTATTCCAGGAAAAGGTATAGGGAGGTGTTCCTCCGGAAGGGTTGATGGTGATGCTGCCTTGATTACCACCGGAGGGAGGCACGATATCTGCATTGGGGTTGATGACGGGGCAACCCGGAATTTGAATCTCATCTAAAGCGATGTCGGAGCGGAAAGCTGATCCACTGCTTCCGATTTCTGCGGTAAAAGTGATTTCCACCGTTTGGCCCGACCAGGGCGTCAAATCTACGAGAGCGGGCACCCACTCGTCTTCGCTGGAGGTTTGCAGCTGTCCTTCTTGCAGAAAGAGATTGCCGGTTTGCCCGTTTTCGTCCGTGATGTCCACGGATAAAGAGCCGACGCCACTGCCGTACATGTGGTAGTAGAAAATCAGCTGGGGGTCTTCTACGGTGCTGAAATCCAGGCAGTCGGTGGTGAGAACGGCCTGGTCTCCGGGATCATGGCCTGAAGCTTCCATGTAGATGTAGTTGCCCCCGCCGCTGAGGTCGTCGGCAGGGCCGGTGTTGCTGGAGGGGGTTGTACCGGAATTGGTTAGAAAGGCGATTTTTCCAATGTTGTAAAAATCGGGAAATTCCGTCAGGCCTTGCTCATAGCTGTCGAAATTGTCACTTACAGGTGGGAAGGCATAGCTTTTGGAGGCTACGGTTTTGGTGGCCAGGTCGTCGGAGTTGTTGATGTCGCCATCTGTTGTGGCCAGGACGCTGATTTGGTAAGTTGCTGCCTGGGACAGATCCAGCTTGGTATCAAAGGTGTAATTTGCCGTTTGTCCGGGCATGATGGTACCGGCATAGGTTTCTTCGGCCATCAGGGTGTTGTCGAGGTAGAGGCTGAGCTGCAGGTTCGAGGCGGCTAAAGGGCCGTTGTTGCTCAAGACGACTTCGACAGCCTCTTGATCGCTCAATGCACAGCCGGATAGGGGGGTAAGGATGGTCTGGGCACCTACGGTAATGGGGTCACCTGGAGCGTAAGACAGCTCGTAACCGAAGAGCATGTCGGGTGATCCTTGTAAGACGCCGCCAAGGGTGAGTGTGCCGTCGCCGCTCCAGGCATCAGAGATGAACAGTCCGCCGGCCAAAGCGCCGGAAGTGTTTAAGTCAAATTCGACATTGTGCACCACACCGGTGGGGCTGCCTTCCGGCAAATGGAGGAGTGAGATCAAAGCGTCATAGGGCGCTCCGGCTTGATGAAAGACCCAGAGATAAGGGCCTCCGGGGCTTTGATTATCTACGGCAGCACCGTACATGCCACTTAGTGTATGGGTAGCAGCCGAGATAGAGGAAAGTAGATTGCCGTTCATGTCCACCAGGAAGATGTCGGTATTAAAATTGCCGGTCCAAAAGCCTCCATTGCCGTTGTCGGCAGTGGGATCCCAGCTGAGGAAGCGAGCATCTTCGGGTATATTGAGTTGTACGGTACTGACGATTTGTTGGGTGGTGGGGTTCACTTGATAGATGGTGGAAGTGTTGTTGGCCATCCAGATGTGCGTGCCATCCCAACACATGCTTCGTACCCCACTAAGGGTCGGAATGGTAAACCACTCTATGAAGTTGCCGTCGTGATCAAAGCGAAGCAGGGTATCGCTGTTCCATTCCGCGACCCAAAACTCACTGTCGGTGTACACTCCGTTAGACAGGGAATACTGCATGGATTCTTCAGAGATGTCGTAAGCAAATTGTAAGTCCCACATCCCTTGCAGTGCTTTGGGTTGGGGAGAAAAGATTAACTCTTGCCCCGAGGGTGGGGCCTCTTGTGGTGTTAGCGCATCTGTTTCCTGGGCAAGAGCAAAAAAAGGCAGGAATGGCAGAAGGAGGAGCGACAGAGAAAAGAAGCGTATGTGTTTTTTCATGTGTAGGTAATTATTTGATTCTGCTTCTAAGGTAGGAAAAAAAGAGAAGCGAGGGTTGTTCTTGGTTCCGTTTTTTGAATTCTGTCCACTTTGCTTATACTCGGAATGAGGATAGCTTGGGATATTTATATTTATGACGAAACGGTTTGGGAGGTGTTAGCCTCCTAAAACCTCTCATTCCCCACTCGTTTATGAGTGGGGAATATCCCCAACCGTGTCGGTTTGGATATACAGCTCGCAAGCGAGAAAAGTAGGGGTGATTTGAGCTGTTAGCATATTTCCAAGCCTTATGTCTGAAGCTTTGTCATGAATATACTCGGCTCCAGCTGGTGCCGTCTTTTCCGTCTTTTAGGATGACGCCCATTTCCTTGAGGGCGTCTCTGATGTAGTCGGAGAGTGCCCAATTTTTTTCTTGTCGGGCTTTTTGTCTCAATTCGATGAGCAAGCGGATGAGGTGTTCGATTAATTCCGCTTGGTCATTTTCTCCTTCCGTTATGGGATCTTCTAAGCCCAGCACTTCAGTGATGAAAGCGGGGAATATTTGTTGGAGGCGTGTGAAAGTTTGTTCCGAGATGTTTTGGAAAGTTATTTGCCCTCCTTGCAGAGCATTGATGCGGTTGACGAGTTCAAAGAGGCGAGCCAGAGCTTTGGGAGCGTTGAAATCGTCGTCCATTTCTTCGTAAACCTGGTCGAGCAGGCGATTGATTTCCACATCTATCTCGGAGGTTTCACCTTGCCCGGGGTGTTTCATGTTGATGAGGTGGCGTCGGGCTTCCATGAGGCGGTTGAAGCCTTTTTCTGCGGCTTGCAGGGCTTCATCGGAGAGGTCCAAGGTACTACCGTAATGTGATTGAAGCATGAAGAACCGAATGACCATGGGGTGATACCCTTTGCTGATGTGCGGGCTATTGCCTGTGATCAGTTCGAGGGGGGTGATGGTGTTGCCATCGCTTTTGGACATTTTGCGGCCATTCATCAGCAGCATGTTGGTGTGCATCCAGTAGTGGGCCGGGGCATGTCCGCAAGCTCCGTAGTTTTGAGCGATTTCGTTTTCGTGATGGGGGAACTTGAGGTCGGATCCTCCGCCATGGATGTCGAAAGTTTGCCCCAGGTATTTGGTGCTCATCACGGAGCATTCCAGATGCCAGCCCGGGAAGCCTATGGACCAGGGAGAGGGCCAGCGCATGATGTGTGAGGGGTCGGCTTTGATCCAAATGGCAAAATCGGAAGGGTGGCGTTTTTCGTCCTGATTTTTCAGGTTTTCCCGACTGAGAGCGATGAGTTCTTCTATTTTTCTGCCGGATAATTGGCCGTATTTTCCGGTATCTTGAGCGTATTTGAGGGTGTCAAAATAGACCGAGCCATTGACTTCATAGGCATATCCTCTGTTGAGGATCTCCTTGACCATTTCGATTTGTTCGATGAGATGGCCTGTGGCGCGGGGTTCTATATTTGGCGGAAGCACGTTAAACATCCTCATCACTTCGTGAAAATTGAGGGTGTAACGTTCTACAATTTCCATAGGCTCGACCTGTTCGAGGCGGGCTTTTTTGGAAATTTTGTCTTCGGCTCCGGTATCGGCATCGCCTTCGAGGTGGCCTACGTCGGTGATGTTGCGTACATAGCGCAATTTGTAACCTATGTGTCGCAGGTATCGGGTGATCAGGTCAAAAGAGATGAAGGTGCGCACATTGCCCAGGTGGACATTGCTGTACACGGTGGGGCCGCATACGTAAATACCTACGAAGCCCTCGTGAATGGGCTTAAAAATCTCCTTTTTTCGCGTGAGGCTGTTGTGTATTTTCAGTTGCCTGTTCATGGGCGCAAAGATAGTGCTTGCGTGGTATTTGCACCGGTCTTTTTGGGTTGGATTGTTCGGGCGGAAGATTTTCGGACAGATCGTATTACCGTACGAAAACGATTTTGGCCACTAAGGTGTTGGGTTTGCCGAAAATCAGATCGCTGGTGCTATAGACCAAATACACGCCGGTAGCTGCGCGGCGTCCGGTGTAGTCGCGTCCATCCCAGATGGCTTGTCCGCCCAGGGCGGTTCCCTCATAGACCAGGCGACCGTAGGCATCGGTGATTTTGACGTTGGCATCTCGGGCCAGGCCGTTGATGGCTATGGGGCCGTCGTAATCGGGTCGCACGGGATTGGGGAAGACCTGGGCCAGGGGCTTGTTGATGGCATCTCCTACGGTAGCTTCACCGCGCAATACGGTCAAGCCGGCATTGGTGCCAAACCAAATTTCGCCGGTCTCGGGCTGAATGGCAATGTCAAGGACCGTATTGTCGGGCAAGAAACTGTTTTCGGCAGTTAAATGGGCCAGTTGTTCTTTGCCATCGGGAGAGAGGAGGAAGGCTCCGTTTTCCGTGCCAAACCACTTGCGGTTAGCGCCGTCAATGGCTATGGAAAGAATGTTTTCCGTTTCCAGCAAGTAAGCGCCGAAGTCGTCCAATTCTCCAATGCGCTTGTTCCCCTGGCAAAGCTCTTCATCGAAGGGGTCGGAACCACAGGAGAAGGCAATAGGCCCCTTGGTGGTGCCAAGCCAGATTTCGCCGTCTAAATCCATGGCTATACAGTTGACGACATTGTCGGGTAGCAGGCTGTTGCTGGTGCTGATGATGCGGCAGCGATCGTCTTCGGGCTTGTCCCAATCACCTTCGTCAAAAACCATCAGGCCGCCAGTTCCGGTGGTTATAGTGAACCATTTGTAGCCGTTTTGATCTATGAGCAGATGCGCTAAAGAAGTCTCTCCGCAGGGCGGAGTAAAGCACTGCCAGTTTCCATCGGCTTGCAACACGCAAATGGGCGTAGGAGAGGAGTGATTGCTGATCCAAAGGTTTTCACTTTCGTCAAAGGCCAGCCCGATTACGCGCGTGTGGAATGTGTCGTCGGGATGTGTTTGCAGAGGCGAATTATTCGAATTGTACAACTTAAAACTACTTCCGTCAAATTCGTACAGGCCGTTGTAGTAAGATGCCGCATAGACTTTTTCTTGAGAGGGATGTGGCAAGACCTGAAGAAAGTCGTTGGCCTTTTCGTCTAAATCTGGTCGAGAATATTGGTTGTATGCTTGCCACACGCCATTTTTCATGTGTAAAATTCCTGTTGGCCTGAGCGTGTGAGTCCAGTTGGGATTTACCCCTCCGGTGGCGACCCAGACTTCATTTCCCGAAAGGGTGATGGAATAGACGTAAGAGGTATAGGGTGAGTTGGTGTAATAAGTGGAGCAGCTGTTCTGGCCTGCATCGTGGATGTAGATTTCGCTCCACAGGTCGGCAAACCAGACGTTGCCCTTTTCATCTTCTTCGGCTGCGCGAGGTCGGTGCAGGCAATCCGGTGCATCCGTGTAAGTGTCGTCATCGAAGAAATAGACTACCTTACCCCCTGCGATATCGTTGGGCTTATCAAAGCCGGCCATAAGCCGGGTAGGGCCTGCAGTCAGAAAGGTGGGTTTGAGGGGGGAAGCATCGTAGATGGGGGTTGGGCTTTGGCCGTCATAGCTGTAAATGATTTGATCGGTGGCTAAATATAGGTGGCCGTTGAAAGTCGCCAATGCCCTGACTGAGTAGTCGGAGGGGAACCCGCTTTCCGTGCCGAGATAAGTCCACTGGCTGAAGTCTTCTATGAAAGGATGGTCTTGGGCAATGCGATATAAACCGTCTTCAGCAGCCAAATAGATGCTGTCTTTGAAAACAGCTACGTCATAGGTTTTTTCGCCCGTGAAAGTAGTGGAAGCAAATTCCTCCTTGTCGAGTCTTAGGAGAATAAGCCCGAAATTTGTGGCTAACCAGGCTTTGTCGGGGCCGTCCATGACGATTTCCGTGATTTCTTTGTTGCCCGAGATGCCCTGAAAATTTTGCAAATCGGAAAGCGTGCGCAGGCCCTCCTCTTTCAGTAGGTCTATTTTGTTGTTGGTATAGGCGACCAGAAGCGTTTTGCTCTCTTTGTTGAAAGCTATGCGCTGAATACCCGTTTCGGAAAGTGCAGTGATTTCGTCCAGTTTGAAGCTTGAGCGGTCTTCTTTATCGACAACGAGAATGGATAAAGGCGTAGCCAGGTACATGTAGGAGTCACTCTGGGCAAGATCTTTGACTTGCTTGTAAGAAAAGTGGTTGGTCCAGCCTCCGATGGGGAGTTTAGACGTCTGGGCCTGGAGGGTGGAAAGGCAAAGTAAGATGAAGGCGGGTAAATAGAGGCGCATGAGGTGCTTGATTTGTGTTTTGAAAACGCGGAAAAGGGACGGGCATTGTGCCTGATCAGGCGATTTGAGGTGTTCCGGTAGCCTGAATCTTTTGTATTTTATTAGTTTGCGGCTCGGTTTGGGATGAGCTCAAACGGAAAACAATAACATGCGCGCAAAGCGTTGTACCTTTGAGGCGTACATCATGTTGACAAACACAAGAACAAAATAAACGAACAGATGGAAAAGGCATTTTTTCGGATGGCTCTTGGCCTGGCTTTATTTTTAGCTCTGCCGTTGATGATTTCCGGCCAAATGGTAGATGAGGACTTCCTGCAAATGAAGGTGGATGTCATTTATTTGTCTTCTGATAACCTGGAGGGTAGAGAGCCGGGTACGCAGGGCGGAGAAGAAGCCGCAAACTACATTGCCTGGCGTTTTGGGCAAATAGGCCTGAAGCCCGTAGGGCGGGGACACTCTTGGTTTCAACCCTTTGAGTTTTCTTTTAGGAAAAACCCACATGATGCAACCAGCGAGCAGCGTAGAATGGGAAAAAACGTTTTGGGCTATTTGGACAACGGGGCGGCTACCACGGTGGTTATTACGGCTCACTACGACCATCTGGGATATGGCGTTACGGGTTCGCGCTATCTGGGCAGCGAGCCGGCCATCCACAATGGGGCGGATGACAACGCCAGTGGGGTCGCATTGATGATGTACCTGGCAGAAAAACTCAAAGAAGACGGACCGAAAAGCAACAACTATCTCTTTATTGCTTTCTCTGCAGAGGAGTTCGGTCTGATAGGTTCTAAATTTTTTGTGGAGCATCCTACTTTGCGCCTCGAAGACGTCAATTACGTAATCAACTTGGACATGGTGGGACGCCTCAAAGAAGACGGCACCCTTATCGTAAATGGTGCGGGCACCTCGCCCGCCTGGAAAGATGCCCTAGCTAAAATTCGCGTGGGCAACATCCACCTGAAAACCTTTGATAGCGGTGTGGGGCCTTCGGATCATGCTTCTTTTTATCTGAAAAACCTTCCCGTTTTGCATTTCTTCAGCGGGCAACACGAAGATTATCACAAACCCGGGGATGACAGTGCTCTCATCAATTTTGCCGGCATGTACGATATTGGTGATTTCATCCTGCAACTGATTGCTGCATTGGACGGCCAAGATAAATTGGCTTTCGCCAAAACGAAGGACGAACAACAGGAGGGCAGGAGAGCTGCAAAATACAAAGTAACCTTGGGGGTTATGCCGGATTATGCTTTCACTGGAAAAGGCCTGAAAATCGATGGAGTAAGAGAAGAAGGCCCGGCTGCCAAAGCCGGCATTCAGGCAGGGGATGTGATCCTCAAAATGGGTGAAACCGAGGTGAACGATATCTATGGTTATATGGAAGGATTGGCACAATACGAGGCGGGAGATAAGACGAAGGTGGTGGTGCTGCGCGAAGGAAAGGAAATACAAGTGCAGGTACAGTTCTAAGGCCCAAGTAAGGGCAAATTTTCCGCTTGGCCTTCCGGAATAAATCTGGAGAAAAACCTGCCTTTTCTTTTTCTCGCTTTGCAAAGCGCCGGTGGAGGCCGCAACGGCAAGTACTCCATTCCAAACCACTTCGGCCCGGGTATATCTCGATTTTGAAAGTGGCAAAAATGAAAAAAAGCGTTGCCCCCTTCGGGCAACGCTTGACAAAGTCTCATTAGGGAAATGGGAAAAGCCATTTGCTTTTCACTATTTAAGACGAGGATAGGAAAAAAAGTAACGGAAGCTTAGATCGGAATGTCAGTTTCCTCTTTTGTCTTCTCAGCTTTTTTGGAAGGTACGGGATCATGGCCATGGCCTCCCCACGGATGACAGCGGCTGATGCGCTTGAGACCCAGCCATAGCCCTTTGGCTATACCCCACTCTTCTATAGCTTGAATCATATAACTCGAGCAAGTAGGTTGATACCTACAATTAGAGCCCAATAAAGGCGATAAAGTCATTTGATAAAACCTTATGGGCAGAGTAAACAACTTGCGCAAAAAAATTTTCATGTAAAAAGAACAACTTAATGTAAAAGATGTTATCTTTGCAAGCAAGTTTTTATTTAGACTTGTTCTAAACAGCAAAAAAATGGGAATGGGAGGAAAAAAACGACTCATCTATTTGGATCACAATGCTACCACCCCTTGCGATCCACGCGTGGTGGAAGCTATGCTGCCTTATTTTACGGAAAAATTTGGCAATGCAGCCAGTCGAAGCCATGAATTCGGCTGGGTAGCCGAGGAAGCGGTGGATTACGCCCGCGAACAATTGGCTGCTTTGATTGGGGTGGACTCTCGTGAGGTGATTTTCACCTCGGGAGCTACGGAAAGCGATAACCTGGCCTTGAAAGGGGCTTTTGAAATGTATGCTCGCAAGGGAAAACACATCATTACGGTAAAAACGGAACACAAAGCCGTCTTGGATAGCTGCCGGCGTATTGAAAAAATGGGTGGAGAGGTAACGTATTTGGATGTGGATGCCCAGGGCATGATTGATTTATCAGCTTTGGAGGCAGCTATTCGTCCGGATACCATTATGGTAGCTGTGATGTGGGCCAACAACGAGACTGGAGTCATACAGCCCATGAAGGAAATCGGAGAAATTTGTGCCCGACATGGTGTGCTGTTCTTCAGTGATGCGACCCAGGCGGTAGGGAAAATTCCCGTAAAACCTAAAGAAGTGGGGGTACACCTCATGGCTATGTCTGCTCACAAGATGTACGGCCCGAAAGGAGTCGGCGCTTTGTTTGTAAACAGAAAAGCTCCTCGTGTAAAAGTGACGGCTCAAGTGGATGGCGGAGGTCATGAGCGGGGCATGCGTTCAGGAACTTTGAATGTGCCGGGCATCGTGGGATTTGGCGCAGCGGCAGAAATTGCCCGCAAGGAAATGGCCGAAGAAATGCAGCGCTTGCAACGCTTGAGGGATCGCCTGGAGCAGGGGCTGCTACAATTGGAAGAAACCTATGTCAATGGCAATCCGCAAAGCCGGATGCCACATGTAACCAACATTTCCTTTAAACACGTGGAAGGAGAGGGCTTGATGATGACTTTCAACAAAGAAATTGCCGTGTCTTCCGGCTCGGCTTGTACTTCAGCTTCCCTGGAGCCTTCCTATGTGCTCATAGCTATGGGCTTAGGAGATGACCTGGCGCATTCCTCCATACGCTTTAGCCTGGGTCGATTTACAACAGAGGAAGAAGTTGACTATGCCATTGAAGCCGTCTCCAAAGGGGTTAATCACATGAGGGATATAAGCCCCATTTGGGAAATGTACAAGGAGGGCATCAATTTGGAGGAAGTCGAATGGACAGAGCACTAAACTTGTTCACCTAAAAAACAAACAGCCATGGCTTATTCGGAAAAAGTATTGGATCATTTCAACAATCCGCGCAATGTAGGTACGCTGGATAAAAGCAAAAAGAATGTGGGCACGGGCTTGGTGGGCGCTCCCGAATGTGGAGATGTGATGCGCCTGCAAATTGAAGTGGATGAAAAAACGGGAGTGATTAAAGATGCAAAGTTTAAAACCTTTGGTTGTGGCTCAGCCATAGCTTCTTCGTCTCTGGCTACGGAATGGCTGAAAGGCAAAGCCATCGACGATGCCTTGCAGATCGACAATATGGCCATAGTTGAAGAGTTGGAGCTTCCTCCCGTGAAGATCCACTGCTCTGTGCTGGCCGAAGACGCCATTAAAGCGGCTATCGAAGATTACAAAAAGAAAAACGGCTTGGAATAAAACCGTGTAAGGAAAAAAGGGGCGAAATAGGATTCCGGCTGAAATTCAAGGGAAGCCAATTTACTTCGCCCCGGCAAGCCGTGTTTTGGATTAAATACAAACAGCTTGGAGCTATGATTTACGTATCGGATGCTGCCAAAAAACAACTGGAAGCCATTCGCCGGCAAGAAGGCCTGAACGATGAGTACTTCGTACGGGTTAGCGTAACTTCGGGCGGTTGCTCAGGCCTCAGCTATAAAATGGATTTCGACAACCAGATTCAAGAAGAAGATCAGGTCTTTGAAGACAATGGCGTCAAAGTGGTAACCGACCTGAAAAGCTTCCTCTATCTCTTCAATACTACGCTGGATTTCTCCGGCGGACTCAACGGCAAAGGCTTTTACTTCAACAACCCCAATGCTGCCAGAACCTGCGGTTGCGGGGAAAGCTTTGCTGTCTGAAAAGTCAATCTTGTATATACTCATGACGAAGGAGTTTTGGGAGGCTCACGCCTCCCAAAACTCCCCAACACTTATTGGTTTGCATGTCAATGCTCCGAACCAAAAATATTCCCCCAATGTTCCCATACCATAATGGGTAGCTCTAAAAAAGAAGAGCTCCCGTTTCCGGGAGCCCTCGCCTTCTAGGAATGTTTTCCATTCCCGCTTGGAAAGTATGGAAACCTTGCCTGGCAACAAAGGAGGTGGAGGGATAGCCCTGACGGGCGGAGATGAGATAGGGGAACATCCTCCTTTGCTTTGCTAAATAGGCAAACAAACTGCCTTTTCAAAGTTTCTATGCCAAAGGTAAGCCTACATGAAAAAATTAAAAAAAAGCATTTCCTAATTATTTCATCGCGTTTTAATCTTCTTTTGAGTTTGTTTTTTTGACGTAACTTGTTGTCTATCAATTAGTTATGTATGATCTTGGTGGTTTTAAATCACCAAAAAACGCTTTGCTTTGGGCAACAAAAAAGCGCTACCCTTTTTGTTGATGGGGTAGCGCTTTGAAGCAGTTAGCTGTTGTCTTTTGGGCTTATTTCTTGATGGTCAGGAATCTTTTTCCCGCTTGCAAGAAGACACCCTTCGAGAGGAATTTTCCCTTTACTTAGTTCTATCTTCAAATTAGGTAGCTAAACCAAGCATATCAATTAGTGGGCATCCATGTCCTCTATAATCACTTGTCCGTCCGTGGCGTACATGCCGGGTGTCTCGGGATTCGGATTTTGCGGTTGAGAAACAGGTCCAAAAGAGCTGAAAACGGTCAACAAAAGTGCAATGAGGTAAGTCATGATGATTGAGTTTTAAAGTGCTTGAAAATGTGATTCGTTATCTGGCTTTTTATTGCCTTTACAATACAAAGTTAGGAGGGCTCTGAAGAGTCAAACGAAAGCTTTTTTGGTTTTTTTCATCAGTTTTCATTTCAAACTATTTGTTTTTTTTTCGACCTAACTATCTTCTAATAAAGAATTTATGTTTTTAGCAAAAGGGCCTGTTTCATCAGTTTTTAATACCTTTAGTGCTTCAAGAAAAAAGCGATAAGCCTGAAAAAGATGGAGGTACTTAAAGAGTTGGTGGATTTGCACCGAGCAAACAAGACGCAGCGAGCTAAAATTTTGGGGACGAGGCAGGGGCGCAATGCGACCAAGTTGTATCGGCTTTATGAGGCTGTTTTGAGGCGAAAGATCGGTTCGGATGAGGAGGCCATGGTGTTTTTGTTCGGCAGGGGGAAAAACAGGGATCCGAAGGTGCGCCGTTTGTACTCCAACCTCAAAAAGCGCCTGGAGCGCAGGTTGATTGACGGCTTGTTTCTCATCGAATTGTCGGAAGACAAGCACCGCAGCCAGGTGGTAACCCACTTGTACAAACTGTATGCGGCGGCCCAAATTTTGTCGATACGAGGTTCTATTAAAACGGCAATTCAGACAGCTAAGCGCGGGCTTAAGGGTGCTCAGCGTTATGGAGATTCTAGATTGGCAATGAGTTTTTGTGAGATATTAGTCCGTCGCTATGCCTTTTTGGGGGATGAGCGCAACATGAGAAAATACAAGTTGCTTTTCAAAAAATACGAATACCTGGAAAATTACAGGAGAGAGGTCGAAGACTTGTATTTGAGTTTGGCCAGTTTTTTTGCCAAGGCTCAGGGCATCACCGAAGGGGAGGTCAAGAAACTGGGGCGGAAGATTGAAGAGCTCAAAAAGCGTTTTCCCAAGGAGGCTTCTTTTTTCAGGATAAAGGTAGTTTTGATTTCTTTGGAGTCCATTTATCTGCAGTTGATAGCCGATCACGCCAAGAACGTGGCTTTGTGTCGAGAGGGTTTGGCCTTGTTAGACAGGTATCCGAGTCAGGTTACCATTGGCAACAAGTTGCAGTTGTTGACCAACAAGTTGTATTCCCACATTTATTTGGGGGACAGAGAGGAGGCGGAGGATTTAGCTGCTCAGATACGCGTATTGAAGCGCGGACGTTTGGATTGGTACACGCCTTACCGCATCAGCATTTTAGGCCGTTTGTGGTTTAGGGATTATCAGGGGGCTTTTGAACTCTTTTTGGAGGTTTTGGAGAACAGGGCTTACAAGCGGCAGAAATTGCACATGGAAGAAAACTGGCGCATTTTGCATGCATATCTTTATTTCTTTTACAAGCAGGGGCTCATTGATACGGAGCATATGGATGAAGCTTTGGTCAAGCGTTTCACCAATTTCAGATTGAACCGTTTCATGCATGAGATGCCCGTTTATACCAGAGATAAACGCGGGTATAACGTTACCTTGCTCAGTCTGCAGGCTTTGTTGTGGTTGCAGCAAAAGAAACTGGATCGCTTTTTTGACAAGATTGAAGCTTTAAAGACGTACAACTACAAATACCTTCGCAGAAATCAGACCTATCGCAGTCATTGTTATTTGCGCATGTTGATCAGGCTTTCGGTCTTTGGAGAAAAGCGCATTGAGCGGGATAGACCCACGCAGACACTACTTCGCAAAATGCAGAGTTTTCCCATGAAGACTTTGGAGGTGGAAATCGTCCCTTATGAGCATCAATGGGAGTTTGCTCTGGCTTTGATGCAGGAATTGTGAGTCGTGTTATCCACCGCCTACGGCCATTTGCATCAAACGGGCACAAATCAAGGCGCCGTAAGTACCCAGCGCATAGCCCATTACGGCCATCAATACGCCTACGGGCGCCAGAGCGGGGTTAAAGGCCGAGGCAACGATGGGGGCAGAAGCTGCTCCACCTACATTGGCTTGGCTGCCTACAGCGACGAAAAAGAAGGGTGCGCGGATGAGTTTGGCTACGAGGAGCAACAGCAAAACGTGTACGGACATCCAGATGAGGCCCACGGCAAACAAGCCCAGGTGGGAAAAGACTTCTTTGATGTCCATCTTCATCCCTATGGTAGCTACGAGAATGTAGATAAAGATGCTTCCCCAGCGAGAGGCACCTACGCCTTCCAGCTTCCGGGCGCGTGTCAGGGCTAGGAGCATGCCGAAGGTGGTGGAAAAGACGATGAGCCAAAAGAAGTGGTTGAGCAAAGCGTGCAGGCGATATGCTTTAAGAGGTGCTTCGTACTGGCTCATGAAGGGAACCATGATGTCGGCCAGTAGGTGAGCAAGGCCTACTCCGCCAAAGGCGATACCCATAAGGACGAACAAATCGGTGGTTGTAGGGATGCGGGCGACCTTTTTGCTGTATGCCGCTACCCGCTGTTGCAATTCCGCGATAGCCGAATTATCGGCCTTGAGCCAGCGATCAATTTGCTGAGATATGGACGCCCCGTAGAGGAGGAAAGCCATCCAAATGTTGGCAACGACCACATCGATGATGATCATGTTGCCAAAGAGGTTGTCGCCAACCTGAAAGATTTCCTTCATGGCGGTTTGATTGGCGCCTCCACCTATCCAGCTGCCGGCTATGGTGGAGAAACCCCGCCACAATTCTTCTGGAGAGATAGACAGCAGGCTTGGGGCCAGGTAGGAAACGATGAGCAGAGCTATGGGGCCTCCCAAGATGATGCCGGCTGTAGCTGTTAAGAACATAATCAAGGCCTTCGGACCCAGGTTAAAAAGCCCTTTGTAGTCGATGTTCATACACAGCAGGATCAAGCTGGCCGGCAGCAAATAGCGCGAAGCTACGAAGTACAGCTGGCTACCTTCACTGGTAATCAGGCCCGCAGGCCAGCGCAATAGGGCCGGGAGGAAGTAGCAGAGCAACAGAGGCGGAACGAATTTGTAAAACAGTTTGAATGCTCTGCGCTGGCTTGACGCCGTGTAGAAAATCAGTGCCAGGACGCTCATCAAGATGCCAAAGGTTATCGCATCGTTTTGAATGGGGAGACTCATGTGGCAAGCATTTTGTGGGGGCCTGTTTGGTGTTGGCGTGGGAAACTCTCCGGCATTGTCTTATATTTGCCGAAAGGCAAAAGTAATACATTAAATGAAGAAAGACGATGCACATTATTTGCGCATGGCCATACAATTGGCTGAAGAAGGTATGAAAAGGGGCGAAGGCGGCCCTTTTGGCGCTGTAGTGGTGGATGCTGCCGGAGAAGTGGTTGCCAAGGGCAACAATCGGGTTTTGTGTACTTCCGACCCTACGGCACATGCCGAAGTGGTGGCTATTCGGCGGGCTTGTGAAAAGCTGCAGCACTTTCAGTTGGAGGGTTGTACTATTTATGCCTCATGTGAGCCCTGTCCCATGTGCTTGGGGGCCATTTATTGGGCACGGCCGGCCCGCCTCGTTTTTGCAGCCTCACGCCATGATGCAGCCGATGTGGCTGGTTTTGACGATGCCTTCATCTACCAAGAAATTGCTTTGCCTTTTGCCGAAAGGCAATTGCCCACTTCTCAAATGTTGAGGGAAGAGGGGCTTCGGCCTTTGCAATTGTGGCGGGACATGGAAGAAAAAACAGCCTATTAGTGAAAGTCGTGCTTTTGCAAAATCTCTTTGGCCTTTTCCTCATTTTCGGGCAGGGTGTACAATTCGGCGCGCCCCAGGCTGGGAATAGCGGAATCCGGTTTGCTCAGGATGTGGCTTCCGATGCCGTGTTGTTTGAGGACATCTTCGGCCAATTTGACTTGCAACAAATCGGTGTTGGTGTAAATCAAAACCCAGTTTTCTTTTTTCATAGAGAGACGGTTGTTTTTTTGCCTTTCGGCAAATGAAGTGAGTCGTGAGCTGACATGCTGCCGATAGGGTGTGCTCCACTTAAGGCGTGGCATGAGGGCGTTGGTAAGGAGATCTCGCGCATAGATTCTCTTGGCAGCTGAACTTAAATGCCTACCCATAAAACAATTTTAAGCTGGTATTGTTACGGAAAGAATAACGAAAGTTTATGGAGCAGAAACGAGAACTTCAACAGGCTTATGACGAGTGGGGACGCCCTATCAGCCCCGTTTTGCCGGAAGGCATTAAAAATTATTTGATAGATATTGACGGCACCATTTGCGATGATGTTCCCAATGAAGAGCCGGAACGCATGCTCACGGTAGAGCCTTATCCGGATGCCTTGGAAACCATCAACAAGTGGTATGACGAGGGGCACATCATCACCTTTTTCACTTCGCGCACTGATGAGCATCGCGAGATTACCGAGCAATGGCTCAAGAAGCACGGGTTTAAATATCACGGTTTATTGCTGAACAAGCCGCGCGGAGGCAATTATCATTGGATAGACAACCACATTGTACGGGCTACGCGTTTCAAAGGGAAATTTACCGATTTGGTGGTGACGATGAAAAAAGTGGAAGTGTTTAAAAAGTAGCAAGTGTGCACTCGTTTGAGCTGTAGGAGAAGCTGCCTGTCTGTAAGGTAGATTTTACAGACAGGCAGGCTGTTATGAGGGGGGCTCAGCTTGGATTTTCTTCCGATTTAAAGGCAGCCCTAAAGAACTCGCGGTTCATCAAAGCGATGTTGGTGATGGAGATTTCTTTGGGGCATTCGGCTTCGCAGGCCGTGATGTTGGAGCAACGGCCAAAGCCTTCGGCATCCATCTGCCGCACCATATTGAGCGCGCGGCGGGTGGCTTCGACCCGCCCTTGAGGCAGTTTGACCAGGTGAGCGATTTTGGCCGAGGTGAAAAGCA
>Ga0256839_1002672_pt1 | contig 19531 bp, 19 predicted proteins | sample 354166metaG_FD_185968 | JGI IMG/M metagenome (GOLD analysis project Ga0256839, IMG submission 185968) | Hydrothermal vent microbial communities from Mid Atlantic Ridge, Atlantic Ocean - 354-166 | ecosystem: Environmental > Aquatic > Marine > Hydrothermal vents | place: Atlantic Ocean: Mid... | reverse complement strand
ATTTCCACCTTCAGGTCGGCACGGGTCTTTTCGATTTCCTTGGTGAGATCGGCGCGTACCTTTTCGATTTCGGTGCGGTTTTGTTCGATTTCTTTGGTCAGGTCGGCCCGTAGTTGTTCGATTTCAGTCCGGTTTTTCTCGATCTCCAGCCTGAGATCGGAGCGCACCTGTTCGATTTCCAGTTTGAGCTCGGCTCTTACCTGCTCGATTTCTTTGGTCAGGTCGGCTCTTACTTGCTCGATTTCCTTGATCAGCCGCAGTTCGGTCTCGCCCAGGTGGGTACGGGTGGCCATGTCCCCAAGATGAGGATAGCGTTCTTCAAGGGCTTCGAACGCCTCGGCGATGATGCGGGCGCGGGCCTCGTCGTTGGGGGCGGTGCGCAGTTTGTCGTACAGGTCGAGGACGGAAGATGACACGGAATGTCTCCAGAATCAATGGGCTGGTCTGAGGTTCAATTATACTTCAATGAGTGGGGGCAGGAGCCGAAGACGGATAAGAGCTAGCACCGTTTCTGTTCGATCAATTGTCGGTACAGTTCGGCGAAGCGGCGGCCGATCACCGCCCAGTCGTAGCTGCGGGCTTGACATCGCCCCTCCCAGGCCAGGCGGCGTCGCAGATCGTCATCGCACAGCAGGCGTGTCATGGCGGCGGCCAGGGCATGAGGATCGCCCGGTTCGACGAGCAGGCCGTGGCGGCCGTCCTCGATCACTTCCTCGATGCCGCCGGTGTGGGTGGCGATGACGGCGGTGGCGCTGGCCATCGCTTCCAGGAACACCACCCCCTGGCCTTCGGTGTCGCCACGGCGGTCGGTGACCGAAGGGGCGACGAACAGATCGGCGGCGGCGTAGAAGGCGGGTAGTTCTTGATGGGGTCGCCGCCCCCAGAAGCGGACGTTTTCGCCGAGGCCCAGCCGTCTGGCTTTCGCCTCCAGCACAGGCCGCTGCTCCCCGTCGCCGACGATCCACAGCCGGCAGTCGAGCGCCGGGCCCAGGCGGGCGAAGGCGTCGAGCAGGTCGCCCACGCCTTTCTTTTCCACCAGGCGGCCGACGAACAGGATCAGTGGTCGTCCGGCCTTCAGCGGAATCAGGTTGCCGGGATCGCCGTCGGCGAAGCGATCGAATTCGACCCCCATCGGGATGACGATCGCCGGCCGGGAGGCGCCGGCGGCGGTCGCGGTGGCGGCGGTGTTGCTGGTCCAGGCATCGGCCCGGTTCAAAGTCCAGCGTTTGAGTGCTGGCAGCACGCCGCCCTGGAGGGCGAAGGCGTCGCCGCCGTGGGCGGTGACCAGGGTCGGCACGTCGAAACGGCTACCGAGCAGCACGGCGATGCTGCCCTGGGGCAAGATCCAGTGGGCGTGGACGAGGTCGGGGCGCAGCTGCCGGCACAGGTGCTGGGCTTTCCAAGTCATGGCGGCCAGGAAACCGGGGATTTGCCGATACAGCCTGGGGTTTCGGCGCAGATTGGGGAGGATGCCGGAGCCGTAGGCCAACTGCTGCCGGTGCCTGGGGAAAGCGTAACGGAACGGGTGTCGGCGGATGGGAGCGTCGTCGGGGGCGATGTCAGGATGATCCGGCATCAGGACGTGGATTTCCACGCCTTCCCGCTGCAGCGCCCGGGCCAGATGGCGGAGGAAGACCGAGGCGCTGTCGCGGGGATGGCGCGGGAAGCTGGAAGTGAGCCAGAGGGCTTTCATTCATGGAAGCGGTAGTGCAGGGAGGAGATCTGTTCCGAGACGATGCCCATCATGAACACGAACAGGCTGCCGAGGAACAGGATCACCGACATGTTGGTCAGTTTGTGCCAGGCCCAGTAGGTGTAGCCGTAGTAGCCCAGGCCGGTGGCGAAGATCAGGCCGCTGACGGGCAGGAACAAGCGCATGGGGGAGAACAGGGCGCCGATCTTGAGGATGATGATGAAAAACCGCAGCCCGTCGCGCACCAGGTGGATGTGGCTGCGGCTGTCGTTTTGCCGCTTGCCTGCGTGGATGGGAACGTAGGCCACCGGAAAGCCGGCGCGGAAGAAGGCCATGGTGCTGGTGGTGGGATAGGAGAAACCGTTGGGCAGCAGGTAGAGAAACTTGCGGAAGGCTTCGGCGTCGGCGGCGCGGAAACCGGAGGTCAGGTCCTCGATGCGGTAACCGGTCATCACCGAGGCCAGGCGGTTGTAGAAGGCGTTGGCGAAGCGCCGCAGCCAGGACGCCTGGGAACGGGGATGGCGGGCGCCGACCACCATACGATAGCCCTCGTCGAGTTTCGCCAGCAGCCGGGGGATGTCGGCGGGATCGTGCTGGCCGTCGGCGTCCATGAAGACCAGCACTTTTCCGCGGGCGGCCCGGGCCCCCGCTTTGACGGCGGCGCCGTTACCCATGCTGTAGGGATGGCGGACGACGCGGGCGCCGAGGGAGGCGGCGACCTCGCCGGTGCCGTCGTCGGAGCCGTCGTCCACCACCAGGATCTCTGCCTCGGGGAGGACGGCACGGATCTTCGGGATCAGCGCGGGCAGGGCGGCGGCTTCGTTCTTCGCCGGCAGCACCACGCTGATGGGGCAAATGTCGGATTGTTTCGGTTCGCTCTGGGGCATATGACGTATTTTCGTCGCTTCAGCGGTCGCTGTGGCCCAGCGGTTTGGCCGGGGCGATCAGGTCGCGGACCCGTTGTTTGAGTTCCTTGGCCTCGGGAAATCGCCCCTCCCGCCGCCGGTCCCACAGAATGCGGCCGTCGAGGCGGACGACGAAAACGCCGCTGCCGCCGGGCTGGAGGGCGACTTCACCCAGTTCCTCGGCGAATGTATTAAGCAATTCCTGGGCCAGCCAGGCGGAGCGGAACAGGAAGTTGCAGCGGGTGCAGTATTCGATCTCGATGCGGGGGGATTTCACGGCCATGGCAGGATGCGATAGAACTGGGCCTTGAGGTAGTCGGTTTCCGGGATCGCCGGATGGACCGGGTGATCGGGGGCCTGGCCGCCCCGGGCGAACAGGGCGCCGGTGCGGCCGACGCCGGCGGCGGCCCCGACGACCAGTTGGCGCAGGCGGTCGGCTTCCAGGTGATGGGAGCAACTACAGCTCACCAGGACGCCGCCGGCATCGGTCCGGGCCAGGGCCAGTTTGTTGAGGCGGCGGTAGCCCTCGATGCCCTTGGCGAGATCGCGGCGCCGTTTGACGAAGGCGGGCGGGTCGGCGATGACCAGGTCGAAGCGCCGCCGTTCCCGCTTCAGCTCCTTGAGCCGGTCGAAGACGTCCCCCTGGATCCAGGCGATGCGGTCGGCGACCCCGTTGAGGCGGGCGTTTTCCCGCGCCAGTGCCAGGGCGGGGGCGGCGCTGTCCACGGCGACCACTGCCCGGGCGCCGGCGGCGGCCGCCTGGACGGCCCAGGCGCCGGTGTAACAGAACAGATCCAGGACCCGGGCGCCGTCGGCCAGGGCGGCGGCGCGGGCACGGTTGTCGCGGTGGTCGAAGAACCAGCCGGTCTTCTGGCCGCCGACGGGATCGACGAGGAAGCGAAGGCCGTTTTCCTCGACGGTCACGGTGTCCACCGGCGCGCCGAGGGTTTCCACCTCGCTGGCCAGTCCTTCCAGCGCTCGGGCCGGGCTGTCGTTGCGCAGCACGATGGTCCGCGGAGCCAGGAGGCGGTCGAGGGCGGCGAGGATGTCGCTGCGGTGGCGCTCGACGCCGGCGGTGTTGAGCTGAACCACGCACACGTCCCCGAAGCGGTCGACCACCAGGCCCGGCAGCCAATCCCCTTCGCCGTGGACCAGACGGTAGTGGGGTGTCGGAAAACGGCGCCGGCGCCACTCCAAGGCCTGTTCCAGGCGGCGCTGCCAGAAATCCCGGTCGATGGTTTCATCCGGATCGCGGCTCAGCAGCCGGGCGCAGATGAGGGTGTTGGGATTGACGTAGCCGACGCCCACCGCCCGGCCGCCGGCGTCTTCGATGACCACCACCTCACCGGGCTGGAACTGTTTCAGCGGGGTGGCGCCGCTGTCCACCTCGTTGCTGAACACCCACAGGTGCCCCTGGCGCAGGCGCCGGTCTTCGCGGGGTTTCAGGCGCAGTCGAGGCAGTGTCATGGCAGGAACTCGAACTGAAAGCCGCCTACCGGCCGGGCCGGCGGTGCCAGACGCAGGCGGACGAACACCGTCTTCTGAACCGGCATCCGCGCTGGCCGGGGTGGAGTCAGATAGGCGTCCGGCCCGAAAACGCGCCGGCCGACGGGGGTGCCGTCGAGGGCGGTCAGGGTCAGCCTGAGGCGGGGAAAAGGGTGGGGGAAAGGAGACTGGTTGACCATGGCCAGATAGAATTCGAGGCCGCCACCGGGCGTCTTGACGGGATAAAGACCCCGATCCACCACCTTGATCCGGTCAAGGTCGCGGAAAGGGGGCAGGCGGCAGGCAAGCCAGCGGCAGACGGTTTCCAGCAGGGGGCGCATCTCCGGATCCTGGGCCAGGCGTGGAGCTTCGAGCCAGATCAGCTGGGCGATCAGCATCAGGCCCAGCACGACATTACCGGTGCGCCAGAAAGCGGGGGGCATCTGGAGGGATGGTGCCGCCGATGGGAAGGTATCGGTCGTCATGCGTGTTCGACTCGTCCTTGTTCCTCTTTACGGCCGCAGAGCCGGATCCAGTCTTCCCGAAGCGCCGGGAGGTCGAAGCGGAAAGCGTCTCCATAGGCCCGGATCACGCTTTCCCCTTGGTGACGCAGCAGGCCTGACAAAACCAGCCATCCTCCCGGCCGGACCAGGGCGGACAGGACCGGCGCCAGGCGGATCAGCGGTTCGGCCAGGATGTTGGCCACGACCACGTCGGCATCGATGGCTGGCATCTCTTCAGGATAGCGGCAAAGCAGCCGTTCGGCCACCCGGTTCTTGGCGGCGTTGGCGCGGGTGGCGCTCAGGGCCTGGGGATCGATGTCGCAGGCTATCACCCTATCGGCGCCCAGCAGCAGGGCGGCGACGGCGAGGATGCCCGAGCCGCAGCCATAGTCCACCACGGTTTTGCCTTGCAGGTCGGCGCCGGCGAGCCATTCCAGGCACAGGGCGGTGGTGGGATGGGTGCCGGTGCCGAAGGCCAGCCCCGGGTCCAGGATCAGGCGGACGGCGTCGGGATCCGGGGCTGTCCAGCCGCTGGGAACTACCCACAGCCGACCGAAGTTCAGGGGACGGAAGTGTTCCAGCCAGGCCCGTTCCCAGGGCTGGTCTTCCAGGGTGTCGTGGCGCCAGTCCTGGAGATCCGGGAATTCCGCCTGCAGCATGGCGGCGATGGTCTGGGTGTCGATGGACTCGTCGAACAGAGCGGTGGCCCGGGGACGCCGCCACAGCGGCGTTTCCCCCGGGGCAGGCTCGAACAGGGCTTCGTTTTCCCCTTCGGTGAAGGTCACCGCTTGGGCACCGAGGTTTTCCAGCCGTTCGCTGACCGTTTCCGCCAGCTCGGCGGGCAGGGAAAAGCTCAGTTGGCGCCAGGACACCGGATCAGTCACGCAGGCCGAGCAGATCTTCCAGGTAGTGAATGGTCTGGCCGCCGGCGCGGAAGGCGCTGTCGTTGACGATGCGCAGGTGGAGCGGCACGTTGGTCTGGATGCCGGTGATGATGGTTTCGCTCAGGGCGGTGCGCATGCGCGCCAGGGCGCTGTCGCGATTCTCGCCGTGGGTGATGAGCTTGCCGATCATGGAATCGTAGTAGGGCGGCACCTTGTAGCCGGCGTAGATGTGGGTGTCCACGCGGACGCCGGGACCGCCGGGCAGATGCAGCTGTTCGATGGGGCCGGGGGAGGGCATGAAGGTCTCCGGGTCCTCGGCGTTGATGCGGCATTCCACCGCATGGCCGCGGAGGACGATGTCGTCCTGGGTGTAGGACAGCGGTAGTCCGGCGGCGATGCGGATCTGCTCCTTGACCAGATCCACGCCGGTGACCATCTCGGTGACTGGGTGTTCCACCTGGATCCGGGTGTTCATCTCGATGAAGTAGAATTCCCCGTCCTCGTAGAGGAACTCGAAGGTGCCGGCCCCCAGGTAGCCGATCTCCTTGCACGCCTGGACACAGCGCTCGCCGATGTCGCGGCGCTGCTGTTCGGTGATGCCCGGTGCCGGGGCCTCCTCGATGACTTTCTGGTGCCGGCGCTGCATGGAGCAGTCGCGTTCCCCCAGGTGGATGACGTTACCGTGGCTGTCGGCCAGGACCTGGATTTCGATGTGGCGCGGTTTTTCCAGGAATTTCTCCATGTACAGCTCGTCGCTGCCGAAGGCGCTGCGGGCCTCGCTTCGGGTGATAGTGATGGCGTTGGCCAGGGCCGCTTCCGAGTGCACCACCCGCATGCCCCGTCCGCCGCCGCCGGCGGCGGCCTTGACGATGACGGGAAAGCCGATGTCCCGAGCCAGGCGCAGGTTCTCCTCGATGTCGTCGCTCAGGGGGCCGTCGGAGCCGGGCACGCAGGGAACGCCCGCTTTTTTCATGGCTTCCTTGGCGGAGATCTTGTCCCCCATCAGGCGGATGGTTTCCGGACGCGGACCGATGAAGGTGAAGCCGCTCTGGATCACCCGCTCGGCGAAGTCGGCGTTTTCTGACAGAAAACCGTAGCCGGGATGGATGGCGACGGCGTCGGTGACCTCGGCGGCGCTGATGATGGCCGGGATGTTGAGGTAACTGTCGGAGGAGGGGGGTGGGCCGATGCAGACCGATTCGTCGGCCATCAACACGTGTTTGAGGTCGCGGTCGGCCTCGGAGTGGACGGCGACGGTGCGGATTCCCAGTTCCCGGCAGGCGCGGAGAATGCGCAGGGCGATCTCGCCCCGGTTGGCGATGACGATCTTGTCGAGCATAGAGATGGCTCCCGGCTTATTCGATCACGAACAACGGTTGACCGTATTCCACCGGCTGGCCGTCTTCCACCAGGATCTTGGTGACCACGCCGGACTTGTCCGCCTCGATCTGATTGAGGATCTTCATGGCCTCGATGATACAGAGCGTGTCGCCGACGTTGACGTGCTGGCCCACTTCGACGAAGGGCTTGGCGCCCGGGGCCGGTGCGCGGTAGAAGGTGCCGACCATGGGCGAACGGACGACGTGGCCTTTCAGTTCCTCCTCGGTCTGGGGGGCTTCGGTCTCGGTGGGCGCTGCCGTCTCGGGTGGGGGAGCGGGTGGCGGGGATGACGGTGCCTGGGGGCTGGGGACCTGGACGATGGTTTGCTGGGTCTGGCTGACCCGGGTGATACGGACCGACTCCTCCCCTTCGTGGATTTCGATTTCGGCGATGCTCGATTCTTCCAGCAGTTCTAGCAGCTTCTTTATTTTTCTGATGTCCATAACCTCAAGTCTCTTTGATTTTGTGGATGGCAGCCTCCAGGGCGAATTCGTATCCCGCCGCACCCAGGCCGCAGATCACCCCCTGGGCGATGTCGGCGAGATAGGAATGGCGCCGGAAAGGTTCGCGGGCATGCACGTTGGACAGATGAATCTCGATGAACGGAATCCCGGTGGCGAGGAAAGCGTCGCGCAGGGCGATGCTGGTGTGGGTGTAGGCGCCTGGATTGATGAGGATGAAATCCACCTGGCGGCGCCAGGCCTCATGGATATGATCGACCAGGACGTGCTCGGCGTTGCTTTGATAGAAGTCGAGGCCGCAACCGTGGTCATCGGCCCGTTGTTTCAGGCGTTGTTTGATCTCCGCCAGGGTCGTGGTGCCATAGACCTCGGGTTCGCGGCTGCCGAGCAGATTGAGATTGGGTCCGTTGAGTACGGTAATGTGCGCCATCGTGCATGGAAAAGCGGGAAAAAACCCGGTTATTGTGAAGAAATGGAAAGGCGTTGTCCAGAAGGGGACGGATTCCTTTTCAGCAGAGACGTTCCAGGCGTTGGAGGTGGTCGAGGAACTGCTGTGGGGGAACGTATCCGATCAGGCGGGCGGCGCGGCACTCCTCTCCCTGGGGCGTGAAGAACAGAACCGCGGGGGGACCGATCAGGCCGAAACGGCGCAACAGTTGGCGCTGCTCCCGGTCGTTGTCGGTGACGTCGGCCCGCAGGGTCACAAGGCCTGTGAGCGTCCGCGCCACGGTGGGATCGGCGAAGGTTTCCCGTTCCAGCTCCTTGCAGGAGACGCACCAGTCGGCATAGAAATCCAGCATGACCCACCGATCCGGGTTGCCGGCGAGCGCCTGCTGAAGATCCGTGACCGAGGCCACCGGACGGAAGATCGGCGTCGCCGTGGGGGAGGCGGTGCGCGCCGTCAGCACCTTCAGCGGCTGGAACACGTCGCGGCTGCCGGCCGCCAGACCGATCAGCAGCAAGATTCCATAGGTCAGCATCACCACTCCCAGGGCCTTGCCGATCCGACGGGCGTGGGAGGCGTTTTCCGGCAGGGGGCTGGCGGCGCCCAGGTAAATCGCCGGGACGATGAACCACAGGGCCCACAGCAGCAGGGTGACCGTGGGCGGCAGGATGCGCTCCAGCATCCAGATGGCCACGCCCAGCATCAGCACCCCGAACACCGCCTTCACCGTATTCATCCACAGGCCGGCCTTGGGCAACAGCTTCCCCGCCGAGGTGCCGACCGCGATCAGCGGCAGGCCCATGCCGAGGCCGAGGGAAAACAGCGCCGCCCCGCCCAGGACGGCGTCCCCGGTCTGACCGATGTAGATCAGAGCGCCGGCCAGGGGAGCGGCGACGCAGGGACCTACGATCAGAGCCGACAAGGCCCCCATGACCGCGGCGTGAACCAGGCCGCCGCCGTGCCGGCCCTGCAGCCGGGAGAGGCGGGTCTGCCAGGCGGCGGGCATCTGCAGTTCGTAGAGGCCGAACATGGACAGGGCCAGGAGGACGAACAGCCCGCTGAAGGTGGCGACGATCCAGGGATTTTGGAACGCCGCCTGCAGGTTGGCGCCGAACAGCCCCGCCAGCAGGCCGAAGGTGGCGTAGGTCAGGGCCGAGGCGATCACGTAGGCCAGGGAGAGGAAGAACGCCCGGACGGTGGTGATCCGGTGGCCGTGGCCGACGATGATCCCGGACAGGATCGGCAGCATGGGAAAGCAGCAGGGAGTGAAGGCCAGCAGGATGCCGAAGCCGAGGAAGGAAACCAGGGTGAGCCAGAAACCCTGGGTGCCGATGGCGCGGGCGATGCGGTCCTGTTCCGCCATTGGCGCGGTTTCGACGCCACCGGCTTGGGACGATGACGCCGGCAACTGGAGACGAATGGATTTCACGATGGGGGGATAGCAGATCCCGCGCTCGGCGCATCCCTGGTAGCGGACCTCTAGGGTGAGCGCGGTGGCTTTAGGCGGTCTTTTCACGAGAGGGAGGCGGGCCTCCACCTGATGGTAATAGACCTCGGTGGCGCCGAATTCGGGGTCCTTCTTCGGTTTTCCGGGCGGCAGTTGCAGGGGAGCGGTTTCGACGCCGGGTGTCAGGGAACGGACCTGGAATTGCCGGCGGTACAGGTAGTAGCCCTCGGCGATCTGCCATCGCAGTGTCAGCACGTCGGGACCGGTCACCCGGTACTGGAGCTGGAAGGCCCGGTCGGCAGGCAGCAGTTCGTCCTGGAACAGGCTCAGGCCGAGCTTGTCCATGAGGGGATTGGCGGCCTGGGCGGTTGTCGCCAGCATCAAGGCGATGGTGAACAGCCAACCGATCATGGCGGAAAACGATGGGTGTCTGGGCATCGGTGGAACGGGATCGTTAGATTCGGTCGGAAGCATCGAGCCAGTCGCCCAGCCAGGCCAGGTAGCCGGGACTGCCTTCCTCGAAGGGGACCGCCACGATCTCCGGAAGTTCATAGGGATGATGTGCCCGGATGAAAGCCTGGATGGCCTCGAAGCGGTCGCTGCGGCTCTTGATGAGCAGCAGGACTTCCTGATCGGTTTCGATGTTTCCTTTCCATGCGTAGATGGAAGTCAGGCCGGGAACGAGGTTGACGCAGGCGGCAAGATGGCGCGTCACCAGTCCGCGGGCCAGGCGGGCGGCGGAGTCGCCGTCCGGGCAGGTGCAGAGGATCAGACGGTAGTGTGTGCTCATGGGGAAAGTGTCATAATGGTGGCGACGAATATTCCATCATAAATCCATTCCATGAATCCATTCCGCCTCTTTTTTCTCGCTTTCCTCGTCGTTCCCCTGATCGAGATCTACTTGCTTCTGGTGGTCGGCGCCGTCATCGGCCCCCTGCCCACCATCGCCATGGTGGTGTTCACCGCCGTGGTGGGGGCCTGGTTGCTGCGCATCGAGGGTTTCCAGACCTGGTTCCGTCTGCAGCAAAGCCTGGCCCAGGGCAAGATCCCGGCGCTGGAGATCGTCGAAGGGCCTATCCTGCTGGTAGGGGGCGCCCTGTTGCTGACCCCGGGCTTCTTTACCGATTTTCTGGGATTTCTGTGCCTGTTTCCCGCCACTCGGCGCCGCATCGCCCGCTATATTCTCAAACGTTGGTTGAGTCAGCGGCGTCCGCCGGGGGACGGCCCCCGGATCATCGAAGGCGAGTATCAGCGCCGCGATTGACCGGGATGTTCGAGGTGATAGCGGAGCAGGTCGCGCCAGGTGACGATCCCTTTCAGGATACGGTGCCGATTCACCACCGGCAGGGCGGAAAGGTGGTGTTCCAGCAACAGCGCCGTTGCCGCCTCGATGTAGGTTTCCGGACGGACGCAGAGGGGATTGCGGACCATGATCTGGTGGGCTCGCTTCTTCATGGTGTCGCGATCGCGGTCGGTTTCCGATGGCGTTCCCACGTACGGGCTGATCATCTCCATCACGTCCCGGTCGTGGATGAGTCCCACCACCCGCTTGCCCTCCACCACCGGCAGGTGATGGTAACCCGAATCTTCAAAGATGCCTTTGACCAGCCGGATACTGGCGTCCATGTGGACGGCCGTGACCCGGCGGGTCATGATGTCGGCAATCAGCATGGAACGATGCCCTCAGTCCCGCTCGATCTCGTTCAAGTATAGCAACGATCGGAACGGGACGAGGGAAAGAAACGAGAAAATGGATGGGCGAAGGCGGTCAATGCTGCCCGGCTTTCTCCCCGCCGCAGCAGGCGTGTGCCTCGGCCTCTTTCTTCTTGCCGGCGCAGCAGGGCGGCAGGGTGCTACGGCCCATGGCGGCGTAGGCCGGACAGAAACGGGTATAGCCCGACGCCAGCAGGGCGATGCCCAGCAGCAGCAACGGAATGCTGCCCAGAAAGATGGAAACGAGGATCGACAGGATTCCGGCGCCGTAGCGGATCTTCCGATCCTGGTTGCCGACGTTGCGTTCGTATCGAAACATGCGTTTGAGGTCGAACTCCATTGCTCTTTTCCCCCGCAAGTCGTTGTGAAACTGGCACTCATTATATCGTAAATATTGGGGCCGAACTTGGTTAAAATATCCCTTCCCATGGACATCTCGACGATTCTCGACCCGCTCAACGAGGCCCAGCGCGAGGCGGTCGGCGCGCCGCTGCAGCCGATGCTGATCCTGGCCGGCGCCGGCAGCGGCAAAACCCGGGTTCTGGTTCATCGCCTCGCCTGGCTGATCCAAGTGGCGGGCATGCGCCCCCACGCTCTGATGGCCGTGACCTTCACCAACAAGGCCGCCCGGGAGATGCGCACTCGGGTGGAAGCCCTGCTGGGGATCGACACCCGGGGAATGTGGCTGGGGACCTTCCACGGACTGGCCCATCGCCTGTTGCGGCGTCACCACGAGGAAGCCGGCCTGCCGCAAGGTTTCCAGGTGCTCGACAGCGACGACCAGTATCGGCTGATCCGCCGGATTCTGCGGGAAATGCGTCTGGACGAGGGGCGCTGGCCCCCGCGGCAAATCCAGTGGTACATCAACGCCCACAAGGACGAAGGCCGGCGTCCCGATCAGGTGAGCGCCGGCGATCTGTTCGAGCGCCAGATGCTTGACATTTACCGTACCTATGAACACCAGTGCCGCCGAGCCGGCCTGGTGGATTTCGGCGAACTGTTGCTGCGCACCGTGGAAGTGCTGCGCGACCGCCCGGACCTATCGGCCCATTACCGCCGCCGTTTCGGCCATATCCTAGTGGACGAGTTCCAGGACACCAACACCATTCAATACGACTGGCTCCGCCTGTTGGCCGAGGGGCAGGACAACCTGTTCGTGGTCGGCGACGACGATCAGTCCATCTACGGCTGGCGCGGTGCCAGGGTGGAAAACCTGCGCCGCTTTCAGACTGATTTCCCCAATCATCGCCTGGTGCGGCTGGAGCAGAATTACCGTTCCACCGGCCATATTCTCGGAGCCGCCAACGCCCTGATCGCCCACAACCGGGGACGGCTGGGCAAGAAGCTGTGGACCGCCGGCGGCCAGGGGGAGCCCATCGCCGTCTACAACGCCTTCAACGACGTGGACGAGGCCCGGTTCGTGGTTGGCCGGATCCAGCGATGGCTGGAGGAGGGGCGCCGCGGCCGCGAAGCCGCCATCCTCTACCGTTCCAACGCCCAGTCGCGCCTGTTCGAAGAGCAACTGCTGGCCGCCGGCATTCCCTATCGGGTCTACGGTGGCCTGCGCTTCTTCGAACGGGCGGAAATCAAAAGCGCCTTGGCCTACCTGCGCCTGATCGTCAACCGCGACGACGATCCTTCCTTCGAGCGGGTGGTCAATCTGCCCACCCGGGGCATCGGTCCCCGCACCCTGGAGGCGGTGCGCGATCAGGCCCGGGCGGATTCCGTTTCCCTGTGGCGGGCGGCCGAGAGCCTGTGCCGGTCCCAGGCCCTGCCCGGCCGAGCCCGCAACGCCCTGGCGCGCTTCCTGCAATCGATCGAGACCCTGGCGGCGGCCGTCGCCCCGCTGTCCCTGGCCGATCAGGTCAGGCGGGTGGTGGAGGATGCCGGTCTGTTGGACCATTACGGCAAGGAGAAGGGCGATCAGGGAGAGGCCCGGGTGGAAAATCTCAGGGAATTGGTCAACGCCGCGCGTCAGTTCTCCCTGGCGCTCGGCGCCGAGGACGAGGGTTCGACGCCCTTGGAAGCTTTCCTGGTGAACGCCGCCCTGGAAGCCGGCGAGACCCAGGCTGGCGAGGACGAAGACAGCGTGCAATTGATGACCCTCCATGCCGCCAAGGGGCTCGAATTTCCTCTGGTTTTCATGGTGGGGATGGAGGAAGGGTTGTTTCCGTCGCTCCAGTCCCTGGAGGACGGTGCCCGTCTGGAGGAGGAGCGCCGCTTGTGCTACGTGGGCATGACCCGGGCGATGGAACGCCTGTACATGACCTATGCCGAATGCCGCCGCCTCTACGGCCGGGAGACCTATCCCCGGGAATCCCGTTTCCTGCGGGAAATTCCCTCCGAGCATCGGGTGGAGGTCCGCGGGCACTGTCGAGTCGCCCGTCCTTCGCTCGAGCCCGATTCCCGGAGCGGGGAGGCCGGCGGCTTGCGGCTGGGGCAACGGGTGGTCCACGCGGCCTTCGGCGAAGGTGTCGTCCTCCGCTGCGAAGGGGAGGGAGGCAACGCCCGGGTGCAGGTCGATTTCGACGAGGTGGGCGTCAAGTGGCTGATGCTGGCCTACGCCGATCTCAGGGCTGTGGGATGATTTCTTGGCATCGATGGAGGGGAGCAGGACCATGACCCGTTTCACCTTGGACGGCCGGGAAATTCCCTTCCGGCCCGGTCAGACCATCATCGAGGCGGCGCTGGCCGCCGGGATCTACATCCCGCATCTGTGCTGGCACCCCCGGTTTCCTCCCCACGGCAGTTGCAAGCTGTGCACCGTCAAAGTCAACGGCCGGTTGTGTTCGGCCTGTACCTTTCCCACCGCCGAGGGTCAGGAAGTGGTGTCCGACTCGGATGAGCTGCGCCGCCTGCGCCGGCGTCTGACCCAGATGCTGTTCGTGGAAGGCAATCATTTCTGTCCCTCGTGCGAGAAGAGCGGCCAGTGCGAGCTGCAGGCGCTGGGTTATTACCTCGGCATGACCGACAGCCATTATCCCCATTTCTATCCCCGCCGCGACATCGACGCCAGTCATCCCGAGGTGCTGCTCGACCGCGACCGCTGCATTTTCTGTGAACTGTGCGTGCGCGCCAGCCGCGCCGAGGGCAAGAACGTCTTCGAACTGGCCGGCCGCGGTATCCATACCCGCCTGGTGGTCGATTCCCCCACTGGCAGACTGGGGGACAGCGCATTGGAGGCCGGCGATTTGGCCGCTCGCATCTGTCCGGTGGGGGCGATCGTCCTCCGCGACACCGCCTTCCGGGTGCCGATCGGCCGGCGCAAGTATGATCGTCGGACCATCGCCGAGGTCAGCATCGAAGAGGAACGGCCGTTGCTGGGAGAAGGGAATGGCTGAATCCCGCTGGCGCCAGCGAATGGAAAGCTTCGCCCGTGCCATGGCGCAGGTGCAGGCGGCCTGCCGGCGAGAGCGCTACAGCGAGCTGGAACGGGCGGGCCTGATTCAAATGTTCAAATGTTCGAGTTTTCCCTGGAATTGGCATGGAAGACCCTGAAGGATTGGCTTTCGGAGGAAGGTTATGCGGTAGCCACGCCGCGTGAGACGATTCGCCAAGCATTCGAGGCTGGCCTGCTGCCGGAAACGGACGGATGCAGAGGTGCTGTTGGAGGCTTTGAGACAATGCAGCCTGCTGGCGCACACCTACCGGGAAGAACTGGCTCAGGAAGCCGTCGAACTGATCAAAAAACGTTACTTTCCGGTATTGCAACGGGTACTGGAGCGGTTGGAGTCGAGATCGGGATGACGAATACGCCGGCGTATCGAAAGCGAGGGTGTCGAATGGTTCCGGCGCAGCCGGGAGGGGAGACCGTCCCTTGAAGCCCAGAGTCCGCATCGCCACCACTTCCCTGGCCGGCTGTTTCGGTTGCCACATGTCGTTCATGGACATCGACGAACGCCTGCTGGCGCTGGCCGAGATCGCCGATTTCGACCGTTCCCCCCTCGGTGACGTCAAGCGCTGCGAACGGTGCGACATCGGCATCGTCGAGGGTGGGGTGTGCAATGCCGAGAACGTCGAGGTGCTGCGCGAGTTCCGCCGCCACTGCAAAATCCTGGTGGCCGTCGGGGCCTGCGCCATCAACGGCGGTATTCCGGCGCTGCGCAACCGCTACGATCTGGGCGACTGTCTCGAAGAAGCCTTCCTCACCGGCATCGGCGTCACCGATCCCAAGATTCCCGGCGATCCGGAACTGCCGCTCCTGCTCGACAAGGTCCATCCGATTCACGAGGTGGTGAAGGTAGATTATGCCATTCCCGGCTGTCCCCCCTCGGCCGACACCCTCTGGACGGTGCTGACCGCCCTGATCGCGGGTGACGAACCGCAATTGTCCGGCGAGTCGATTCGCTATGACTGAACGACGTTACCGCCATCTGGAAACCGCCGAAAATCCAGGGAATCTACGCCGGGTCGCCATCGATCCAGTGACCCGCGTGGAAGGCCACGGCAAAGTGACCCTCCTGCTCGACGAGGCCGGCCACGTGCGCCAGGCCCGGCTCCACATCGTGGAATTCCGGGGCTTCGAGAAGTTCATCCAGGGCCGTCCCTACTGGGAGGTGCCGGTGCTGGTGCAGCGGTTGTGCGGCATTTGCCCCGTGAGCCACCTGCTCGCCGGCGCCAAGGCGGTGGACCGCCTGGTGGGGGTGGAGACGTTGCCCCCGGCCGCCGAGAAACTGCGCCGCCTGCTCCATTACGGCCAGGTGCTCCAGTCCCACGCCCTGCATTTCTTCCACCTGGCCTCCCCGGATCTGCTGTTCGGCTTCGACAGCACCCCGGAGAAGCGCAACGTACTGGCGCTGTTGTGCAGCGATCGCTTCCGCGACATCGTCCTGGAAGGCATCCAACTGCGCAAGTTCGGTCAGGAGGTGATCCGGGCGGTGATCGGCAAGCGCATTCACGGAACCGGTCCGATTCCCGGCGGCATGAACAAGCATCTGGACGCCGCCGACCGGGACCGGCTGGCGCCGCAGCTGGACGAGGTGTTGCGCTGGGCGCGAAACGGCCTGGAACTGGTCCGTGCCCTTTATCTGGCCAACGCCGATCACCACCGCCGCTTCGCTGTCATCCGCTCCCATTTCCTGGCCCTGGTGACCGGGGACGGCGGTCACGAACTCTACGACGGCCGCATCCGGGTGCGGGGCGACGACGGGCGGATTCTCTTCGACGGCCTCCGCGACCGGGACTACACCGGCTACATCCACGAGCAGGTCAAGGCGTGGAGCTACATGAAATTTCCCTATCTGGCTGCCCTGGGGCCGGAGGAGGGCTGGTACCGCGTCGGCCCCCTGGCGCGGATCAACACCTGTAATTTCATCGACACCCCCGAGGCCGAGGCGGCGCGGCGGGAATTTCTGCGGCTGGACGGAGGGCTGCCGGTGCAGGCGTCGCTGGCTTATCACTGGGCGCGGATGATCGAGATCCTCCACTGTGCCGAGAAGATCCGCGATCTGTTGGCCGACCCGGATCTCTACGCCGGCGATCTGGAAACCCGGGGAAGCCGGTGCCACGAAGGTGTCGGCGTCATCGAGGCCCCCCGCGGGGTGTTGATCCATCATTACCGTATCGACGACGACGGACTGGTGACCAAGGCGAACCTGATCGTCTCCACCACCCACAACAACACCGCCATGAACGAGGCCATCCGCCAAGTGGCGGCGGAATATCTCGACGGCCGCCGTCTGACCGAGGCGCTTCTCAACCGTATCGAGATCGCCATCCGCGCCTACGATCCCTGCCTGTCGTGCGCCACCCACGCCATCGGCAAGATGCCGCTGGTGGTGGACTTGGCGACGGCCGCCGGGGAAACGCTCCAGCGTCTGGTGCGTCACGGCGACGGCACCGTCGCCGCGGCATGAAGACGCTGATCCTCGGTTACGGCAATCCCGGTCGCGGCGACGACGGTCTGGGGCCCGAGCTGGTGGCGCGGCTCGAAAAGCATGCGGCTGCCGGTGTGACCCTGCTGGCCGCGTTGCAGTTGCAGCCTGAGCATGTCTTCGATCTCGCGGACCACGACCGGGTGCTGCTGGTGGACGCCGGCCTCGCCACGCCGGCGCCCTTCATCTGGGAGCGTCTGCAACCTGCTCGTGACGCCGGCGTTTTCACCCACGCCCTCGGCCCCTCGGCGCTGCTGGCCCTCTACCGGGAAGTGCTGGGGCGGACGCCGCCCGCCACTTGGCTGGTGACGATCCGCGGTGAACGCTTCGGCCTGGGGGAGCCGCTTTCGGCACCGGCCCGGCGCCATCTCGCCCAGGCACTGGCCGCCGTGACCGCCTGGCTCGCCGATGCGGGAGGGCGGGATCAATGACCGGCGCTTTCCGGCCGACGCACCACCACCTGCAGCGGCGTTTTGTTGTCGAGGTGGACGTCGCGTTGGGGGAAGGCGATTTCGATCCCGGCCTCCGCCAGTTTCCGGTAGATCCGGCGGTGCAGGTCGGTGATGGTGGAAAGGCGGTTGTCCAGGGTGCCGAGGTAGGCCCGCAGGACGATGAGTAGGGCGTCGTCGCCGAATTCTTCGAAGGTGACCAGGGGGGGCGGATCCTCGAGGACTTCCGGATGGGATCGGGCGCTCTCCATGACGATCCCCATCGCCCGTTCCACGTCGCAGCCGTAGGCCACCCCGATTTTGATCACGATCCGATTGGTGGTATCGGTCAGGGTCCAGTTGATGAACTGGCCGGTGATGAAGTTTTTGTTCGGAATCACCAGTTCCTGGCGGTCCCAGTTGAGGATGGTGGTGGCGCGGATGTGAATCCGATAGACGGTGCCGGTGACGTCGCCCACGGTGACCACGTCGCCGACCCGGATCGGGCGCTCGAACAGGAGGATCAGGCCGCTGACGAAGTTGGCCACCACTTCCTGAAGCCCGAAACCCAGTCCCACCGAGAGGGCGGCGATCAGCCACTGGATCTCCGACCATTGCACCCCCAGGGAGGTGAAGATGACGTAGATGCCGACGGCGGTGATCAGGTATTGCGACAGGGCGCTCCAGGCGTAGCGGGCGCCCTGGTCCAGGGGCAGGCGGCGCAGGATCGCGAATTCCAGCAGGCCGGGCAGGTTTTTCGCCGCCAGCATGGTCAGGACGCCCAGCAGAACGCCGGTCAGCACGTCTGCCAGGGTCAGCGGGACGACCTTGGTGATGCCATCGACCACTCGGGTGGTGGTCATGGGCAGGGTGATGCGCTGGAGGAAGTTCAGCGCCGGGATCGCGTCCCGCCAGATCAGCCAGAGGCCGACGACGGCGGCGCTGAAGAAGCCGATTCGCAACAGTCGCCGGGTTTGGTCGCTCAGGCGGCCGAAATCGACCTCCGGTTCCTCCACCGGCGGCAGCTCGCTGCTCTGCTCCCCTTTCTGCGCCTGCAGTTCGCTCCGTTTGCGCAGGATTTCCTGGTAGCGCAACCGCCGCTCGGTGACGTAGAGCCAGCGCAACAGTAGATCCTTGAGCAACATCAGGAAGACGAAGAACCACAGGGTGCGAAACGCTTTTTCGGTCAGATGGAAGGCGGCGTAGTAGTAGCCGGCGAGCGCGGCCAGGGCCAGTCCCACCGGAACGAGAACGGCGAAGGGAAACCAGAGCGGATGGTAGGTGACGATCCAGCCGGGTCGGGAAGCGGCCAGCCAGCGCATGATCGGGCCGTGGCGGCGCCACAATTTCCAGATCACCATCGCCGCCGAGAGCAGAAACACCACGAAGATCAGCCGCCCCAGGGTCAGGGATGCCGGCGTCAGATTGGGGCTGTCGGTGACGCCGACGACGAAGGCGCAGAAGATCGCCCAGGGATGGAACCAGCGTAGCTGGGTCCAAAGGTTTTCCCGAGTGACCTGGAGCCAGCGCAGGTGGCGCTGGGCCAGCCCGTCGGGGCGGCAGATCTGGCGCAGCAGGCCGAAACCGGCGGCGGGTCTGGCGGCGAGCAACAGACCATCGGCCAGGGAAATCATGGCTTCGTCCGCCACGGCGACGCGCTGTAACCAGACGCCCAGGCCGAAGAGGAGCAGCGGTGTCGGCGCGGCGAGCAGGAGGGTCTCGCCCAGGGCCTTTAGGGTGTTCCGAAAGCGGTCGGTGCGGATGCTGCGGGTCGCCTGCCCCAGGCGCTGGATGTCCCGGACGATCCAGGAGCGCGCCCGCCCCAGGAGCAGGACGATCAGGACCAGCGTCAGCGGCAATCCGGGCTCGGTGCGGAGCAGGGAAAGCAGGCGCTTGCCGAACCCATGCCAGGTGCCCGGTGACAGCATACCGGCCAGGTCGTTCAGGGCCGCCTGGACGATGCCCGGTTCGTCGGGGTAGGGAATCCAGATCAACTGGCGCTCGAGAAAACGGCGATAGTTCCGCACCAGCCGATACAGCTGACGTTCCGCCGCCTCCACTTCCGACAGAATTCCCAGGTGGCGGGTGTATTCCTGCTGCAGGGCCTGCAGGGCCTCTCTGCGGTTCTGCCAGACCTCCCGCAGCTGCAGGTGGATCAGGGCGCGGCGGGCGGGGGGGAGATCCGGCGGCAGGTGTTGCAACTGGTCTTGGATCCAGCGGTCGACGTCTTCCAGCTGGCGCAGTTCTTCTTCGACGTTGAAACGCTGTACCACGATCTGCTTGATGCGCAGACGCCGGATGCGTTCCTGACGGC
>Ga0256839_1002671_pt1 | contig 19534 bp, 18 predicted proteins | sample 354166metaG_FD_185968 | JGI IMG/M metagenome (GOLD analysis project Ga0256839, IMG submission 185968) | Hydrothermal vent microbial communities from Mid Atlantic Ridge, Atlantic Ocean - 354-166 | ecosystem: Environmental > Aquatic > Marine > Hydrothermal vents | place: Atlantic Ocean: Mid... | reverse complement strand
TCAGCAACAAGCTGGACGAATGGCTGAACGACGAGCTGCGCGAATGGGATATCAGCCGCGACGCGCCCTACTTCGGTTTCGAAATTCCCGATGCCCCCGGTAAATATTTCTATGTGTGGCTGGATGCGCCCATGGGTTATTTCGCCAGTTTCAAAAACCTCTGTGACCGCCGCGACGACCTGAGTTTCGATGATTTCCTCGCCAAAGACAGTGATGCCGAGCTGTATCACTTCATCGGCAAGGATATCATCAGTTTTCATGCTCTATTCTGGCCAGCCGTGCTCGCAGGGGCCAATCTACGTACTCCTACAGCCGTTTATGCGCACGGTTTTCTGACCGTCAACGGACAAAAAATGTCCAAATCCCGCGGTACCTTTATCAACGCACGACATTACCTGAATCACCTGGATCCGGAATACCTGCGTTATTACTTTGCCGCCAAACTCACCAGCCGCATCGACGACATTGACCTCAATTTCGAAGATTTCATGGCCCGGGTGAACAGTGACCTGGTGGGCAAAGTGGTCAACATCGCCAGTCGATGCGCCGGGTTCATCAGTAAAAAATGTGGCGGACAACTGTCACCCCAATGCAGTGAACTCGATTTATACCAGCACTTTGTGGATGCTGGCGACAGCATTGCCGCGTTGTACGAAGGCCGTGAATTCAGCCATGCCATGCGTGAAATTATGGCCCTGGCCGATCTTGCCAACCAATACATCGACGAACAGAAGCCCTGGGTACTGGCTAAAGACGAAGCCACTGCCGCGCAGGCTCAGGCGATATATTCCACCGGCGTCAACTTGTTCCGCGTATTGATCACCTGGTTAAAACCAGTACTGCCGGTGATGGCGGAAAAAGCCGAGGCATTTTTGAATATCGAATCGTTGAGCTGGGACAGCTGCGCCGAGCCGCTGACGGATCACACCATCAAAAAATTTAAACCACTGATGACCCGTATCGAGCAGGACAACATCGACGCAGTGCTGGCCGAGGCGCAAAAAACGCTGGCCGCAGAACAGCCCGCCAAACCCGTCAAACAAGAAAGCCCCAATATGAATCCCATTGCCGATACCATCACCTTCGACGATTTTGCCAAAATTGACCTGCGCATTGTACGCATCGCCAAAGCTGAGCACGTCGAAGGTGCCGACAAACTACTGCAACTCACTCTGGATCTCGGCGGTGAAACACGCAACGTCTTCGCAGGAATCAAAAGCGCCTATGCGCCGGAAGACCTGGAAGGCAAACTCACCGTCATGGTAGCCAACCTCGCGCCACGCAAAATGCGCTTCGGCATATCCGAAGGCATGGTGCTGGCCGCCGGGCCCGGCGGTGAGGATTTATGGATACTGGAACCGAGCGAAGGCGCGCAGCCGGGTATGCGGGTAAAATAAACGTTAAATATCAAGAAACAAAAACAACCTCTATCAAAGGATTTGGCACGATACTCGCGGGAAGCGATATACTCCACCTATCTATCGTTATTACCTAACAATCCTTGTTGTCCATATAGAGGGTGGTGTAGATTTGCTCGTCGTTTAGCCTGGATTCCAGGTTAAACGACCCAATTAACCCCTTGCATCAACAGGAAATTAAACAGCAATCACACACCATGCCACAACAAACCCTTCCACAAAACCCATGACCGAATACGCCCTCATTCTCGTCAGCACCGTATTGGTCAATAACTTTGTATTGGTCAAATTTCTTGGGCTGTGTCCATTCATGGGAGTGTCACGCAAGCTGGAAACCGCCACAGGTATGGCCTTGGCCACCACTTTTGTACTGACACTTTCTTCGGTCGCCAGCTATCTGGTCAACGAATATTTGCTGGCACCGCTCGAACTGGAGTACCTGCGCACTATTACCTTTATTCTGGTCATCGCCGTGGTGGTGCAATTTACGGAAATGGTCGTACACAAAACCAGCCCGTTGCTGTATCAGGTACTGGGGATTTTTTTACCGCTGATCACCACCAACTGTGCCGTACTGGGTGTTGCCCTTCTCAACGTGCAACACCAGCATGGTTTCCTGCAATCAGCCGTTTATGGTTTTGGTGCCTCGGTGGGATTTTCGCTGGTGTTAATTTTGTTTGCCGCAATGCGTGAACGCATCAACGTTGCCGACGTGCCCGAAGCCTTTCGCGGCGCTGCCATTGCGTTAATTACCGCCGGGCTGATGTCCATGGCTTTCATGGGTTTTTCTGGTCTGGTAAAAGGCTAACCTGAGCTGAACAAAGGAGAACAATAATGAAATTAAAAGTCGTCATACATGAAGCAGATGAAGGAGGCTATTGGGCCGAAGTACCCGCAATACCCGGGTGCGTAACACAGGGTGAGTCTTTCGACGAGCTGCTGAGCAATATTTATGAAGCCGTTGAAGGCTGTCTTTCCGTCGATGTGAAAGATCTCGTGATATCTGAAAAAGACAAGGTAATGGAGATTGCAGTGTGAAAACCATCAGCGGCAAAAGACTTTGCCGGTTACTTGAAGGAAAAGACTGGCACTTGAAACGAATAAACGGCAGTCATCATATTTATGTAAAAACAGGTGTTGCTGTCCGCATATCGGTTCCGGTACAGGGTAACAAACCCTTGAAAACCGGATTACAAAAAAGCCTGATGAAACTCGCAGACATTAATGAAACAGAATTGTAACCCCTGAATTAAATAGATCATGTTATCCGCCATCATCGCTCTAAGTGTCCTGGCAGCCGTATTCGGGCTGCTGCTGGGCTATGCTGCCATCCGTTTCAAGGTCGAAGGCGACCCCATGGTGGACAAAATCGATGCACTGCTGCCGCAAACCCAATGTGGTCAGTGTACCTATCCCGGTTGCCGCCCCTATGCGCAAGCCATCGCCAACGGCGAGGCAGATATTAACCAGTGTCCACCCGGTGGAGAAACCACCATCATCGCACTGGCGGATTTACTAGGGCGTGACCCCAAACCCCTGAATGCAGAAAACGGGATTGAAGAAAATATCAAAACAGTCGCGATTATCGACGAAAAAGTCTGCATTGGCTGCACGCTGTGCATTCAAGCCTGCCCTGTGGATGCCATTCTCGGTGCAGCCAAGCAAATGCACACGGTGATTGCCTCCGAATGCACCGGCTGTGACCTCTGCCTACCACCCTGCCCGGTCGATTGCATCGACATGGTGCCCGTCAACACTGACAGCACTAACTGGAAATGGTCATTCCCGGAAGAAGCAGACAAACAGGAGAAAACAGCCTGATGCGACGCCTGTTTCAATTTCACGGTGGTGTTCAACTCAAAGAACACAAAAAAGAGGCCATGACGCAACCGGTTCAGGCTGCGCACCTGCCCAAACAATTGGTGTTACCTTTGCAGCAACACATTGGAGCGCCCGCCGAAGCCGTTGTTGCCGTCGGTGACAAGGTATTAAAGGGTCAATTAATCGCCCGCCCTGGCAGTACCGTCAGTGCTCCGGTACATGCTTCCAGCTCTGGCACTGTAATCGCCATTGCCGGACATCCTGTATCGCACCCTTCGCATCTGAATGCACCCTGCGTCATCATCGATACTGACGGTGAAGAACGCTGGCACCCTGACAGACACCCTGTTGCCGATTACCATAAGTTGCCGCCAGAAAAAATACGTGAACATATTCGTGATGCAGGTATCGTCGGCATGGGTGGCGCGGGTTTTCCAGCACACATCAAACTCAATGCGGGTAACCGTGTCGTAGACACACTGATTCTCAACGGTGCTGAATGCGAACCCTACATTACCTGTGACGAAATGCTGTTGCGCGAGCGCGCGCTGGAAGTAATCGTGGGTCTGCGTATTATGCGTTATGCCTTACAAGCCAAGCGCTGCATTATCGGTATCGAAAATAACAAAGCCGCTGCATTTCGTGCCTTGCAAGAACAGGTGCGTAACACTGGCGCTGATTTCATCGACGTCATTCAGGTGCCAACGGTGTACCCCACCGGTGGTGAAAAACAATTGATCCGGGTGCTGACTGGTAAAGAAGTCCCCGCCAAAGGACTGCCGCTGGACATCGGCGTAGTCTGCCACAATGTCGGCACCGCCTATGCGGTTTACCGTGCTGTCGAGTTGGGTGAACCACTTATTTCCCGTTATGTCACCATTGCGGGCAGCGTCGCCCACGCACGTAACCTGGACGTACTCATCGGCACGCCGATCATTGATCTCATTGAAGAATGCGGCGGCAATCGTAAAACCCTGAGCCGGGTGATTCTGGGTGGCCCCATGATGGGGACTGCCCTGCATGATGTCACGGCACCCGTCACCAAAACCACCAACTGCATTTTGGTTAATTCCACCGTAGGTGACGTACCACTGCCCTCACGCGACAAACATGTCATGCCCTGCATTCGCTGCGGCAACTGCGCAGTTGCCTGTCCGGTAGATTTACTGCCACAACAATTATACTGGTATGCGCGCGCCAAAGATTTTGACAAGGTGCAGGATTATCACCTGTTTGACTGCATTGAATGCGGCTGCTGCGACTATGTTTGCCCCAGCCAGATCCCACTGGTGCATTATTTTCGTTATGCCAAAACAGAAATTTGGGCACAGCAACACGAAAAAACCCTGGCGGATATCGCCCGTGAGCGCCATCAGTTTCGGGAACAAAGACTGGAACGCGACAAACGTGAAAAACAAGAGCGTCACAAAAAAAAGCGCGCCGCACTCAAACCCCCTGGCAACGCCGTCAGTAAAGAAGAGGAGGCTAAAAAAGCCGCTATTCAGGCTGCACTGGATCGCGCCAAGGCAAAGCGTGAGAACCAGCAAACCGAACCCAAAAACACTCAAGACTTAACACCGGAACAGCAACAAAAAATCGACGAAGCCAATGCCCGTCGTGCAAAATCAAACAACCCCCTTATTAACAGCGCCCTGGACACACAGAATGTCCAACAGGACAAGCACTCATGAATCTTGCTACCCCGTCATCACCACACATCCATTCCGGTATCCACATCACCGGCATGATGGCCCGTGTGTGCCTGGCGCTGGTGCCTGCGATTATCGCTTACACCTGGTTTTTTGGCTGGGGTCTGTGCATCAATATTTTGATCGCTGTGGCGACTGCCCTGTGTGCCGAAGCACTGATGCTGCGCATTCGCCGACGGCCCATTGCGCCCTTTCTCACGGATGGCAGTGCAATACTCACAGGTCTGTTACTGGCCTTTTGTCTGCCGCCCTTTTCACCCTGGTGGATCACCGTGTTAGGCACCGCTTTCGCCATTATCGTCGCCAAACAACTCTATGGCGGGTTGGGGTACAACCCTTTCAACCCCGCGATGGTGGGTTACGTGATGCTGCTGATTTCCTTCCCCCTGGAAATGACTCAGTGGGTGCCACCCAACATTGCTAACCAACTGGAAATAGGCTTTCTAGACACGCTAACTATTATTTTTACCGGCAGCTTTCCCTATTTTCTCAGCATCGACGCATTAAGTATGGCTACTCCGCTGGATGCCGTAAAAACCGAACTGGGTCTGAATCTCACCGTCAGTGAAATCATACAAAGCAATGCTATTTTTGGTGATTTTGGCGGCGTTGGCTGGGAGTGGGTCGGTAACTGGATTTTGCTGGGAGGTGTATGGCTGATTTACAAGCGCATCATCACTTGGCACATTCCGCTGGCGGTGATGGGCAGCTTGTTTGTGATTTCGTTCTTCTTCTTTATGCTGGATCCAGACACCTATGCCTCCCCCATGTTTCACCTGTTTAGTGGTGCCACTCTGCTGGCGGCCTTTTTCATTGCCACTGATCCAGTCAGCGCCAGCACCACACCCAGAGGACGTATTTTTTATGGCATCGGCATTGGTCTGTTCATTTATATCATTCGTACCTGGGGCAGTTATCCTGATGGTGTAGCCTTCGCCGTATTGTTGATGAACATGGCGGCACCCACTATCGACTACTACACCCAACCACGAGTCTTTGGTTACATAAATACTGATAAAAATGATGGCAAAAAACAGTCACCTGAATCAGACACTAAGGACAACATTTGATGTTAGGCAAATACATGAGCCGCAGCGCCATTCTGCTGAGCCTGTTTGCCCTGGTAGGTACTGGTTTGGTAGCGCTGATTTTTACCGGTACAGAGGAACGTATCGCCGAATCCCAACGCCAGTTCATGCTGCGTAATTTGCATGCGGTGATAAAACCCGAGCTGCATAATAACGATATTTTCCACGACATGATTACCGTGACAAACCCACAATGGCTGGGCACAAAAGACCCTGTGTCCGTATTCCGCGCCCGCAAAAACGGTCAACCGGTGGCGCTGGCCATTACTCCTACAGCGCCTGATGGTTACGTCGGCCCGATCAAAATACTGGTCGGCATCACCGCCGATGGCATTGTGTTGGGCGTGCGCGTACTCAACCACCGGGAAACCCCCGGTCTGGGCGATGATATCGAAGAAAAACGCTCAGACTGGATATTTGGTTTTAACGGTCGCTCACTCGGCAACCCGGAAAGTAAGGGCTGGGCAGTGCGCCGTGACGGCGGCCAATTCGACCAATTCACCGGGGCCACCATCACACCACGGGCCATCGTCAAAGCCGTACACAACGCCCTGAAGTTCTATGAACAAAATCGGGAGAAACTGTTCAAAACATCGTCCCTTTCACCCGAAAAAATACATGATGAAATAACCCCGGAAGAAGTTCGCCATGAATAACGACAACACCAAGATCCTCAAAGAAGGTTTGTGGAACAACAACGCCGCACTGGTGCAATTGCTCGGCCTCTGCCCGCTGCTGGCTGTTTCCGGCACGGTAGTCAATGCACTGGGACTGGGCATCGCAACAACACTGGTCATGGCCGGTTCCAATGTCACCGTATCGCTGATTCGTAACCTGGTGCGCCCGGAACTGCGCATTCCCTGCTTCGTGCTGGTGATTGCCTCCTTTGTCACCGCCGTGGAACTATTGATGCAGGCTTTTCTTTACGACCTGTATTTAGTGCTGGGCATCTTTATTCCGCTCATCGTCACCAATTGCGTGATCATCGCCCGCGCGGAATCTTTTGCCTCCAAAAATAATGTCTGGCGATCACTGCTGGACGGGCTGTCCATGGGTATCGGTTTCACCGCAGTACTGTTATTGCTCGGCGCATTGCGGGAAATCCTCGGCCACGGCACTCTGTTCGCACAAGCCGAGTTGATGTTTGGCGAAGGCGCTCAATGGCTCACTGTCACCCTGCTCGATGACTATCGGGGGTTTTTGCTGGCCATCCTGCCGCCTGGTGCTTTTTTGGCGTTAGGGTTATTGATTGCCGGTAAAAATGTCATCGACAAACGACGCGCGCAACGCACAGCGCAAACAGTCGCAACACCGGCACCCGTCGAAACCACCACCTGACCCAACGGTCACACTTCACAAAAAACGACCCTGACTACACCGTTAGTCAGACCATAAAGGCCGCTCGTCTCGATAAAGCTGTTTTTACCCCTAACACCCTCCTGAATTCCCCCGAGTAGCACTGGGCAACAACTCTGCACGCCAATAAAATAATCAATTAATTTCAACAAGTTACAACAAACAGCCCTTATCAAACCAGCATCAAACCACAGGTTTGCTGTAATTTTGATCAGTGGCTACATATTCCGGATAAGCGGTCGATAAAACGGCTACCAGATGGCCACCCAGCGATTAAAATTTATACAACATTTTAAGAGTCCCCATACGAGCAAACACCCAATGAACAGAAACAGACAGACAATACGTGGTTTCACACTCATCGAAGTATTGGTGACCCTTGTGGTGCTGGCTATTGGTTTACTGGGGCTCGCCGGTCTGCAAGCCAGCAGTCTGAAGCATAACAACAATGCCTACCAACGCACCCAAGCCACCTACCTTGCCTACGATATTCTGGATCGCATGCGAACCAACCCCGTAGGTGTTGAAGCAGGCGGCTACGACGACATTGACACGTTACCTCTGCCAGCGATCCCAGCCTGCGTTCTTGGCGCAGGCGCCCTCTGTGACCCTGCTGACCTGGCCCTCAACGACGCCTTTGAATGGGCAACCCGCCTGAATGCCACGCTGCCCTCCGGTCGCGGCATAGTCACCGCGACAGTTCCCGGCTCCCCCAATGACCCATTCACCGTTACTGTGATGTGGGATGACATGCGCACTGGTGTTACCGGAACCGATTGCGACCCGGCAGATCCTGACGACATGACCTGTTTTTCTGTTACCGGACAAGTGCTTTACAACCGTTTCTAACATTCTGTTTCTACACATACGACGAAATCATATCCATGAAAACAACGCACACAACATGCTTACGGCAAACCGGTCTAACGCTCGTCGAAATTCTGGTGGCCATGGTCATCAGCCTGATACTGATGGCTGGGGTATTACAGATTTTTCAGGCTAACAAACAAAGCTTCCGGGTACAGGAATCCTTATCCCTCATCCAGGAAAATGGTCGCACCGCCATGCGTATTTTGACAGAAGACCTGCGCATGGCAGCTTATTGGGGTTGCCGTAGCCGGGATATCAATATCGGCGAATACATCACCGATAATCTTGACCCCGCTGGCGCAGGTTATATGGATTTGCTCGCCAACGGTGGCGTCACTGGCACTAATGGTGCTGGTGTCGATCCCGACAGCATCACCATTAGCGGAGCCCGGAGCATCGGAATCCCCGTATCAGTAAATATGGCTGACACAACCGCCAACATCTCCATAACCGACAGTAGCGGCCTGGAACCAGGAGATATCATGCTGATTACCGACTGTGAGGCAGGTAATATTTTCCAGATCACCAACGCAGCTTCCCTTGGTCCCGCCGACCCCATTGAGCACGCCATTGGCGGTGGATCTCCAGGCAACCTTACTGCTGAGTTGGGTCGTGCCTATGACACCGATAAAACCATGGTATTTCAGACACGCCAAGCCACCTATACCATCTCCCCCGACCCTGATAGCGGTGAACCGTCCCTAAGCCTCACCGAGGGCGGTGGTGCCCCCGTGGTGCTGGTAGAAAGCATCGAAGATCTGCAAATTTTATTCGGGGAACAACCTGACCCCACTACAGGTGACATGCGCTATGTACCCGCCGATGACCCTGCGCTCAACATGGGTCAGGTACATAGTCTGCGTATTACCCTCGTTGCCCGCAGCATCGCCACCAATGTGGCCGTCGGTGGCGATGGTCGCTTACGCCGTACATTCAACACCACCATCAGCATTCGTAACCGGAATCCGTAATGAACCACATTAATACCCGCGAGAGACTTGATATGCCTTCATTCACTCACCCAATCACACACACACCACCCGTCGTGCGCCAACAGCAGGCCGGCGCATCACTCATCGTCAGCTTGATGCTGCTAATAGTGCTGACCCTGCTGGGCCTGTCCGGTATGCAATCCACCATTATGCAAGAGCGCATGGCCAACAATGTGCGCGATAAAGGCATGGCTTTCCAGGCAGCAGAAAGTGCCATACGAAGTGGTGAGGACTGGGTGAAAACTATAAATGTCAGCACACTTGCAAACCCGCAAGATGGTGCCACCTGCGCTCCGCCCTGCAACATCATCGATTTGAATGATTACGCCAGCATGACCACAGAAAACATTGACTGGTGGAAAATCAATGCTCGGGCCTTTAGCAACATGCCCAGCGGCACATTTGCGGCCGCCCCACGGTTCATCGTAGAACGCCACAGCAAGATAGAATATAGCCTCGACCCTTCGGATGAAACGCTCGAACCTCATTTATACCGTATCACTGCCATCGGCGTAGGCGGCACCGCCACGGCGCAAGCCATCATCGAAACCCTGTATTCCAGAAATGATTAACGAGGACATGTCCATGAAAACGCTACGCACACTCCCCACTGTTGCTCTCACACTGGCAGCAGGTTTGTTGCTGGTCACTGGCACAGGGCAGGCGACCCTCCTGAACCTGTCCGACAACCCCCTATTTGCCTCGCAATCTGCACCACCACTCACCCTAATGACCATGGGGCGTGATCACAAGCTCTATTACGAAGCTTACAACGATGCCTCCGATCTCAATGGTGATGGTGTACTGGACATCACCTACAAACCAGACATCATTGATTATTATGGCTATTTTGGTTCCAATATCTGTTACATTTATTCTGCTGGCAACAACCGGTTTGAACCCAGCTCTCCCGCCACGACCACCAAAAAATGTTCCGGCGGCAGCGAATGGTCGGGTGACTTCCTGAATTACCTCACCACCTCTCGCATTGATGCCCTGCGCAAGGTTTTTTACGGTGGCAGCCGCATCATAGACAGCAGCTCCGAAACCGTGCTGGAACGCTCCTATATTCCACAAGATGCCCACAGTTGGGGTAAGGAATACGTCGATATCGCTACCAGCGGTTTTGATATTACTGAGTACTCACCATTGAACCTGCCCGCTGCCGGCACCCGCCATCTGTTCGCTAACACAACGCTGGTGAGTGAAAATGACGCCCCACTGTTACGAGTATTGAACGATAGCAACTTCCGTGTCTGGGAATGGCTTTCTAAAAATGGCGAAATGGCAGGAGACACCTGCTTCAACAACAATAATACCGAGGTAGATTGCGTACCAAATCCAAACCCAAATGCCTCCAATATTACCGATCACATTGTTCACGTCCGGGTCTGCGTCTCCGGCCTGCTGGAAGCCAACTGCCAAGCTTATCCCAACGGTAACAGCAAACCTGTCGGCCTGCTGCAAAACTATGGTGAAAACGACAGCATGTACTTCGGTCTGCTCACCGGCTCTTACGAAAGAAACACCTCCGGCGGCGTACTGCGTAAAAATATCGGCTCCATTACCGATGAAATCAACGCCAACGATGGCACTTATACCGCTACCATCGGCATCATTGGTTCCATGGATCGATTGAGAATCGCTAATTATAATTACGGCAATAGCGCCTATGAACCTGGTTTTCCTATACCTGGCACTCCTAATGCGTGGGTTGTTAACCGCCCCATGAACGAAGGCGAATTTACCGACTGGGGCAACCCCATAGCTGAAATGATGTATGAAGGCATGCGTTATTTTGCTGGTGAGAATAGAGAAGCCACTCCCGAGTATAACATCGCCAATACCGGCAACGATGATGCTGACCTCGGTCTGCCTCTACCAAGCTGGAACGATCCCTATGATACCAACACGGGGTTTTCTTCCTGCGCCAAACCGTTCCAGATTGTCATCTCAGACATCAACCCCTCCTATGATTCGGATCAATTACCTGGCAGTTTCTTCGGTAGTTTTACGGGTGATATAAGTGGCCTGGACGTATCAGCTTTAGCCGACATTATCAGCACCAACGAACCGGGTGTCGTTGGCAATCACTTCATTGGCCAGGTTGGCGCAATTTTTGACAGTGCACCTACCAGCAAAATGGTGACTACATTGAGTAACGTCCGTGGTCTGGCACCGGAAGAACCCACCAAACAAGGCAGTTATTATTCCGCCAGTATCGGTTATTTCGGTACCATCAACGACATCAGTTCAGCTGATGGTGACCAAAAAATTGATACTTTTTCAGTCGCTTTAGCCTCACCGTTACCCAATATTGAAATCCCAGTGGCTGGCAGCACCATCACTCTGGTGCCATTTGCCAAATCCGTAGAAGCTGATTGCTGGGTTCTCCCCCCAATTGATCAAGCAATAGGAGCTTTTCAACCCAGCAATACCATTGTAGATTTTTATGTGGAAACCCTTACACCCACCTTTGGCAGATTCCGCATCAATTTTGAAGACGTAGAACAAGCTGCTGACCATGATATGGATGCTATCGCAGTATACGAATACACCGTCAACAACGATGGCACAGTCACTATCGACATGGATATCGACTACTCCTCCGGTTGTATCGTCATGCATATGGGTTACGTCATCTCTGGCACCACCGCCGATGGTACTTACCTAGTCGTTCGCAATCCTGGTGGCAACCAACAGGTGGACTATTTCCTGGATGATCCTAACACCTTCGGCGTGGACTTGCCGGAAACGGCCTCACACAGATTCACTCCTGGCGGCATAGGCGCAGGCACCACATTCCTCAAAGATCCACTGTGGTACGCCGCTAAATGGGGTGGTTTTCAAGAAGACAGCGCTACTGCCAACAATCTGCCTGACCTTGCCTCCGAATGGGACGCAGACGGTGATGGTGATCCGGATAACTATTTCCTGGTCACCAATGCACTGGAACTCAGCAACCAGCTGTCCAGCGCTTTCAACGAAATCATCGCCCGCAGCGGTGTATCCGCCAGTGCCGCAGCTCTCACCAGTGGCCAGATCAACGCGGATACCAATCTGATTCGTTCTACCTTTAACACCGGCACCTGGACGGGTGATCTTAAATCCTATGCCATTAATAACGACCCTGCCGTCGATCCTGTCGGCACAATCATCACCCCTCCCGTCTGGTCGGCAGAAGCACGACTCGATCCCGCTTCGCGCCGATTCTTCACCCACACTGGTGCTTCTGGAGCTGGCGAAGGCATACCTTTTACCTGGGGCGATCTCACTCCCATTCAAAAAGGCCTACTGAACAGGAATGCCAATGGAAACCCTGATTCGCGTGGAAATGAACGTGTGGACTTCCTGCGCGGTACCACAGGCATCACTGGCTTCCGCAACCGCGTCGATGAAAACGGTGACAGCCACATTCTCGGTGACATGGTCAATTCCAGCCCGGTTTATGTCGGCAAGCCACGGGCGCGTTATCCGGATAACTGGGGCACTGGCGCATTGGAAAACAGCGCCCGCTACTCAGTCTTCGCAACAACCTCCAGCGCCAGCACGCGCATACCCATGGTATACGTGGGCGGTAACGACGGCATGCTGCACGGCTTCAATGCCGAAACCAGCGGCCTTAACATGGGCAAAGAATTAATCGCCTATATCCCCAATGAAGTCTTTCCACGTCTCAGCGCCCTGACTTCGCCCACTTACAGTCACAAGTTTTATGTGGACGGCTCTCCCACCGTTGCCGATGCCTTCTTTGATGGTCAGTGGCGCACCGTGCTGGTCGGTGGCCTTAACCGAGGCGGCCAAGCGATTTACGCCCTGGATATTACTGATCCGGCCAATATGGATAGCACTAAGGTGCTCTGGGAATTCTCTGACAACATTGACAATGCTGCTGCTGGTGATGCTGGCACAGAATATGCCCTAGGCTATACTTATAGCAAGCCCGCCATTGTACGTTTGCATGACGGTACGTGGGCGGCCATTTTTGGCAATGGTTACAACAACACGGCACTCGATACTACCCGCAGCAGCACTGGCGATGCCGTGCTGTATATTGTGGATCTCGAAGACGGTTCAGTGATTCGCAAAATCAACACCAAAGCAGGTACCCCGAGTGCCCCCAATGGTCTGGCTACAGTAACGCCAGTGGATATCGATGGCGATTTCATCATCGAATATGTGTACGCTGGCGACTTGCAAGGCAATATGTGGAAATTTGACCTGACCGACGCCACACCCAGTAACTGGGGAGTCGCATATGGCTCATCCGCCGTACCCGAACCCTTGTTCGTGGCCAGAGAGTCCGATGGTACCCCGCAACCTATCACCGCCAAAGCCAATGTGGGCTTTGCAGCCAATGGCGCAGACCTGATGGTCTACTTTGGCACCGGACAATACCTGGAAGCTGCGGACAACACCTCCACACAAACCCAGGCTTTCTACGGTATCATCGATGCTGGCAGTGCCATCACTGGTCTTCCTGTTGATGAGCTCCTGCAACAAGAAGTGGAAACGTTTGTAAACGCCGCCTGCGCCGCTCTTGATGGTACCGCCGGTGCCTGCGACATTCGTGTCACCACCAACAAAAGCATGGGCAGTGGCAATAATGGTTGGTACATAGAACTACCTGACTCCGGTGAACGTGTCATTTATCGCCCGATACTGTTAGGAGGTACGGTGTTGTTCATTACCCTGGTTCCCAGCGGCGACGAATGCGACCCGGATGGCTCTGGCTGGTTCATGCAAGTGGATGCCTTTGATGGCAGCCGTCTGGAGGAATCACCTTTCGACCTCAACGGTGATGGTATCTTTGATGATGCGGATCAGGTGACTTACGACGACAACGGCACCCCCACTAATACCTCAGGCAGTGGTCGTCGCATCGAAGGTGGTGCTCCCACCGGTGCTCCCGCCATTCTGAACGACAGCACCCGGGGCTCTAACATTAACTATACAGATACCACGGGCGACACCGACGCAGCACGCGGCAACGCCTTTGGCCCTCTGCCCGGTCGCCAATCCTGGCGTCAGATCAAATAAACAGGGGCAGAGAATATGAGCAACACCGCCATCATCCGTTACCCTACCGGGCACTCTTCGCCCGGCAGGCAAACCGGTTTTACACTGCTTGAACTAATGATCACCCTAGCCATCGCTGCTATTTTGCTGACAGTGGCGGTGCCAAGCTTCCAGACCACCATTGCCAATAACCGGCTGGCCACACAAACCAACAATCTGGTCACCGATATCAACATCGCCCGCAGTGAAGCGGTGAAGCGTGGCACTGGCGTCATATTGTGCAGTAGTGCTGATCCCAATGCCGCCCCGGCCTGTGATGCAGGCAATGTGTGGACGGGAGGCTGGATAGTGTTTGTTGACGACGATAACAGCGGTAACTTCGATGCAGGCGACACCCTCATCAAAGTAAGCCAGGCCAGTGGCGGTACAGCCACCGTACTTACAGCCGGTGGCCTCAACACCTTCACCTACAATGGTGATGGTACGAGTGCTGCTGCCGCTGCTGTTGATTTTCTCATCTGCGATAACCGGGGTGAAGCCTTTGGTCGCCAAGTACAAATTCGTCTCACCGGACGTCCACGACTAATCCGTGGCCCGGTTGCCGACTGCACACCCTGATAAAAAGAGTATACAGACTGATTGAAGTTAAACGACACTACAGCGATACTCCCCACCCAACACGGGATATGCTCAACAGTAGAAGGTAAAAAATATGTTTATCCAACTCACACAACAAACACTCAACCGGCATCAACGTGCATCAACAAAAGGATTTACCCTAGTTGAGTTACTCATCGTCATTGCTATCATCGGCATTCTCGCCTCCATTGCCTTTCCTGCCTATCAAAACTCAGTATTAAACGCGGGAAGGGCAGACGGTAAAGTCGCACTGTTAAGTGCCGCCCAAACAATGGAACGCTGTTTCACCACGACCAATGATTATACCAATGCTGCCTGCACCATCCCGGCCACATCCGTTGAAGGAAAATACGCCCTTAGGCTAACCGCTGTTGCAGCGGCAAGCTTCACCATTACCGCCACCCGAGCCGGTGGCCAAATGGGAGATACAGAATGCGGCGACCTGACACTGAACCATACTGGACAAAAAACCATCACCGGTAACGGCGCTTTAGAGGATTGCTGGTAATACCAGCAATTTTTATCGCTCGACCTTTTTTCACCTGACCGTTTTTCGGCCAGCCTCGTTTAGTTAGGCCATCTGTCAGCCAATAAATACCGCTCGTCACCAAGCCTCTCGTCCTGAGAAAAAAAGCCGGTATACTCCGGCCCATGAGCAAGCAGAATGGATTCTCGCTAGTTGAAGTTATTGCCACAATGGCTATTGCCGCTATTGTGCTCTCTGTTGGCATTCCCAGCTTCCAGTCGTATATACAAAATAATCGCCAAACCATCGCCATTAACGAACTGGCTACTGCCTTACAGCTAGCTCGCAACAGTGCTATTTCGCGCCGGGTACGTGTCACTGTCTGTAAAAGTCCTGACAGCAGCAATTGCATCGCAGGCTCAAGCACCGGCGATTGGACACAAGGCTGGATCATCTTCACTGATGCTGACGGTAATAATACTCGCGATGCTAATGAAGATATCCTTCGTGTTCATGGAGCCATACAAGGTAATGTCACTATTTCCGGTGGCAACAACACCAACGATAGAATCGCCTTCAACCCTAACGGATTACTTGCCAGCCTTAACGGCACGATCACCTACTGTGACTCCCGGGGCAACAGTCATGCCAGTGCCTTAGTTATCTCCCGAACAGGACGAGTGCGACTTGAAGACGACGGGAACAATCTCACATGTTAATACGATCAACCTGCCACAAAGCGCATACGGGTTTCACTCTCATCGAAATCCTTGTCACCATCGTCATCGTATCCATCGGTTTGTTAGGCTTGGCCGGCCTGCAAATCAACGGTCTGCGCGCCAACATAAGTTCCGAGGCACGTAGCAAAGCCACACTACTGGCCGACGACATTGCAGAACGCATGCGAGCCAACCCACTGGGTGTGACAGCCGGAGCCTACAATAACATTACCGTTGATCTCGCAAATTGCATCGTGCCTGCCAGGCTCTGTGGCAACACCAGTACCAATGACGTTGTCGATACTTGCACAGCCGTAGAAATGGCCACCTTTGATATCTGGGAGTGGGGTTGTGGTACGGCTGCTGCTGATGTTAAGGAAGGCGGCCTTATCAATCATCTACCCGGTGGCACCGCCACAATCACTTGCGCTGCCCCCTGTCCACCCGGTTCACGACATACCATCACAGTCAATTGGACTGAACACAGCCCAACAGATGGCAATGAAGAAAATCAACACATCATGCTTCGTATCATACCGTGAATCGGCACAATGCAAACCGGCCTACATAACATGAAAAAGATACCTAAAAAAATCAGGGTAACCAATATTCACCAATACCAGTTACAACGTGGTTTTACCTTGGTGGAAATTATGGTAGCCATCACTATTGGTTTGGTCATGATGGCAGGTATTTTACAAGTCAGCCAAGCCAACAAAGAATCCAACCGCTTGCAACGTAACTTGGGGTTTGTGCAAGAAAACATCCGTAGCGCCATGGGGATACTGGGGCGAGATATTCGTATGGCCGGTCACTATATCGACAATAATCCTGAGGATCCCATTCCCGGTGCTCCTGGCCCAATTGCACCTTTTGTGAATGTGGCTGACATCGCAACTATCAACACAGCACTGGCAATCACAGCAGATGGCGGCGACAGCAATAATGACCAAATCACCCTGACTTACGAACTGACGCTCACCATAACCAGAGACTGTCTCGGCCAACCAATTAATGTAATCCCACCGGCCACTGCAAACCTATTTGCAGTTAATCATTATTTTATCGAAAACCAACGCCTTATGTGTCGTGGCAACGGTGGCCCAAATGCACAGCCTTTGGTGGATAACGTCGAAAGCCTGCAAATTCTCTATGGTGAAAACACCAATAACAACCCATTGTCTGCCAATCGCTACGTGCGTGCAGAACAGGTAACCGACATGGCCAATGTGGTCAGTGTACGTATCGGCATGCGGTTTATCAGCCGTGACCCCGTGCGTCATGTAACAGACACTGCTTCCTACGCCTTACTGGATGCTGCATCTGTTACTCCCAATGATCGTTTTTTGCGCCGGGAAATCACAACCACCATTTCTTTACGTAATAGCTTGCGTAACTAATTTAAACCTGGATTCCAAATTAAAACACCGGTACCACGCCATGCCCACACGACATAACGTAAAAACCCGCCAGCACGGTGCTGTACTGATAGTAAGTCTGCTTATTCTGCTGGTACTGACTCTCATTGGCGTCAGTAGTCTGGATGGCTCGATCATGGAAGAAAAAATGGCCTCTAATTCACAAATCGCCACCATTACGTTCCAAAAAGCGGAATCATCAATACGCGAAGCGTTTTTTATTGAGCGCATCCAACCTTCCAAAGCGGTCGATAAAAAACGCGGTGACGATCCCTTCATTGAGCGCAACGAAACCGTTGATGGCATCACCATTATCAGCACCACTCGACACATATATAACCCCGACGCCGATGGCATCACCATGCAAAACAGTAGTAACAACATCTTTGAAGCACGCGCCTTCGAGATTGCGGGTACCGCCCAGGTTGGCAATATTATCAGTACCAACATCCAGGGTTACCTCGTGTTAAACCAAATGCGGCGACCCTGAATATAACAGTTCAACATTAATCATTCATTGATAAAAAATAGAACACCAGAAAGTCGCTGTACCCTACACAGAAAAATTTCCAGTCAACACATGCAACTTACGCAATCACAGGCATACAAAATGAAAATAAAAATCAAACACCGTCTCCTCCCGTTGTGCGCCAGCCTGCTATATGTATTCGCTGCGGGCCACCCTGTGTTGGCCGAAGACATTGAAGTGCTGATCGGCCCCGGTGGTATACCTCGAATGCAACCCAATGTGCTGTTTATCATGGATACCTCCGATAGCATGAGGAAAAATATCGATGGAACAGAAGACCCTGCTATAACAAGTCCCGAGCGCATGTCCATCTTAAAAGACGTGTTTCGTGATTTAATGGAAAACAGATACTATCAAGGTATAAATATCGCCATGATGCGTTTTTCCAGCGAAGCTCGTGGAGGTTACTTTGTTTACCCTATGCAGAAACTGAACAACAACACTCGAAAAAAAATTATCGATGTATCCACAAGGTTATCGTCCTATGGCACCACCCCCCTATCTGAAACACTCTACGAAGCTGCACGGTTCTGGGGCGGAGAAGGCGTTGGCTTTGAACCTCCCGCCTCTCAACCGCGCAATCACCCGGACGTTACTGGCCCTGATGGTAATTACATCACGCCCATCAGCAGCTCCGAATGCCAAAAAAACTATAATATTCTGCTCACCGATGGTGGGCCATGGGATGACATTGATGCCGATGAAGACATAGAAAAAAACCTCCTCAATGGTGAAACCTGTGATGGCTCCGGCGTCAATGAATTTGGAGACGGTCGCTGTCTGGATGATGTTGCCAGATACCTGAATACAATAGATCAAAACTCTGATATCCCAGGCACGCAAACGGTACAAACGTATGTTATCAGTTTCGCCACAAAACAAGGGGAGAGTCAAACTGAAGGCGAAAAGGAAAACCAGGAAGCGCTAAAACAAACCGCCGACGTGGGTGGTGGAAAGTACATTTATGCTGCGAATAAAGCGAAACTGGAAGATGCCTTCACTTCCGTTCTTAAAGCCATCACCAATGCCAACGATAACTTTTCGCCACCCGCTTTAGCCGTCAATACATTCAATGGCGTCTCGCATGTAAACAGATTGTATTACGCACTATTTGAACCCACCGCAACACCCAAATGGAATGGCAACATCAAACCCTATCAACTTGATGACACCTATCAGCTGGTTGATGCTGAAGACCCTCCACGCCCAGTTGTCGATGACCGAGGTTTATTTATAGAAGAATCACGCAGCTTTTGGTCCATCACCGATGATGGAGATAATATCGTTATCGGCAGCGTCAATGACCGTTTTCCTTCCCCAAACGATCGAAATCTGTACACTTACACGGGTGATTATAATGATGATGAAAAAAACCCAACCCTGAATGCACCTATCATAACTAACAACAACGCATTAAAGAATTCCAGCGACAGTGAATTAACTGCGGGCATGTTAGCGATCAGAATTTCTGATGACGATGACGATGACGA
>Ga0256839_1002670_pt1 | contig 19534 bp, 20 predicted proteins | sample 354166metaG_FD_185968 | JGI IMG/M metagenome (GOLD analysis project Ga0256839, IMG submission 185968) | Hydrothermal vent microbial communities from Mid Atlantic Ridge, Atlantic Ocean - 354-166 | ecosystem: Environmental > Aquatic > Marine > Hydrothermal vents | place: Atlantic Ocean: Mid... | reverse complement strand
CGTCCTCGCTGTGGCTGCTGGAAACCACCTCCAGCGCCGTGCCACCGACGGTACGGAAGTCAGTGAGCAAGCGGGTCAATTTACTGTGGGTGAGGCGGTAACGGGCCGGATGGGCCAGCACCGCCACCCCGCCGGCGCTGCGGATCCATTCCACCGCCTCGGCCAGCGTGGCCCAACGACCGGGGACGTAAGCCGGCTTGCCACGTCCGAGGTAGCGTTTGAAGGCCTGGCGCCAATCCTTGGCATGCCCCTGATCGACCAGCCAACGGGCGAAATGGCTGCGCCCGGCGGCCCGGGGATCGCCGGGGATGGCCGCCTCGGCGCCGACGATCCCCAAACGGGCCAGGCGCTGAATCATCACCTCGGCACGGCGGGCCCGTTCCTCGGCGAGCTGCTCCAACCCCTGGCGCAACCGGGGATGATCGGGATCGATGTCCAGGCCGACAATGTGAACGGTGCCATGGCTCCAGGTGGTGGAGATCTCGATGCCGGGAACGAACCCCATCCCCAAACGACGGGCGGCCTCCGCAGCCTCGGGCAGCCCGGTGGTGGTGTCGTGATCGGTGAGCGCCAGCAGCGCCACACCCTGACCGGCGGCCCGGGCCACCACCTCGGCGGGGGCCAGCAGGCCATCGGAGGCGGTGGAGTGGCAATGGAGATCGACGATCACGCCGCCACCCCGGTGAGGACCACATAGGCGATGGCGTAGTCGTCCTCATCGGCCAGACTGAGATGGCTCCCGATCACGCCCCGACCCTGGGCCAGGCGCCAGGCCCGGTCATGGAACGCCAACCCGGGACGACCGAGGGGATCTCGGGTGACGCCGATGTGGCGCAGGGAAAGGCCGAAGCGGAAACCGGTCCCCAGTGCCTTGGCGGCGGCCTCCTTGGCGGCGAAGCGCTTGGCGAGGAAATGGGCCGGGCGGGGACTTTCTCGGTAGGCGCGGTATTCCTCCTCGGTGGTGAGGCGGCGGGCGAAACGATCGCCGAAGCGCTCCAGTGCCGCGTCTATGCGGGCGATACGGACGATGTCCACCCCGACGCCGACGATCACCGTCGGGCCTCGTCCATCAAGCGTTTCATCTCCCGAACCGCGGCCTCCAAGCCGGAGAACACCGCCCGGGCGACGATGGCATGGCCGATGTTGAGTTCACGGATCTCGGCGATGGCGGCGATGGGCTGCACGTTGTGGTAGTTGAGGCCGTGACCGGCGTTCACCTGCAACCCCAACGCGCACCCCAGTTTCACCGCTTCGACGATACGGCGGTATTCGCGTTCCTGCGCCTCACCGCGGGCATCGGCGTAATGACCGGTGTGAATCTCGACCACCGGCGCGCCCACCTCGGCGGCGGCCTCGAGCTGGCGAGGCTCGGCATCGATGAACAACGACACCCGCACCCCCACCTCGCGCAGACGGGCACAGGCCTCTGTGAGACGGACACGTTGACCGGCCACGTCCAGACCACCCTCGGTGGTCAACTCCTCGCGGCGCTCGGGCACCAGGCAGCAATCCTCCGGCCGGGTGCGTTCGGCGATGCGCAGCATCTCCTCGGTGACCGCCATCTCCAGGTTCATCCGGGTAGCCAACACCCGGCGGATGAGTTCCACGTCACGCTCCTGGATGTGGCGGCGATCCTCACGCAGGTGCAGGGTCACAGCGTCGGCCCCGGCACGTTCGGCCACCAAAGCGGCCTCCACCGGATCGGGAAAGGGTGTGCCGCGAGCCTGGCGCAGGGTGGCCACGTGGTCGATGTTGACCCCGAGCAGTAAACGATGGTGATCCATGGCGAATCCAGCGACTGATCAGCCGCTGGATTCTAGCATAGGCGATCGATCGTGGAGACGCTCAGCCGGCGGCGGCCTGGACCTGTTGTTGCTGCTGGCGTTCCTTGTGATCGGCCACGATCTGGCGGATCGCCGCGGCCAGTTCTTTGGGATTGAATTTGGGCACATAGAGATCGGCACCGATACGGGTACCGATGTTGACGTTGGCATCGGCGGAGAGCGAGGAGTGCATGATCACCGAGATGTTACGGAAGCGCGGATCCTCCTTGATGCGCTTGGTGAGCACGTAGCCGTCCATCTCCGGCATCTCCACGTCGGTGAGCACCGCGGTGACCTTGTCGGTGATCGGCACCCCTTCGGCCTCGGCGGCATGATGCAGCTCCTGGAGCTTCTCCCAGGCCTCCTTGCCGTTCTTGGTGGGGATGAAGTGGACGTCCAGACGCTCCAGGGTGGTCTGGATCTGGTGACGCGCCACCATGGAATCGTCGGCGAACAGGATGGTGGGTCCCTCCCCCACCTTGTCGATGTCGCGGAAGAGATCCTCGTCCTGCCCCAGGCCGGCGGTCTCGGCCAGCACCTTCTCCACGTCGAGGATCATCACGATCCGTTCGTCGGAGAGCTCGGTGACCGCGGTGATCAACCCCCCCATGCGATGGGCCAGCATGGGCGGCGGCACCCGGATATCGCTCCACTGCATCCGCAGGATGTGCTCCACCGAATTCACCAACAGGCCCTGCACATGGCGGTTGAACTCGGTGACGATGAGGATGTTCTGCGGCTCGTCGGTCTGGATGCCACAGAAACGCGCCAAGTTGACCACCGGCACCATGCTGCCCCGCAGACTCACCACTCCCTCCACCGCTGGCGGCATGTCGGGAGCATGGGTGATCTCGGGCACATGCATCACCTCGCGCACCTTGAACACATTGATGGCGAAGGTCTCCTTGCGGCCGGTGACCTTGTCCGTCCCCAGACTGAACAACAGAATCTCCAGCCGGTTGGCGCCGGCCAGCCGGGTGCGTTCGTCAACCGATTTGATGAAGTTTTCCATGCCCATGGAACGGGGACCTCGTTGTTGGATTCTCTCGGGTAATCGGCAGGACCGGGCCAGCCTTTAGCCAACGCTCACACACTGCCGGGCTTGGGCAATACCACCCGCACCTTGGCCCCCCCCCAATCGCTGTCGGCGAAGTCCAACGTGCCGCCGTAGGCCACCACCATCTCGGCCACCATCGCCAGGCCGATGCCATAGCCGGGGGCGGAGCGGTCGGCCCGCTGGCCGCGGCGGGTAATGCGACGGCGGGCCTCCTCGGGAATACCCGGACCGTCGTCCTCCACCTCGATGAGCAAAGCCGAGCCGGCGGCCAGTGGCTCCAGAGTGACCCGCACCCGGGTGCGGCACCACTTGAAGGCGTTTTCCATCAAGTTGCCGAGGAGCTCCATGAGATCGCCCTCGTCGGCGGCGAAACGAAAACCCTCGGGACACACCACCCCCCAATTCACCGATTTGTCCCGATGGACCTTGGCCAAGGTGTTGCCCAGGCGCTCGGCCAGCTGACACACCGCCACCGGTTCGTTGAGCGGAGTGCGGCCGGCGGTGGCGGCGCGATTGAGCTGGTAGGAGACGATCTGGCTCATGCGCTCCACCTGCTCCGCCACCAGCGGCCGCAGTTCCGAGCACGGGGTGTCGCCCTCGCCGGCGGCCCGCAGCACCGCCAACGGCGTGTTGAGACTGTGCGCCAGGTCGGCCAGGGTATTGCGGTAACGGCGCAGGTTGTCACGGGTGAAGCGAATCAGACCATTCAGATTATCGGTCAAAGGTTTCAGCTCCCGGGGATATTCCCCACGCAGACGGGTCTGTCGCCCTTCCTGGAGGGCCTTGAGCTCGTCGGCCGCCCGTCGCAACGGCCGTAACCCCCACCGAAGGATGAACCCCTGGACGGTGAGCAGGATCACCGTCACCGCCACCATCCAGCCCAGCAGGTAACGGCGGAAACGACCCACCTGATCCTCGTAGTAACTGAGGTCCTCGGCCACCGAGACGGTGTATTGATCTTGGTGTTGGTCAGCCAGCCCCCAGCTCACCCCGAAGCTGTAGAGATAGACGGCCTGCCCACCCGCCAGGCGGTGACGCCCGAACCATTCCTGGGTGGGTGCGAGACGCGGGGTAGCGGGAATGGGGTGGGGAGCCAGCGAGGGGGAGACCCAGCGGTGGCGACCATCGTTGGAAAGGATCTGGGCATAGAGGCCGAACTCGGCCTGGTAGAACGGTGCCTCGGGCAAGCCCTTGGGCATTCGGATCGCACCGTCTTCACCGATCTCGGCCACCGCGATCAGGGTCCAGACATGGGAACGCAACCGGTCGAGGATGGCCTCCTCGACGCTGTCACGGAACACCGCGTCCAAGGTGTAGGCGGTGAGGGAGAGCACCAGGGTGAGGACCAGGCCGGCGCCGATGATGAGACGGGCGGTGAGAGAAAGACGGTGCATCAGCCCTCGTCGCGCGGCAGGGCGAAGCGATAACCTCGCCCCCGCAGTGTCTCGATGGGTTTCAACGTCCCCTGAGGATCGAGCTTGCGCCGCAGGCGACCGATGAGCACCTCGATGACATTGCTGTCACGGTCGTAGTCCTGGGCATAGAGGTGTTCGGTGAGCTCCAGTTTGGAGACCACTTGACCGGCATGGCGTGCCAGATGATGCAGCAGTTTGTATTCGAAGGCGGTGAGTTCCACGTAGCGGCCGTCCACCTCCACTCTCTGGGCGGCGGTGTCCAGAGTGAGCGGCCCGAAACGCCATACCGGCTGGGTGAAACCGGCGGCCCGCCGCACCAAGGCCCGCAGGCGGGCGAGCAATTCCTCCATGTGAAACGGCTTGACCAAATAGTCGTCCGCCCCGGCCTCGAGCCCCGCCACTTTGTCCTGCCAACGGGCCCGGGCGGTGAGAATGAGGATGGGGAAGTCCCGCCCCTCTTCCCGCCAAGCGCCGATCACCTCCTGGCCCTCCATGTCGGGCAGCCCCAGATCCACCACGGCCACGTCGAAGGGATATTCGCGGCCCATGTACAGGCCTTCTTCACCGGTGGCCGCCGCCTCGACGATCTCACCTTTGCCGCCCAGGGCCTCGACGATCTGTTCTCGCAGTTCGGTCTCGTCTTCGATCAAGAGGATACGCATGGACATCCCGCGTGCCGTTCGTCTGGTGGGAGAAATCGGTAATCCTAAAGGATTCTTGAACGGCGGTTAACCTGCGTTGGAAAAAATAAAAAAAAGCGCGGCGAGCGCCGCGCTAAACTCCCGTCATTCCCGAAGGGCTTACAGGCCAATGACGAGGGGGGTTGGGTCCTTGTTTTCACCCCGCTTACATCGCGAGGATGTAATCCACCAGCTTCTCGATGTTGGCATCGGAGACCCGCGGGGAATACGGAGGCATGGGCACACCACGGGTGATCTCCGTCCAGGCGCCCTTGCCACCCTTCTTCACTTTGTCGATGAGCAAGGCCCGGGCATCGGCCTGGCCCTTGTAGCGGGCGGCGATGTCCTTCCAGGCCGGCCCGACCACTTTCTTGTCGAGGGCATGGCAGGCCATGCAGCCGCTCTTACGGGCCAGGTCCAGTTCATCGCCGGCCATGGCGGGGGTGGCGGCCAGGACGCCGGCCAGGATCAGCCATTTACGCATGTCAAACCTCCGGTTTTTCGTGTGGGTTGTGAAATCGTCGGGCGAGGCCAATTTAGGCACAAGGCTATCGCCGATTAACTGAACCCGCACTGAACCGGCAGGCTGACGAGGCAGGACCAGGCTGAATCGACTGTTCAGCCATCCAGTGAGGCATCGAGACGCTGTTCGAGGGCGGATGCGGCCTCGGGACCATAGTGGCAGCCGGGACGGTAATCGTCCCAGAAGAGATATTGGAACGACAGCCCCGCCAGCAACAAGGCGGAAAACAGGGCGTCCTCGCCAGGGGGCGGCAAGGCGGATTTCCCTTGAAGGGCCGCCCCGGCGAAGACCACCCCGGGCTTGTTGCGCAGATGGAGGGCACAACTACCCGGCGTGGCCCCGGGGAGGGGCAAAAAATCGATGGTGCGGGTGAGCCGCTGACGCTGACTCACCCGCTGCACCTCCACGCCTTCCGGCAAGGGCTCACGCTGGTGAGCCAACAACGTCACCCCTTGTTCGTGCCAGAAGACGGCCGCATCGGCGGTCCGGGCAGTGGGCAGGAACAGGTACCGTACCCCGCCCGCGGCCTGTAGTGGCTCCCACCATTGCGCCGCAGGGGCGTTCACCAAGATGCCCCCGGCGTCGCGATCCTGGATGTAGAACACCGCGGGCTTTCCCCCCAGGTAGTGGATCTGGCGCAGAGGAATTTGTAACAGCGGAGACACCTTCACAGCCAGCCCTGCCCTTCCCGGCGCACCAGTCCGGCCAACAGGCGGACGTGGTCGGGGTGATCGTTGAGAGCGGGGATGTAGTGAAAACGTTCACCACCGGCGGCGAGGAAATGGTCCCGGTTCTCCATGGCGATCTCTTCCAGGGTCTCCAGACAATCGGTGGCAAACCCGGGGCAGATGACATCCACTGCCCGCACCCCTTCTCGGGCCCAATGCACCAGGGTTTCGTCGGTGTAAGGGGTCAACCACGGCTCCCGGCCGAAACGGGACTGATAGCTCAGCGCCCATTGCCCCTCGCTGAGCCCCAGGCGGGCCACCAAGGCCTCGGCGGTGGCGCGGCACTGTTCGGGATAGGGATCACCCTCGCGGGCGTAGCGCTCGGGCAGGCCGTGGAAGGACAGCAACAACCGCTCCCCTTGCCCCCGGGTCTGCCAGTGGCGTTCCACGGAACGGGCGAGGGCGTCGATGTACTCGGGCTCGCGGTGATAGTCTCCCACCCATCTCAATGGAGGCACATGGCGCCAATGCCGCAGGGTCTCTCCCAAGGCATCGTAGGCCGTGGCCGTGGTGGTGGCGGAGTACTGGGGATAGAGCGGCAAGGCAATGAGGCGTTCCACCCCGGCCCGCCGCAGCTCCTGCAATCCCGCCTCGATGCGGGGATTGCCATAGCGCATGGCAATGCGCACCGGCAAGCCGAGAGAACGCTGCAATCCCTCGGCCAGCCGTTCGGTGTAAAGGCGCAAGGGCGACCCGTCCTTGGTCCAGATACGGGCGTAGGCGGCGGCGGAACGCTTCGGCCGGGTACGCAGGATTACCCCATGGAGCAGCGGCAGCCATTGCCAGCGTGGGAGATCCACCACGCGAGGATCGGAGAGGAATTCACGCAGATAACGCCGCAGCGCTTCGGGAGTGGGGGCGTCGGGGGTGCCCAGATTGATCAGCAGTACACCGGTGCGGCGCGCGTCTCGATTCGTTTCCATGGTCGCGGATGATACACCGCCCGGGCCCGGGTTTCATTCCGGGGTTTCGGTTTGATCCTCGGCGGTACAGATGCGATCGCGCCCTTCCCGCTTGGCACGATAAAGGGCCTGATCGGCCCGTTGGATGAGGTCCTGCCCGGACTCGCCCGGCTGGAGCAGGGCCACCCCGGCGGAGAAAGGCGGCAGCACCACGGCCCCTTCTTCACCGATCTTCACCCTGTGACCGCGCACACGCCGCTGGGCCTTTTCCAGGGCCTGGATCACCCCTTCCAGGAACGTACCCGGAAACAGGACGGCGAATTCCTCGCCGCCGTACCGCGCCACCATATCATGGTGACGGAACACCGAGAGGACATGGCGAGCATATTCATGCAACACCGCATCACCGGCGGCATGGCCGTATTGGTCGTTGATGAGCTTGAAGTGATCGATGTCGATGATCGCCAGTGCCAAGGGCGTGCCGTAGCGGTGAGCACGAGCGGCTTCGTCTTGGAGACGTTGGAGAAAGGCACGGCGGTTGGGCAGACCGGTAAGTTCATCGGTGAGGCTGAGCTCGATCATCCGTGAGAGTTCGGCGGCGAAATTCTCGCGATCGGCCTCCAATTGGGCGAGGTAGCGCTGGATCTGGTCGAAGTGACGGTTGAGGCGCTGTTGGCCGCGGAGGATCTTGGCCAGCTCTTCCTGCAAGCGGCGCCGCCGGGCCTCCAAGTCTCCCTCCTGTTTCACCCCCTCCAGGGCCTGATACTCCACTTCCAGAAAGGTGGTGAACTCCTCTCCTTGGGCCACTGCTTCTTCCAAGGCAACGGCCAGGCGCGCAGTGGCCAACTGGATCGCTTCGGCCATGCTGTCGGGACTCAGTAATGGAGCACTCGGGCTCAGGCCGGTCTCGGTGAACAGGCGTTGCAGCGGTTCGATGACCTCTTCCACCCGCTCGCGGGTGAAGTACTCGCTGGTGGTAACTTGGTCGGCCATCTCCTCCACCTGCAGGCGCAGGGCAAGGAGTTCAGCCTCGCTCAACGGTGGGGTGAGGCGGGTGCGAATGGCACGGGCCTGGAGGAAAAGGGGGTCGTCCTCCTCCAGCGAGAGAGCGAGGGCATCCAGCAGCAGGGCGATGAAGGCGCTGTAGAGCCGCTCCACCGTCAGCCGTTGCCGCCGCTCCACTTCCAACAGTTGGTGGAGCTGCGGCAGCAACACCTCCCCGGCCGCACCTGGGCACAACTCGGCGATTAGCCTCAGAATCTTGTCCTGGACCGTATTTCCCGGGGCATGTTCTTCCCCGTTGTCCATCGTGCACTCCCCACCGCCCGCCGGGGCGGACTCGATAAATTATTTTTATGCAGACCAACTGTAATTATACCCCAGGCCCGCCGCTTCCGTCAGGCGGCGCCGTGGGTCAAGTCGTCCAACAGCGACAGATCGCGCCGGCTCTCGTCCAATAACTGAGACAACAGCGAGCCAGTCAATGCATGGCGTTCCATCAACCACGGGGGGACGATGGCGGAGGTGGCATCCCCCCCATCATGGCGGTGAGCCAGCCGATCGGCGATGAGCAATAACTCGGCATAGGCGTTTTCCCCGGCCCCGGCCTCGAGGCGATGATGGTACTGAACCGCCTCCACCAGCTCGGCATCGAGACCCCAGTGATGCAACAGGGCCGCGCCGAGATCGCAATGATTGACACCGAGGAGATGGCGTTCCAGCTCGGTGATGGGACGATGGGCGTAATGCTGAAGGATGTGATTGAACAGAGTGAATTCACGGGGAAAGGTCTGGGCCAAGTAGAGATGGCCGACATCGTGCAGCCAACCGGCCAGACCGGCCTTGCGGGCATCCACACCCAAAGGGCTCAGCCGGGCGACGCCCTCACTGAGGCGGGCGCTGAGGAGGAAATGCCGCCAACACCACGGCGCCCCGAGCATCCCTTTGGCGGCGACGGGGAATTGTTGCGACAACGCATGCCCCAAGGCCAGATGGAGGCTCTCCTGCCACACCTCGGGCATCACGGCCTCTCTTTCCAAGCGCCGGGTGATGCGCGACAAGGCCGGGCTGAGGCGGGGATAGCCCGGTTGAGACAAGGCCTCGCGAGCGATGAGGGCCAACAGGGCTTCAGGATCAGGCCGGGGCTCGAGATAGAGTTCCAACACGCCTTGCGTGAAGGGGGTGAGATCCGGTAGTGCCTCCACGTCGTAGAGACGCTCGGCCAGATCCCACAACGGCGAAGGTGTGGGGCTCTCCAGGGCGATGCGGGCCAGTAATTCATAGACCTGCATTTCGGCCACCGTCTCATCGCCGCGGGCAAACCCGTCCTCCAGGGCCTCTCGATGGACCTGGATCACCTCTTGGCCACTGCCCACGTCGAGCACCAGCACCTCGACGTTACGGAACGCCGGATCGATCCAGAGTTCCGCCTCCGGCCGTTCGCTCTCCAACAATTCGAAAGGCAAGGTGGGGGTGAGGGGACGGTTCAAATGCCTGGCGGGCACGGCAGTCTCTTCGGGCTCGTTGAGCAAGGCCATCACCAAGCCCGCCTCATCGCGCAGGAACACCACCCGGGCGAGCCGCCCCCCTCCTCCAAAACCACTGGCCACCACCGCATGGAGAACAGTGAGGTAATCCCCCCGATCCCACATCTCATAAGGGACCTTACGGCAATCCAACAGGTGTTTCACCATCTCGCTCAGCGAGAGGACCATGTCTCGTTTGGCCATCGGCTCGTCCTCGCTCCAATCCATCGCCGGGCCCGTCAGCCCCGGACACTAGATCGACGCCTGGCGTTAGAAATTGAGCGATCCTCCAGATCCATACACCGCCGTTGCCTGCTGCCTCCCCGCCTCCGCCACGACCCGGTGCCAGAAGCTCAAGTGCAAAGGCAGGGTCTCCCGAGACCATCGCAACCGCCCCTGGAAGCACCCGCCGCACAGGGCCAGCACCCCCAGGGCCTCCACCAGGGCGTAACGCAATCTCTCATCGGGCCAACGAGACTCCCCCCCCGGAAATGGGGTCGGGCTCGGGATAGCTGGGTCACGAACACCTCGGGACTCAACTGCACGGGAAAGAAGTCCTTGCCTCGTCCGATCACCACCAAGCGCAGGCCACCTCCCTGGGTGGCCTGGCAATACAACCGCGCCTCGCCCCAGGCATAACGCGACGGTGGACAAAGCTCGGACGGGGTGGAGACGACCGTCTGCAAGCGGCATCCGGCGCATTGCAGCAGGAAGACCCACGGTGCGGCACTGCCATCGAAGTGGGGCGGCGCGGGACCGTCCATCTCAATCGACAGATCGTCCATCCCCAAGGCATAACAGGCCGCCAGCAACGGCACCATATCGCGCACTGCCGAGCGCCCCTCACCGAGGACCAGGCCGGCTTCCGCCCGCCAACGAGCCCGGTCGATACGACAATGCAATCTCAGCGGAGCCGGCAGATCCCGGCGCACCACACGAAGCCCGCCACCGGGGGAGGCCGGTCGCAGACGCACCCGGCAGGAGCGCCCGTCTTGAGCCGGCCCATGCGCACAGACTTCATTGACAAGGGTGTATCGTGCCGTCTGGGTCATCATCGCCGTCCCCGGCTGCAGCTTCCATGCCGAAACAGCCCCGCGACGCGGCCGCAGCGAGGGAGTAGAATGTGCGCCCTTCGCCCGTTGCCGGGCGAGTGCCTCTCCATTTACGGCGACCCGGACACATCGAGGAGATTACCCATGCTGCGTGCCCTGCCATGGTGGATCCTGGCGTTCTTCCCAGGAACAGTCTGGGCGGAGAGCAGCGAGCGACTGGACCTCACCGGCCACTGGGTAGGGCTGAGCGCCCTGGCCCTTTTTGCCTTGGCCTATCTGCTGGTGATGAGCGAGGAGTTCACCCATCTGCGCAAGTCCAAACCGGTGATCCTCGCCGCCGGCCTGATCTGGGCGCTCATCGCCTGGGTCTACGTCGGTCGCGGTATTCCCCACGCCGCGGAAGAGGCCGTGCGGCACAACATCCTCGAGTTCGCCGAGCTGTTCCTGTTCCTGCTGGTGGCGATGACCTACATCAACGCCATGGAAGAACGGCGGGTATTCGAGGCCTTACGCGCCTGGCTGGTGCGCAAAGGGTTCAGTTATCGGCAACTGTTCTGGCTCACCGGGAGCTTGGCCTTTTTCATCTCTCCGGTGGCGGACAACCTCACCACGGCGTTGCTGATGTGCGCAGTACTGTTGGCAGTGGGTGAAAACAATGCACGTTTCGTTGCCCTGGGCTGTATCAACGTGGTCGTGGCGGCCAATGCCGGCGGGGCCTTCTCACCCTTCGGCGACATCACCACCTTGATGGTGTGGCAGAAGGGTATCGTCGATTTCTGGACCTTTTTCCTGTTGTTCGTACCTTCCCTGGTGAACTTTCTCGTACCCGCCGCGCTGATGCATTTCGCCGTACCCAAGGGCACCCCTCTGCCCTCGGGGGAACGGGTGGAGATGAAGCGTGGCGCGATGACCATCGTCGCCCTGTTCCTGCTCACCATCGCCACCGCGGTGAGTTTCCACAACTTCCTCCACCTGCCACCGGTGCTGGGGATGATGACCGGACTGGCCTACCTGAAGTTATTCGGTTATTACCTGCGTCTCACCCACGACCGCATGGGGGAGCACCTCGGCGACCCGGTGCCCTTCGACGTCTTCCACAACGTGCAACGGGCCGAGTGGGATACACTCTTCTTCTTTTACGGAGTGGTGCTGTGTGTCGGTGGACTGGGATTCATCGGTTATCTCACCTTGGCCTCGGAGGTGATGTACGGCCAATGGGGCGCCACCTTCGCCAACATCGCCGTCGGCGTCCTCTCGGCCGTCGTCGACAACATCCCGGTGATGTTCGCCGTGCTTTCCATGCAACCCGACATGCCGCTGGGACAATGGCTACTGGTGACCCTCACCGCCGGCGTGGGTGGCTCCTTGCTCTCCATCGGCTCGGCAGCCGGGGTGGCACTCATGGGCCAGGCGCGTGGCAAGTACACCTTTTTCTCTCACCTCCGGTGGACCCCGGTCATCGCCCTCGGCTACGGCGCCAGTATACTGGTACACATGTGGTTGAACGCCGAGGCCTTTTCAGTGCCTGTCACGCCATAGGCAACGGCCACTATGCCCACTCAAGGCATCCAGATAACGCTCATGGGCCTGTTGTTCTTCCTCGCTGGCCCTGATCACCCTCAATCGGGGGCGATCCACGGGTAAGCGGCGGATCTCCAAGCGACCCGGCGTGACCGTCGCCGCATCGCCCCCCTCCTCTCCGGCCAATACCAGGCTCGCCTGACCGCCGCTCATGGCCAGATAGAGGCGTGCGAGGATCTCGGCATCCAGCAACGCCCCGTGCAACTCCCGGTGGCTGTTGTCCACCTCGTAGCGCTTGCACAAAGCATCCAGACTGTTCTTCTGCCCCGGATGGAGGGTACGGGCCCAGGCCAGGGTGTCGAACACGGTACACACCGCCTCAATGGTCCCTGGCACCCCCTCGGGGGCAGGCTGCAACAGGGCCAGTTCGTGATTGATGAAACCGACGTCGAAGGGGGCGTTGTGGATGATCAACTCGGCACCCGCGACGAACTCGATGAACTCCTCGACGATGTCGGCGAAACGGGGCTTGTCCGCCAGGAACTCATCGCTCAAGCCATGGACCTGGAAGGCCCCCTCGTCCACCTTGCGATCGGGATTGAGATAGTGATGCAACCGCCGCCCGGTGAGCCGGCGATCCACCAACTCCACCGCCCCGATCTCGATGATACGATGCCCCTTGGCCGGCTCCAGGCCGGTGGTTTCGGTATCCAACACCACTTGTCTCACGATGGGCGTCCTTTCTCTTTCTGCAGCAGTCGATCGATGGCGTTCACTGCCAAGCGGTCCGCCCGCTCATTCTCGGGGTGGCCACTGTGACCCCGCACCCAATGCCAGCGGATCCGATGGCGCTGGTTCAGCTCATCGATGCGACGCCACAATTCAGCATTTTTCACTGGTTTACCGGCCGCGGTCTTCCAGCCACGGCGTTTCCATTGAGGCAACCACTCGGTGATCCCCTTGCGGACATATTGCGAATCGGTGGTGAGATGCACCTCGCAAGGCCGTTTCAATGCCTCCAGGGCCCGGATCACCGCCATCATCTCCATCCGGTTGTTGGTGGTATGCGGTTCGGCACCGGAAAGCGTCTTTTCCTTGCCCTGATAACGCAGCACCGCTCCCCAGCCGCCCGGCCCCGGATTGCCGCGACAGGCCCCGTCGGTGAAGATCTCCACCACTCCGTTTCCATTCTCTTTGTTCATGAAGGATTCCGATTGGACGTGCCCACCAGTCCGGGCACCACGATTCGTCTTCGACGCCGCCAGCGCGGCCCCACCAGAGTAGGCCGACTGATCCGCTTACGCGCCACCACGGCATAGGCCCCGCCGAAAAACGGCCACCAGCGCCTCCCGCACCACTCCAGAAAAGAGAAACGGCACAACAGCGCCGCACTACGGCACGGGGGGGTGTACAACAGGCGGCGCTGGTGTTCCAGCTCCAAGCCCAACAGCGCCAACCAATCCTTGATCCGCCGCAGACTGAGATAATCCAACGTCCAAGGGACACGATCATCCCACGGCGTGAATGCCCGACGTACCCCCCACAGACTCCAAGGGCTGAAGCCGAAGATCACCACCCGGCCCTCGGGGATCAACACCCGCTCGGCCTCACGCAACACCTGATGCGGTGATGAGGCCATCTCCAAGGCATGATGCAACACCACCACATCCACCGAATCGGTGGCCAGAGGCAGGGCCGATGCCAATGCCCGGGCATGCAATGGCGACTCACCGTCCTTACGCTGAGAAGACACCACCACCCGATGACGGATGGGGCTGGCGTGCCACCAGGACGGCTCCGGCAACGGTCCCAGCCAAACCAAGTGATAGCCGAACAGCCCCGGGAGCAGCTCATCGAGGATCGAGCCTATCTGGCTCTGTAAAACCCGTCCCGGCGGCGTACAATACCAGTCGAGCATGGCCTCGGCCAGGTCGATCTCGCTGCCCGCCGGGGGGCGTCTTCGCCAAAGCTGGAGTGCCATGAAAAGACCCAAAACGACAAAATCGCGAGGGGGAGCGGCCTTGAGTCCTGTGATCGTCGAAGCCGTCGCTGCGTTCCAGGACAATTATATCTGGCTGGCGCGGGGGGCGTCAGAATCACGCTGCCTGGCCATAGATCCCGGCGAAGCCGCCCCGGTACTGGACTACCTCCAGCATCGAGGGCTCACCCTGGGCGCCATCCTCATCACCCATCACCACCCCGACCACACCGGTGGCATTGCCGCCCTGAAACACCACTTCGACGTCCCCGTCTACGGCCCGGCGCAAGAACCCATCCCTCAGCGCACCCATCCCGTGGCCGAAGGCGACAAAATCGCTGCCTGTGGCCTGGAACTCTCGGTGGTGGAGACCCCCGGCCATACCCTGGGACACCTGAGCTACACCACCCAAGGAGCCGTTTTCACCGGCGACACCCTGTTCACCGCCGGTTGCGGTCGCCTCTTCGAAGGCACCCCGGAACAAATGCTGCACTCCCTCAAGCGCATCGCCGCACTGCCCGATACCACCTGGGTGTACTGTGCCCACGAATACACCCTGGACAACCTGCGTTTCGCCCGTATCGTGGAGCCGAACAACCCCCGTATCCGCGCCCGGATGGAACGCGAAACGGCGCGGCGGAGCCGCGGCGAGGCCACGGTCCCCGCCCCGCTCAGCGTGGAACGAGACACCAATCCCTTCCTGCGCACCCGAGTGGACGAGGTGATCCAGGCAGCCCAACGGCACGCGGGACGGACCCTCACCAGTGAAGCGGAGATCTTCGCCGTGTTGCGCTCATGGAAAGACGAGGTGGATGGCCTGCTATGAACGACAAACGGCACTCGACCCTGCTGTTATTGGGCGCCCTTCTGGGCGGCTGCGCCACCCTGCCCCCGTCGGGGACGACGCCCCGGACACCGCCGGCCGACCCTTGGCTCCACCCCAGCCCCCAGACCGAACGACCGTCCCCCTCCTACCGTGCTTTCCTTGCCGCCATGGAACGTCGTCCCGATCCGGCCGCCCTGCTTGCCCAAGAAGGTCACCTCGGCCTGGCCCGCCTGCTGAGGCGGGAATTCTCCCGCCTGGACCGCGCCGAGCCCCGGCTGGTGGGCCGGGGTCTCCACACCCCGGCCCAACCGCCGCAACAGCTGCGCGAGGCCGCCCACCCTCGTGCCAACGAACCGCTGCAGATCGCCCTCGAAGAACCCATTCCCCAACCCCCGAAAGACCTCTGGCAGCGCATCCGCGCCGGCTTCGCCCTCCCCGAATCCGAACGCCACCACCCCCGGGTACAAAACGACCTGGACTGGTATCGCCGCCATCCGGGTTACCTGGAACGCGTCGCCCGCCGCGCCCGTCCCTATCTCTATCACATCGTCGAAGAAGTGGAGGCCCGCGGCATCCCTGGCGAAATCGCCCTGCTCCCCATCGTCGAAAGCGCCTTCCAACCCTTCGCCTATTCCCACGGTCGCGCCGCCGGCATCTGGCAGTTCGTCCCCGGCACCGCGCGACTCTACGGCCTGAAACAAAACTGGTGGTATGACGGCCGGCGCGACGTCTTCGCCTCCACCGACGCCGCCCTGCGGCTCCTCAAGACCCTCCACCGCCGCTTCGATGGCGACTGGCTGCTGGCCCTGGCCGCCTACAATTCCGGTGAAGGCACGGTTCGTCGAGCGATCCGCAAAAACCGCCGCCGGGGGCGCCCCACCGACTTCTGGTCACTGGAGCTACCGCGTGAGACTCGAGGCTACGTCCCCAAGCTCCTGGCCCTGTCCCGCCTGGTGGCCGAACCGGAACGCTACGACATCGCCCTGCTGCCCATCGCCAACGAACCGGTGCTGGAACGGGTGGATCCTGGGAGCCAGCTCGACCTCGCCCTGGCGGCCGAACTCGCCGGTCTGAGCATCGAAGAAATCTATCGTTACAACCCCGGCTACAACCGCTGGGCCACCGACCCCGACGGTCCCCACGAACTCCTCATCCCCATCGAAAAGGTCCCGGACTTCTACGACGGCCTGGCGCAGCTGCCTCCCGGAAAACGCATCGGCTGGCGGCGTCACAAGATCCGCCGGGGGGAGACTCTGGAACAGATCGCCCGCCGCTATCACACCGAAGTGGACCTCATCCGCCGCATCAATCACCTCAAAGGCAACACCATCCGCGCCGGCGACGACCTCATCGTCCCCACCGCCACCCGCCGGGTGGGCGCCTACACCCTCAGCCTCGGCCAACGTCTGCTGCGCACCCAGAACACCGTCCGCAGCGGCCGTCAAAAAGTGGTTCACTACGTTCGTCGCGGCGAAACCCTATGGAGCATCTCCCGCCGCTACCGGGTGGGGGTGCGCGAACTGGCGCGCTGGAACCAGATGGCCCCCGGGGACGTCCTGCGCCCTGGACAAAGACTGGTGATCTGGACCCGGTCCGACAAACTCACCGCCCGTGCCCGCACCGGCCCCTCACGCACCCAGAAGATCGCCTATCGAGTCCGTCCGGGCGAATCCCTGTTCCTCATCTCACGCAAATTCCGCGTCAGCATCGACGACCTGATACGCTGGAACCGCCTCGACCCCAAAGCCTATCTCCAGCCAGGGCAACGGCTCACGGTATACGTGGACGTCACCGAGCAATCCAACATCTGACGAAGCCATCGTCCCCCTACAAAGTCGGAGGCATCTCAAAGCCACCCTAAAAAACCCCTCATCGGGGCCGTAAAAAAGGGTGATGAAGACCACCGACCGACTGTTGCTCATCACCCTCATCACCCTCCCTGCCCTGGCGCAGGGACAACCCCCCACGGCCTTCGGTGGCTGGACCGCCAACGGCGGCGCCATCTCCGCCGTCTGTCCCAGTGGCTACACCTGCGAGGACAACGTCAACGACCGCGGCATCCTGCAACGCATCCTCACCGACCCCAGCGGCAAGCGCTTCATTCAACTCGTCATCCACGATGCAGGTCCCCAAGGCACCCTGTCCGTCGAGAGCTTCGTGGATGCCAGCGAGAACGCCAACCGGGACGGCATCGCCATCCGCCAGATCCTCGATGCCCCCACCGACCAAGGGCGCCTGAACGCCACCGCCACCATCTACACCGGCTGGGCCATCGACCCCAGCGCCCCGGCGCTGCAACTACAGCAAAGCCTGGTGCAAAACGACCCCGCCAACCAAGACTTCAACAACACCTTCCTCTACGAAGTGGATCGGGACGGTAACGACAACCGGCTGGGCCACTATCTGGACATCCGCGTCGATGTCATCACCCCCAACAACGCCGGCACCACCAACCAAGACACCGTCGTCATCCGCGAAGCCGGCGGCAGCCGCGTTGCTCAGAGCGGCAGCGTCACCCTGCCACGCCGCGGAGGCATGGGCGGTATGGGTGGTATGGGAGGTGGTGGCCGCGGTGGTAGTCTCAGCTGGCAGGCCGGCGACTCTCTGCAGACCATTTGGGTGGCCCAACAATGCCAGGGCTGCAGCAGTGGCGGCATGGGTGGTGGCGGCATGGGCGGCGGTGGCGGTGGCGGCCTCACCCTGTTTTCCTACCAGGCCTTCGACGACCTCTCCGACTCGGCCGGCGCCATCAACAGCTACAGCCTCTCCGACACCGCCCCCCTGGCCTGGCCCGATCCGCCGTTGGGCCCTGCCCCCGCCTTCCAATAAAACCTTCGACCAACCTTCAAGTCCGCGCCCCCGGCTGTCGATAGCAACAGCATCCCCCTGGAAGAAAACAGACTGCCACCATGCCCCTGTTATCCAAGGACCACCCCCTGCTGGAAACCGCAGCCCTGGAAGAACGCCGATGCCTCCATGAACTCACTGTCGCCGACCAGCCCGATGCCGAACGCCTGCAACGCGAATTGATTCGTCCCCAGGCCCATCGGTTGGTGGACGAGTTCTACCAGCGGATCCTCGCTCAGGCACAAATGGTCCCCTTCATCCGCGACCAGCGCACCCGAAAACGACTGAAAGGGACCTTCATCCGCTACCTGAACACCCTTGGAGTCGATTTCACCTCCCAGCGCTACGCTGCCGAACGATTACAAGTCGGTTTGCGTCATGCCGAGATCGGCCTGCCCCTAACCTACTACCTCTGCGCCTACGCCATCCTGCAACAACTCCTCATCGACCATCTCCTCGACCTCCCTCACCCCCGACCGCTGATCCGTTTCGTCCTCAAGATCACCGGCTACGACACCGCTCTGGCCGTGGAGGCCTACCACCTGCTGCGTACCTGTCACCTGGAAGACTCCATCGCCGACCTGCGGCAGGAAAAAGACCGTCTCACCGTCGCTGCCACCACCGACCCCCTCACCCGGCTGGCCAACCGCCGTCACATGCTCGAGGTCCTCCCCCGACTGCTGGAACGTGCCGACGAACGACACCAGCCCCTCTGCCTGGCCATCGCCGACCTGGACGACTTCAAAGGCATCAACGACCACCTCGGCCACCTCTGCGGCGACCGAGTCCTCTCCCAAGTGGGAAAACGACTGCGCGAAGGGCTGCGAGACGGCGACATCATCGCCCGTTACGGCGGCGAAGAATTCATGATCGCCCTCTACGGCACCGACCTCCCCCAGGCCCACGCCGCCCTGGAACGACTGCGTCAGCGCATCGCCGCGACAACGGTCACCTGTCGGCAACGCCCCATCCCCGTCACCCTTAGCATCGGCCTGACGCAATACCACCCCGGCGAAGCCATGGCCAACCTCATCGAGCGGGCCGACCGTGCCCTCTACCGCGCCAAACACAGTGGAAAAAACCGGATAGAAAGCGAATGTCCCCAGGCAATCACGCTGGAGGAGGCAACTGAAGATAGTATCCTTCGTCCTCCAACGCCGCCATGACCACCGCCGCATCGGCACGCGCCAAACGCCGCTCCGGTGTCAAGGTCAGATCCATCACCGGATCCAGCACCCCCAACAAATGCAGCAGCGACTCCGGCAACACCTCCGCAGGATCCGACTCCCGCGGCAGATAGAGATAGGTCTCCCGCTTCCGCCGGCTGCGATACACCGTACACTCCATGGCCATTTCAGCTCCCCATTCCCGGCAAATCCACCACCCCCGCCGTAACGAAACGAGGCCCCCTCTTCAGCGTCGATTGGCCGCTCAAGCCACCTCGCGCAACCAGCGATCCAGCGCCCGCATCGCCTCCACCGCCGCCGAATGCAACACCAACCCCACCCCTTCAGGGCGACTGTGCACCACCCGGGCACGATAATCGTAAGTCCCCGACACCCCCCGCTCCAAGGGAATGGAAACCCGCAACTCCGTGCCCCGAGGCACCCGGAACGGCACCTGAAGCTCCACGAACATCCCCTCCAGACTCACATCC
>Ga0256839_1002669_pt1 | contig 19539 bp, 23 predicted proteins | sample 354166metaG_FD_185968 | JGI IMG/M metagenome (GOLD analysis project Ga0256839, IMG submission 185968) | Hydrothermal vent microbial communities from Mid Atlantic Ridge, Atlantic Ocean - 354-166 | ecosystem: Environmental > Aquatic > Marine > Hydrothermal vents | place: Atlantic Ocean: Mid... | reverse complement strand
TGATTGTATTTGCATCTATTATGATTGTGAAGGGTGTATCAATGTGAGCAGAGATTTTACACGGAGATGGATTAAACATATTCTTCTAGTAAGTCTAGTTATCGCGTCTATATCGGCGGTACTAATGTCTATATACAAATCTACTCTGTCCCAGTATATCTTTAGCCCGATATATTTAATTTATCTACCTTCTGTAATGCTACTCTTCATTGCACTCCATAATCAGTATATAAAGAGAGATCTACTCGGTATAATTGCTGTGATATCTCTCTTTGTTTTGATTTTATTTAACGTTTTGTATGGTGGAGTTATATAGGAGATCTTTATTTGATAACCCCATATACCCACAGCATTTATCATGACAATTATATGTAGATTAGTACATTATACTTATTTTTTACCTTAAATTTAATTTGGTTTTAGGAAATTATTTTATTGATTTATATAATTCCTATGCTTTATTATATTGGTGTCTTTAGAATGTATAAAGATTTTCTTAAGGATGATGCATCCAAGGTAGTTTTCTTGGCAAGGCTCTCTGAAGAGGAGAGGCGTAGTGCCCTTAGAAATGAGTTTAATCAGATTATTTCGTTAAGTGATGAGGAGATTACAAATGTCTATGTACAGCTGATTGAAGCTATGAATACACTGGATAATGATGATAAATTCAATTTTTTCAAGAGTTATGTTGAATGTCTACATGATGATTTTGGGTTGACCGCGATGGAGAGGGTAAATAGGGCTTATCTATCCGCTCTCGCCAGGACTCCAGAAAGTGTTAGGAGAAGAGATTCCTCAGATGTATACAGTTTTATTTCAAACCTCAATGATAAATATAGAGAAGCTTTTGTGAAGAGCTCTACAGAGGCATTCAGATCATTACCTAATGATATTAAAACGACTTTAGTAAACAGTTTGTCACAGGATGTAGTTAACCTATTGTCCCGTTAAACGGGATGCCTTTTTATTTTATTAAGTTATAGAGATTAGTTAAGAGTATACATATTGCTGTCCCAGCATATAGGGACTCTTTATAAAGACTTATTCTATCCCCGATTCTTTGAAATTGTTCACTATATTCTCCTTCTTGAAAACCTCCAATAATAAACGTTGCTATGGTATCTTTGGGGATTTCAATCTCATCTATGGGTTTTCCTCTCTCATGCAGAAGATATACTCTCCCTTTTAGTATTTCATCAAGGTTGATATCCATCTTCTTCATAAATTTACCCGTATCGGGAGGTACTTTACCTTTTTCTATAAGCTGTATCATTAGCCCCTCAAATTGATAATAGTTATGTGGTATTCTAGTCTCACTATTTACCCAGAATATCTCTCCCTGGTTTGTATATATGTATATCTCGATATTTGCCTCTCTATTAAGAGGATGGTTTGTTATTGCCTTGAGTATATCTTGGGTTATATCAGGCCTTCCATGTTTTTTTATGTCTATACCATGTTTTATCATGGCTGTATAGTGGATCGGTGTATATAATAGGATTTTACTTGGATGTCTCCTCCTCCTTCTCGAGTCTTTTTTAACAGCATTCTCATTCCAAAGACTTTTTGGTATGGTCTCTAGCTGTGCATCAGCAATTACAATCCTAATCTTCTTCATAACATCTATGAATATATCCTATACCAGGTAATTTAATCGTCTAAGCCCCATATTTTTATGGGCGATATGGTTTCTAAGAGGGCTAGGAAGATAGCATATAAACTCTATAAAGACTTATCATATATGCTATACTCCGATGTTCCTAGGGAATATAGGGAGAAATATCTGAGGCTTATCAGGAAAGTTTCTATGAAGACTCGTACTAGGGTTCCCCCATATCTCAAGCTGTTTTACTGTAAAAAATGTAAGGAGGTGTTGCTACCGGGTGTTAATGCTGTCTACAGGGTTAGGAGTAGACCATATAAGCATATTGCTGTGAAATGTCTGAGATGTGGGCATTTATATAGGAAGGGTTATGAGACAAAAGATTAATATTTAATTATCGTCTATCTTTAAGTTTGGTTAATTATGGTTGTTGAATATATTATTCCAGCCACTATATTGGCTTCATCTATAGCTATGCTATATTCAAGCTATAGATTAACCTCATCTCCCTCTCCTAAGAATTCAGGTGTATCCCATGGTATTAGCTATAGGTCTCAGGTTAAGGAGTTGGAGCTTAGGAGGGAGGTTATCAAGTCAGCTATTTTAAATGTTTATAAGCAGTATGAAGAGGGGAAGATAGGTGATGAACTTAAAGATGCCCTAGTAAGTAAATTCGAGTCGGAATTGGATGAGATTGAATCTAGACTGGCGTCTCTCAGAGAATATGCTGAGCTAGAGTCTCTTAGAGAGGAGTATGAGAAACTTGTTAAGGAGTATGAGGAGAGGAAGAGGCAGTTGGAGAGCAGGATATTTGAGCTTGAGAGGAAGTTAAAGCCTCCTAAAAAAGAGAGGAAGGAAGCTAAGAAGGAGAAAGAGGAAGAGAAGAAGGAGGAGAAGCGTAAGAAGAAGGAGGAGGATGCATTGGAAGAGATTTTGAGGGAGGTTAGCAAGATTATTGAGGAGTATGGTGTAGAATGATATGGATTATCTTCTCTATCTACAGCTATTCTTCATTGAGGGTCTAAATGCAAGTATAAATTTTAATGAGATTATAGCTGCCTACGGATACATAGGCTTCTTCATAGTCTCCTTCATAGCAACTCTAACCGTCATACTCCCACTTCCATATCTCATCCTGATATACGTAGCTGGGTCTACCCAGCAGTTTAACCCTGCTTTCATTGGTTTAGCATCTGGATTGGGAGCCGCATTAGGTGAACTCTGGCTGTATTTTGTAGGCAGGGGAGGTCGTAAGCTATTGCCTAAGAAGTTCAGGGAAAGAGCCGATAAACTCCGTATACTAATCGAGTCATATGGTGTATTCATGGTGGTGTTTATCTTCGCAGCCACTCCCTTACCTGATGATTTAATATATCCAATTCTCGGAGTTCTCAAGATAGATTTAAAGAAGATTTTTCTAGCGGCTTTCCTAGGTAAGACATTATTGTCAGCAGTGATTGCATATGCAGGCTACTATTCTTACGAGGTTATACTTGAATATATGGGTGAGGAGATGAGTATATGGGCCTCGGCATTAGTTCTTGTCCTGGCCCTAGTCCTCACCATCGTGATCCTTAAGATAGACTGGGACAAGTATATTAAATAGCCTTTTAAAGTTGGGTATCCATAAATTTATTTTGCGATGATTGTTTTAGGCACTGGGATAACAGGGTCTGGAAGGGCTAAATACCTCTCTGTAACGAGGGAGTATGCTGGCGGGAAAGGCCGTGTTGTAGACCTTATAGATGTCGGCCCTGAGATGTTCACTAAGGCAAGTAGCCTCAGGGTTGAGATTCCGGGTGATAAGATTCTTGATCTTGATGAGACTGCACTACGTTTTTTAAGGGCCACGGTATTTGAAGGCATCGTACATAGGATTGATAAGTTTAGGGGAGATGATTCTAACGAGGATCTATATATAAGCCTCCATATGAGTTTCAGATGGAAGAAGGTATTGATGCCAGCCTTTGATTATTATTACCTAACCAAAGTTGCTCCAGACGTACTTATCACGGTCATAGATTCTGTTGGGAATATTAGAAGGAGGATTGACAAAGATCCTGAGTTACATCCTTGGAAGGGTAAACTAACTGTTAAAGAGCTTCTTATATGGCAGGATGAGGAGATATTCATAACTAAGATGGTCGCGGATATGTTGGATAAACACTTCTATATCATCCCCTCCTCTAATGTAGATTTCAAGGAGCCAGACCCCTCCATCTTATATGATTTGTTATATGATGTAGAGCTTCCCCTGATGAGGGGGGAGAAGCCTAGGAAGCGTAGGGCGTATCTAAGCTATCCAATGACACATGTGGAGAATAAGGAAGAATTTAATAAAATGAAGAATGAGTTCCTAAGTAAACTGAGGAAAAATAACATTATTGTCTTTGACCCTATCATGGTTGAGGACCATGTTCTTCTGGAGTCTATCGAGGATAAGGATGATGATGACACTACATACATAGAATTGTTTGATGTTGAGATTCCTGTTAAGGAGGTTAAGGAGGCCAGAGAATATATAATAGATTCAACTGTTTATAGGGACTACCGGTTTATAGACCAGAGTGATATGGTTATCGTCTTCTACCCAACTAGTAAATTGTCAGCCGGCGTTCTAAGTGAGATGAACTACGGCTTCACTCATATGAAGAAGGTATATACATATTTTACAGAGTCTGATGTAAGCCCCTTCTTCAGAAACTATTCAAACTACATATCAAATGATATAGATGACTTGATTAGTAGGATTACTGAGGACTTCGAGCTCTAGACAAACCATATAAAAATATATATTAATTTAATGTTTACCCCTGGGGATACAGCGTCTTAATCTTGAAACAGCGCTCCTTCCTATTAATGGATGGTTTTTGGAGAATGGTGATTATATGCCTTTCTCTATAAGATAGTTTATAGTTATATTTCTCGCTATATTGACGGTCCTAGAAGGCACCGTATATTATTTATCTTAATATATCTTAATATTCAAGTTGAAGTAATCAATATAAGTTTCGGTCGCTCCCTGTTAAGGTGAATGTAACTAAAGCAGCGTTGATCGGATTATCAACACTTATGGGTGACGGCGTCTCCCTCATCGGCTTGGTTGGGGCTGTGGAAGGTGTTAACCTCATATTCTGTATAATGGTGAAGAATTCGGGTTTGCTTCCTATTTATATTGCGATCTTCATGTATGAACTCTATCTAAATAATGTCTATGTTGGCTATGGATATACGGAGGAGTCTGTCTCAATTGTTCCTGGAGAAGAATATATATTATTAGTTTTCCATACTGTTCCGCCTAAAGAGATATTGGAGGTTGCAGAGTCAATCATTGAGAGTGAGGGGACAGTAGAGATTCATTTAGTGGATGAAGCTCCAGTATCGATATTGGGGGTGACATTTACAGTACCTGTTGAGACTATACATATAGTGAATATCTTAAATGATATAATATACGAAGCTGTTATAGACTTCTTATCAAAGGCTGATGGGAATTCGGGTTCTGGAGATGATTTAGGGGACAACCTGGTAATCTTATAGTATCAGGAGTAGTGTACTGGTTATATAATGATGAACCTGTAAACCAAGTACCTCCAGATTCAAAAGTTAAGGCACTCATAATGCTGAAGGCTGTAGGCGGCACTGTGGATGGAAATGTCACAATAATTATTAAGAGGGACTTAGTTCTAATGCCCGATGAAACCTACATGAAATACGTAACCAATATAAGCCTAGAAGCGGGGGAGAGCATATCCAATATTTATTGAATTCACATCCCAGGAAAGCGGAATTATACTCCGAGGATACTACATAGAGATTATATGGCCATACGGAACCAGAGGGATAATGCCAGATTCATATCCCCCAAGGCTAATGGTCATCGAGCAATAAATAAAATAGGGTAGGGATGGTGCCCCGGCCGGGATTTGAACCCGGGTTCACCGGCTAACTTCGTGGATACTCGAAAGGCCGGTATGCTTGACCTGGCTACACCACCGGGGCCTCATCAAAATATATTTATAAGTGTGTTAAAAGCTTTTTAAAACTAATCATATGCTATTCTAAATATTACTTATTAAGCATGTTTATTCCTTGAAAATCTTTGGCCTTTAAAAAAATATGATTAAGTGACGTATTCCCTATAAGGGTAAGAAGATGTTTCTACGATTTGTCGAGTATTGAGATTGATTTGTTCTCACTCCTTGTGAGGAGGGTGTTTGGATGGAAAACATATTATGTTGATATAGTTCGGACAGGTTCTGGTTTTGTAGGCATATCTCAATGATGATAGGCTAGTTATTTATGGCTATATGGTGTGTATTCAGGGAAATGCCTTTATACCATATGTAGATTCAGCCTTATTAGATGAAATTCCTGTATCTTGTGGGCTCCCAGTTATTTATAGGATATATGGCTTTTGAGATAAGGTTGTACTGGCTGTTTTCTACCCTGATTTATTAAATGGATATGGGAGTATAGTTGTGTATGATATAAATCTTGCTAGCTAGACATCTAAATCTCTATAGTCTTGTTGTAATTGAGTCTATAGTTTCTTTGGCTAGAGCGGGCCCCAATGTGAATCCATAGCCTCCTAATCCATCTATTAAGAAGAGGTTTCTCATCAACTCTTTATATAACGGCCTCTTCCCTATCGGGAAGCTACATGGGCCTATTACATACTCTATAAATTTGAGATCCTTAATATTCTTGAATCTGTCCATTAGACTCTTCATCACACTCTTCTCTCTATTCTCAAGTTTAATCTCTCTAATCTTCTCGGGCCTCGTTATAGGTGTTGACTGGTAGTATTCCCCCGCTATAACCCTATTCTCCCCTTCCTTCATCCAATATAGGTAATTCACCTCATCAGAGCCACTTACAGGTATGGATCCATATACCTCGAGCCTCACAGCTATACATGCATATGTAGATATTGGAAGGTATATCTTACTCTTCTCAATAAAATATTTGTTCCACGCGCCTAAGGCAAGTATTACATTCCTACTCTTTATAGCTTCGCCATTCTCTAGGTAGATTGTATAGCCCTCCTCCTCTTCATAGTCAGAGATCTTTACAGACTTTAGTCTATACTCCTTCAGATTCTTATGTCCAGATATCCCATCGTATATCTTCTTTAGAGTCTCTTTAGTATCTATCATTAGATCTTTGTAGGACATTAGTATAGCTTCATTTACATGGAGGTTTATGCTTGTGAGGTCTCCCGGAAGTTCACCATAGTAGTAGATATCTACGTCTGTGAATATCTTTCTATAAAATCTATAGTCTTGGAAGGCTGTCTTCTCATCCTCTATTGTAATAAACCTTCTATCATATGTAACTACGTCTATATCCGGTATGATCTCACCTAGGATGGATATAGATTCAATAGCCAGTAGGATCTCTCTCTTTGTATAAAGTTGTCTAGTGATTATTCCAGCAGAGTTGTAGGATCCTTCCCTTCCCGGTATATTTGGATCGACTAATGCTGTTTTGAAGCCTTCATTGACCGAGAAGTAGGCGGCTGTTAGGCCGGATATTCCGGCGCCTAAGACTGTGACATCAAATTTTTCCATTAAAGACACCCATAATCTTTAAAAATCTATGTATATTCTTGTTACAGCCTATTCAGTATATGAAAATATTTGTGGGCTATCTTAATAAATGCCTTAGTGTGTGTATATACAACTTGATTTACTTTAAACCTAATTCCACACTATATTGACCGAAAAGTAAACGGATTGGTTTGGATATGTCATAAAAAATGTGGGGGTTAGGGTAGTGAGTAGTAGCATCTCTTTGGAGAGGTTATCTTCCCCTCCTTCTTAAGCTTCTTAATCGCTTTGTCAACCTCCTTCTTATCCAGACCTGCAAGCTCAGCTATCTCCCCAGGCCTCAGAGGTTTCCCCGCTTCCTCCAATGTTTTTAGAACTTTCTCTTCTACTTCACTCATAATTCCTCAATAAATATTTTTGGAGTTCCACTTTGATATAGAGGAATCCCTAAAATAGTAGGGGTTTATGTGGATATCTCCTTTATAACCCTCGGTAGGTCTATCCTCTTGATCGACTTAACACCAAGCCATATAGTTATGAACAGTATTATCGTGAGAAGGGCTACAGCTATTAAGTAGGTTTGGTTGTAGATTATTGGGTCGAAGGCGAAGAATTCGCTGTTGAATACATTTAGTAGGTAGTTTGAGGTGTATATGGATATAGGCAAACCTATTAAAACTCCTATTGTCAATAAGATTATATTTTCTATTGTTAATATGGTGAATATCTCTTTCATCCTCACTCCCAATGTCCTCATAGTGGCATATTCTTTACGTCTCTCCTCTATGTTTATGTTGATACTGTTGAACATAATGGCTGTAGATATTGTGAGTCCAAAGGCTATGATAGCATCTACGAAGTTTGAATAGAGGCTTAGCATCTCCACCCAGTCTTTCCTCGTGTTTGCACTATTCTCTATAAAGAGGATATCATATTCTCTGTAGAGTCTATCAATTATATTCTCCTGCATATCCTCATCGGCATCTATCAATAGCCCTAAAGTCATGTTTCTAAGGCTGAAAATTTTTTGAGCCTTGTCGATATCGATATATAGTGCGAGGCCCGCTGGATCGTTGGCGAATCCCACTACCTCAACAGTATATTTTTCTGGAGGCGGTGGATTCCTTGAAATTATATCGTTTATTATATCATCAGCTATCAGTTTCGCTGTATATTCTGGGTCTCTAGTGTCGACTAGTGTATCGATATATTCGGTGAAATTATCATCCAGTATTTCAAAGTTGGTTATCATGTTTCTGACTGCTTCTTTGAAGCTTGATGCAGCTATAACCTCCTTGAATGTAGTGATATCTATTGAGTCTCTATATTCTTCTGGGATTAGGTTGTAATATATGTTTATCCTGGTCTCTGGATCTTCCCAGTTATTAATGTCCAGGTCTTGATTTAGTATCGCTATGAATTCTCTGGGGGCATAACCGTATCTGGCTAGCTCTAGGGTCATCTCCTCAAGTAGTTTATCGGCTTCTCTATAGATTCTTTCTTGGCTGTAATTCTCTAGTAAATCGGGGTTGTTCTCTATAACTATATCCCACATAAACATGTATTGACCTAGATAGTAATTCAATATTGTCTCGTTGTAGCCATACCTATCTGAAAGAAGTTTTATATAGGGTTTGGTAGCGTTATATGCGTAGAGATCTACCTCTTGTATATTGATGTTAGTATATTCGTGTGAGGCTAGGGCTTCAGCTATTTTATCATTCCAATTCCTGATGTAGGTATAGGGAAGCCCATAGTATACATCTATTACCTCATCTAATTTGAATGTCATATTCTTGACTTGGTTGTATAGGCTCTCCATATAGGATATCTGTTCTGAAAGGTTCTGTATCTGGATGTATACCTCGTTATAGATCGCCTCATATGTCTTATTCATCTCAAGCCAGTACATAGTCTTTATAGGCTTGATATCTATCGTTATTTCCTCACCCTCCTTAATATCTGATGCGAATAGGAATGCCTTTGATAGTAGGGCTCCATCTTTGAGTTCTCCTTCACCTTTTAGAGGCTCCACCCGATAGAGTTCTGTATCGCTCTCTAAACCTCTTACTAAGACGGTCCAGCTCTCTCCATCTACTTCTATCCTTAGGTATAGCTCGATATATGGCTCTACATTTCTTACTCCCTCCCACCTAGCTACTTCATCTACTATTGAGAGGTTATATGGTTTTGAGAAGTATGCCTTGACGTCATATACTTGGACTCTACCGAAGTAGTCTTCTATGGAGAAGTCCATAGAGTCGTTGAATGAGTAGGGCACGACTATCATTGTGAATCCAAGTGCAATCCCAAATATGGTGAATACCGTCCTCACAGGATTTCTAATTATATTTCTAAATGGGAGTCTCCACAGTGATTTCCTGAATATCTTTGCTAGTATCCTATTCCTAACTCGGTATATCCTCTTTACATCTATACCTGTATATCTCATGGCTTCTATAAGGCTTAGTTTGACCGCCTTCATGGATGATATTATCCCGGCTGTTGAGGTGAATAGGAGGCTTATCCCGAATCCGATAGCCATTTGGTCAGGGTATATCTTCATATATGTGATTGGTAGGCTTAGTTGAGATGCGAACATATCTGTTAGGGGTATTGAGATTAGCTCTCCAAGGGCTATACCCAGTATAGCTCCTATTATTCCTATGAAGAGTGAATATTCAAGGTAATGTAGGACTATAGTCCTCTTCTTATATCCTAGAGCCTGTAGTAACCCTATCTGTCTAGTCTGCATAGCAATTATTCTACTTAGGACCATGTATGTAGCGATCGCCGATACCGATAGGAAGAAAATGGGGAATGCGATCGCTAATGTCGTTAGAGAGTCTACTGAGAGGGATATTATATTGTTGCTTGGCTGGTCTCTCCTGGTTATCGCCTCTGTAATACCTAGGTCCTCCAATCTACCTCTCAATGTATCTAATATAGCCTCTGGATCAGTGCCATCTTCTATCTTAAAGACTATATTGTTGTAGAGTCCATCCAACCCAAATATACTCTGGAGTTTCTCCTCAGGTATGTAGAATACACCCCATCTCCTGAGGACATCTGGCATATGCTCCAATATGGTCTTTGCCGGCCATAGATACTCGGGTGAGATGGCTATCCCGACGATCTCGAATCTGACTAGATCTTCACCTGTATTTACATATATGATGTCCCCCACCGTTATGTTGTGATGTTTTGCAAATCCGTATTCGACTAGTATCTCGTTTGGAGACTCGGGATATCTTCCCTCCTTCACCAATAGTCTATTTATAATTGGCTCTCCCTCTAATGGTATTGATATGAGCCTCCCTGTGATGAATTCTTCTCCATCCATCTCAAATGATGTAGGTGCTTCAATAACCAACCTCTTCTCATACTCTTTAATACCCTTTACATTTGATATCCTGTCTACAATTTCACTGGCTTCTGAGTAGCCAATTGATATCCATATGTCTCCAAAATTTAGGTCTCCATATACTTTATCTATGGAGAATCTCAGGTTTTGGTAGCTAGAGTATAGCCCTACATAGAAGGCTACTCCAAATATTACGATTATAATTGTGGCGATGAACTTAACCTTATTAAATCTGATATCCTTAAAAAGTTTCTTCCGGAGTATAGACATCAATTTCACCATACAATCTCTAGGGGGTCCTTCCTCTCCTCCACAACATATTCTTCAACTATCTCCCCACTCCTAAGCCTGATAACTCTATCAGCAATCATTGATATGGGCGTGTTATGGGTAACTAGGATTATCGTCTTCCCATGTCTCTCATTAACCTCCCTCAAAGTCTTTAAAATCCTCCTCCCTGTTTCGAAATCCAGTTCTCCAGTCGGCTCATCACATAATAGTATAGGTGGATCCTTCACTAAAGCCCTTGCTATAGCGACTCTCTGCTGTTCACCACCGCTTAACTGGCTGGGGAGGTGGTCAAGCTTATCCCCCAATCCAACCTCCTCCAATACATCAACGGGATCCAAAGGATTATCAACCAGTTCAGCAGCCAAAGCAACATTTTCATAGGCTGTCAAGGTAGGTATTAAATTGAAGAATTGGAATACAAAACCCACGTACTTCCTACGATATTCTATGAGGCCATCCTCATCCAAATCAGTTATATCTATACCGTCGACTACGACCCTACCTTCGTTAGGCTTATCGATACCTCCAACTACATTCAAGAGGGTGGTCTTCCCAGAGCCACTGGGGCCAAGAACCACTAGAAACTCTCCCTTACCAACAGATAAATCTATATTCTTGAGTGCATAGATCCTGGCGACACCCAACTCATAATACCTAGTAACATTTGAAAGCCTAATAATCCCACTATTCATCAACATCCACTACAATAAAACTTGAACCCCTATAAAAATTTTTGTAGTAAATAAACACAAAAACACAATACATTCACAAAACACTACCACCTTAAAAAGAAATCTGTACCAGATATGGTGAGGAGTATGAATCTAAAAGATGACCGATACCTAAAAGCTTTGAACCTTATTAATATGGGATATTCTTTGACATTTGTATCGAGGCTATTAGGTATTCCTAGAAGTACTCTTTGGAGTTGGATAAATGAAGGTAAACACCCAGGTAGAAAAAGAGGACAGTGCTACACTCTAATGGAGTATTGGGATGCGATATCACTTATTAAGGAGGGGTATTCAATAAACGAAATATCTAAGATGTTGTCGATACCTGTATCAACGCTTAAAGGGTGGGTGTATGAAGCAAAGAAACCCAAACCCAAATATAATGACCTTAAGCAGGTAAAATACTTTAACTCGTTCATAAAAAACGGATATAACATAAAGGATACAAGTTACTTCCTAAATCGGGAGGATCTCTTTCCCTATGTTTCATATCTATATGGAGCTACTTTATCAGATGGTTCGACTTACCACTATACTGGAAATGATACTTACTCGATTAGGATTACTGGCGAGAAAGTCTTCTTAGAAAGAGTCAACGAATGTGCTTTTCATCTTGTAGGAAGAACCTTCAAAATATATCCAGATAGGGATAAAGCCCGTTACATAATTTCCATTACTAGAAAGGTGCTTTACGAGTTGATGAATACTGAGATCCCTAGAATGAAAAGGATTTTAGAGTATAATCATAAAACAATGGGTCTCTTTATACTGGGATTGATGGATGGCGACGGAACATATGTAAAAACTTCAAGAAAACTAGTCTTTAGGAAGACTAAATGAGATGTCGTTATGTATAGCAGAACCATATTGGATAAACTCGATATATCTCGGACACCCGTAAGGACGAACGAGATAGGAGACACGCATTATCTTAGGGGAAAACCCATTATACATAGGAAGAATAGGTTAGGATGGAGAGTAGATGCTCTTGAATTCACTAAGAAAATAGGTCCAACGATCAAGATATTGAAAAGAAAAGATATACCCAGAGAATTGCTTATATTAGCTAAGAAAAACAGCAAAATTTTTAGATAAAAAAATTAATTAATTTATAGATTCCCTTAAATTTTAGAAAATAAAGGAAAAAATAGGTTTTACGCCGCCGCCCGGACTCGAACCGGGGACCCCCGGGTTTCTGTTCCCGGTGGGTTTTTTCGGGCTAACAGCCCGGTGCTCTTCCAGCTGAGCTACGGCGGCTTCTAAGGTATATGATTATGGTTTTGGGGTTTTTAAATTTTTGGTTTTATTCTGTTATGTTGTATATTAGGATTAGTCCTGGTATTATTGTTAGTGTTAGTCCTACTATGTATCCTATTAGTTTGTGGTTTAGTGTGAGTTCTGTTGATGTTGCTGTTAGGTATATTAGTATTAGGCCTAGGATTAGGAGTATGAAGGCTAGGGTTTTTATTAGTAGTGGTGTTCTCGCTATTTCTTTTGACATTTTTCCACCCTTGTTGTTGTTATGGATTATTGTATAGCTGTTTTTTCTTAAAAGCTTTACTATATGTCTCTCCATACCTTTTTTTGATAGGTATGTCGAAGGTGTCTAAGCGTAAGATGGATGTTTTGAATAGGCTTCGGATGTTGGGGGAGGATGTCCTCTCCTCTATTGAATTGGGTGAGTTTCCCACTATTGATATTCCAAGTAGGAGTGTCTCAAATATTAGGTATGACCCTGGTGAGAGGGGTTATGTATTGGGTGAGAAGGTTAGGAGGAGGAGTGCATCGGTATATACACATCTAAGGAGGTTCACCCAGTTTATATGGATTGCATCATTTGCTAAAGAGCTTATGCTACAGAGGAGGACTAGTACCCTTCGTGATGTATACTATTCTTCCCAGGCATATAATGTTGAGTTTGAGGAGCAGGAGGAGTCGGACGAGCTTATAATGGATCTCGAGGCCTACCTAGGCTATCCAAGGGAGGACTTCAACATTATCCCGGCTGAGAGGGCTGCTATATTTGGTGATTTAACGATTGAGTATACAGTACCTGGATATGAGGGTAGGAGGGTCAACCTACTTACCCATCCTGATGGCCTCATGATTGGACATAGCCTAAAGACTTGTGAATTTGTGGAGACGAGTGCAGAACGGGTATTCGTTATTGAGAAGGACGCAATCTTCAATAGGTTTATCGAGGAGAAGGTATATGAGAAGTATAAAGCTATTTTGATAAGTACCTCCGGCCAAGCCCCTAGGGCGGCTAGATACCTTATTAGAAGGCTTAATAGGGAGTTGGGTCTACCAGTGTATATATTTACCGATGGTGATGTCTGGGGGTTACACATAGCAGGTGTAATTGTATATGGCTCGGCAAATTCTGCCCATGTAAGGGAGCTGCATACTCCGGATGCTAAGTGGATTGGTATATGGGCATCAGATATAGAGAAGTATAAACTTCCAACAGACCCATTTAACGAGAGGGATTTGAAGAGGCTTGATGAGCTTCTTAAGGATCCTAGGTACTCCGATAATCCATGGCGCCGTGAATTGAAGAAGTTTAGAAAGTTGAAGAGGAAGAGTGAACTTGAGGCATTCAGCAGATACGGCTTGACATATATTGTAGATGTATATCTAAAGGATAAGATGGAATTGTTCTCATAGAGATTTCGACTCTATCTTCTCCTTCACCCCATACCGCATCCTAACCTTCTCTAAGAGTCTCTCAACATCCGCTGGCTCCCTATCCGCTAGTTTACCTGAGAACTTACTGATGAGATGGATATATCGTTCATATATCTTTAGACGTTTCTCAACCTCCTTCTTCTTAATAATCTTCCTCCTATACTTTAGGAATCGCCGGAATAGAATCTTTAGGGCTAACTCAATCTCTCTCTCAATCTCAGGTACATCGGCGATAGCCTCCTTACCAACTGATTTAAAGGGTATCTTTGTACTGGCTATATGTATAAACACCGCTATAGGCTTGTCACTCTGTATCCTATAACTGCCTTGTCTCAATCTATCCAAAACCTTATAGGATACATCACTCCCCTCATCGAATAGTAGAGGTATCTTATTAGCATATCTAAAGAGTAGTATATCCCCTGCCTGACCTGGGAGTTCACCGCCATATGCTATTCCAGCCTCGATTATGAATGGATGCCCCCTATAGCTTGAGGGGCTTCTAGATACTACATCTACATACTCCGGCCTAAACTCCTTCTTAATACCCTCAATCAATATGTCTTCTCCTATAGGGCTTAATACATCTGCGCTGGGGGAGATAAACTTGTCATATGTCCTTAAGGCGTTATAGAGCTTATCCAGAATATCCTCTGTAAGTGCTCCAAGTCTTATGGTTGGCTTTATCTTTGCATATTGTAGGAATTTGATTGCTGTAGTCTCACCAACCCTGTGGAAAGCTTTAGTCAGGAACTCCTTGATAGTCATGCTCTTGGGGAACATACTAATCAGATATTTAAGGAATTCGAGGTCTATACCATGAGGATGCGGCTTTATAACCTTTGGGGGTTTAGGCATCCTATCCACAGTCCTAGGGAAATAATATAAAGTTCCATTTGGATCTACAAATAAAATATCTGCGTAGGGAGTTATGGCGGCCGTCAACTTGAGGTAGTTGACGATGTATCTGGAGGCGATTGAATAGTTCCCCTCGAGGTAGAACTCTATAATCGTGCCTCTCCACTTCTTATTATTTCTAATCGCTTTATAGCTGTATACAACTGGATTGTTAGTTCTAATATCTATTTTGAAAGTATATTGATGTATCTGGCTATTCCCAGTTGATGACACAACTTTAACAGGTTTACCAGTAGTTATCTGTCCATATAGGAGGGCGAGTGTACCTCCCAACCCGAATGTACCTCTACTTTGACGAATAACATATTTACTACTGTATAAGACGGTTCCCAATGCATTTAGGATATGCTTCTTAGGTATTCCACTCCCATTATCTTGGATATAGAGTTTATAGACCTCCCCCTTCTCAGACTTTTTAATCCTCCTGAGGAAGATTATAATCTCAGGGAGGATCCCATTTAATTCACATGCATCCATAGAGTTCTCGAATAATTCACGTATAGATGTATATAATGATCTAGAGGGGTTGGAGAACCCCGCTATCTCCTTATTCCTATAGAAAAATTCGCTTGGACTAAGCTGTTTATACTCCTCCAACATCCTAATAAAACCTTAGGGCATCATCCGTATTAAGGATGATGAGACACCGGCCTATACAACTCCATTCATAAGATTTTGAAGCCTCTCCGACCCATACTCCTAGTACTGAATAGGTGTTCATAAACTACTTTATGGGGTTTCCCTAGGGCCAGCATTTTAATGGCTTCATCAGCTAAATATATGCCTTCAAAGCTCCCTATTATAGCGATGTAATTTCTATATATTGAGATATAGGTTTCAGTCGTCTCCTCAATAATTCTCTTTGCCTTACCCTTCTCACCAATTATCCTGCCGAGCACACGCCTCAAGTTATTCTCATCTCTCTTCTTTAGGTATGTGTAGATATCGATTATATGGAGGTTCATATCCCTATCTAGGAGGATGAAGGCCTTCTCGGGTGAGAATCCGAGGTTTATAGCCTTTATAATATTGGATGCGACTAGTACATTATCCATATCATCCCCAATGACTTTTATAACTCCCTCCTTCTCATTTATCTCAATTTTAGTATTGGTTAGAGTCTCTATCTTCTTCTTAACCTCCCCCTTTTTCCCAATTATGACGCCGAGTCTATCTGGATCTATCGGTAATCTATACTCCATACCACTTCACCCATGGAGTATAAACTCAAGTATATCTTCATATGGTGGTGTATCAACACCGTTCTCACTAAAAAATTCTAGTATGTTCATTATATCTCGAGCTAAATATGCTTCGGCGTTTGGATGTGACTTGACGACGGCCTGGCCAAAGTCGAATAGGATTGGCTTCCTCTTATAGTAGAAGATGTTGTATTCACTTAGGTCAGCATGGACTAGATCTGCATAGTCATATAATATCTTTACCTGTCTAATTATCTGGAGGAGCATAAAGAATGTGAGGCCCTTCATACTCCTATACTCCTTGAGGGTGGGTGCAGGGGTGAAGTCTTTTCCTACGAACTCCATTACTATGATGTTTTTATAGTGGTCTATCGGCTTAGGGACATATACCCCAGCCTCATACGCCTTCTTGAGATTCTTATACTCCTTGGATGCCCATGCATTAATCAACTTAACGGTAGATGTATCTATCCCCTCGAACCTTGGGTCTCCAAGGATATATTTTAATCTACCCTTCTTGAACTCCGCTGTCCATGTTAGGAAGATTTTGACGGCTATAGGTTTATTCTCTCCATCGAGGCCTGCATATACCCTAGCCTCTTTACCGGCTGAGACCACCCCTCTAAGCTCTGATATAACCCCCTTATTCGCTAAATGGTAGAGATTTAAGAGTGTTGTTTTGTCGAATACCTCCTCTATAGTTTCGATCTCATCCTTATCCTTCTCCCTAAGGAGGTATTCTTTAACGAATCTATTTAGTCTACGTTCGAGCTCTCTATCTATTTTCTCATCGTATTCCATTTCAGAGTAGCCACTCCGGTATATAACCGTTCTCGATCAGCCACTGCTTCTGAGAATTTGTATATCTACCTACTACATCTCCCCTAGTATCGTTTTGGAAGCCCCATAACTCAACTAATACCGCATCTCCAACTCTTATCCATACTCTCTTCCTAAGTTTACCGGGTATCCTACATACCCTCTCCTTACCATCTGAACAGGCGACTAATACCCTATCTGCACCTAAAATCTTTTTTGCAATACCTATTACCTGCCCCTCAGATGGTAGGGGTGTATCCTTCAAATCTCTTTCAGACATGACTCTTCTCTTTCCCATCTCACTTCACCCCCAATAATATATAATATCATAGTATTTGAATGAACATCTTTTTACCAGTATCTCCTCGTATCAATATATATCGCTACATCTACGCCGTGTTGCTTAGAGACTGCATCTGGATGGATAAACTTCTCTTTTATACCTATTTCTATACATTTTCTGCCGTAGAGGATTATGGATACGGATGTCCTGAGGAGCTGAACCAATTCATCTTTATTTACAGTCTTTGTATAGGCCTTCTCTTTGAAGATTTTATGGCTCTCCTTTACCTCTTTATCGTAGACAGTTATAAACTGTCCATAGCGGGGGTTCTTCCTAATATCTACATAGAAGATTTCTTCCTGCATGCTTCTACTTTATAGGTGGAGTCGGGCTTTCGGCACCGCATATCTCACATTTCATTAGGAAATTCTTCCCAATCTTCTTCAATGTAGTGTCATATCCACCGCATACTGGGCACCTGACATATCTCTTTATAAAATAGTTTATAGTATTTTGGAGGGTCATCTCATCAACTCTTGCGTGGAGGATTAGCCTCCCGTTGGAGGGTGATGATGGGGCTGCAAGCTCTAGGCTGAGGAACTTCCTCATCATATTGGGATCTCTATTTAGATATTCAGCGATCTCCTTAAAGTTTAGGATTACGGTCTTACTCTTACCTTGATAGAAGATTCTTACGGTTGGAGGGTTAAACCTAGCTGTAACCTGTTTATAACCAGTTTCGGGAATGATTTTGTATGCCTCTTCAATCATTTTTTCATATGTTTCTTTGGATTTGAAATCCATTGTCCCTACACCTTCTATGCATATATTACATCACCTATAATTAAATAATATTGTGTATTGTGATGAGAAGCCCGGTCCTCGCTATAATAGGTGGTACAGGTCTCGAGGAGTTTATCGAGGTAGGCTCTAGATATTATAAGGAGACTATGTTCGGCACCGTAAATTATGTCTTGGGGACGATATCAGATGTAGATATTATGTTTATCCCGAGGCATGGGTTTAAACATGAGAATCCACCCCATAAAGTTCCGTATAAGGCTATTATCGACTTGATAGCTGCACATGGCATATCGAAGGTTATAGCCTTTAGCGCTGTTGGAAGCCTTAGATATGATTTGAAGCCTGGCTCAATAGTTATCCCCAACCAGTTGATTGACTATTCCCTACATGGAGAGACATTCTATGACTTTGATTCATTCCATGTAGACTTTACATTTCCATACTGTAGGGATATGGGTTTAAAAGCCTATCAAGCCCTGAAGGAGAGGGGTGTAGATGTTGGCTACGGCTATACATATGTATCTACCTACGGCCCTAGATTTGAATCTGCAGGTGAGATTGAGATGCTCCGTAGGATGGGGGCAGATATAGTTGGTATGACTAATGTACCTGAATCAATACTTGCTAGGGAGGCCGGCCTGCATTACATGCTTATCGCAATTGTATCTAACTATGCCGCTGGTATGCAGGATAGGGTTACATCTGAAGAGGTATATGATGTTATGGCTTCTGTGAAGCCTAGGCTAAAGGATATTCTTCACATACTTGTTGAGACATTCGCTACTCATGAACCTAAAGACGGTTGTAGCGGCTTTAGAGACATCTTCCGAGACTTTAGGGAGGTGCGGAGGATATGATCTTAAAGGGTGGGTGGATAGTCCAAGATTATCAGAGGAATATCCGTGATGGAGCCGTAGTTATTGAGGATAGTCAAATCGTTGATGTAGGGCCTACCGATGAAATATTACGTAGGCATGGAGGCTCTGGACATGATATAATTGATTTAGAGGGGAAAATCGTTATACCTGGTATAGTGAATTCCCATACACATATTTCAATGACCCTTCTCCGTGGCTATGCTGATGACCTACTGCTTCAGGAATGGCTTGAGAAACATATCTGGCCCTATGAAAGCCTATTGACTGGTGATGATATAGAGTTGGGGGCTGAGTTGGGTGCATTAGAGAGTATAGCCTCAGGAGTAACAAGTGTATGTAGTATGTATCACTATCATAGTGATAGGAATGAGGCTACTGCCCTACTCAAGGTAGGTCTTAGAGG
>Ga0256839_1002668_pt1 | contig 19540 bp, 16 predicted proteins | sample 354166metaG_FD_185968 | JGI IMG/M metagenome (GOLD analysis project Ga0256839, IMG submission 185968) | Hydrothermal vent microbial communities from Mid Atlantic Ridge, Atlantic Ocean - 354-166 | ecosystem: Environmental > Aquatic > Marine > Hydrothermal vents | place: Atlantic Ocean: Mid... | reverse complement strand
GTGCCTGGCCCTCCAGCTCTTCCAGGACCGGCGTCGCCTCCTCCACCTCGTCGAGCAGCGCCGCCAGTTCCGAGCTCCGGGCGGCGGCCGCGTCGACCGTCTCCTCCTCCACCGCGTCGGCGAGGAGCGACCGGAGCTGGTCGGCGCGGCCCTCGGCGGCCGCCTGCCGGGCCCTGGCGGCCTTCGCCACCTCCTCGTACATCTTCAGCCCGAGCAGCGAGATGAGGAGGTCCTGGCGGGCGGCCGGCTTGTCGTGGAGGAACCGGGCGAACTCCCCCTGGGGGAGCACCACCGACTTGGTGAACTCGTCGAAGCTCAGCCCGAGGAGGCGCCCCACGGTCTCGGTGACCTCGGCGGCCGTCCCGGCGAGGACCCGGCCTTCGCACTCGAGGCGGGCCTCGTCGGTGTTGGCGCCGCCGCGGCTCGTCCGCCGCACGACCCGCACCACCGTGTGGACGCGTCCTGCCACCTCGAACTCCAACGACACCTTCATCTCCAGGCGGCCGGTGCTGATGATCGGGGCGACGTCCCGTCTGCCGTGGCGGGGCACCGACCCGTAGAGGGCGAAGACGATGGCGTCGATGATCGAGCTCTTCCCGCTCCCGGTGGGGCCGGTCAGGGCGAACAGGTCCACACCGCGGAAGTCGAGCTCGGTGCGACTGCGGAAGGCGGTGAAACCTTCGAGCTCAAGGTGGAGGGGCCGCATGCACCTCGTCCAGCAGCTCGACGAACAACCCCTCCACCCGTTCGTCACGGGCGCCGCGCTCCTCCAGGTACTCGGCGAAGAGCTCGATCGGCGACCGCCCCCGCCGCGGAGCCCGGTCCCGGGATCGCGCCTCCCGCCGGGAGGGGGCGAGGACCACGTCGACCGCGTCGGGGAGCTCCGCCCGGACGTCGTCGGCGAGTCCCGCCCGCGCCGGCTCGTCGAGCTCGACCCGGAGATAGACCCCGTCCATTCGTCGCCCCGCCTCGATCACCTCTTCGAAGGTGCCCGCCAGATGCACCAGCCGCCGACCTCCTCGGAGGGGCACCTCCTCCACTCGCGCGGGGACGCCCGGCTCCGCCTCGACCACCAGCACCGCCTTGGTGTCGGCGACCTCCCCGAAGTCGAGCTGGAGCGGCGACCCCGAGTACCAGACGGGAGCGGGGGCGGGGATCCGCTGGGGTCGGTGGAGGTGGCCGAGGGCGACGTAGCCCAGCCCTCCGGGGAAGCTGGAGGCGGGGATCGAGTAGTCGAAGATGGTGTGGGCCGAGCGCTCGCCTCCGCCGAGCGTGGCTCCGTGCACCATCACGTGGGCGACGACCAGGTTCACGACGTCGAGGTCGAGGTCACCGACCAGGTGGGCGATCACGCTCTGGAGTCGAGCGGCGTAGGTGCCTTCGTGCTCGGCCGCCTCCCCTTCCATGAGGTGCTGAGCCCGCACGATCGCCCTCCGGGACACGAAGGGGAGGAGGGCCAGCCGGGCGACCTCACCGGTGTCGGTCGTCACCGTCACCCGCCCCCCCTCGTCGGGCCGGGCGGGCGTGGCGGCCATCGTCACCCTGCCCAGATCGAGCAGCGGCGTCACCGCCCGGAGTCGACCCGGATGGTCGTGGTTCCCGGCGACCGCCACCACCGGGGCGACCTCCGCCAGGTCGAGGAGCGCCCGATACACGAGCCGCTCCGACTCGGCGGAGGGAGCGGCCGAGTCGAACAGGTCCCCGGCGACCACCACGAGATCCACCTGCCGGTCGGCGGCGACATCGACGATCTCGGCCAGCACCTCGCGGTGCTCCTCGGCGCGGCTCCGTCCCCGGATGGTCCGGCCGACGTGCCAGTCGGCGGTGTGGAGGATCTTCACGAAGGCGGATCGTACCCAGCGGGTGTGACGAATCCCGTCAGACGGTGACCGTCCCGTACCGACGCTCGAAGGCCTCCGCCTTGGCCAGCACCTGGGCGGGGAGCGCCATCAGCTTCTCCTGGACCTCCTGGGCGGCGACGGTGAGACCCGTGAGACCCTCGACGTTCCAGTCCCGGAGCAGGGGCTTCAGCACCCGGTCGTGGTGGACCCGCAGGTTGTAGACCCCGGCCTTGGCGATCGCCACCGCCCGCCGCAGGAAGTTGGGGATCCCCACCCCCGGCATCTTGAAGTTGGAGAGCACGTGGTAGATGCGGGGAAGGACGAGCGAAGGGTCCTGGTCCAGCATCGCCGTGGTCACACCCCGGTAGAAGAGGAAGTGGTGGTTCTCGTCGGCGGCGATCCGGCTCATCAACTCGTAGGCGACCTCGTCGTCGGCGAGCTTCCCCGCGTTGCGGTGGCTCACCCGGGTGGCGAGCTCCTGGGCCGAGGTGTAGACGAAAAGGTCGATGGGGTCGTCGGCGTCGAACTCGTAGCCTCGGGCCATCGTCACCAGCCGGTCGTCCTCGAGCTCGACGGGGTCGCAGTTGCGGCTCACGAGCAGGTAGCTGCGCAGCGCGATGGCGTGCTGACCCTCCTCGGCGGTCCAGATCCCGTTCCAACGCTTCAGCGAGTCGTGCTCACCGAGGTGCCGTTCGAGGGTGGCGTGGTAGTAGGGCAGGTTGTCCTCGGTGAGGAGGTTGAGGACGAGGGCGGTCCGGGTCTCCGGACTCAGCGTGGCCTGGGACTCGTCCCAGGGCTCGTCGCGGAAGTTCCGGCCCTGCTCCCAGGGGACGATCTCGTGGGCGTACCAGTGGCTCCGGCGGGCGACGTGTTCGTCCATGAGTCGCTCGATGGCGGGTGAGACGGACGCGAGCAGTTCGGTGGCTTCAGGGTGAGGAATGAGAGAACTCCGAGGTGGGCGAGGAAGCCAGCCTACCTCGCCGACGAAGATGACGGACGGCGACCCGCAGTCCCCTCCCTCCGAAGCCCCTCGCGCCCCCTCGCCCCCCGGGTGAAACCCTCCGGTGCCCGGCGGAGTCTGAAGGACCAGTGACATCCCACCTTCGTGACCGATCCGACCCCCCGCTCCCCCCTCAAGATGGTCCCGCAACCGCCGATCGGGGAGACATGAGGGAGACCCGCGAGGTTGCCCACCACATGCCACCGTCCTTCGACGCCGCCCGCCGCGACCTGGCCCGGCGCGCCCGGGAGGTGCTGGAGTCGAACTGGCTGGGCCACGCCACCCGGCCGGCCGCCGGCCTCTATCCCCACCAATGGAGCTGGGACGCCGGCTTCATCGCCATCGGCTACGCCCGCTACGACACCGCCCGGGCCCTGGCCGAGCTCCGTTCCCTGTTCCGTGGACAGTGGTCGGACGGGATGCTGCCCCACATCGTGTTCACCGACGGGGACGACTCCTACTTCCCCGGACCGTCCTACTGGGGGACGGAACGGTCGCCCTACGCGCCGCCGCGACCCCGGACGTCGGGGATCATCCAGCCCCCGATCCACGCCACCGCCGCCCTCCGCACCTACCGGCATGCCGCCGACCGGGACGCGGTCCTGAGTGTCCTGGAGGAGCTCATGCCGCGTCTCGCCGCCTGGCACGGGTACCTCCACCGCGAACGGGTCCGTCCCGGCATCGGCCTCGTCGAGATCTGGCATCCCTGGGAGTCGGGGATGGACAACTCCCCGCTGTGGGACGAGGCCCTCGGGAGGATCGTCCCCGCCGGTGTCCGAAGCTGGGTCCGCGCCGACCTCGAGCACGCCCACCCCGACGAGCGACCCACCGACGACGACTACCTCCGGTATCTGCATCTGGTGGATCTCTTCCGGGATCTCTCCTACGACCCGTGCCGGATCCGAAGCGCCACCCCCTTCGCCGTCGCCGACGTGCTCATGAACACCCTGTGGATCGAGGCGAACCGCGACCTGGCGACGATCGCCGAGCTCCTCGGTGCCGACGGGTCCCGCTTCGGGGACTGGGCGGACGAGGCGGCGGCGGCGATGAACGAGCTGCTGTGGGACGACACGCTGGAGGTGTTCGTCGACTTCGACCTGGTCGCCGACGCCCCCATCTGCACCCGGGTCGGCGCCGCCTTCGCTCCCCTCTTCGCCGGGGTCCCCGACGAGGGACGAGCCGCACGGATGGTCCGCCGCCTCCATGCCGAGGTGGGGGAACGCCTCACCGCCACCACCTGGATGGTGCCCAGCTTCGACCCGGCCGAGCCGGGGTTCCTTCCCACCAACTATTGGCGGGGTCCGGTGTGGGTCAACGTCAACTGGGTCCTCTACCAGGGGCTCTGCCGGTACGGATACCACACCGAGGCCGCCTCGCTCCGGGCGTCGCTGCTCGACCTCGCCGACCGGTCGGGGTTCTTCGAGCACTACGACCCGGTGACCGGCGACGGACACGGCGCCGACCGCTTCGCCTGGACGGCCGCCCTGGTCCTCGACCTGCTGTTCGAGACGACCGGCGACGAGGCCCGCACGGCCTGAGCCGTCCGCCCCAGATCGGGACGAAGGCCCATTCCCAAGCTCGTCGCCCCGGGTACTGTTGGAGTTGATGAGACTCGAATACCCCCACCGGTTCGAGCGGTTCGGCGCCGTCCGGATCCATGCCCTCCAGCAGGTGATCGAGCTCGATTCGGGGGCGGATGAGGAGGCGCCGGCGACGACGGTCCAGGGGCGCATGGTGCAGCACGTCTCGGCCCGAAGCCTCTCGGACGTCGAGAAGCGGATGGCGATCGTCGTCCCGTGCAAGGACGAGCGGCGCAAGGTGATCGAGGGGGTCCTGTCGGGGATCCCCCACGACTGTCTGATCATCCTCGTGTCGAACTCGGTGCGCGAACCCGTGGACCGCTACGACATGGAGTGCCGAACCGTCGAGCATTTCTGTCACCTCGCCGAACGGTCGGCGGTGGCGATCCACCAACGCGATCCCGGCCTGGCCGAGGCCTTCCGACTGGCGGGGTACACCGAGATCCTCGACGACGAGGGGCTGGTCCGCAACGGGAAGGGGGAGGGGATGCTGGTCGGCCTCCTCCTGGCGTCGTTGGCGGGCCGTGACTACGTCGGGTTCATCGACGCCGACAACTACGTCCCCGGTGCCGTCCACGAATACGCCAAGGCCTACGCCGCCGCCCTCCATCTCGCCGAGAGCCCCTACGCCATGGTCCGGATCTCGTGGATGTCGAAACCGAAGATCCAAGACGGCCGTCTCTTCTTCAACCGATGGGGCCGGACCTCCCAGGTGACGAACCAGTTCCTGAATCTGCTCATCGCCGAGTACTCGGGGTTCGGCACCGACATCATCGCCACCGGGAACGCCGGGGAGCACGCCGTGAGCATGGAGCTGGGTCTGCGGATGAGGATCGCAGGCGGGTTCGCCGTCGAGCCCTTCGAGTACCTCGACCTCTTCGAGCAGTTCGGCGGAGTGATCCCCTCCCCCCATCCCGAGGTCCTCAAACACACCGTCGACGTCTACCAGGTGGAGACCCGCAACCCCCATTTCCACGAGAACAAGGGGCACGGACACGTCCAGGAGATGCGGCTTCAGGCCCTCAACGTCCTCTACCACTCCCCCATCTGCCTCGATCCGGTCCGAGAGGAGATCCGGACGTTCCTCACCGAGCAGGGGGTGATCGGCCCCGGCGAGGAACCACCTGCCGAGCACGTCTATCCGCCCCTCCTCGACCTCGACCGCAGCCGCTTCCTGGCGGCGCTCGTGGAGCACTCGGAGTCGTTCGTGCAGATCCGCCGTCACCGGATCGCCGACATCGTGGTCGAGGAGCCGATCCTGTTGAACAGCCCCATCGACGTCGACGACGTCCTCGACCTGAACGGGATGGAGGAGGATCTGGCCGACGACCTCACCGAGAGCGACGCCGACGCCTGACGTGCCGGCGGCGATCCTCTTCACCGACCTGGACGGCACCCTCCTCGACCACCACACCTACGAACCGGCGACCGAGGCCGTCGAACGTCTCCGGCGTGCCGGCGTCCCCATCGTCTTCTGCTCGGCGAAGACCATCGCCGAGCAGCGGGCGCTCGCCGACGACCTGGGGCTTCGACCCGGGATGATCGCCGAGAACGGCGCCGTGGTGGAGCTCCCCGCCGAGCTCTGCGGAACACCCGTCTCCCACACCTTCGGCCTTCCCCGCCGCGAGGTCCGCCGGACGATCGCGCAGGTGGCGGCCGAGCTGGGGGGAAGCGTGGTGGGCTACGGCGACCTGACGCCCTCCGAGGTGGCGACGGTCACCGGACTGGACGTCGACGCCGCCCGGCGGGCGATGGACCGCGCCTGTACCGAGACGATCGTCGATCTCGACGGCGTCGATCCCGAGCTCCTCGCCCGAGGTCTCGAAGGACGGGGGCTGCGCCTGCAGCGCGGGGCGAGGTTCTGGACGGTGCAGGGGGACCACGACAAGGGCCGGGCGGTCCGATGGGTGCTGGACCGGTTTCGGACCGACGACCTGACGAGCTACGCGGTGGGGGACGCTCCGAACGACCGCGAGATGCTGGAAGCCGTGGAGCGGCCGATGCTGGTCCGCCGTCCCGACGGCACCTGGGCAGAGCTGGGGATCCCCGCGGTGCGGCGCCTCCCCGGGATCGGACCCTCCGGGTTCACGCAGGCGGTGGACGTGATCCTGGAAGAAGGAAGCTGACCCTCGGGAGGCTCCGAGCTCACGGGCCACGACACCCAGACGACGATCGAGCGCCAGGACACGGACGCCGGCCATGAGCGCCGGTCCGAGGAGGTGGACATCGACCCATCCGATGCCCCGGGACCAGAGTCGGCGCCGCTCCACGAACGCCATCGCCTCGGCCCCCAGCCGGTCGTCCAGATCGAGCGTCGTACGGCTCACACATATGAACACGCATGTCCATGAACCCGACGTCGAGGCGCTCGTCCCCACATGACCTGCGGTAGGGTGACCTCCATGGGCAGCATGGTCGCCTTCCCCTTCAAGACCGAGCGCCCCGAAGTGGTCCTCCGCAACATCCGGGCCGCCGCCGCCCACGACGCCGTCGACGAGGTGCTCTGCGTCGGCTACGAGGAGGAGAGCACCTACCACGCCATCGCCGAGGCAGCCCCCGGCATCGCCAAGGCGGCGAGAACCCCCGTCACGCTCCGGCTCCAGGACCGCATCGGCACCCGCCGTCCCGGCAAGGGCGACGGGATGAACACGGCCCTCCGCCACTTCCTCGACACCCCCCATGACCGGCTGCACTTCTACGACAGCGACATCACCACCTTCGACGGCTCGTGGATCACGAAGGCGGAGCGGGGCCTGGACCTGGGATACGACGTGGTCCGCCATTTCTTCCCCCGGGCCGCCACCGACGCCATGATCACCTGGCTGGTGACCCGGACCGGGTTCGCCATCCTCTTCCCCCGCAGCGAGCTCCCCTGGATCGAACAGCCCCTGGGCGGGGAGCTGGCCCTCAGCCGTCGAGCCGCCAAGGCCCTCGTCGCCGACTCCCGGGTGGCCGAACGGAGCGACTGGGGGATCGACACGATGCTCGCCTTCTCCTCGGTCCGCGACCGCATGTCGATCCTCGAGGTGCACATCGCCCAGGGCAAAGCGCACAAGCTGTACGGGCAGCTCACCGATCTGAAGACGATGCTGGTCGAGTGCTTCGCGGCGGTTCGGGACCTGCGGGGAGAGCACCTCGAGCCGGGGATCGTCCATCACGTCGAGTACCCCGACGTGGTGCCGCCGGCCATCGCCGAGAAGGTCGGCTACGACGTCGAGGGAACCATGCAGCTCCTCCCCGAGGCCTGGTCCGAGCGCCAGATGGAGCTGCTGGAGTTCTTCCCCATCCCGATCAGAGACGGGATGGCGGCAGCCCGGCGACGCACCACCTTCTCCTTCCTCGACGAATGCGCCTGGTACGACACCTTCGAGGTGCTCCTCGACCACTTCGACGAGGAGGACCCCGACTGGCGGGACCTCCTCTTCCACCTGTGGACGGTTCGGGTTCTCGCCTACACCCATCACGCCGCCCTGCGGGGCTACAGCTACGCCCTCCGGTACCTCCACGCCATGATCTTCCGTTACCTGTATCGGTCGGCGACCGGGGTGATGCTGCGACCGGAGGGATGACGGCGGAGGGCGACGGGGCGTCTACTCCACCAGCCCGTCGAAGGGATCTTTCGGAGCCCGACCCGGCACCGGCCCCACCTCCGAAGCCCGGGTCGCCCAGGCCGGGAAAGGGAACTCCACCACCATCGGCACCGGCAGCTCCGGCTGGGACACCAACATCGTCCCCGGCTTGATGATCGTCGCCCGTTGCCGCTGCACGGTGGGGAGGAACCCGTACTCCTCCCGGGCAGCCTCCGCCGAGTCGAGGCGCCCCACCACCCGGATCGACGAGTTGGCGATGATCCGCCGCTCCACCTCCGAGGCGGTCTGCTGGGCTCCGATGAGGATCACTCCCAGGCTCCTCCCCCGCTCGGCGACGTCGAGGAGGATCTCCTTGATGGGACTCGACCCCTCCCGGGGGGCGTACTTGTTCAGCTCGTCGAGCACCAACAGCAACAGCTCCCGGGACTGCCCGGCCCGCTCCTTCTCTTCGAAGGCCCTCCGTACCGTCACCCCGACGACGAACCGTTTGGCCCGGTCGTTCAGGTTGTGGAGATCCACCACGGTCACCTGGCGGTCCAGGACGATGCGGTGCCGGTCGGGATGGGGGATGTCGGCCCGCACCAGCCGCTCGACGTGCCGGACCGCCCCCTGGAGGCGACGCACGAAGGCGTTGATGGTTCCGGTCCCGATCGCGGGTCCCGCCCAGACGTATCGGGTCTCGTCCTCCTGCACCTTCCTGGTGACGAGGTCGGCGAGGTCCCGGAAGGTGCGGACCTCGGTGTCCTCGATCCGAACGCCGCCGTCCCCGATCGGCGTCGCCCGGTGGAGCTGGGCCATCACGTTGTAGACGACCATCGTGTACTGGGCACGGTCGTCCTCGGCGTCGGCGAACAGGAACGGAAGGAGGTCGTCCCGGCAGAACTCCTCCAACGTCCAGAAGAAGGATTGGACCCCCTCGGTGCGGGATGCCACGTCGGGAGCCGCCGACGCCGCGCCCCTTCGAGGCGGCGCCCACACCCCCACCGACCGGAACGGCTCGGCGGGGAGGCCGAGGAGCCGGTAGCGGTCCCTCTCGGCGTCGTCGAGGGAGAGGTTGGGGCGGTCCAGGTGGAGGAGATCCTCGCCCTTGACGTTGAAGATCAGGGCCTTCGTGTTCACCGCCGAGGCCCCCAGCACCCCGGAGGTGAACAACCCGTGAAGCAGGAAGGTGGCGTAGGTCGTCTTGGTGGCGACGCCGGAGATCCCCGAGATGTTGACGTGGGCACCTCGGCGTCCGTCGATGAACTCGAGGTTGACGTAGAGGGGCTCGCCTGCCCGGGACAGTCCGACCGGGAGACGGTCGGTCATCCGGTCGAAGAACAGCGCCTCATCCCGCTCGGCGCCGTGGGCCCGCCGGACCTCGGTGCCCGGCCGGGGAGGGACGAAGGTCTCGGGCTCGAACCGGGTGGCGGTGACGAGCGCCGCCTCGGAGACCTCGGCGGGGAGGACGCCGTCGGAGATGAGGAACACGTCGGAGTCGAAGCGGGCACCCTCGTGACGGGCCCGTACCTGCGACACCATCCCGTAGATCTTCACCGTCTCTCCCGTCGGGAGACGGCGTTCGAGGGCGACCACGTCGTCGAGTTGGAGATAGGCGTCGTCGGTCACCCCCACCCAGAACTCGAGGGGGGTGGCGTCCTCGGTGCCGATGACACGGCCGACGACGTCGTGGTCGGACATGACGGCGAGGGTATCAGGCACCTGTGACGGGTCCCCGCGAAGATGGGACCGTCGACCGACGAGGAGGAGAGAACGATGGAGTTCCAGCCCCAGACCTGGATCCCCCCGAAGAGCCCCGGACTGGCGGGCGACTACGCGCCGAACGATCGCCTCGCCGCCGCCGAGCTGTGGGGAGTGGACGGTCGCGGTCCCGAAGACGTGGTCGTCGCCGACGACGGGTGGGCGCTGACCGGGCTGGAGGACGGGCGGATGATGCGCATCTCACCCGACGGCATGGCCGCCGAGTGCTTCGCCGAGACCGGGGGCCGGCCCCTCGGGGTGGAGCTCTTCGGCAGTGACGTTCTGGTCTGCGACGCCGACCGGGGCTTGCTGGTGGTGACCCCGGCGGGCGAGGTCACGACCCTGTGCGACGGGGACGGCGACGTCACGTTCGCCCTCACCAACAACGCCTCCGTCGCCTCCGACGGGACCATCTACTTCTCCGTCTCGAGCCTCCGCTGGCCCCTGGCGACCTACAAGCTCGACCTGCTGGAACAGTCCGCCACCGGCCGTCTGTACCGAAGGAACCCCGACGGCACCCTCGACCTGATCCTCGACGGGATGGTGTTCGCCAACGGTGTCGCTCTCGCTCCCGACGAGTCCTTCGTCCTCGTCGCCGAGACGGGCCGGTACCGCATCCACCGGGTCTGGCTGAAGGGAGAACGGGCGGGAACCGCCGAGGTCTGGCTGGACAACCTCCCCGGCTTCCCCGACAACCTCACCTGCGACGGCGAGCTCGTCTGGTGTGCCTATCCCCGTCCCCGCGATCCGATCCTCGACGCCACCTATCCGCGACCGTGGGCCCGCCGACTCATCGCCCGCCTCCCCGACTCCCTCCAGCCCAAGCCGTCACGACACGGCTTCGTCGTCGGCTACGGCCTCGACGGGGCGGTGGTCCACAACCTCCAGGACACGACGGGGAAGGTGGCGGTCACGACCTCGGCCCGCCGCCACGGCGACCGCCTGTACGTGGGGAGCCTGTCGGAGCCCACCATCGCCGTCCTCGACTTGGGATGAGGAGAGCTCGCCCACCTCATCCGACGGCGATGAGCACCAACGCCCCCAAGGCGAGCCCCACCCCCGCCACCTGGCGGGGGTGGAGGCGCTCGGCGAGGACGACCCGGGCGAGGACGACGGTCGCCGCCGGATAGAGGGAGACCACCGCCGTGGTGAGGGACAGCAGCCCGATCCGGAAGGCCGCCAGGAACGCGATGTTGGCGGCCATGTCGCCCAGCCCGGCCGCCACCACCACCCCACGCCTCCTTCGGGGCGGACCGACGGTACCGCCGAGCAGCGCCAGGGTCGCCACCACCACGAGGGAACCGATCCGGGCCGCCACCAGGGGCCACAGTCCGCTGTCGTCGGCGGTCTGGGCGATGAGGACGAAGAACAGCCCGAACCCGAGACCGGCGGCGACCCCCTCCGCCACCCCCGACGGCCCCGGCCCCCGGCGATCGCCCCCTCCGACCACCAACCACAGGGCGGGGATCCCCACGATCACCCCGGCCAGCGCCACGACGGAGGGGCGCTCCCCCGATCCGAGCCCCACCCCGATCGGGACGAGGGCCCCCGCCACCGCCGAGAGGGGCGCCACCACCGACATCCGTCCCACGGCCAGCCCCCGGTAGAGGGCGAGGAGCCCGCCTGCTCCCACCACGCCTGCGGCCGCCCCCCAACCGAGGTCCCCGACCCCGACGGTGCCCCCGAAGACGGGGGCGGCGGCGATGGCCACCACCAGCCCGACGAGTTGGGACCAGAGGACCACCTTGGCGACCGGGAGGGCCTTCGAGGCGATGCCACCGGCGAAGTCCGAGGCCCCCCAGCAGGCGGCGGCGATCCCGGCGAGGACGACGGCGAGACCCGGCACCGCTCAGCCGATCGGGTCGATTCGGTACACCGTGTCGGAGGTGAGGACGTAGACCTCACCGGCTCCGTCGATCCCGAAGGACGCGACGGCGTCGAGCCGTCCCACCTGCTCGGTCCAGTCGACCACCTGCGGCGGGACGGTGCCGTCCCAGCGGAACGAACGCAGGTACCCGCCGCAGAAGTCCGAGAAGAGGTAGTGCCCGACCAGCTCGGGGATGGCCGTCCCGCGGTAGACGACACCGCCGGTGATCGCACAGGCTCCGTCGTCGCCGAGGGGGAGCTCCAGCACCGGGAGGGTGAGCCCCTCCACGTCGCATCCCGACCGGGGCGAGAAACAGTGCAGCCCCTCGGTGATCGGCCAGCCGAAGTTGTATCCACCCCCTGCCAGCGGAACCACGTCGATCTCCTCGTAGCCGTCCTGGCCGACGTCGGCGACGTAGAGCAGGCCCTCGGTCTCGTCGATCCAGAACCGCCAGGGGTTGCGGAGCCCCCACGCCCACACCTCTGGTGCGCCGTCCACTCCGTCGACGAAGGGATTGTCGGCCGGGATGGCGTAGGGATCCCCGTCGGGGTCGATGCGCACGATCGTCCCCAGCAGGGTGTCGGGGCGCTGACCCTGCCCATAGCGGTCTCCGGCTCCTCCCCCGTCGCCCAGTCCCAGCCACAGCGACCCGTCGGAGGTCATCTGGATCATCCCACCGTTGTGGTTGGCCGCCGGTTGGTCGAGTCGCAGCAGGATCCGCTCGGAGGCGGGGTCGGCACGGAAGGGGTCGACGAACCGGAATTCGGCGAGCACGGTGTCGCCGTCGGTGGCCGAGTAGTGCAGGAAGAACCGGTTGGGATCCCCCGGATCCAGCGCGAGGCCCAGCAGGCCCTGCTCTCCCCGGTTGCGGACCCGCTCCCCGATGTCGAGCACCGGGTCGACCCGGAGCCGGCCGCCCTCCATCGCCCACATCCGCCCGTCCTTGGTGATGAGGTAGGCGACGGGCGCGCCGGGGAGGGCGGTGAGGAAGATGGGGAAGGGGAGGTCGCCCGCGACCTCGGTGTAGGCGAACCCGGTGGGAACCGACGGAGCCGTGGTGGCGGTCGTGGGGACCGTGGGGGCCGCCCCCGGGCTCGTCGTGGTCGTGGTGGTGACGGGCGGCGCGGTCGTGGTGGTGACGGGCTCCTGGGCGCCGACACAGGCGGCGGCCACCAACGCCATGGCCGTCGCCGCGGCGAGCATCATCCTTCGTCGGGTCATCACGAAAGGTCACGCTACCCGCCGGGCCGGGCTGTGATCCGCTACGGTGCCCGGGCGGAGGTGGAGACGATGAAGAACGACCGGCGGACGATCTTCGGATGGGCCATGTACGACTGGGCCAACTCGGCCTATTCGACCGTGATCGCCGGGGCGATCCTCCCCGCCTACTTCGCCAGCCAGGTGGTACCCGAGGAGGGGTTCTGGGGACAGTCCGGCCAGACGATCTGGGGGTTCGTGACCGGCTTCGCCGCCCTGGCGCTGTTCCTGGTGATGCCGGTGCTCGGGGCGATGGCCGACTATTCGGCGTCGAAGCGACGCTTCCTCCAGGTGTTCGCCTACGGGGGAGCCCTGTTCACGACGGTGCTGTTCTTCGCCACCACCGGCAACGTCGTGTTCACCCTCGTCTTCTTCACCCTCGCCCAGTTCGGGTTCGTCGGCGCCAACGTGTTCTACGACGGATTCCTGCCCGACATCTCCACCGACGACACGATCGACCAGGTCAGCTCGAAGGGGTTCGCCCTCGGCTACATCGGGGGAGGGCTCTACCTGCTGTTCAGCCTGGCGCTGATCCGGCTCTCGGCGGACGGTGCCCTCGCCGCCCGGATCGCCATCGGCGGCACCGGCCTGTGGTGGGCCGGCTTCAGCCTCTTCGCCTTCAGCAGACTCCGGGAGACGGGCACGGCCACCCCCCTTCCCGAGCGCTACCGGAACACCTTCCGCCCGCTCGCCTACGCCAAGATCGGGTTCGGGCGGACGCTGGCGACGGGCACGAAACTCCTCGGCTTCAAACAGCTCCTGCTGTTCGTGGTGGCCTACATGCTGTACAACGACGGTGTGCAGACCACCATCAACATGTCGGCGGTGTACGCCTCCGACACCCTGCAGCTCGGCACGTCGGTGATCGCCCTCACCTTCCTCGTCGTCCAGTTCGTCGCCTTCGCCGGCGCCCTCGGTTTCGGCTGGCTGGCGGCGCGCCTCGACGTCAAACGGGCCATCCAGATCAACCTGGTGGTGTGGATGCTGATCGCCACCGTGGCGTTCTTCCTCCCCGTCGGCCAGGCCCTCCCCTTCCTCGCCACCGGGGTGGTCATCGGCGTGGTCCTCGGGGGGGTGCAGGCCCTGTCCCGGAGCCTCTACGGATCCATGATCCCCGAGGAGGCCTCCGCCGAGTTCTACGGGTTCTTCTCGGTGTTCTCGAAGTTCTCGGCCATCTGGGGTCCGCTCATCTTCGGGTTCGTGTCGGCGGCGACCGGGTCGGGCCGAAACGCCATCCTCTCCATCGTCGCCTTCTTCATCCTGGGTTTCGTGCTGTTCTCGGCCGTGAACGTCGAGGAGGCCCGCCGGTCCCGGGAGCGGTGGTCGTTCGCCCCTGACCCCACCGAGGTCTGACCCGATAACCTGCGGGTCATGAGTGACCGACCCGAACAGGAACCTTCCGAGCAGCCCCCGGTGAGCGAACCGGGCGGGATCCCCTGGGGTCTGGCGGCGGCCCTGCTGCTGGCGGTGGCCATCATCGTGTTCGCCGTCCAGAACACCCAGGTGGTCGAGCTGCGGTTCCTGATATGGCAGACGACCGCGCCGCTGGTCGTCATCATCGCCGTCGCCGTGGTGGCGTCGATCGTGTTCGACGAGGTCCTGGGGTGGGCCCTCCGGCGTCGCCGTCGGCGGCGCATGGCCGAGAAGGAGGAGCTGCGCCGCCTCCGGGAGCTGACGAAAGGGGAGGAGTCGTGACCGAACGTCTCGTGGTGATCGGCGGCGACGCCGCCGGGATGTCAGCCGCCAGCCAGGCGCGGCGTCGCAGAAGTCGGTCGGAGCTGGAGATCGTCGCCTACGAGCGGTCGAGCTACGTGAGCTACGCCGCCTGCGGCGAGCCCTACCACGTGGCCGGGTACATCGACCCGTTGGAGCGGCTCGTCGCCCGCACCCCCGAGCAGTTCGCCGAGGTCGGGATCGAGGTGCACCTCCGGCACGAGGTCGTCGCCATCGATCTGGACGACCGCACGGTCACGGTGCACGACCTCGACCGGGACCGGACCTTTGAGACCCCCTTCGACCAGCTCCTCGTCGCCACCGGCGCGAGGGCAGTACGACCTCCCATCGAAGGGATCGACCTCTCCGGCGTGTACGAGCTCCGGACGCTCGACGACGCTCGGGTCCTCCGGCGGGTCGCCGACCGCGAGGAAGGCTCGGTCGTCGTCGTCGGCGGCGGGTACATCGGGCTGGAGGTCGCCGAGGCGTTCTGCGTCCGGGGATGGGAGGTGACGGTGCTCGAGGCGGCCCGGTCGCTGCTCCCCCGCACCTTCGACGCCGACCTCGGCGCCGAGGTGGCCGCCGCCCTGGAGAACATGGGGATCCGGACCGAGACGGGGGATCCGGTCGTCCGGATCGTCGGGTCGGGTCGGGTGGTCGCCGTCGAGACGGAGACGGAGAAGTACCCGGCGGACGCCGTCGTGTTGGGCATCGGCACCCGTCCCGAGGTGGCCCTCGCCGCCGAGGCGGGGATCCCCCTCGGCCCGACCGGGGCGATCGCCGTGGACGACCACCAACGGACCCCGGTCGACGGCGTCTGGGCCGCGGGCGACTGCGCGGAGACCCGCCACGTCGTCACCGGGGCGCCCGTCAACCTCCATCTCGGGACCGTCGCCAACAAGACGGGACGGATCGCCGGGATCAATCTCACCGGCGGTGACGTCGCCTTCCCCGGGGTCCTGGGGACGGCGATCACGAAGGTGTGCGACCTGGAGATCGCCCGGACCGGCCTCCGAGAGTCCGAGGCCATCGAGGCGGGACTCGACGCGGTCTCCGCCACCGTCTCGGGTACGACGACCGCGCACTATTGGCCGGAGGCCGCCGAGGTCACGGTGCGTGCGACCGCCGAGCGGGGCACGGGCCGTCTCCTCGGCGCCCAGATCGTCGGCGGCCCGGGCGCGGGGAAACGCATCGACGTCTTCGCCACCGCCCTGTGGTCGCGGATGACCGCCGAGGAGCTCTCCTGGGTCGATCTCGCCTACGCCCCACCGTTCTCGGGCGTGTGGGACATCATCCACATCGCCGCCCGCAAGGCCGCCCAGGCAGCCGGAGGCTGAGCCTCCGCTCCCCCATCGCCCCGGGTCGCCGGAGGAAGCGCAGGTCATCTACCCTGAGGACGAGTCGACCGTGAGGTGAGGTCATGGGTATCGGAACGACGCTCAAACGCTGGTTCGGTCGTGCCAAGGAAGAGGCCGCCGAGCTCGGCGAGAAGGCCAAACCCCTCGTCGAGAAAGCCAAAGAAGAAGTCACCGAACTCGGCGAAAAAGCCAAACCCCTCGTCGAGAAAGCCAAAGAAGAAGTCACCGAACTCGGCGAAAAAGCCAAACCCCTCGTCGAGAAAGCCAAAGAAGAAGTCACCGAACTCGGCGAAAAAGCCAAACCCCTCGTCGAGAAAGCCAAAGAGACGGCCGGTGAGGCCTTCGAGAAGGTGAAGGACGTCGCCGAGGAGACCTGGGAGAAGGTCGAGGACAAGATCGACGACCTTCGCGGCGAAGGCGCCGACGAGACGGCCGCCGGGGCTTCCGAGCCCGCATCGAGCGAGCCACCGGCCGAGGCTCCCTCGGACGAGGCGACCGAGAGGCCGGCCGCGCCGACGCCCCCCTCCGACGAGGGAAGCACCGACGGCTGAGACCAGGTTCCGACGAGGCGACCTCCGGCCGGTATCGTGACCGCCGGAGGTCGCTCATGTCACGTATCTCACATCGAGTCGGATCCATCCCCCCGTCGGCGACGATGGCGATCAGCGCGCGGGCCAAGGCGCTTCGAGCCCAGGGCCGCGACGTCATCGGGTTCGGCGCCGGCGAACCCGACTTCCCCACACCCGAACACATCGTCGAGGCGGCGGCCGCTGCCTGCCGAGACCCCCGCAACCACAAATACACCCCGGCGGCGGGCCTGCCCGAGCTTCGGGAGGCGGTCGCCGACGCCACCCGGACCGGATCGGGGGTGGTGGTGGACGCATCGAACGTGGTGATCACCAACGGGGGAAAGCAAGCCGTCTACAACACCTTCGCCGCGCTCCTCGACCCCGGCGACGAGGTCCTCGTCCCCGCCCCCTACTGGGTGACCTACCCCCACGCCATCGCCCTCGCCGGCGGCGTCACGGTCGAGGTCCCCACCGACCGTTCCACCGGGTTCCAAGTCTCCGTCGACGCCCTCGAGCGGGCCGTGACGGACCGGACGAAGATGCTCGTGTTCGTCTCCCCCTCGAACCCCACCGGAGCCGTCTACCCGCCTGAGGCGGTACGGGAGATCGGACGGTGGGCGGGCGAGCGGGGACTCTGGGTGATGACCGACGAGATCTACCAGCATCTCGTCTACGGCGACGCCACCTTCACGTCGATGCCGGGGGTGAGCCCGGAGCTGGAAGACCGCTGGGTCATCGTCAACGGTGTCGCCAAGACCTATGCGATGACCGGATGGCGGGTCGGGTGGATGGTGGGTCCCCCCGACGTCGTCGCCGCCGCCACCACCCTCCAATCCCACTCGACCTCCAACGTGGCCAACGTCTCCCAGCGGGCCGCCCTCGCCGCCCTCACCGGGCCGTTCGAACCGGTGGAGCAGATGCGGGCGGCCTTCGACCGACGGCGACGCACCATGTACGAGATGCTGAGCGGGATCCCCGGCGTCGAGGTGGTGGAGCCCGAGGGCGCCTTCTACGCCTTCCCCGACGTCTCCGCCCATCTCGGGCGGGAGATCCGGGGCCGTCGATTCGAGACCGTCACCGACCTCGCCGCCTTCATCCTCGACGAGGTGGAGGTGGCGATCGTCCCCGGGGAGGCCTTCGGGGCGCCCGGATATGCGCGCCTCTCCTACGCCCTCGCCGACGCCGACCTGGTGCGCGGCGTCGAGCGCCTGCAGCGGCTCCTCTCCTGAAGCGGATTCGGGCACCGGCGCGGCCTCTACACTGCCACGAGCGGGGGAATCGAGACCGACGATGGATGGCGTCAAGGCGATGGTGTTGGTGGAGCCCCGCCGGATCTCGGCGATGGTGCTCCCCGCACGATCGGTCGAGAGAGGCGGATGGCTCGCCGTGGAGGCGACCGGCTTGTCCGGGCTGGAGGTCCAGGCGTGGAAGGGTGAGCGCCGTGACCTCCGCTATCCCCTCATCCCCGGCCAGCACGTGGTCGGTCGCATCGCCGAACGGTTCGACGACTCGATCCCCTACGAGGTGGGCACCCGGGTCGTCGTCGAGCCCGTGATCCGCTGCGGAGCCTGCAAGTCCTGCCGTGACGGTCTCGCCTCATGCACCTGCCGACGTCCGATGAACGTCTACGGGGGGCTCCCGTCGACCGAGCCCCCCGGCTTGTGGGGTGGTCTCGCCGAGCTGCTGTACCTCGATCCGCACGCCCGTCTCCACGAGGTCTCCGACGACATCCAGGCAGAGGTGGCGACCTTCGCCCATTCGCTCGCTGCGGGGTATACGTGGGCGGTGGAGATCCCCCGCCTCCAGCCCGGCGAGAACGTGCTGGTGCTGGGACCCGGCCCACGGGGACTGGCCTGTCTCATCGCCGCCCAGGCCGCCGGAGCCGGTTGGATCGGAGTGAGCGGCCTGGACGTCGACGGGGACCGCCTGGCCCTGGCCGACCGGCTCGGCGCCCACCTCACCGTGGACGTGACCTCCCGAGATCTGGGGACGGCGGTCGCCAACAGCCTCGGTACCCGCCCGGACGTGGTGATCGACGTCACCTCCGACGACCCGGAGGCGATCTTCTCCGCCATGGACCTGGTGCGACCCGGAGGCCGGGTGGTCCTCGCCTCGACGAAGGGAGGACGTGCCCTCGGCAACTTCTTCTCCGACGTGATCATCTCCAAGCAGCTCCACGTGGTCGGAGCGCTCGGAGCGAGCTCCACCGCCTACGCCTGGGCGACCCGACAGCTCGAGACCGACCCCCGGATCGACGACATGGTGAGCCACGAGTTCCCCCTCGAGGAGGCGAACCGGGCGATCCAGGCCACGGCCGGGATGCTCGGCCACGACGAGCTGATCTCCGTGGCCGTCACCTTCTGACCGGCTCAGTCCCGAGTCTCCGCCTCGGCCCCTTCGAACCGCCACCGGTCCCTGGAGGCGCGGGCGGCGTCCACGTCGAGGAAGGCGAGGGCCAACCCACCCAGCACGAAGAACACGACGATCGAGAGGATCGCCGAGCGCCCCGAGCCGGTCCGCAGGCTCACCCATCCGAACACCAGGGGGCCCCAGATCGCCGAGAACTTGGAGAACACCGAGAAGAACCCGTAAAACTCCGCCGCCGCCTCCTCGGGGATCATCGAGCCGTACAGGCTGCGAGAGAGGGCCTGGGTGCCGCCCAGCACGAACCCGACGGCGGCGGCGAGGAGGTAGAACCCGACGGCGAACCCGGCCGGGAGGACGTAGGCGCCCACGGCGATCCCCACCCAGCCGGCGAGGGAGACGAGGATCGCCGGTTTGGTGCCGAGCCTCGCCGCCAAGGCCCCGAAACCGAGGGAGCCCCCGAAGGCGATGAACTGGACCACCAGGAAGGCGATGATGATGGTGGTGGCGTCGAGACCGAGGGTCTGGTCGGCGTAGGCGCCGCTGATGTTGATCACCGTCTGGACGCCGTCGTTGTAGAGAAGGAAGGCGACCACGAAGAGCAGGAGCTGGGGGAATCGCACCAGCCGGACGGTGGTGGCGAAGGTCCGACGGAACCCGA
>Ga0256839_1002666_pt1 | contig 19548 bp, 21 predicted proteins | sample 354166metaG_FD_185968 | JGI IMG/M metagenome (GOLD analysis project Ga0256839, IMG submission 185968) | Hydrothermal vent microbial communities from Mid Atlantic Ridge, Atlantic Ocean - 354-166 | ecosystem: Environmental > Aquatic > Marine > Hydrothermal vents | place: Atlantic Ocean: Mid... | reverse complement strand
TTTTTGTTGGAGATGGGGATTGTGGCGGCGAGTCAGGTTGGTTTGCTGAAAAAATATGGCTTGTTTTTGGTTGCATTTGGTATGATATTCCCTGTGGTCGGTGCTGCTGTGGGACTGGAGTTTGCTTCGATCATGGGATTGTCAGCAGGAGGGGCTATTTTGTTGATGATTTTGGCGGCATCAGCATCTTATATTGTCGTACCTGCAGCAGTTCGTATCGCTCTTCCTGAAGCAAACCCGGGACTCTCTCTGACTGCGTCTTTGGGGATCACATTTCCGTTCAACTGGAAAAACTGATCATTCACGATCTTGAAACACTTGGTATCACAGGCTATACCATTGTTGAAGCAAGAGGCAAGGGCGGATCAGGTGTCAAAGGTGGTGCATGGATGCTTGATAGCAATATCCAAATAGAGCTTATCTCTGACTTCAACAAATATGACAATTACAGTATGATGGTATACCTCTCTGAGGTAAAAGTGTTGAAGCGTCACTATAAAGAGTGATGCACCAATACGGCCATCCCTACCGTATGGAGTTCTTTTGCGCCATACGGCCTTTACATGCAGCTGCATCGATACAGAAGTATCCTTTCCCCTTTTTCGAAGGTTTAAGTTCCTCTTCTACATCATAGCCACACTTTTTGAAAACAATTTCATTTTTGATCTCTTCAAGTTTGGCTTCTGGCTTCATGGCAGGGAAGAGGATGACATCGCGGATGGTGTGGTTGTTGGTCAGCATCATCACCAGACGGTCGATCCCGATCCCTTCGCCGGCGGTGGGAGTCATACCGTGTCCGAGGGCACGGACAAAGTCCAGATCCATATGCATCGCCTCCTCATCGCCTGTCGCCTCTTTGGCATCGGCTTGCGCCTTGAAGCGCTCGAACTGGTCGATAGGGTCGTTGAGTTCGTTGAATCCGTTGGCAATCTATTTGCCCGCCATAAAGAGCTCGAAACGTTCGGCGATATCGGGATCGTCGTCACTTCTTCTGGAGAGAGGATAGATATCGATGGGGTAGTCGGTAATGAAGGTTGGATCGATCAGCTTGCCTTCTACGAATTCGTCAAATAAAAAATAAAAAGGGTCAGGCGTTGAAAATACACTATATGTGACACTGTTAAGTGAATGCTAACTTTTGCTGGAGTTAAATTTAGTACATATAGGTAGGGTGGTAACGACAACTCGGGGAGAAACATGGAAAGTATCCATACTCACTCATGTGTGTTGATACTAAACTCTCCACAAAATTGTAGGAAATAGAAAGGATTAACTATGGCTGTACAAATATCAGCCTATATAGAAGACGATATCAAAGAAAAGATGGAGAAGTATTCTGCGGCTAATGGATTAAAGAAGGGTTTTTTTAATTCAAAATGCTAGCCATATAAGTGTTGATGAAAAAACATTTGAAGCATTTGTAGATGGTGAGACAAAGGCAAATGTAAAACTAAATAATCTACTGAAATATGATTGAAATACGCTTACTTCAAAAAGAGGACGATATCTCTTTGTTTGATTGTAAAGAATCTAATCTTAACCTTTTTTTAAAGCAATATGCCAAACAAAATATGTAAGTGTGAGTTCAAGCAGCATACGTGTAGACGCATTAGGAGGGTTGGTAGTCAAAAAAACTGCCGCAAGTACCCTTTACTTATTTTGAGACTCACACGATTGGCTGTAGATAAAGATTACCAACAAAAAGGTATAGGGAAAACACTTCTAAAATGGGTACTCAAACTTACACTCAAACAAAAAGAGCAGTTTGGTTGTTTTGGTTTAGCGGTAGATGCAAGAGCACAGAGTGTAGGATTTTAAGAACAGTATGGATTTGAAAGTTTTTTTATCCAAGGTGGAGCATTGGATGTACGCTCTTATGCTCAAAGTATGTTTCTCGCTACAAAAATGATAGAAGTAGGGATGGGTTAAAGTAACCCCATCGCCAACTTCGCATCATCGCTCATGCTGTCTTGTCCCCATGGCGGATCAAAGACGATCTCTACATCGACCTCTTCTAGACCCTCTTGGCGAGAGGCGATACTCTTTACAAGGTCAATAATAACTTGAGAAAAGGAACAGGTAGCAGAGGTAAGCGTCATCGTGATTTTAGCTTTTTTCATCATACTTACTTCATCTGTTTTTACATCGATGTTATAAATGAGCCCTAAATCATAAATATTTACAGGAAGTTCAGGATCATAAATCTCTTTAAGATGTGTAATAATAAGCTCTTTCATCTCTTCATTGCTTGGTTGATTGTCAATAAATTTTTGACGCTCTTTAGCCATCTTTTCGTTGATATTCTCTTCTAACATCTTATGCTCCTTCTTGTTCTTTACATTTTTGAGCGTAGTCGTATACCATTTTTAAAAAAGCCTGAAGGCTCTGTTGTCGTACAGGAGAGAGGAGTTCTACTATACCCATATCCTGCAAATCTTCAGGGTTAAAATTGAGTATCTCATCCGGGGTTCTTTCACCAAATATATCTAAAAGAAGCGTCAGCATTCCTTTTGCCATCTCAGAGGTACCTTCTCCACGCAAGATGAGTTTACCGTCTCTACATTCACCTACCAGCCACGCAGCCGAGGCACACCCGTGTACAAAGGTAGCATCATTTTTTTCCTCTTCCGGTAAGGTCGTATGTTTTTTTCCTAAATCAAAAATATAGGCAAGTTTATCATCAGGATTATCAAAAAGGTCAAAATCCTCTTTATAGCGTGCTATGGTTTGTTTGATGCTCATGTTTTATCCTTTATGCGATGCATAAAATACCTCTTCAAAAGCATTTTTTATGCGTTCTTGGTGTCTTGTGTCTTTGATTGTCTCTATAAGAGTATTGGCAAAAGCAATCACTAGTATTTTCCTCGCTTCAATATGGCTGATACCGCGACTTTGTAGATAGAATATCTGTTTTTCATCAAGCTGACCCGTTGTTGAACCGTGAGAGGCCTCAAGTTCATCGATATAAATCTCTAGCTGGGGCTTGGATGCCATATAGGCTTTTTCATGGAGCAAGATGGTCTTTGAGTCTTGTTCTGCTTTGGTATATTTGGCAGAGTCTTTGACACGTATGAGTGCATCAAAAATACCTCTTGCTTGCCCATCAAGTATATTTTTTGCTATCTGTTTAGAGCTTGAATACTCTCCTTTATGGATGATTTGTGAAGCGGTTCCACGCTTTGAGTCCTCATTGAGATAGAGTAGGTGACCTGCATCCGCATGGGCATACTCTTCTAGATCAACTTTAAGAAGCTGTAGGGCTTGGTCTCCTCCAAAATCAAAGTTTTTAAGTACCACACCGGCATTTTTAGCCACCTCAACTCTATGAGAAGCAATCATGCTGTATCTTTTGTGACTCATTGTCTGTAAGCGTACCATACGGAGTGTAGAGTCTTTAGCAATGTGCATATCATAGCCATAGAGAACAAGGGTATTTGTAATCTCGTCTGTTTCAAAGTTTTCATAGATGGTTACATGACGGTTTGCTTGGTTTGTTATCTCTATTCTATAGTGAATAAGTGCATGACTTTGCGTATATTTATGTAGTATTTCAACATGTGCATCTCCGTCTACATCAATTTTAATGACACGAGGCGAGAGCAGGTGACCAAGATAATAAAGACTGTCAAAGTGTTCCATATCTATGTTTTCACATATTTCCGGATAGACACGCAGACCTTTTGGTGCGGTTGTGACCACACCGTCAACGATTTCTATTTGGTCGCCTTCTTCTATACTTTTAGGTACATAGTTAAGCGTTTTGTAGTCTACATCTAGTAGTTTTTCTACATCAAAGTAGTGGTACTCTTCTGTCATTTTATGAGGTAAGCCAAGTGTAGAAAACTTTTTTACAATAGCGTTACGCTCTTTAATGTCAAGTAGGGTAGCTACTTCTTGGGCATTTTTATTTTTAAGTGTAATGAGGTTCATTAGTCCTCCTTTATGCCGTCATATCCATGCTCTTCCAAGTATGGTACAAGCTCCGGTCCTGCGGTTTTGATGACTTTTCCCTCTTTGAGTACGTGAATATAGTCCGGCTCTATGTAGTCAAGGATTCTAGAGTAGTGTGTAATAACAAGGAATGTACGTTTTCCGTCTTTCATTTTGTTAATTCCCTCTGATACTTGTCTAAGCGCATCAATATCAAGACCTGAATCTATCTCATCAAGTATAATGACTTCAGGTTCAAGGATGAGCATCTGAAGGATTTCATTACGTTTTTTCTCACCACCGGAGAAACCTTCATTCAGATTTCTGCTAATCATATCCGATTTCATACCAAGCATCTCAAGGTGTTTCTTCATCTCTCTTAGAAATTCAGCAGCATTGAGTTCCTCTTTGCCTTCATGTTTGCGCTTGGCATTAAGGGCAGTTCGTAAAAAATAGGCATTGTTAACACCGGGAATCTCTACAGGGTGCTGAAAACTTAAAAAGATACCCTCTAAGGCCCTCTCTTCTGGTTCCATATCTACAATGCTTTTGCCTTTATAGGTAATATCTCCGCCTGTAACTTCTACGTCGTAGTGACCCACAATTGTTTTTGAAAGGGTTGATTTACCCGCACCGTTTGGTCCCATTATGGCATGTACTTTTCCAGGTTCTAACTCTAGGTTAAGTCCTTTAAGTATCTTTTTGTCACCTATATTTGCTTCGATATTTTCTATTTTCATTACTGTACTCATCCTACACTTCCTTCTAATGTTAATTCTAATAATGCTTTGGCTTCAACCGCATACTCCATAGGGAGTTGGCTAAAGACTTGTTTACAAAAACCGTGAACTATCATAGATACGGCGTCTTCTTCCGTGATACCTCTTTGACGTAAGTAAAAGAGTTGTTCATCCGATATTTTCGAAGTGGTTGCTTCATGCTCTACTTGTCCTTGTGTGTCTTTTGACTCAAGGTATGGGAAAGTATGCGCTCCACAATGAGACCCTATGAGTAGTGAATCACACTCGGAGTAGTTTCTAGCACCCACTGCCGAATTGTTAATCTTTACCAAACCTCTGTAGGTATTTTGACCTTTCATAGCCGAGATACCTTTTGAGATGATGGTAGATTTGGTGTTTTTACCGATATGTATCATCTTTGTGCCGGTATCTGCTTGTTGGGCTAGGGTAGTGACTGCTACTGAGTAAAACTCACCGATGGAGTTGTCCCCTTTTAAAATACAGCTTGGATATTTCCATGTGATGGCAGAACCGGTCTCAACCTGTGTCCAGGAGACTTTGGCGTTTTCCCCTTCACAGATGGCACGTTTGGTTACGAAGTTGTATATTCCGCCTTTACCCGTCTCATCACCGGGATACCAGTTTTGGATAGTAGAGTATTTGATCTCGGCATCTTTTAAAATCACTAGTTCGACTACGGCTGCGTGTAGCTGGTTATCGTCACGCGTAGGGGCAGAACATCCTTCGTTATAGCTGACATATGAGCCTTCATCTGCAATAATGAGCGTACGTTCAAACTGTCCCGTATTCATTGCGTTAATTCTAAAGTAGGTACTTAGCTCCATCGGACAGCGCACCCCTTTAGGGATATAGACAAAGGTTCCGTCGGTAAACACGGCAGAATTCAGTGCTGCAAAGAAGTTGTCTGCCATGGGTACGACAGAGAACATATATTTTTTCACCAATTCAGGGTAGTCGCGAATGGCTTCAGAGATTGAACAAAAAATTACGCCATGCTTTTCAAGCTCTTCAGAGTAGGTTGTCTTTACCGAAACCGAATCTACTACGGCATCTACAGCCACTTTGACGCCTGCAAGCTGTTTTTGCTCTTCTAGGGAGATACCTAGCTTATTATAGGCTTCTAGAATTTTAGGATCAACTTCGTCTAAACTATCTAACTGCTCTTTAGGTGCAGCAAAATAAGAAATACTTTGATAGTCTATAGGTTCATAGTCAAGTTTTGCCCAATGCGGTTCAGTCATGCTTTCCCATTTTTTTAGTGCTTTGAGTCTAAGTTCAAGCATCCATTCGGGCTCTTCTTTTTTTGCAGAGATAAATTTAATGGTCTCTTCATTTAGCCCCGGAGGTACGATATCGGTTTCGATATCTATCTCAAAACCAAGAGCGTACTCACCGGAGACAGCTTTATCCAATCCTTCGTTTGCCATATAGTTTCCTTAGTCTATCCGTTAATTCGGATAATTTTAGTCTTATTTAAACAGTTATAGCACAAAAAAACTTTCCAGTCAAGGAGAAAAATCAAGTTTTACCAATCATTTTAACCATTTGTTGAAGTTATGCAACCTATGTTATCGTGCATTGACATTATATCACGACTTGCTAAGATATCTTTTGCAAGCTATAGCATTTAGTATGTCTGCGTCACTTGTGTAATTGGTATTAACGATGGGACAATTGACGGATAGTTATTTGCGTATTGTTTTTTTTATCAAAATCCATCGTTGAGATGTTTTGGTATAATTTTTTATGATAGATATTTTCAAATCTCAAGGAGCTTATCATGGAAAATATAAAAGGCATACTCTTTGACATTTCCGGGGTACTTTATATAGGTGAGGAGGCAATAAAGGGTGCTTCTCAAACCGTTGCGCTCTTACGTAAACATTATGCTATACGTTTTGTGACCAATACGACACGCATACTTCCGTCTCGTATACTCAAAAAATTGCAAACATTCGGATTTGACATAGATGCTAAGGAGATCTTTACAGTTTTGGATGCAAGTAGAGATTTTGTACAAACCAAAGGGGCCTGTATATTGCCTCTAATGACGGACGAAGCATCCGGGTATTTTGATGCGTTTACCTCGGATATACCGGATTATGTGGTAGTAGGCGATGCTTATAGCAATTTTGATTATGCGCATATGAATCGTGCTTTTCGCGCCTTAATGCAAGGTGCCGACCTTATAGCTGCGGCTAAAAATCGCTATTTTAAGGAGGCTGATGCATCGCTCTCTTTAGATGCAGGCGGGTTTGTCGCTGCATTAGAGTATGCAACGGGTAAAGAGGCCCTAATTATAGGCAAGCCATCTTCGACTTTTTTTCATTTGGCAGTCGGTTCCATGGGACTTGATGCTAAGGAGGTACTGATGATAGGCGATGATATAGAAGCAGATATTAAGGGTGCACAGGAGGCAGGACTACAAGCTGCACTTGTAAAGACAGGAAAATTTATGGAGAAGGATTTAAATCAATCTATCACTCCAAATCTTATTCTTGAAGATGTTACGGTATTGCCGAAATATGTGTTATAGTATAAAGTTGGGTGATTGATTTGCTTTGGTTGCGGGAGGCGGATTTGAACCACCGACCTTCGGGTTATGAGCCCGACGAGCTACCAGACTGCTCTATCCCGCGACAAGTATTGATAACTTCTGATAAGTTATGTAAGTGAGATTTTAGCTTGAATAACTATATCTAAACTTAAATCTATTCAATGTTATATTTTGGTGGATGGGGTAGAGGGATTCGAACCCCCGAATGACGGTACCAAAAACCGTTGCCTTACCGCTTGGCGATACCCCAGCCAAATAAGCTTTATTGCTTATGTGGACGGCATTATAGCACCAAACAATGCACATGTCAAGAGATCTATTTAAATATTTTACAGAAACTTCTTAACTAAAGACGTAATAGGTATAATGAGACTAAACGATTCTATTGGATGAAGGGTGAAGCGATGTCAAAAAAGGCGATACAGCGGGTAGAAAAAGCTATAGAAGAGATAAAGCATGGCCGCATGGTTATTATGATGGATGATGAGGCTAGAGAAAATGAGGGTGATCTTGTTTATGCAGCTACATTTTCTACCCCTGAGATGGTTAATTTTATGGCAAAAGAGGCAAGAGGGCTTATCTGTACGCCTATAACCAAAGAGGTTGCAAGCAGATTGAATCTGCTTCCTATGGTAAAGCATAACGATTCGAACCATGAAACGGCATTTACCGTTTCTATAGATGCTGCCAATGCCACAACGGGCATATCTGCAGCAGAACGTAATGATTGTATTTCCAAGCTTGCTAGTCCTCAAACGGTGGCTTCTGATTTCGTGCGTCCCGGTCATATTTTTCCTCTGATTGCCAAAGATGGGGGAGTACTGGTACGTACAGGCCATACAGAGGGTTCTGTAGATTTATGTAAATTGGCAGGTTTGGCACCGGCATCGGTGATTTGCGAAATTATTAAAGATGACGGTACGATGGCACGTAGAGACGACTTGAAAGATTTTTCTAAAAAGCACGGCTTAGCTATTGTCTATATCTCTGATATTGTCGAGTACAGACTTGCCAATGAACAGCTTGTCAAGCGTATTAACGAAGAAGAGGGTGAATTTAGAGCTATAAAGGTTGAGAAGATTACTTATGTCGATCATCTCGAACGTACCCATACGGTGATTCAATTTTACAAGTCTCATCAAACAGCCAATGTTAAGTTTCATAATATCGGTACGGATATTGGATTAATACTTGATGACAAACGTTTTGCAGCACTCAACAACTCCATCGAGTATCTTAAACATAATGGAGGCATACTGGTTTTTCTGGATACAAAGAGTATCTCTCATGAGCAGGCTAGGGAGTTTGGTATCGGTGCCCAGATTCTTAAAGATCTTGGTATTAAAAATATCAATTTGTTGACTACTAACGTAGAGACAGAGTTTGTAGGGCTTGCCGGCTTTGGTCTGGATGTAGTAAACAAAATAGAGATTGTATAAGCAGTATATATAGCCTAGCTGTATGAATATAAAGAGTAGATTAAGGCAAGAAAATGACAGTTCAAACCAGAGATATTATCAAAAATAATCCTAAATATCAACGACTCGTACGTTCGCGTAATCGTTTTGCATGGAGTCTCTCCATAGTAATGCTTTTGGCCTATTACACTTTTATTATGACAATTGCGTTTAAGCCTGAAGTACTGGCTATATCTTTGAGTGACGGTTCGGTGATTTCCGTAGGTATTCCCGTGGGCATTGCTATGATACTGTTTTCCTTTTTACTTACGGGCTTGTATGTCTATAGAGCCAACAACACCTATGATCTCATGCTCGAAGAAATCAAAGCAGAATTAGCAGATAAAGGAGCTCTAGATGAGTAAGCCGTTTATTATCCTTTTCCTATTTATCTGTGGGGCTTTGGCTTCCGGTACGATAAAGGGTGACATAGAACGCCGGGCTCTTAATATCCCTGCTGTAGTGATGTTTTTTATCTTTGTATCCGGCACCTTGATGATTACCTATTGGGCAGCCAAACGTACTAAAACGGCTTCAGACTTCTACACAGCGGGCGGTGGTATCACAGGCTTTCAAAACGGTATGGCGATAGCGGGAGATTATATGTCTGCGGCATCGTTTTTGGGTATCTCCGGATTAGTGTATTTGGCAGGATATGATGGACTCATCTACTCCATTGGGTTTTTGGTAGGTTGGCCTATTATCTTGTTTCTTATCTCTGAACGTCTGCGTAACTTGGGCAAGTATACCTTTGCAGACGTAGCATCATTTAGACTTAAACAAGAGCCTATTAGGGTACTCTCTGCCTTTGGTGCTATAGCTACGGTTTTACTTTATCTCATAGCACAGATGGTAGGTTCTGGTAAGCTTATAGAGCTTCTTTTCGGCTTGCCTTATGCGTATGCAGTTATCCTTGTAGGGGTGTTGATGATACTTTATGTGACCTTTGGAGGGATGCTTGCTACCACATGGGTGCAGATCATCAAAGCGGTACTGTTGCTTAGTGGAGCGACATTTATGGCTTTTGCCGTATTGTACCACGTTGATTTTTCGTTTGAAAAACTTTTTTCTTCAGCTGTAGAGATGCATGATAGAGGGATAGAGATTATGAGTCCCGGCGGGCTTGTCTCTGATCCTGTCTCTGCTATCTCTTTAGGTATTGCCCTTATGTTCGGTACGGCAGGGCTTCCGCATATACTCATGCGTTTCTTTACGGTAAGCGATGCCAAAGAGGCCAGAAAGTCTGTCTTTTTTGCCACAGGGTTTATAGGCTATTTTTACATTCTTACCTTCATTATAGGGTTTGGGGCTATTGTACTGGTATTTAAAAACCCGGAGTATTTAGATGTGGCAAAACAGTCCGTAAGTGGCGGTTTCCCTATCATAGGAGGCAAAAATATGGCTGCCGTTCACCTAAGCCATGCCTTAGGGGGAGATCTCTTTTTGGGCTTTATCTCAGCGGTGGCATTTGCTACCATTTTAGCCGTGGTCTCCGGACTTACCCTCGCAGGTGCGTCTGCTATCTCGCATGATCTCTATGCCAACGTAGTAGAAAAAGGAGTCTGTGACCAAGCTAAAGAGATGCGAGTCTCGAAGATAGCTACCGTAGCTCTAGGCATTATAGCCATAATGCTTGGTATCGCTTTTGTGGTAGGCTTGGCCTTTGCTATTGCAGCATCTTCTAACTTCTCCGTGCTCTTTCTCTCTATGTTCTGGTCTAAACTCACCACACGAGGAGCCGTAGTAGGGGGTATACTGGGTTTAAGTACGGCTATTTTATTAGTCATCTTGGGCCCTATCGTCTGGGTAAACATTTTGGGCAATGCCGAAGCGATATTCCCTTATAAATACCCGGCACTTTTTTCTGTAACGGTAGCCTTTATAGCGATATATTTCATCTCTATCACCGACCGATCGGCACGTGCCAAACAAGACAGAGATGCTTTTGAAGCGCAAGATATCCGTTCTCAGACGGGGATAGGGGCCAAAGGGCCTTCATCACACTAGTTTAGATCAATGAGAGGCAAGTTTAGAGTTGGATCATTTTTTTCTTCTACTCTTTAAGCTTTTACGCTAAAATAATCCCTATAGAGATTTACAATAAGGAAAAGAGATGAGTCAAGAAGTATATTACCCCAATCCGGAATTTGCAAAAGACGCACGCATTAATAGTATGGATGCCTACTTGGAGTTGCAAAACAGAGCCATAGAAGACTACGAAGGATTCTGGAAAGCGTATGCAGACGAGAAGATAGAGTGGATAGCACCTTACGACAAGGTACTAGACGAGTCTAACGCTCCTTTTTATAAATGGTTTACCGATGGCAAACTCAATGTCTCTAACCAGTGTATAGACAGACATTTGGCTACTAAGGCAGAACAAAATGCCATCATCTTTGAGGGGGACAAGGGAGATGTGGAGCATATTACCTATGCACAGCTCTCTACCCGCGTTAACAAGATGGCAAATCTACTTAAAAATGAGTTTGGCGTTCAAAAAGGCGATAGAGTGGTACTCTATATGCCCATGATACCTGAGGCTGTCTACGCGATGCTTGCCTGTGCACGTTTGGGCGCTATACACTCTATTGTCTTTGGCGGCTTTTCTGCTGAAGCGCTCAAAGACCGCATAGAAGATGCGCAGGCGAAAGTGGTAATCACGGCTGACGGTGCTTTTAGAAAAGGTAAACCTTATATGCTAAAAGGCGTAGTAGATGAGGCACTTTCCCAAGGCGGGGCATCTGTTGAAGCAGTAATTGTGGTAAAAAGAAACAATGAAGAGAGTACTTGGGTAGAAGGTCGTGACTACTGTTATAACGATATGATAGGGGTACAGTCCGATGTGTGCGCCTTTGAGCCTATGGATTCCGAAGATCCACTTTTTTTACTCTATACATCGGGTTCAACCGGGAAACCAAAAGGGGTACAACACGCTACGGCAGGCTACATCTTGTGGGCACAGATGACTATGGAGTGGGTATTTGACTTGCGTAAAGATGACGTGTTTTGGTGTACGGCGGATATAGGGTGGATTACAGGGCATACCTACATCGTCTATGGACCGCTTGCAGCAGGAACAACCACTGTGATCTTTGAAGGCGTACCTACATACCCTGATGCCGGACGTGCATGGAAGATGGTACAAGAGCATCGCATCACTCAGTTTTACACAGCTCCGACTGCCATACGTCTTTTGCATAAAACGGGTGAAGAGGAGCCTAAGAAGTATGATATCTCCTCTCTTCGTGTACTAGGAACAGTAGGTGAGCCAATAGATCCTCCTGCATGGAAATGGTATTATGAGGTAGTAGGCAATAGTAAATGTGCCATAGTCGATACCTACTGGCAGACAGAGACAGGCGGACACATGATAAGCCCGCTGCCCGGGGCAACGCCTATTAAGCCCGGCTGTGCAACTTTTGCTTTGCCCGGGATTATGGCGGAGATTATAGAGCACGACGGTACCCCTACGCCTATAGGTGAAAAAGGGCTTATGTGTATTACCCGTCCTTGGCCCTCTATGATACGTAACATTTGGGGTGATCCCGAGCGTTTTAAGAAGTCATATTTTGGAGATTGTAAAAAAGAGGGTAAAGCTGTCTACTTTACAGGTGATGGTGCGATGACGGATGAAGACGGTTACATCACTATCACGGGACGTACCGATGATGTGATTAATGTCTCAGGTCACCGCATTGGTACAGCAGAGATAGAATCTGCTATTAAAGATCTCTCTTTTGTAGCAGTCTCTGCGGTAGTAGGCAAACCACATGAGATTAAGGGTGAGGGGATATTTGCTTATATCGTACTCAAAGAGCCGGGAAGTCATACCCCTGAAGAGGTTAAAATAGATATTAATAGCGTACTCAAAAAAGAGATAGGTGCTATTGCTTTGTGTGATGAGATTGCTATCGTACCGGATGTACCCAAAACACGTTCAGGAAAGATTATGAGACGAATATTGCGTAGTATTGTTAAGGGTGAGGCAATTACGCAAGATATCTCAACACTAGAGGAGCCGTCGATAGTGGGAGTTATCGAAAAGATTGTAAAAGAGGGATAAACCCTAAGACGGGTTTTTACTTTTTGAGGGTAGGCAGCATACCTGGTTTCTACCATTGTTTTTTGCTTGATAGAGCGCGTTGTCTGCACGCTTTAAAAGGGTATGGATTGTCTCTTCGCTATGATGATTTAATGAACTTAGTCCGATACTTACAGTGACTTTGAGAGTATGATGATTATGTATTGAAATTGCATGTCTGGATATGTTTTCACGTAATCTATCTGCTATTAAATATGCAGCATCTGCGTCTGTTTTGGGCATAAGTATAGCAAACTCTTCACCGCCGATTCTTCCTATATGGTCTTTATCACGTGTGTTTGAAATCATCATTTTTGCTACGGAAGTGATGACTATATCTCCTGCATCATGTCCATAGGTATCATTAATATTTTTAAAGTGGTCGATATCTATAAGCAGACAGGTCAGTTTCTCTTTGTCTATTTTTGCTCCTGAGACCTCTAAATCAGAGATTTCAAAAAATGCACGTCTGTTGTAAAGCTCTGTCATAGGGTCCGTAGAGGCTAGGTGTTGCAAATGTTTTTCGAGTTTAGCCTTCTTTTGCAGTTCAAGTTCTAACTCTTTTTTTGCCTGTTTGAGCTCTTTTGTTTTTTCTGCTACGGCATGGAATAGGCGGGTGCTTTCTGTCTTTTGTTGCTCAAGTAATTTCTCTCTGGATTTAAGAGATTGCCGACGTATTAGATTGATACGATAGACAAAGAGCAAAGAGAAAAGACCAATCTCTACGATAGAGAGCAGCACAACGAGGTTGCTTAGCCAATAGTTATACGCTATAAATCCAAGTGTCATTAATGCAAGTATCATCATACCGCTTACAAAGGTACCCAGCGCAAGAAGATAGAGTAGATGAAAAGGGGTCTTTTTTAAATACCATAGTGTACTTCCTATGAGAATCAAGAGCAAAACAATAGAGATAATATTGAAGAGAAATAGACTGTTTTCTTTATTAACAAGCATATACAGTACCGTTACCAATGAGAGAGCAATCATCCCATTCATCCATTTATGCAGTGCAGGATACTTTTGTTTCGTCTCTAAAATCGCTTGTGAGAAGTAGAACAGTGAGATAAAAAAGATTGGAATAATAATCTGTAACTCATGGTAGAGTTGCGTATTACTAAAGGATATGATCAGCCCTTTATAGTTGGCTACCCAAAGAGAGAAGAGTGTGATATAGACGATATAGTGAAAATAGATTTGATCTTTAAAATACAAATAGTAGATGAGATTATATAAAATAATGGTAGCAAGCATCACAAAATAGGCAAAATAGAGATATTTTTTGGTATGAATATCTTGCAAAAAAACCTTTTTTTTCTTTAGATTGATTGCTGTGGCAATGCCATGATTTTTGGTTTTAATTTTAAGATAGAGTGTTTGGGTCTCATGGGGTGCAATATTGAGTGCAAAAGAGGGGAGGGGCTCTTTAATACGACGTTTTTCTATAGGTACTTTTAAACCGTTCTCTTCATAGGATATAAGTTTGCCTGCAGAGAATCGATACAGGTTCACGTAATCAAAATAGACTTCGGTAAGTTCGAGTATCATCTCTTGGTGTTTGGATGTGCTGTTGTTAATATCTAATCGGAACCATATCTCGTTTTTTTCATAGCCTAGGTTAATGTTGTTGTTTGTTATCTTCTCAAAATTGGTTTTTTGTATATCTTCAATATCAAAAAATGTTCCATCCGGCTCTATAAAGTATGCTAGATTAAAATCCGTATAGGCGTTGTTGTGTTGATTAATAAACAGTGTCGTATTACTAGTTCCCCATAGAGGTATAAGCATAAGAAGTGTCATAAAAACAGTATGTATGCATGCTGTAAGTAGAGTGTTTTTTCTCTTCATGATACTCCTTATTTAGATGTGAACTTTGTTTTTCTGGATGAAGTGTAACACAAAAATGTCAAACCGTTTTGACATTTTTTACCGTTTTAGAGGAGGTTTTTAAGTGTTTGTAAATCTTTTAAAACCTCTTTTTTCTTCGAGGGATTTCTAAGCAGATAGTTTGGATGATAGGTAGGTATGATTTTGTAGTGCTCTTTTGTTTGGATCACTCCTTTTAGGGTGTGTAGAGGTGTATCGTCTCCGGTGAGATAGTAATAGGCATTCTCTCCTAGAGTCACTATTACTCTAGGTTGTACCAACTCAATCTCTTTAAAGAGATAAAGTTGGCAGGTATAGGCATGTTTGGGTGATATCTCTTGACCTTCTGGGGTATGGCATTTGAGTATATTGGCAAGATAGACATCCTCTCTTTTGATTTGCAGGACATTTTCTATCATTTTTGTAAGCATTTCACCCGATCGTCCTGTAAATATGCTACCTGAGCTCTCGTCACTGCTGCTAGGATTGTCTCCGATGAACATTATCGTTGCATCTTCATTGCCTTGTGAAAATACAACCCTCTCTCTGGTTTTACTCAGTGTACACAGGTGGCACTCTCGTGCCTGCTTTTTTAGTAATTCCAGTGAATAAGGGAGGTTCAATCGGGATTCATCTTCTTTGTAGGGTACGATAGAGGTATATTGATACCCTAACGCTTTGAGATAATACAGCTGTTTAAGCAAAAAAGCATTTTTGAGATTTTTCATAAAGACAATTCTACTTCAATACCCTTAAGGACAGCTATCATAGTCTATATAATACAGAGCAGTTTTGAGCATTGGTTCGTTAATGTCTCCTCTTTGATAACTAAGGTTGTCTTCTGCTTTACATGTGACGGCTATGCCCTCAAAAGGTGTGGTTTCATTTACCTTGTTACGTACGATGAAATTGATTAAAAAATAGTAATTATCGTTAAATACTTTTCCTGACATTCCTACAGGCTTACCATGAGTATCTTTACCTACGGTAATGACATTCATGTCACCTAAGTAGGGTTTTAAAGCCGAAATGACGAGTTCACTCGCGGAAGCAGAATTCTTTGTAACTAAAAATACAACTCGTTGCATACTTAGTTCATTCCCGTCTTGGTCATCTAGCTCTTCAAATGAAAAATCTTCATTTTTATCTTTGTATTTATCATTCCAGTCTAAATAGCCTTGTCTTTGTCCTGGATATGCATTTGTTATGTTGTCAAGTAGTGCACTTGCTACTGTGATAGAGCCTCCACCATTGTACCTTAGGTCGATCACCAGTTCGGAGATATGGTTATCCTTAAATTTTGTAAATATTTTCTCAAGCTCCTCTACGGAACTTCCTGAAAATGAGTCATACCGTAGATAACCGACTTTCAAGTTGTTGTGTGTGATGATTTTCCCCAAAGAGACCTTAAAAGTATACTCTTTTGGAGTAATGTTTACCTCTACTTCTGTATGGTTACGCTCTACGGTAAAACGTGTCTTTATATTTGTGTTTTTGGCAGCTTGTGCAATTTTTTCATGAGAGACATTTTCGCCGTTGATTTTAAGAATGGTATCACCGCGAAACAGCTTTTTATAGGCGGGTGAGTCTATACGTACAGTGTAGATGGTAAAGTCCGATATATATCCAAAGCCAAAGCCGGATGTTTTTTGATTGACGTAATCTTCATACTGTTGTTTGCTTATTGTAAAACTCCATCTGTCAGAAGGGTAGACTCTTAGGGCATCGACAAGCTCTTGGGGTGTGGTGAAAGCGGTGTAGTTGATATCTTTTTTTACTTTGTCGTACCATAAATATTCGCTCAAAAAGAGAGCATGAACAAACTTTTTTTCCTCTAGCGTAAAATGATTGTATGATGGCTCTTTTTGCCTATTTGAACCGCAGGATACAAGTAGCATGAAGAGTAGTAGAAGGGAGGGGAAAAATATTTTATGATTCATGATGACCCTTAGTATGCTGTTTGCAGTTATATATTATATCTAAAGATACTCTGATATACTTTGTTTATGAAAAAGAGTTTACGTATATTTTTAATGGCGGTTGTGTTGTTGGTGCTTGCTAAAATGGCATATCAAAAGTATTGTGCTTCACATGAGGGTGTCTGTCCCAAAGAAGAGAGAATGGATTACGAAAAAGACGGGTTGCCCCAAGAGGGCATTGACTGGTAGATAGAGGTTGTTTCTCCATCAAACGTCGTTCTAGTTTACTTCAACTACTTTTTCACTACCTTCCCAGATACCGTGTTTCGTACAGTAACCATGTGCTACCAGTTTCATTTTTTTGCCTGTCGGGATGATGGTAAAGGTAGTCGTGTTGTGTGCTTTAGTGTTTCCTAGCGCTCCTGGCACATAGGTTGCCTCTGCTAATTTTGTCTCACCGTCAAAAAGTGTTACTTTCTCAATGAAGTGATCGTAATCATCCGGGTGAGTATACTCATTTCCCATTTTTACGGTTACTTCAAAAGGCTCACCCGCTGTTGCAGTCTCGGCACAGTGAATAAAAGGTGAGTGTCTATCGATTAGATCTTTTTTTGCTTCCCTTTCTACTTCTGAAATATCTACATATTTATTGATTTTTGGCATCTCTTATCCTTTTGGTTTAATTTTGCAGAGGGATTATAGCAGATTTTTTTTAAATAGGATACATTAACTCTTATTTATACGGGAATCTTTTAAATCATGTTATAATCGAAAAGATTTCCCCGATGCTTGCATCGGTTGGAGTCAGGCTTGAACTGAAGATATGCTATGATTACAAATGAGTGATCATATTTTCAAAAGCCACAATAAGACAGTACTGTTGTACCATTTGGTTTTTCCGGCGAAATACAGAAGGAAAGTTTTCAGTCAGGAAGTTGAAAAACATTGGTTGAGACTTGTATGGAGATTTCCGAGCGATTCGAGATAAATTTTCTTGAAATTGGAAACGATGAAGATCATGTACATTTTTTAATCCAAGGTGTTTCCAAGATGCCTGTGTCAAGAATTGTGCAAATCGTCAAAAGTATTACAGCAAGAGAGATTTTTGCAAAGCATAGAGAAATTAAAAAGATGCTTTGGGGAGGTAATCTTTGGACAAGTGGGTTTTACGCTAATACTGTTGGACAATATGGTAGCGAAGAAATGATACGTCGGTATGTTAAAAATCAAGGAAAAGTATACAACAAGGTGCATACGGGTCAGCTAAAATTTGACTTGTAAGCTTGAACGGAAATGGATACCCCGTTGCTTGCAGCGGGGTAGTTTATTTTAGATTATTTAGGACTTTGTATGTTTTTAACAATGAAAAATAAGTTTATCTCTTTTGTGCAACTTATCCTTGTAGTGATTTATATTCTTTTTGAAGAGCTTATCTGGGAGGGGATAGCCAAACCTGTTTATGCGTTTGTGCACTCTTTTCAAGTATTACGAAAGATAGAAGCAGTACTTCACGATATGAATGCCTATGTGTTGCTTTTTGTCTTTAGTTTATTGCTGGCAATAGTACAGATACTAGGTCTATATGCAGGTATTTTATTTGTAAGCGGTCAAGTTTTTTTAGGTTTTTTGTTTTATCTATCCAAGATACCTATTGCAGCTTTTGCTTTTTGGGTATTTAGGGTCACTGAGGATAAACTGATGCAGTTTAAGTGGTTTAAATGGCTTTATACTACATTGATGGATGCTATTGCATGGTTGAAAAATCGAGAAATTTATTTAAAAGCTATGCAGAATTTTGGAGCACTCAAAAAGAGATTAAAAAATGTGATGAGCAGGATTAAACAAAAATATTTTGAAAAAGAGAGTCCCTTTATTAAAACAATAAAGTATCTGTATCATACGGTTCAAACCAGATTAAAAAAGTAGTTTTATGCATCTGCGTAGTGGATTTGTTTTTGTCATTATTTTAGTGATTATTATAGGGTTAGTCTTTAGTATAGAGGAGAGCCGTACCTTTTTAGTAGCGCTGTTATTACGTATTTTTTTATTTGTCAAACAACATCTTATAGCGCTTCTTGCAGCTTTTTTCTTTGTAAAAGGGAAGTTTATTTTGACACTTTTTCTTAAAAAGGTGGCTTTTCTCTCTTTTACGGGTTTAAGTAAACGTTATTTTATAGAAAAAGTAATCAATCATAATCTAAAAATCCATTTTTTAGATCATATAATGGGTGATATAAAGCGCTTGATGGTCTATATCAAAAAAAATTTTAAAAATTTTCCGATTATAAAACAGATTATTGCAGTGTTTGTTTTTTTAGCTTCTTTGGGTTTTGTGGGTAAGTTTATGGGTTGGATGTTTGCCGTGAAGGTATTTATAGCAAAATTTTGGAGTTTTATGTTGGCTTTGCTGCTCAAATCATCTACGGCAATTACCTATTTTTTTACAGAATATCTATGGGATTCATGGATAGCTCCGCTTATAGAGGTGCTTATTTTCTCTTGGGTACTTGATTTAATGGAGCGTGTGCCCTTTTTAAAAAAATATATCCAGAAAATATATCGTTATTTGATAGAACTTTTTGAGTGGTTTGAATACTATATGCAGAAGGTACTCCATATCCCATTAAAGCGTTTTTTCAAGTTTTTGACAAGAGGTATCAAACGTTATATCAATCGGTTTATAGGAGCCAATGAACTTTCTGCACGGGAGCGTTTGCAGGAGTTAAGAAGATTATACCCTAGTGCGTACGTTTTGTTAAAAAGGAAGCATAAGGAGAGAATAAAGCATAGAGGTATGAGACAAAGGAGGTCGTTTTATGATAAATTTAAGCAACAAAGGAGACTATCTAAAGAGTCGGTAAAGTACTTTAGGTCTAGACTAGAACAGAGGGTATAAAGTGCAAAGAAAGTACCATTATACCTATGAAAAACAAGTATATAAAAGTTGCGAAGATTTCAGAGGCTAAATTTAGACTCA
>Ga0256839_1002665_pt1 | contig 19552 bp, 21 predicted proteins | sample 354166metaG_FD_185968 | JGI IMG/M metagenome (GOLD analysis project Ga0256839, IMG submission 185968) | Hydrothermal vent microbial communities from Mid Atlantic Ridge, Atlantic Ocean - 354-166 | ecosystem: Environmental > Aquatic > Marine > Hydrothermal vents | place: Atlantic Ocean: Mid... | reverse complement strand
GGCCGCCCTTGACGGTGTCGGAGGAGACGCCTAAATGCCCACCCGCCGCGCGGGGGCGTAGCTCAGCTGGTCAGAGCGCCGGCCTGTCACGCCGGAGGCCGCGGGTTCAAGTCCCGTCGCTCCCGCCATGTTCTTTCCGGACGTTCGCGCGGTCTCTCGGTTCGCGCAGGGCGCGAAGCCCGCGCCATCACCGGTGTGCTACCTCCTGTCCGCTTGGCAAGCCTGGCCACACAATCTATGTTGCGCGCCGCCGAACGGGTCGCGAGCCCTGCCGCGGAGACGCCCCATGGCGGACTACCTGGCCGAATATCTGCCGGTGCTGATCTTCCTCGCCATCGCCATCGCGCTGGCGGCGATGATCGTCATGGCCTCGTGGATGATCGCACCGCAGCATCCCGAGCGGGAGAAACTCTCCGCCTACGAGTGCGGCTTCGAGCCCTTCGACGATGCCCGCGGCCGTTTCGACGTGCGCTTCTATCTCGTGGCCATCCTCTTCATCGTCTTCGATCTGGAAGTGGCCTTCCTCTTCCCCTGGGCGGTGGCCCTCGGGGAGATCGGCGTCCTCGGCTTCTGGTCGATGATGCTGTTCCTCGCCGTGCTCACCGTCGGCTTCGTGTACGAGTGGCGCAAGGGAGCGCTGGAATGGGAGTGAGCACCTTCGCTCCGACCGCCGACCGGGGCCTGTGGCCGCGGGTGGATCGCGGTCTCAGGGAACGCGGCTTCTTCGTCACGCGGCTGGAGGAGCTGGTCGCCTGGGCACGCTCCGGCAGCCTGTGGCCCATGACCTTCGGCCTCGCCTGCTGTGCGGTGGAGATGATGCACGCGGCGGCCAGCCGCTACGACCTCGACCGCTTCGGCTGCGTCTTCCGGCCGAGTCCGCGCCAGAGCGACGTGATGATCGTCGCCGGCACCCTCTGCAACAAGATGGCGCCGGCGCTGCGCAAGGTCTACGACCAGATGGCCGAGCCGCGCTACGTGATCTCCATGGGCAGCTGCGCCAACGGCGGCGGCTACTACCACTACTCCTATTCGGTGGTGCGTGGCTGCGACCGCATCGTGCCGGTGGACATCTACGTGCCGGGCTGTCCGCCCACCGCCGAGGCGCTGGTCTACGGCATCCTGCAGCTCCAGAAGAAGATCCGCCGCGAGGGCACGCTGGAGCGCTGAGGAGGGGGCGATGACGGTGGAGACCGGGCCCGAGGTGGTGGCGGCGCTCGAGGAGGCGCTGGAGACCATCGAGGCCGCCATCGGCGACGACCTGCTGGAGCGGCGCATCGAGCGCGGCGAGCTCACCATCCGCGTGCCCGCCGCCCACATCGTCCGCGTCCTCACTTTCCTGCGCGACGAGCCCACCCTGCTGTTCCGGGAGCTGGTGGACCTCTGTGGCGTCGACTGGCCGGAGCGGGAGCAGCGCTTCGACGTGGTCTACCACCTGCTCTCGCTCCACCACAACATGCGCATCCGGGTGAAGGTCCACACCGACGAGACCACGCCGGTGCCCTCGGTGGTCTCCGTCTATCCCGCCGCCGGCTGGTTCGAGCGCGAGGCGTGGGACATGTACGGGATCCTCTTCGAGGGGCATCCGGATCTGCGGCGCATCCTCACCGACTACGGCTTCGAGGGCCATCCGCTGCGCAAGGACTTCCCCCTCACCGGCTACGTGGAACTGCGCTACGACGAGGAGCGGAAGCGGGTGGTCTACGAACCGGTGAAGCTGCGCCAGGACTTCCGCACCTTCGACTTCCTCTCGCCCTGGGAGGGGATGGGCGAGCTGCTGCCGGGTGACGAAAAGGCGCAGTCCTGAGGGGTTGCGTCGGCGGCCGGGTGCCGCCAACCCGGCGACGGGCGCACCGTGGGGATCGGACCGAGGCCATGTCCGAGCGCGAGATCCGCACCTTCAGCGTGAACTTCGGCCCGCAGCATCCGGCCGCCCACGGCGTGCTGCGTCTGGTGCTGGAGATGGACGGCGAGGTGGTGGAGCGGGCGGATCCCCACATCGGCCTCCTCCATCGCGGCACCGAGAAGCTGATCGAGTACCGTCCCTATCTGCAGAACATCCCCTATTTCGACCGGCTCGACTACGTCTCCATGATGTGCCAGGAGCACTCCTACGTGCTGGCGGTGGAGAAGCTCCTGGGCATCACGCCGCCGCCGCGGGCGCAGTACATCCGCGTGCTGTTCTGCGAGATCACGCGGATCCTGAACCATCTCCTCAACATCACCACCATGGCGCTGGACATCGGCGCCATGACGCCGCTCCTGTGGGGCTTCGAGCAGCGCGAGAAGCTGATGGAGTTCTACGAGGAGGTCTCGGGCGCCCGCATGCACGCCAACTACTTCCGCTTCGGCGGCGTCAACCGGGACCTGCCGCCCGGGCTCGAGGCGCGCATCGCCGAATGGTGCGACCAGTTCGAACCCTTCATGGACGATCTGGAGACGCTGCTCACCGAGAACCGCATCTTCAAGCAGCGCACCGTCGACATCGGCGTGGTGACGGCGGAGCAGGCGCTGGCCTGGGGCTTCTCCGGGCCCATGCTGCGCGCCTCCGGCATCGCCTGGGATCTGCGCAAGGCCCAGCCCTACGAGGTCTACGAGGAGCTCGATTTCGACATCCCCGTCGGTCGGCACGGCGACTGCTACGACCGCTATCTGGTGCGCATGCAGGAGATGCGCGAATCGGTCCGGATCATCCGCCAGTGTCTGGAGCGGATGCCGGAGGGGCCGGTGCGCGTCCCCAACCACAAGGTGACGCCGCCCTCCCGCCACGAGATGAAGCGCTCCATGGAGGCACTGATCCACCACTTCAAGCTCTACACCGAGGGGATCCACGTGCCGAAGGGAGAGGTCTACGTGGCCACCGAGAACCCCAAGGGGGAGTTCGGCGTCTATCTGGTCTCCGACGGCACCAACAGGCCGTATCGCTGCAAGATCCGCTCGCCCGGCTACGTCCATCTCCAGGCCCTCGACATGATGTGCCGCGGCCATCAGCTGGCCGACACGGTGGCCATCATCGGTTCGCTGGACATCGTCTTCGGGGAGATCGACCGATGAGCCCCCGCTATCCGCACCGGCGGCCGGTGGGCGAGATGGCGCCGGACGTGGAGACCTTCGCCTTCACGCCCGAGAATCTGGAGAAGGCCCGCGAGATCATCGCCCGCTATCCCGAGGGGCGGCAGGCGAGCGCGGTCCTGCCGCTGCTGCACCTGGCCCAGGCCCAGCACGGCGGGTGGCTGCCCCGCGCCGCCCTCGACCATGTGGCCGACCTGCTCGGCATGCCGCGGATCCAGGTCTACGAGGTCGGCACCTTCTACGACATGTTCAACCTGGAACCGGTCGGGCGCATCCAGGTACGGGTGTGCACCACCACCCCCTGCTGGCTGTGCGGTTCCGACGAGGTGCTGCGGGCCTGCCGCGACGTGCTCGGCATCGAGCCGGGCGAGAGCACGCCGGACGGGCGCTTCTTCCTGCGCGAGTTCGAATGTCTCGGCGCCTGCGCCAACGCGCCGGTCATGTGGATCGACGACGACTATTACGAGGATCTCGACTACGAGCGGGCGCGGCGGGTCCTCGAGGCCATCGCCCGCGGCGAGCGGCCGCGGCCGGGACCCCAGTCGGGGCGCCGGGCCTCCGAGCCGGCCGGCGGCAAGACCACCCTGCTCTTCGCCGACGGGGAGGAGTGAGGCGTGCTGAGGGACCGCGATCGCATCTTCACCAATCTCTACGGCGAGCAGCCCTGGAACCTGGCGGCGGCGCGCCGGCGCGGCGACTGGGACGGCACGAGGGATCTGATCCTGAAGGGCCGCGAGTGGCTGGTCCAGCAGATCAAGGACTCGGGCCTGCGGGGGCGCGGCGGCGCCGGCTTCCCCACCGGTCTCAAATGGTCCTTCATGCCGAAGAAGAGCGACGGCGGGCCGGTCTATCTGGTGGTCAACGCCGACGAATCGGAGCCCGGCACCTGCAAGGACCGGGAGATCCTGCGTCACGAGCCGCACAAGCTGCTGGAGGGCATCGTCCTCGCCGGCGCGGCCATGGGCTGCACGCATTGCTACATCTACGTCCGCGGCGAGTTCGTGCGCGAGGCGCAGGTGCTGGAGGCGGCGGTGCGGGAGGCCTACGAGGCCGGGCTGATCGGCCGCGATGCCTGCGGTTCCGGCTACGACATCGAGGTGGTGGTGCACCGCGGGGCCGGCGCCTACATCTGCGGCGAGGAGACGGGCCTCCTCGAGAGCCTCGAGGGCAAGAAGGGCCAGCCGCGGCTCAAGCCGCCCTTCCCGGCCCAGGTGGGCCTCTACGGCCGCCCCACCACCGTCAACAATGTCGAGACCATCGCCGTGGTGCCCGCCATCCTCCGCCGCGGCGCCGACTGGTTCGCCTCGCTGGGCCGGCCCAACAACACCGGCACCAAGATCTTCTGCATCTCCGGCCACGTGAACCGGCCCTGCACCGTCGAGGAGGAGATGGGCATCCCCCTGCGGGAGCTGATCGAGAAGCACGCCGGCGGGGTGCGGGACGGCTGGGACAATCTGCTGGCGGTGATCCCCGGCGGCTCGTCGGTGCCCCTCATCCCCAAGTCGGTCTGCGACACCGTGCGCATGGACTTCGACGCCCTGCGGGAGGTGGGCTCCGGCCTCGGCACCGCCGGCGTCATCGTCATGGACCGCTCCACGGACATCGTGAGGGCCATCGCCCGCCTTTCCCGCTTCTACATGCACGAGTCCTGCGGTCAGTGCACGCCGTGCCGGGAGGGGACGGGCTGGCTGTGGCGGATGATGGAGCGGCTGGCGCGCGGCGAGGCGGAGATCGAGGAGATCGACCAGCTCTGGGACGTGACCAAGCAGATCGAGGGTCACACCATCTGCGCCCTGGGCGATGCCGCCGCCTGGCCGGTGCAGGGCCTCATCCGCCACTTCCGCGACGAACTGGAGCGGCGCATCCGCGCGCGCAAGAGCCGCCGGGCGGCATGAGGGAGCGGACGGCACCATGCCCAAGGTCACCATCGACGGCAAGGAATACGAGGTCCCGGCGGGCATCACCGTCTTCCAGGCCTGCGAGCTCGCCGGCATCGAGATCCCCCACTTCTGCTACCATCCGCGGCTCAACATCGCCGGCAACTGCCGCATGTGCCTGGTGGAGGTGGAGAAGTCGCCGAAGCCCGTGGCCTCCTGCGCCATGCCGGTGATGGACGGCATGGTGATCCGCACCGACACCCCCATGGTCCACAAGGCCCGCCGCGGGGTGCTGGAATTCCTCCTCATCAACCACCCCCTTGACTGCCCCATCTGCGACCAGGGCGGCGAGTGCGATCTCCAGGACCTGACGCTGTTCTACGGCCCCGATCACTCCCGCTATCGCGAGAACAAGCGGGCGGTGGCGGACAAGTATCTGGGCCCACTGATCTCCACCCACATGACGCGTTGCATCCACTGCACCCGCTGCATCCGCTTCCTCACCGAGGTGGCGGGGGTGCCGGAGCTGGGCGGCGTCCACCGCGGCGAGCACATGGAGATCACCAACTACATCGAGCGGGCCCTCACCTCCGAGCTGCAGGGCAACATCATCGACCTGTGTCCGGTGGGTGCCCTCAATTCGAAACCCTACGAGTATCGCGCCCGCAGCTGGGAGCTGCGCAAGACCGAGTCCGTCGACGTGATGGACGCGGTGGGCGCCAACATCCGCGTGGATTCCCGCGGCAACGAGGTGATGCGGATCCTGCCACGCCTCCACGAGGAGGTGAACGAGGAGTGGATCTCCGACCGTAGCCGCTTCGCCTGCGACGGTCTCAAATACCGTCGGCTCGACGTGCCCATGGTGCGCCGCCAGGGGCGGCTCGAGGAGGCGGACTGGCGCGAGGCCTTCCGCGCGATACGCGACCGTCTCGCCGGCCTGTCCGGCGACCGCATCGCCTTCGTGGTGGGGGATCTCGCCTGCTGCGAGTCCATGCTGCTGGTGCGCGAGCTGGCGGCGCGGCTGGAGTGTCCCCACCTGGACTGCCGCCAGCTCGGCGAGAAGCTCTCCGGCCGGGTGCGGGCCGAATATCTGTTCAATACCACCATCGCCGGCATCGAGCGCGCCGATCTGTGTCTGCTGGTGGGCACCAACCCGCGCTGGGAGGCGCCGCTGGTCAACGCCCGCATCCGCAAGGCCTGGCGGCTCGCGGGTCTGGAGGTGGCGCGGATCGGCTGCCCCTTCGATCTCACCTATCCGGTGGAGCATCTCGGCGATTCGCCGACCGTGCTGGAGGCCGTCGCCGAGGGGCGTCATCCCTTCGCCCGCCGGTTGGAGGCGGCGGAACGGCCGATGCTGGTGCTGGGGGCGGGCGCCGTGGCGCGGCCGGACGGCGCCGCCATCCTCCATCTCGCCCATCGCATCGCCGAGCGCTACGGGCTGGTGCGGGAGGACTGGAACGGCTTCAACCTCCTCCACCTGGCGGCGGCCCGGGTGGGCGGTCTCGAACTGGGACTGGTGCCGGGCGAGGGTGGTCGCGACCTGGCGGGGATCCTCGAGGGCGCGGCGCGAGGCGAGATCGAGGCGCTCTTCCTGCTGGGCGCCGACGAGATCGACCTGGACCGCCTCGCCGACGCCTTCGTGGTCTATCTCGGCACCCACGGCGACCGGGCGGCGCCGCGCGCCGACGTGATCCTGCCCGGTGCCGCCTACACCGAGAAGAACGCCACCTGGGTCAACACCGAGGGGCGCCCGCAGCGGGGACGCCTCGCCGTCTTCCCGCCGGGGGAGGCGCGGGAGGACTGGAAGATCCTGCGCGCCCTCTCCGAGGCGCTGGACCGCACCGTGCCCCTCGACACCGTCGCCCAGGTGCGGGCGCGGATGGCGGAGGTGGCGCCCACCCTGTCCATGGTGGACGCCGTCGAGCCGGCGGAGTGGGGCCCCTTCGGCGAGCCGGGACCGGTGTCCGACGCACCCTTCGTCTCGCCCGTGCGCGACTTCTACCTGACCAACCCCATCACCCGCGCGTCGCCGACCATGCGGCGGTGCAGCCGCGAGATCCTGCACGGCGAGGCGCCGCCCGAGGAGGAGGTCGCCCTGAGCCATGGCTGAGATCTTCTGGGGCGTCATCTGGCCGGTGATCGTGCTGGCCGCGGCGACGGTGGCCATCGTCGTGCCGCTGCTCCTGGCCGTCGCCTATCTCACCTACGCCGAGCGCAAGATCATCGCCGCCATGCAGCTCCGCCAGGGGCCCATGTTCGTCGGGCCGTACGGGCTGCTCCAGCCCATCGCCGACGGCCTCAAGCTGTTCTTCAAGGAGACCGTCGTCCCCACCCGTGCCAACAAGGGCGTCTTCGTCCTGGCGCCCATGATCACCTTCATCCTGGCGCTCATCGGCTGGGCGGTGATCCCCTTCGGCGACGGGCTGGTGCTGGCCGACATCAATGTGGGAGTCCTCTATCTCTTCGCCGTCAGCTCGCTGGGCGTCTACGGCATCGTCATGGCCGGCTGGGCCTCCAACTCGCGCTACGCCTTCCTCGGCGCCCTCCGTTCCTCCGCCCAGATGGTCTCCTACGAGATCTCCATGGGCCTCATCATCATCAACGTGCTGATGACGGCCGGATCCCTCAATCTGTCGGAGATCGTGCGCGCCCAGGCCGAGCACGGTTGGTATGCCCTCTGGCACTTCCCCATGTTCATGATCTTCCTGGTCTCCATCATCGCCGAGACCAACCGGCTGCCCTTCGACCTGCCGGAGGACGAGGCCAGCCTGGTGACGGGCTATAACGTCGAATATTCGTCCATGACCTTCGCGCTCTTCTTCCTGGGCGAATACGCCAACATGATCCTCATGAGCGCCATCGCCACCATCCTCTTCCTGGGCGGCTGGCTGCCGCCGCTGGAGATGGCGCCCTTCACCTGGATTCCCGGCCCGGTGTGGTTCTTCCTCAAGGTGGCGGCGGTCCTCTTCGTCTACATCTGGGCCCGGGCCACCCTGCCGCGCTATCGCTACGACCAGCTCATGCGCCTCGGCTGGAAGGTGTTCCTGCCCCTGTCGCTGGCCTGGATCGTCCTCACCTCGGCCGTCCTGGTGTTCCTCGACCTCGCACCGTGAGGAGACGCACGATGCCCACCCTCGACCGGATCGCCCGCACGGTGCTGTGGCAGGAGCTGGTGAAGGGCTTCGCCCTCACCTTCCGCTACATGTTCCGGCCCAAGGTGACCCTCAACTATCCCTACGAAAAGGGCCCCCTCTCGCCGCGCTTCCGCGGCGAGCACGCGTTGCGCCGCTATCCCAATGGCGAGGAACGCTGCATCGCCTGCAAGCTGTGCGAGGCCATCTGTCCGGCCCAGGCCATCACTATCGAGGCGGAGCGGCGGGCCGACGGCAGTCGCCGCACCACCCGCTACGACATCGACATGACCAAGTGCATCTACTGCGGCTTCTGCGAGGAGGCGTGTCCGGTGGACGCCATCGTCGAGGGGCCGAACATGGAGTTCGCCGCCGAGACCCGCGAGGAACTGTTCTACACCAAGGAGAAGCTCCTCGAGAACGGCGAGCGCTGGGAGGCGGAGATCGCCGCCCGTCTCGAGATGGACGCGCCCTACCGCTGACGCGAGACCACGGACCACGTCATGACCGCGGCCCTGTTCGTCTTCTATCTGCTGGCCTTCGTCACCGTCGCGGCGGCGGTGATGGTGATCGCGGCCCGCAACCCCGTCCACGCGGTGCTGTTCCTGATCCTGGCCTTCTTCAATTCCGCCGGGCTGCTGATCCTCGTCGGCGCCGAGCTCGTGGGCATGCTGCTGATCGTGGTCTACGTCGGCGCGGTGGCGGTCCTGTTCCTGTTCGTGGTGATGATGCTGGACATCAACTTCGTCCAGCTCCGCGAGGGCTTCCTCCAGTACCTGCCGGTGGGGGCACTGGTGGGGCTGGTGCTGCTGGTGGAGCTGATCATGGTCCTCGGCACCCGGGTGGTGCCGACCACCGCCGCCGCCATGCCGCGGGCGGCCCCGGAGGGGGTGACCAATGCCGAGGCGCTGGGGCGGCTGCTCTACACCGATTACTTCTATCTGTTCCAGGCGGCCGGCGTCGTGCTGCTGGTGGCCATCGTCGGCGCCATCACCCTGACCCTCCGCCACCGTCCGGACGCGCGGCGCCAGGACATCGCCGCCCAGGTGCGGCGGCGGCCGCAGGACACCCTCGAGGTGCGCAAGGTGCGTCCGCGCAGTGGCATCTGACGGGATCCGAGGAGAGCTGTGGTGAGCTTCCCCATTCCCCTGTCCCACTATCTCGTCCTCGCCGCGGTGCTGTTCACCATCGGCGTGTTCGGCATCTTCCTGAACCGCAAGAACGTCATCGTCATCCTCATGTCCATCGAGCTGCTGCTGCTGGCCGTCAACGTCAATTTCGTCGCCTTCTCGGCCTATCTCGGTGATCTCGCGGGACAGGTCTTCGCCCTCTTCGTGCTGACCGTCGCCGCCGCCGAAGCGGCCATCGGCCTCGCCATCGTGGTGGTCTACTTCCGCAACCGCGGCAGCATCGAGGTCGAGGACATCAATCTCATGAGGGGCTGAGCCGGCATGCTCCATCTCCTGCTCGTCTTCTCGCCGCTCCTCGGCAGCGCCGTCGCCGGCCTCTTCGGCCGCCTCGTCGGCGCCCGCGCCGCCCAGCTCGTCACCGTGGTGGCGATGGGCGTCTCGGCCGTCTGCGCCGTCCTCGGCCTGCGCTACGTCGGCACCGAGCCCTTCACGGTGCCGGTGTTCACCTGGGCGGTGGTGGACGGTTTCCAGGTGGAATGGGCGCTGCGGGTGGACTCCCTCTCCGCGGTGATGATGTTCGTGGTGGCGGGGATCAGCTTCCTGATCCACGTCTATTCGATGGGCTACATGGCGGAGGATCCGGGCATCCCGAGATTCTTCTCCTATCTGTCCTTCTTCACCTTCGCCATGCTGATGCTGGTCACCTCCGACAATCTGATCCAGCTCTATTTCGGCTGGGAGGGAGTCGGCGTCGCCTCCTATCTGCTGATCGGTTTCTGGTACACCCGTGCCTCCGCCTGCGCCGCCGCCATCAAGGCCTTCGTGGTCAACCGGGTGGGCGACTTCGGACTGGCGCTGGGCATCGCGACCATCTACTTCGTCTTCGACAGCGTCCGCTTCGACGACATCTTCGCCGCCGCGCCCGAGCTCGCCGGCAGCCGCATCGCCGTCTTCGGCGCCGAGTTCGACACCCTCACCCTCGTCGCCCTGCTGCTGTTCGTGGGCGCCATCGGCAAGTCCGCCCAGCTCCCCCTCCACACCTGGCTGCCGGACGCCATGGAGGGGCCCACGCCGGTCTCCGCCCTCATCCACGCCGCCACCATGGTGACGGCCGGCGTCTTCCTGGTGGCCCGCTTCTCGCCGCTGTTCGAGTACACCCCCACGGCGCTCGCCGTGGTGACGCTGATCGGCGCCGCCACCGCCTTCTTCGCCGCCTCGGTGGGACCGGCCCAGAACGACATCAAGCGGGTGATCGCCTACTCCACCTGCTCCCAGCTCGGCTACATGTTCGCCGCCGCCGGCGTCGGCGCCTATGCGGTGGCCATCTTCCACCTGTTCACCCACGCCTTCTTCAAGGCGCTGCTGTTCCTGGGCGCCGGCTCCGTGATCCACGCCCTCCATCACGAACAGGATCTGTGGCGCATGGGCGGGCTCCGGCGGAAGATGCCCGTCACCTACGCCACCATGTGGATCGGCACGCTGGCGCTGGTGGGCTTTCCGCTCACCGCCGGCTACTTCTCCAAGGACGCCATCCTCGAGGCCACCTGGGTCTCCCACCATGCCTTCGCCGGCCTCGCCTTCTGGCTGCTGCTGGTGTCGGCGGTGCTCACCGCCTTCTATTCGGGCCGGCTCATGTTCCTCGCCTTCCATGGCACGCCGCGGGTGCCGGAGCTGGCCGAGCACGCCCACGAGAGTCCGCCGGTGATGACGGTGCCGCTGCTGGTGCTGGCGGTGGGCGCGCTGGTGGCGGGCTACGCCGGCCTTTCCATGATCGATCCCGAAAGCGGCTTCTGGGGCGCGGCCATCCTCACGCGTCCGGACAACGAGGTGCTGGAGGCCATGCACGGCGTCCCGGCGCTGGTGAAATGGTCGCCGACCCTCGCCATGATCGTGGGGCTCGCCCTCGCCTGGCTGTTCTACGTCCGGGCGCCGGAGCTGCCGGAGCGGCTCGCGGCCGCCTTCCGGCCGGTGCACCGCTTTCTGGTCCGCAAGTGGTACTTCGACGAGATCTACGACGCGCTCTTCGTCCGGCCGGCCTTCACCCTCGCCCGGGCCCTGTGGCGGGGGGTGGACCTCGGCCTCATCGACCGCTTCGGGCCGGACGGCGTGGCCGCCGCCACCCTCGCCGCCACCCGGCGGGTGGTGCGCCTGCAGACCGGCTATCTCTACCACTACGCCTTCGCCATGCTGGTGGGTGTGGTGGCCCTGGTGTCCTGGTATCTCGTCGTCGTGCGTCCCTGAACGGGGTGAAGGATCGTGAGCGACTGGCCGCTGCTCTCGCTGGTCACCTTCCTGCCGCTGGTCGGCGTCGCGTTCATCCTCTTCATCCGCGGCGAGCCCGAGGTGGTGGCGCAGAACAGCCGCGCCGTCGCGCTGTGGACGGCGCTGGTGACCTTCCTGCTGTCGCTCCTGATCTGGGTGAACTTCGATCCCGCCCAGCCCGGATTCCAGCTCGTCGAGAAGAGTCCCTGGCTCGCCGGTCTGGGAATCAACTACTACATGGGCGTGGACGGGATCTCCCTGTGGTTCGTCATTCTCTCCACGCTGCTGACCCTGGTGTGTATCGTCGACTCCTGGTACTCGGTCACGTACCGGGTCAAGGAATACATGATCGCCTTCCTCCTGATGGACACGCTCATGGTGGGCGTGTTCTGCGCCCTCGATGTGGTACTGTTCTATGTCTTCTTCGAGGGCATTCTCATTCCCATGTACCTCATCATCGGCGTCTGGGGCGGCCCGCGACGCATCTACGCCGCCTTCAAGTTCTTTCTCTACACCCTCGCCGGCTCGGTGCTGTTCCTGGTGGCGCTCATCGTCATGTACATCCAGACCGGCACCACCGAGATCCCCGAGCTGATGCGGGCCGAGTTCGATCCGGCGCTGCAGTGGTGGCTGTGGCTCGCTCTCTTCGCCAGCTTCGCCGTCAAGATCCCCATGTGGCCCTTCCACACCTGGCTGCCCGACGCCCACGTGGAGGCGCCCACCGCCGGCTCGGTGCTCCTCGCCGGCATCCTCCTCAAGCTCGGTGGTTACGGCTTCGTCCGCTTCTCGCTGCCGATGCTGCCCGACGCCTCGCTGGCCTTCGCGCCGCTGGTCTTCGCCCTGTCGGTGGTGGCGGTCATCTACACCTCGCTGGTGGCCCTCGCCCAGACCGACATGAAGAAGCTCATCGCGTACAGCTCCGTCGCCCACATGGGGATCGTCACCATCGGCCTGTTCTCGCCCAACGCGCCCGCCATCACCGGCGGCATCGCCCAGATGATCTCCCACGGCTTCGTCTCGGCCGCCCTGTTCATGGTGGTGGGCGTGGTCTACGACCGCATCCACAGCCGCGACATCGAGGCCTACGGCGGACTCGCCGAGCGCATGCCCGTCTATGCCACCGTCTTCATGCTGATGATGCTGGCCTCGGTGGGATTGCCGGGCACCAGCGGCTTCGTGGGGGAGATCCTGGTCATCGTCGGCGCCTTCCAGGTGAACGCCTGGGTGGCCGCCTTGGCCGCCACCGGCATGATCCTCGGCGCCGCCTACATGCTCTACCTCTACCGGCGGGTGATCTTCGGCCCCTTGCTCAAGGACTCGCTGAAATCCATCCGCGACATGCGGGCGAACGAGATCCTCGCCTTCGCCCCGCTGGTGGTCCTGGTGCTGTTCATGGGCGTCTATCCGCAGTTCTTCCTCGAACCCATCACCGCCTCGGTGGGTGAGGTGCTGGCACGCCTCGAGCCCGCCGCGGCCCAGCTCGCCATGCGCTGAGGGGAGGGGAGATGACCGGCCTCGTGGTGGGACCCGCCGTTCCCGAAGCCTTCCTCTTCCTGGTGGCGACCCTGCTGCTCGGCGTCGGAGCCTTCCTGCCGGAGCGGCGTGCCGCCGAGGTGATGACGCCGGTGGCGGTGATCGTCCTGCTGGTGACGGCGATGCTGGTGATGGCGGTGGGACCGGGCCGCGCCTTCGCCTTCGGCGGCCATTTCGTCCACGACGGTTTCGCCGCCTTCCTCAAGGTGGTGGCCCTGGTGGTGGCGGCGGGCGCGGTGCTGGTGGCGCCGGGATGGTTCGCCGACGAGCGGACGGCGCGTTTCGAATATCCGATCCTGGCGCTGTTCTCCGCCCTCGGCATGCTGATGATGGTCTCGGCCAACAGCCTGCTCGCCCTCTACATGGCGGTGGAACTGCACAGCCTGCCCCTCTACGTGATGGCGGCCATCAAGCGCGACAGCCTGCGGGCCAGCGAGGCCGGCCTCAAGTACTTCGTCCTCGGCGCCCTCGCCTCGGGGCTGCTGCTCTACGGCGCCTCGCTGGTCTACGGTTTCACCGGCACCCTCATGTTCGACGAGCTGGCCCGCGCCCATGCCGGCGCCGGGGCGGCACCGCTGCCCCTGGGGGCGCTGGTGGGGCTGATCTTCCTGGTGGCCGGTTTCGCCTTCAAGCTGGCGGCCGTGCCCTTCCACATGTGGACTCCCGACGTCTACGAGGGGGCACCGACACCGGTGGTCGCCTTCGTCGCCGCCGCCCCCAAACTGGCCGCCGTCGGCCTCGCGCTGCGGGTACTCCACGAGCCCTTCGGCGCCTTCGCCGACGAATGGCGGCAGGTGATCGTGCTGGTGGCGCTGGGCTCCATGATCCTCGGCGCCTTCGCCGCCATCGGCCAGACCAATCTCAAGCGCCTCATGGCCTATTCCACCATTGGCCATGTGGGTTACGCCTTCGTGGGTCTCGCCGCCGGCACCGCCACCGGCGTCCAGGGCGTGCTGGTCTACATGGCCATCTACGCCGTCATGACCCTCGGCACCTTCGCCTGCATCCTGATGATGCGCCGCCAGGGGCGCTATGTGGAGGCCATCGACGATCTGGCCGGTCTCTCCCGCACCGATCCGCTGATGGCCCTGGCGCTGGCGCTGCTGATGTTCTCGCTGGCCGGGATCCCGCCCCTCGCCGGCTTCTTCGCCAAGCTCTACGTCTTCCTCGCCGCCGTCGAGGCCGGGCTGGTGTGGCTCGCCGTGGTGGGCGTCCTCACCAGCGTGGTGGGTGCCTTCTACTATCTGCGCATCGTCAAGCTCATGTACTTCGACGAACCGGCCGAGGCCTTCGACCGCCTGCGGCGGCCGGAGCTGCAGCTGGTGGCGGCGGCGAGTGCCGCCTTCGTCGCCCTCTTCCTGCTGTGGCCGACGCCGCTGCTGTCGGCGGCGGAGGCGGCGGCGCGGGTGCTGGTGGGCTCCTGAGGCGGTGTCCTTCTTCCGGATCGAGTCCCACCCGCGTCTCGGGAGCACCAACGACCGGGCCCTGGCCCACGCCCGCGCCGGCGCCGCCGAGGGACTGGTGGTGGTGGCGGAGGAACAGACCGCCGGACGCGGCCGGCACGGCCGCCGCTGGCATTCGCCGCCGGGCAATCTCCACGCCTCGCTGCTGTTGCGTCCGGACCGACCCCTCGCCCGCTGCTGCCAGCTCGCACCCCTGACCGGTCTCGCCCTCCGCCGGGCGCTGGCGGCGCGGGCGCCGGCGACCGGGGCGGATCTCCGCCTCAAATGGCCCAACGACCTGCTGCTGGCCGGCGGCAAGCTCGCCGGGGTGCTGGTGGAGGCGGCCGGCGATCACGGTCGCGACGGCGTGGTGGTGGGGATCGGCGTCAATCTGCGCCATCGCCCGCGGGGGCTCGACCGTCCCACCGCCGCCCTCGCCGAGCACGGGATCCTCCTGACGCCGGCCGATCTCCTGGCCGCCCTCGAGCCGGTCTTCCTGGATCTCTACCGGCGCTGGCTCGCCGAGGGCTTCGCCGCGCTCTTGGACGCCTATCGCCGCGCCCTCGCGGGACTGGGGCGGCCGGCCGCCGTCCGTCAAGCCGGCGGCGAGATCCGAGGCATCCTCCGCGACGTGGACGCGGAGGGGGCGGCGCTCCTGGAGGTGGGCGGCCGTCTCGTGCGGGTGATCGCCGGCGAGTTCGTCGCCGGCGGATGAGGCGAGGGGAGGAGGAACCGTGCTGCTGGAGCGCGATCGCAGTCTCCTCTTCGTGGTGGACGTGCAGGAACGGCTGCTGCCGGCCATGCACGACGGTGCCGGCTGCGTCGCCGCCATCGGCCGTCTCCTGGAGGGGGCGCGCATCCTCGACGTGCCGGTGATGGCCTCGGAGCAATATCCCCGCGGTCTCGGCCCGACGGTACCTGCGGTGCGCGAGCGGCTGGGGGAGGCGCCGGTCTTCGAGAAGATCACCTTCTCCTGCGCCCGCGACGCCACCATCCGCGAGGCGGTGCTGGCCGCCGGTCGCCGCACGCTGGTGCTGTGCGGCATCGAGGCCCACGTCTGCGTGCTGCAGACCGCCCTCGACTTCGCCGCCGAGGGACTGCGGGTGGCGGTGGTGGAGGACGCCGTGGCCTCGCGCCGCCCGGAGAGCCGTGCCCGTGCGCTGGCGCGCCTGGCCGGCGCCGGGGTGGAGGTGGTGAACGTGGAGATGGTACTGTTCGAATGGCTGGAGCGGGCCGGCACCGACGCCTTCCGGGCCGTCTCCCGGCTGGTGCGCTGAATCCGCGGAGGCGATGTCGTGAAGACCCATCATGCCGTCCTCACCGTGTCCACCCGCGGCCGCCGCGAGACCCACGATCTCACCGATCCGGTGGCGACGGTGGTGCGGGCGAGCGGCGTGCGGCGGGGACTGGTCCACGTGGCCTCGCTGCACACCACCGCGGCGCTCACCGTCAACGAGCACGAGCCGCGGCTGATGCAGGATCTCCTCGACTGGCTGCACCGCGTCGCCCCCGCCGGCCAGGGCTGGCGCCACGACGGTCTCGCCGCCACCATCCCCGGTGAGCCGGCCAACACCGACGCCCATCTCGCCGCCATGCTGCTGGGGCGCGGTCACACCCTGCCGGTGGAGGAGGGGGCGCCGGTGCTGGGCACCTGGCAGCGGATCATCCTGGTGGAGCTGGACGGACCGCGGACGCGGCGGGTGGCGGTCACGGTGACCGGCACATGAGCGGGCTGCGGGCGCTGCTGTGGGACGTGGACGGCACCCTCGCCGAGACCGAGGGGCTGCATCTCGAGGCCTTCAACCGCGCCTTCGCCGACTTCGGCCTCGACGTCCGCTGGACACCGCGGTGCTATCGTGCGCTGTTGGCGGTGACCGGCGGCCGCGAGCGTCTGCGCCACTTCTTCGCCACCCACAGGCCCGATCTGCTGGCGCGGGTGGACATCGCCGCCCTCCACGCTCACAAGACCCGGCTCTACGCCACCCTCGCCGCCGACCGTCTGCGGCTCAGGCCCGGCGTCGCCCGGCTGCTGCGGGAGGCGCGGGCGGCCGGACTGGAACAGGCGGTGGTGACCACCACCGGCCGCGTCAACGTGGAGACGCTGCTGGACCGCACCCTCGGTCCCGAGGGGCGCCGGATCTTCCGGGTGTGGGCGACGGGCGACCGGGTGACGCACAAGAAGCCGGCGCCGGATCTCCACCGGCTGGCCCTGAGGGAACTGGGACTGCCGCCCCCGGCCTGCCTCGCCCTCGAGGACAGCGCCGTGGGCCTCGCCGCCGCCCGCGCCGCCGGCGTACCGGTGGTGATCGTCACCAGCCCCTGGACGCGGGAGGAATCCTTTCCGGGGGCGCTCGCCGTCTTCGACGGCTTCGGCGAGCCCGACCACCCCTGCCGCCGCCTCGACGGCGGGCCGCCGTCCCCGTCCGGCCTCGTCGATCTCGCCACCCTCCGCGCGCTCCACGCCGCCTGGGCGCGATGAGGGTCAGGGGCGCGGGGCCCGCTTGCTCAGGATGCGCTGGAGGGTGCGGCGGTGCATGCCGAGGCGGCGGGCGGTCTCGGAGACGTTGCGCCCGCACTGCTCGTAGATGCGCTGGATGTGCTCCCAGCGGATGCGGTCGGCCGACATGGGCCGCGGCTCCTCCACCGCCGCCAGCGCCACCGGATCGCCCAGCAGCGCCGTGACCAGACGGTCCACGTCCACCGGCTTGGCCAGATAGGCCCAGGCGCCGGCCTTTACCGCCACCACGGCGGAGGCGATGCTGTCGAAGCCGGTGAGGACGGCGATGCGGATGGCCGGACGGTGGCTGCGCAGCTCGCGCACCAGATCCATGCCGTGGCCGTCGGCGAGGTTGAGGTCCACCACCGCGAAGTCCGGCGGGAAGTCCTCCAGCACCCCATAGGCCTCGTCGAGGCTGCCGGCGGTGCGCACGGTGAACCCCCGCCGTTCCAACAGCCGCTGGAGGGTCCGGCGCAGTCCCGGATCGTCGTCCACCAGCAGCAGCGGCCCCGGCCGGGCGGTCGCGCGCGTGGCGTGCCCGTTCAAGGCCTCACTCCCGCGGCGCCCGCTTGTGGAGGATGCGCTGAAGGGTGCGGCGGTGCATGCCGAGGCGGCGGGCGGTCTCGGAGACGTTGCGGCCACACTGTTCGTAGACCCGCTGGATGTGCTCCCAGCGGACGCGGTCGGCCGACATGGGCTTGCAGGGCGGTGGCGGAAGACTGCTGCCGGCGTACAGCAGGGCATTGGTGATGGAATCGGCGTCGGTGGGCTTGGCGAGATAGTCCACCGCCCCGGCCTTGATGGCCGCCACCGCCGTGGCGATGTTGCCGTAGCCGGTGAGGATGACGATGCGCATGCGCGGGTGGATCTCCCGCAGCTTCTTGACCAGCTCGAGGCCGTTGCCGTCCTCGAGGCGCATGTCCACCACGGCGAACTCCGGCTTGACGTTCTGCGCCACCGGCAGGGCCTCCTGGGCACCGGCCACGGCGTGGACTCGGAAGCCGCGCCGTTCCAGCGCCCGCACCAGCATCCGCCGCAGCGGTGCGTCGTCGTCGATCAGCAGCAGGTTGGGGGGCTCGGTCCCGTCGCCCAGTCCCAGGGCCGCGGCCGCGCGACGCGCATCGACGGTCTCGGTGGTCATGACGTCTCCTCCTCGATGGCCCGTTGCAGTCGGTCCCCCGGCCAGTGCAGGCGCACCCTCGCTCCCCGAGCCCCGTTGGTGAATTCGATAGTGGCGCCGGTCCGTTCGAGCAACGTCTTGGCGATGAAGACGCCGAGCCCGAGCCCGCCCTCGCCGTGGCGGGTGGAGACATAGGGTTCGCCCAGCCAGTCGAGGATCTCCGGAGCGAAGCCCGGACCGTCGTCCTCGATGGTGACGGTGATGCCGCTTCGAGCGAGTTCGACGCGGATGTCCACCCGGCCCCGGGCGAACTCGCAGGCGTTCTCGACGAGATTGGCGAAGGCGTGGCGCAGCTCCGGCGGCAGGGTGAGCTCCGGCTCCGGCGTATCGTCGTGGGGGACGGTCTCGACGTGCACCTCCACCCCCTCGCGCCCCCATTCCTCGGCGATCTCGGCCAGCGCCCGGGAGAGGGGGATGCGGGTGAAGCGCTCGAGCTCGCGATCGCGGGCGTGGCGGCCGAGCCCCCGCAGGATCTCGCGGCAGCGCTCCGCCTCCTGGACGATGCAGGCCACGTCCTCGTGGAGGGGATGGTCCGCCGGCAGCGCCGCCAGCACCTCGCGGGCGGCCACGTTGATGGTGGCGAGGGGACTGCCGAGCATGTGGGCGGCGGCCGCCGCCTGGCCGCCGAGGGCCGACATCTCGCGCTCGCGGGCCAGCGCCAGTTGCGCCTCCACCAGGGCGCTGGCGCGCCGCCGCGCCTCCTCCGCGAACTGGAAGGTGTAGGTGGCGAGCAGAACGGTGCCCACCAGGAACCCGGTCCAGACCGCCACCCGGTAGAGGGGCGGGAAGGCGAGGGTGGTGCCGTCGAACCAGGGGAGGCCGTCGTCGGTGAGGGCCAGCACGGTGGCGAGGGCGACGGCGGCGAGACCGACGGCGATGGTCCAGTCGCGGCCGAGCTGGCCCGCCGCCAGGGCCACCGGCACCAGCATGAGCAGGGCGAAGGGATTGGCGAGGCCGCCGGTGAAGTGCAGCAGCCAGGCGAGCTGGGCCAGATCGAACAGGAACAGCCATCCCACCGCCCGTTCCGACAGACGGGCCGACCAGCCCAGCACCAGGCCCAGCCCCACGTTGACGAGGATGCTGGCGGCGATGGCCGGCAGCAACCAGGCGAGCGGCAGGGCGATGCCGAGGGAGAAGTGGACGAAGAGGACGGTGAAGAGCTGGCCGATCACCGCCACCCAGCGGGTCAGCGCGAGGGTGTAATGGCCGATGCGGCCGTGGTCGGCGAGATCGCCGCCGGTGTCGCGGTCGGTGAGGAAGCGCTGCAGCCATTCCCGCAGGCGACCCGCGAGGAAGGTACGGAGGCGGGCCGCGGCACCGGCCTCAGCGACGGGATCCGGCGGCGAGAACCGTCTCGAAAAGGCGGAGATAGGCATGGATCATCCGCTCGCGCCCGAACAGCCGCCGGCAGCGGCGGCGGTTGGCCCGTCC
>Ga0256839_1002664_pt1 | contig 19557 bp, 25 predicted proteins | sample 354166metaG_FD_185968 | JGI IMG/M metagenome (GOLD analysis project Ga0256839, IMG submission 185968) | Hydrothermal vent microbial communities from Mid Atlantic Ridge, Atlantic Ocean - 354-166 | ecosystem: Environmental > Aquatic > Marine > Hydrothermal vents | place: Atlantic Ocean: Mid... | reverse complement strand
GGCAATTCCTGGACGCGGTACGGGCATCCCGGAAGGCACGGCAGATACCCGGAGTCTCCGGTGACGACCACGATGCCCTGCCGGTCGTAGCGCGCGGCGCAGGCGCGCCGGAAGGCCCCGCATTCTCCGTATAGACGGATCGAGAAAAACCGTGACCAGCTGCGGCCGTCGATCATGCCGTATCCCTTCCATCCCAACTCACGGTAAACGCCGCCGCTGCGCCCGTCGCGCAGTCTGTCGATGCGGATCACGCCGATGACGCCGCTGGAATTGGTACGGCTTTTTTGCCTGCTGGAACGCTGGGCATGGCGCAGCGCATCGATGCGGCCCATGCGCATGAGCTCCGCGTCACGCCAGGCGAGCGCCGCCCTGCGAGCCAGGCGCGCCGATCCATGGCGACGGTCGGAGAAAAACCGGCTGTAGGGCTGACCGTGCGGGTCGATCAGCCGTACCTGATAGCCTCTGGCCTGGCGGTTACGGGTGATGTATTTCATCGGATCAGGCAGCAGCCTCATCGTCCTGCAGGCACTCGCGCACCAGCAGCTTGAACTCGTTCCCCCAGGTTCCGCGCGTCAGCAGTGCTTCGAGTTCGGCGATCCATTCCCGGATCGCCGCCTCGTGACCGGGGTTGCGCGCGATCTCATCGTCGCGCCAGCGCTCGAGCGCGGCGGCGGCGTCCTCGGCCACGAAGCTGAAGAGTCCGCTGCGGGCGTTGCGCAGGGCCTGAGCGCTCGCGCTGGCCATGAACGCGGCGAACACCCGCGCCAGCGCACGGCGATGGCGGGCTGCGCGCGCATCCGGGGCCTGATCCGCCCAGAGCGCGAAAGCGCGATCGAACTGACTCGGGGTGGCGACATAGACGATCATGGGGCCTCCTAGAACGCGATGCGTCGCATCAGGTGGTGGGTTTCCAGGGCCAGCACCTGGGTATAGACCAGTGTGCTGTTGATGTCGGCGTGGCCGAGCCAGGCCTGCAGCACTGGCAGCGGGATGCCGTGCAGGACCGCATTGACCGCGAAGGAATGGCGAAACACATGGGGCGTGACCTTGACGCTGGGCGGCGGAACCAGGTCAGCGCTCAAGCGGTGCAGACGCTTGTTGACGGCGTCGCGGGTAACCGGCCAGATCCGTTCGTTCTTGCGCAGGCTGTGGCTGGCGAAATAGCGTTGCAGGCTGCGGATGTAGGCGGCGTCGGCCAGCGGCACGAGGCGCGGCCGCGCGTGCTGCTTGCGGCGGCTGGGGCGTCCGCGTTTCTTGAGGGTGGGGATCGACGCATAGGGCAAGCGCGCGTCGAGCACGAAATCTGCCCGCGTCAGTGCCAGGCACTCGCTGATCCGCGCGCCGGTGTGCCACAGGGTATCGAGCAGCAGGCGATGATTGTCGCGCTCGACGGCGTCGAGCAGGCGGTGGATTTCCGGGCGCAGCAGGTACGGGGGCATGTCGCTGTGGCGGAGCACCGCCTGTCGCTGCTCGACGAGTGCGCTCCAGTCGATGTCGGCCCCGACGCCCTGCGGAGGCGGCGCGCCGATGGCGGGGAGGCGCTGGCTCATGCGGCGAAGCCGTCGAACAGGTCGCCCTGTCGGGTGGCGAACCACAGACGCGAACCCTGGACATGGCGGCGCAGCTCGGCGGCGAGGGCGTGCGGGTCGCGCAGCCGCGTGCCGGGGGCGCGCAGTGGCGCGAGGGCCAGGCGCAGTTCATTGGCGGTGCAGGGGGCGGCGCAGGTCCAGACATGATTGGCAGGATCGCACTCGGTGAAGCCGAGCGCGCGCAAGGTATCGGTCAACACAGGCGCGGTCCATGCCGGGAGGCGGAAACGGGGGTTTTCCTTTCCGATGCTGTGGATGTCGTGCCATTCCGGGTGATCGGCTGCGCCGACCAGGTAAGGGGCTTGTGCCGCACGGGCGTAGAGTTCGAGGGCCCCCTCGAACAGGGTATCGAGGCGCGCATCGGGGCAGAGGAGTTCGTGATGGAAGCCGCTGTGGCTGGCCCATTGGCCGTGGTAGGCGCAGCCGAGCATTCGCCCATGGCGCTGGATCCGGGCGCGGCCGGGCAATCCGCCGAGCTGCAGCGAGAGGATCATGCCATTGCCTTGAGGCGGGCTTCGGCGACGGCCTCGGGTTCGAGCAGGCGCAGGCTGTCGTAGCGGCAGGGCACGGGATCGTGGAAGCCGTCGTCGAAGTAGAACAGGTTGTCGCGGGTGTTCACCCGCGCGATCTCGTGGAAGCGCAGGTGGATGGGGGTGTGGTCGAGGGTTTCGGCGGCGAACACCAGGCCTTCGATGTGTGGGTTGTACATGGATCAGCCTCCGTGGAAAAGCGCGCGGCGCGCGCGGGAAACATCTGCAAGTACATTATACCAAAACGAGACAGAAAAGCAGCAATAAACCGGGTATCTCTGCCCATTTGACCCATTGAAAGTGCCGTCATACAAGGGATGGAGCAAGGTATCTGCATAATAAAAGTTATTGCAGAATTATATGTTTGTAAAAGGGTGGGAGGGGAAACCTACGACTTCGAGAATGGACCACACTGCCACATTGGCCTAAAACGCCAATCACCCGGGAAACCCATTACGCTTGTGTCTATCTTATGGTCATCAAGGAGGGACACAAGACGCTGGCGAAAGTGGTGACCAGGACTGATAACATCAAGCATCCAGACAACCATCACGAGTGTATTGTAGATACGACCATCTCTCTTTCCACCTGGTCGGCTTAAAGAATCAACAAGAGGAGAAGGAGCTTCCCTAGGCAACTTGAGAGAGACCGTAATACGGCGATTCCACAGACGGCTGTGGTGGGCACAAATATTGCGGACAATGCTCAGGTGGTGCAGGAATGAAACCAGAATCGATTCATCGAGCCCGTACTGACGGGCAACCCTGTTTCTGTCCTTACGATACGCCAAGCAACTGAACCATCTAGATAATTGACCCAGCGACATCACTTCGACAGCCGCCCATAACGGCGGCAAATCCTCCTCATACTTATCCCTGAAGTGCCTTATGAATACCTCTTTGCTTGACTTCACATCCTGTGACAGGCGATCGAACATCTCCTTGTAGCAACAGTTTTTTTTAGAAGTCTTGAAGCGGGTACGATCAAGGTGCGCATGAGGACCATACGACCGGGAGAATTGATATGCCCACTGGGTCCTGACGGAAACTTCAATCCGCTCGATAGCATCCAGAACCAACAGACGGAGCTCCCTGTCGAAGACATACAGGTTCAGTACATCGTCGAAAGAAGCACCCTTTGCGAACGAGTGATCTGAGTGATCCGACTCAAAAGGGAGCCAGTAGGCACAAAGACGATAGTAATTGAGGTGTCCAAGATAGTGACGAGCCTGGGCCTCATCAGGCACCAGGAGACCGCGTTCTTTTAAGCGTGCAATCTGACCGTCGAATGAAAGCGCGGGCTTGTTAAACTTCATGATAACCAAGCCCAGAAACAAGAAACCCCTCTGGGTGCGCATCGTAGAGAGGCGTGAGGGGTGTTGTTACAGATTAATATATACGCATATAAAGGCAAAATCAAGGCGAAAAGCCACTTAACAGTATCAAACGAGCCGATACTGTGAAAGGGGCCTAACAAAGGCAAAGGAAGGGGGTCCTAATGGAAAGGCCCTATCCCAAAGGGCTGGGCCACTGATGACCGTGGCCATAAATGGCAAAGGGGCAACCATTTATAAAGTTTGGCAAGAACGCGGTCAGCACCGGCGTCAACTCATACCAAGGCATGAAGGATGCCGTCAGCGGGATATTTGGTGAGGATGGAGAAGGAAGCGAAGGCGACGCCAAGCCTGGCCGCCGCGCCCCGCGCATGGGGCGCAAGGCGGGCGCCTGGGCGAATCACTTGGATTAGTCGCTGTTATGATAAAAATCATTGCCCGGACTCGTGCTGAAGTCAGGATCTTCGTACCAAGGCGTATCAAACATATATTCATGCGTCCAGTCATCCATAAATTTGTCGTGAACATCCAACAGCTCATTTTCAGCTGTCGGATCCATCCCCACAGTGGCGGTCTGTAGCCATACGCCAGAGTTAAGGGCCGCGCTGGACGCCCCGCCACGGCCATAGAAGCCGTACAGGGCCGCGAGCAGCGCTGCAAAGCCGGTGGCCACAGCGACAGCTTCAGAACCGCCCGCAACATGCGCGAGATAAGCCGTCAGTCCTGCGGCCGACAGGGCGAGTCCCCACTGTACCGTGTGAGTGAACACCGTGAACAGGGCGCGGCCCAGGGCGGATGTGTTGCGTGCAAGATTCGTCATGGAGACACCTCCTTTTGCTCGTCAAATCGGATTCATTCCCCTGAGCGATGTCCGCGCAGGAGACTCTACTTTACATATAAGCGATTTGACGAGCATAATCAAATCCCGCACGCAACATAAGGACCGCCGATGAACGCACAGAAGCCTGCTTTCTCCGCTCTGATTACCGCCCTCCTCCTTTCAACAAGCGCCCACGGGCTGTCATTGGGCGGGGGTAATGACCCTGATAGAATCTGCAATGTGGCGGACGCCAATACGGCCGCCGAGCGCTGCAAGGCAGGCGATCTTCTTGTGTTCCAGCCCCCAACATTCGGTAATGAACAGTATCCGGTCCTGATTTCCGGGGCATTCTGCGACTTCAGCATGCAGGTCGTTCAAACCGTCGGTGGGGTGGCCTGCGTGTTTTCAACCGCAAGGAAAAGGGACTGGAAGGCATTCGGGATCGGCGGTAATTGATTTAAGGCCCGTATTTTCTATAATTGGTACTGCAACCTCGCCGAGAGGTCATCTCGGCACCCTTGCTGACTTCGTCAGCGCCCCGACAGCTCCGGGCTTCAGCTGTCACGCCAATCCGGCGGCCCGTCATCAACCCATCGGGGAATCCGTTCCCCGGCAGGGGCTGTGGATTCTCCCGATTTTCTTTAACTCGAAGGAGAATCCATCATGTCTTCATTTCTTGCGGCATCTGTTGCCTTGGCGGCTTACATCATTTGGGCCGCCCTCAAATATGCCCCCGCGGCAGCATTCAAGACTGCAGCCATCGCTGTGGCTACCACTGTTGCGGTGTCCGAATGGGGCGAAAGCGCCTTTGTACCTGCAGCGCTATTCAGTGCTGTCGCAATCACGGCTGTCACAGATCTATATGAAGCGGCCAGCAGTCATGGAATCACAGTGGAAGAAATCGATGTCGAAGTCATCGACATCGAAGCTCCAGCTGTTGATGCTGATGCCCCTATCGCCGGGGATTGGCTCCCGGCGGAACAGCCTCAGCTATCCGACCGGCGACAGCAGGTGATCGGTAATATCCGGTTACTCGGCACCTGGATCGAGTAACCGGATACCCCTGCCCCGATGAGCCTTTGGGCTCACCGGGGCATTCTCAATCATTCCTCCTGACGGGTGCTCTTGATGCCGCTCTTTTCGAGGCGGCATCAAGAGCACCCGTCAATCAACCCAGGAGGAACGCCATGTATGCTCAAAAATCCGTTTCCGTCGCCGGAATCACAGTGGAAGAACTCGACATCGAGATCATCGATCTCGAGCCTCTGGAGGCTTCCACAACCGAAGACGACATTGACGCAGTCCAGGAGCTCGAATCTCTGGCTGCATGATACAGACCCCTACCCCTCTTCGGAGGGGTCTTTCCCGTGGCGGACACGGGCACAGCTGACACAGCCATTCCCGGCTGTGCAGGCCTGCACAGTCAGCGCCGGCTGTGCCGGATCCGCAGGCTGAGGCCCGCCGCCACCGGAAAGACCGGATTATCCCCCGCTGGAGGTTATCCAGCACCCTTGCTGACTTCGGTCAGCGCCCCGGCCGTCCACGGACATCCGCGACAGCGGCGACGGCCAGTCGGAACCCTTCGGTTCCGGCGTCCTTTCTTTAACCCTGACGGGAGCCTCTTCCCGTCGGGAAGGTGGTTTCTCCGTCATTCACTGACTTTTGGGAGACCATCATGGCCACCATATACGATATGATTGCTGACGCGAGATTCCTGCTCAGGAAGATTGAGGAAGAGATTTTGGCTCGGGAGATAGGCTCTTGAAACCCGCTTTCCGGCGGCGCTCAAGGATCTGCGTAAGGCGTTGCGCTTCGTCAAGTCGCCCTTCGGCGATGGCGAGCAAAGCCTTTTTCTCGATCTGATCCCTGTATTCCTTTGCGCGAACGCGCTTCACCATCAGCTCGATAATGTCATCGATTGCCAGACGCGAACGGAATCGTTCGACCAGTTGCTCGAACTCTGGTTGATCGAATCCGTGCGGCTCTTCCAGTAATTTCCTGAAGATTCGTTCGTTCTGCTTCCCGCAATCGATGACTTTCATTTTTCTCATGCCACAAGCCTATGCGCTTCGCGGCTTTCCTTCAACCCTGACGGGAGCCCCTCCCGTCGGGAGGGTGATCTCCCGTCATTCATTCAACAAAGAGGAGATCATCATGTCACAAAACACTCTGGCCGATGTCTTTGGCTCAGTAATTCATCAATACTCGCGCCGGCAAGCCATTGCCGACGGCTATCTCGTAGATGTAAGCACAATGGCGCAAGAAGCCGGTTTTGTTCTGCCAGTCGCCCTTACCCGCGCAGCCTGGGAAGACTGTGTGGCCTGGGACGATGGCGACAACCGTCGTCACCAGACGATTCAGGACGAATCGGGACGCTTGTGGGATGTGCTGACAATGTTGCGCATTGGCATTCGCTCCAGGCCCAACCAGGCGATGATCCAGTTCAGCCTTGTCCGAGTGCCACGCACCGGTCGCGGCCGATTGCCGAGGAAGACCCGCCTGAAAGCAATTATCGGTCCCGGAGATGAGGGCAGTCCAGTCATTACTGTCATGATGCCCGATGAAGACTGATCGTGTTTAACCCCTGACGGGATTCGCTTCCCGTCGGGGAAGCGGGCTCGTCACCAATGTTTACGAGGAGCCTCGACATGAAACAATCCAAGGCCAAGGCCTTCATGGCCATCAACGAAGTTCACGGCGTGTTTGTGGACGCCTTGCTCACAGATGACGCCGACGCGCTTGTGTTCGTCAGCATCTGGGGGCACGACACCGCTGTACGCGAGCTGCAGGGCCGTTTGACCCTGGGCGCAAACGAAGGCGGTCTTTCAGCCTTCAATGTGCTCGATCAGGACAGTCGTCGCAGATACATTCGGATTGCCAACTCGGACGAACTGGAGCAACTCACCGGCCGCGTTCGGACGGACATTCTGGGCGAGCTGGTCCATCTGTGGCTGTTCAGGCGCGAGATTCTCAAGCCTGACCTGGCGAATCATCGGGCCATGCTGATCAGCCGCAACGGTGTCGCTGATAACGAGTGGCAAGCGGTCAAGACAGTCTCACCGGTCCCGCTGCTGGATCATTGGGCCGATCATCTGCTGCCGCTGTTGAGGCGATCCGGGATGATCACTGCCTTTGAAGGCATCAATCACCACGGCACCCGCATTGCGATCAACGAGGAAGAAATGGCTCTGCTGGTCAAGCAGGAGTGCCGCGACGGACATTTGTCCGTTTGATTCATTTTTTTAACCCTGACGGGGGATACGCCCGTCAGGGTGTTCTCCCTCGTCATCACTGGGAGAATACCGATGTTGACCATCAAAAACCCGATACATTATGGCGGCGAATGCTGGAAGCTGTATAACAGCGGCGTCTATGTGAATCACGAGGTATTCTGTCATCTGGCCCACACCGAGCATCCTCGGCGCCAGATAGGCGTGTTTCTACCCGTGGAAGCCGTATATCGCTTCAGCTGCCCGGAACTGCTCAAGCTCATTGCAGAGAGCACTCGTGATGACGATGAGCTGCACATCGACTGGCCCGTACTGGAGAAGGCGGGATATTCTCCAGACGCTGTGCAGCATGCAATCAATGAGGGCATTGAAGCCCGTATCTTCAGGCGCAGTTACCATGGGCCGCTCAAGGGCGGACCGCGCTTGTTTCTGAATACCCGTGGGGCCCCTTTCCCGCTTGACTGACCCAACTCTCACCCCTCTTCGGGGGGGTCTTTCCCGTGGCGGCCAGCTGACACAGCCGTTCCCGGCTGTGCTGCAGCACAGTCAGCGCCGGCTGTGCCGGATCCGCAGGCTGAGGCCCGCCGCCACCGGAAAGACCGGATTATCCCCCGCTGGAGGTTATCCAGCACCCTAGCTGACTTCGGTCAGCGCCCCGGCCGTCCATGGACATCCGCGACAGCGGCGACGGCCAGTCGGAACCCTTCGGTTCCGGCGTCCTTTCTTTAACCCTGATCTAGAGGAGATTCATCATGGGATGGAGCTACTATCGTCAACCCGGCCATACCAAGGCCGATCAACTCAAATACCTGGTGTCGGAACTGACCCGTAACCCGGACACCCTCGCACATTCCTTGCGAGGGAAAGTGCTCTGGTCCGTCATTTCGATGAGCGGCCCCGACCGGTCGGAGCAACGCTACATCAGCTGTACCCTGCTCGACTACGATGAAAGCAGCCGTTCATGGGGATGGAAGCACATGGACGAGTCGATGGGGCCGACCTACTTCAATTGTCCAATCAGCTACTTGAAGAAGGCACCGGTCTCCATGTTGCCGCCTGAAATCCGTGCGAAAGGCAGCTTTTCGTTGAAATGGAGAGAGCGCGTGCGCCTCTATCACCGCAACTACAGCATCGGCGACCGGGTCACCCTCGATGATGGGTATGCGGTGCCGGAACTCACGGTCGTTCAGCTCAAGCCTTTGGTCGGCGTGTACTGCGGACATCTGTACAAGGTACCGCGTGATGGCGTGGTAAGGGTCGAGCCATTCGACGCATCCGGTGCGGCTGCTTAGGAGGGGCGTCATGTTTATCGACTATCCCACCTGGAGGCACCAACAGGAGGAGTTCACTCAAGATGAGGCGCTCGTCCCCTGCCCCAGTTGCTTCGGGGTGGGGGTATCCGAGTGTGATTGTTGCGGCAACGAAGTCTCCTGTAGCCGTTGCGATGAGGAGGGCCGCATACCGTTTGGAGAAGTAGCTGATCACGAATACGCGTTCCTGTTTTCGCGATCACGGTATGAGGATGCCCTCATCAACGATGCCGTCGCCTTGGGAGAATGGATCGGCTCCGACCCTATCGAGTTGCTGTATAACAACGGCCTCGAGCCTTGGCAGGATCTGATAATAAAGAAGATCCACATCAATCCTTGACGGGTTCAGCCTGTCACAACTCAACCCATCAGGGGAACACTCCCCTGGTGGGGGTGTCCCCCGTTTTTATTCGGAGGAAACACCATGTCTGTAACTCTTTTGAACCTGGCCCCTCATGCCGACCAGAAAGCCGCAGCAGAAGCGTTGGAGCGGCGTCAACGCGCCGACTACGAATGCTACCTGGTCATCCAGCGTTACCGCGCGGAATTGTTTGCGGCGCTGCGCCTGACTACCGCTCATGGGCTTTCGGCAAGTGCCTGCAACGAAATCATCAGCGAAATTCAGGACGCACTGGACGCTCGCGTGAAGGCCAACGAGGAGTTCCTCGCCAGCCTGGCTGGTTATGACTCGGTAGAGTTGTAGCCATTGACTCATCAACACTTCGGGGATCCTTTCGGATCCCCTTTTCTTTGAATGGAGAAACCTTATGAACTGTCTGCAAATCTCATATCTCAAACTCGGCGAACACAAATCCGGCAAGAGGCTCTGGATTCAGGGACTCAGGCTTGAAGACGCCGGCTACATCATCGGCAGCGGCTACGATATCGACTACGACGAGCCCAATCGCCAGGTGCGAATCCGGCTCAGAGAGGGTGCGGCGCACAAGGTCAGCCGCAAGAAGATCGGCGAGCGTTATTACCCGCTCATCGATCTGGTAAATCGCCGTCTGGCCGAGATATTCACCGGGGTCGAGCATGTTCAGGTTATGCTCACGAATGGGTGCATTGTCATCGAGTACCACCACCTTGACCGTGCCCGCATCGAGCGCGAGCAAGCATTGTGGAAGCGCATGAGCCGCAAACTCGCACTACGCATGGCTTCCATGGCCCATGGTGCCGGCATTCTGGATTATTACCTGCACCAGGGGCTTGAGGATGAAGGCGTGCTCAGCGGTCTGGTATGGGCGGTAGAGCCTGAGCAGGTCTATTTGCAAACCAGTCTCAACAACAACCCGATATGGGCGTATCAATCGCAGGCCATCGAAGGCCGGATCGAAGATGTGCAGCCCTCAGAGCTGACGCGCCCGGACATCCTGGTTGCAGGGCTTCCCTGCACCGGCGCCTCACGGGCTGGCCGCAGCAAGAACAAGCTGCGGTATGCTGAAGCCCATGAGAGCGCGGGAACCGCGTTCATCGGGTGGCTGATGGCCATCCGAGAGCTGTCGCCCGCCATCATCGTCCTAGAAAATGTCGTTGAGTACCGCAACACGGTATCCATGCATCTGATCCGCGAGACGCTGGAGAACTGGCGTTATCGTGTTCATGAAGCCATCGTCGGACCCGAGCTGGGAGCTTTCGAGAACCGGAAGCGCTTGTGCATGCTGGCCGTATCCGAAGGGATCCCGTTCCAGTTCCATCTGGAGCCAGTACGCGAACGAGAAACCAGGCTCGGCGAGCTCCTTGAAGAGGTTCCTCTCGACTCCGATTGCTGGAACAGTTGCGAATACCTGCACAAGAAGGAAACCCGTGATCAGGCCGAAGGCAAGGGCTTCAAAATGCAGCTGGTCGATGAATCATCGACCCAGGTGGGGACGATTGGACGGTCGTATCACAAGTGGCGATCGACTGAGCCTCTGGTCCGACATCCAACGGAATCCGGCCTCAAGCGTTTACTGACGGTGAAAGAGTTGGCATCGGTCAAGACAATCGATCCTGAGCTGGTCGCAGGCATGTCCAGAACGCGCCAAATCGAAATGCTGGGCCAAAGCGTCCTGGGCGTCGCCTTTCGCGCCGTGGGGCGGAATCTTGGGCAATGCCTGAACCATTTCCTGGAAGCCAGCGACGACCTCGCCGCTTAAGCACCCCCCTCTTCGGAGGGGGCTCTCCGATGGATCCGGCAGTAAAGCGGCTTCATCGGAGAGCCCAGCCTGGGGAAAGTGGACACCAGCTTGCATAAACAACGCTGTACCCCTGGATTCATCTGAAAGATGAAATCTGGCGCGCATTCTGCGCAACATCATTTGACAAAATAGCCAGTGTCGCAATAATTGGAGCTGCTAACCCCCGCCGAGAGGTCATCTCGGCACCCTTGCTGACTTCGGTCAGCGCCCCGACAGCTCCGGGCTTCAGCTGTCACGCCAATCCGGCGGCCCGTTCTTGCCCCCATTGGGAATACCGTTCCCATGGGGAAGTGGTATTCCCGTTTCTTTTAATCGATATGAGGAATACCACCGTGAAAGCAGCATCCCTCTGTATTCATCTCCATGGCGAGCAGTCCCTAGAACAGGCGCTCGACCAGAGAATCCATCAAATCGCGGCCGACAATGAAAAGAAGGAGAAACTCCGCCTTTTCCTCGAATCCATGCCGGCTGAACACATCAACGACCCCGGTAATCTGCTCGGGTTCATCTACCACAAGCTGGCGGCTTAAACCGCCCTTTAACCCTGACGGGAGCCTCTTCCCGTCGGGAAGATGGTTTCCCGTCATTCATTGACTATTGGGAGACCATTATGGACAAAGAAGCCATTAAGGCCTTTATCGACTGGCTGGAAATTGCCGACATCGGTGCCATTCATGCGCGTATCGAAGAAATACGCAAACTGGAGGAATCCGGACGGTTGTCAGACAGCGGCTTAGCCGATCTGAGGTTGGCGCGTAGATTGATCGATGAGGAACTTATTTCTCGTCTGGATCTGGCACAAGTGAAAGCTCGCCACGGGGAATGAGGCGATGTAAAAGATCGTTCCATCGGGCTTTGTCCATATCCCCCGGTGTAAACACCATCTGGACGGCTTCGTTTTCCAGCTTGGAGCGATTCCCCGACAGACAGTCAAGGCGGAGCAAAGTCTTTTTATTGTTCATGTCTTGAAACTTACCCCTAGCCGCTCATGCAGTCAATAGACTGGGCGGCTTTCCTTCAACCCTGACGGGAGCCCCTCCCGTCGGGAGGGTGATCACCCGTCTCTCATTCAAATGAGGAGACAAACGATGCCCATTATTTTAGAAGGCAATATCACAAACCGTATCATTCAAGGGGCCAATGGTGATTTCAGCGTTGGCACTTTCTGCTGTGATCTCGGTAAATTCAAGATCAAAGACCCCCTGCTCGACCAGTTCGACGAGGGTGAGTACCGAGTCCGGGTTGCTGTTCAGCACCTGGACATTAAATCCTATCCTTCCACCAGGAACGGAATCATTATTACGGAAATTGTGGCCGAGATCGATGCCATCGATGTCATCGATGCCGAGATCCGCCCAGTTGAGGTGGAGGCCGTTGAGCCTGACGCCTCTGTATCATCCGTTACCCAGGCGGCAGAAGCACCTGAACAGGTTCAATCCCCATCGAATACACCTGGCGAAAGCGACAAGGTCTCGTCCATCGAAACTCCCAGGAAGGCGGCCAGCGAGGCCGGTGAAAGCGATAACGATGATCTCGAAGCGCTCTTCGGGCATCTGTGGCCGCTGGGTCGCACGGTGAAACTGGACACCACAATCCCCCGTGCGCTGTTCATCCAGCAAAAGCAGGCACTGAAGGATCGTGGCTACCGCTTCGACGCCAAAACACAAACCTGGTCCAAGTAACCCCCTACCCCTCTTCGGAGGGGTCTTTCCCGTGGCGGACACGGGCACAGCTGACACAGCCGTTCCCGGCTGTGCAGGCCTGCACAGTCAGCACCGGCTGTGCCGGATCCGCAGGCTGAGGCCCGCCGCCACCGGAAAGACCGGATTATCCCCCGCTGGAGGTTATCCAGCACCCTTGCTGACTTCGGTCAGCGCCCCGGCCGTCCATGGACATCCGCGACAGCGGCGACGGCCAGTCGGAACCCTTCGGTTCCGGCGTCCTTTCTTTAACCCAGGTGGGTCACGGCCCGTCCGGGTCCGTGCCGCCATCCGCCAGGAGGTGATTTATGGCACTTATCTTTCCGCGCCTTGCGCGCAATTTTGTCAAGAACGGTTATTTCCCGACCGATAACGAGACGCTCAATCGCATAAAACAGGCCCTCGTTTTCGACGGTTGCAGCTGCCGTTTGCTGGATCCCTGTTGCGGCGAAGGCGCTGCTCTGTCCGAAATCCGGGATGCCCTCGCTGAAACCGGCGATCGTATAGAGACCTTCGGGGTCGAGTACAATCGAGAACGGGCCTGGGAAGCAAAAAAACACCTGGATCACTGCATCCACGGTGATCTGCGCGACTGCATGATCGGGGCGCGTCAATTCGGTTTGCTGTTTCTCAACCCGCCCTACGGCGACGCCGTCGCCGACAAAGGGCAGCTCTCGGATACCGGTGGTGGGCGCTTGAGGCTCGAAAAAGAGTTCTACCGGCGCACTCATGGTCTGCTCCAGTACGGAGGCGTGATGGTCTTGATCATCCCCTACTACACGCTGGACAAGGAGTTCAGCACCTGGATCGCCCGACACTTCTATGGGGTTCAGGCGTACATGGCACCGGAGCAGGAGTTTCAGCAAGCGGTGATCTTCGGCATCAAGCACAAGATCACCGACCGATGGGCATCCACCGACGCCTACCGCCGGGCGCGCTCTCAGCTGATCGCGATCGGTTCTGGAGACACCCAGGCCGAGGTTCTGCCTGAAGCATGGACTGAACCCCGCTACCAGGTGCCAGAAGCACCTGAACGCGGGAAATTCCACATTGTACGACTCGATGGCGAGCAACTAGCGGAAGCCGTGCGCGACGGTGGCTTGTGGACACAATACGACCAAGTGTTCGGCCAGAGCCGCTCATGGAGTCACCGCAGGCCACTGTGTGATGTATCGGACTGGCACCTGGCATTGATGCTGGCGGCCGGACAGGTTTCCGGGGTTGTCAAAAGCCGCAACGGGCGTATTTTCGTCATACGCGGCGACACCTACAAGGAAAAGGTCGTTACCACCAGCCACGAAGCCAACGCCAAAGGCAATATGGCGACGGTGCGCACCCATACGGATGTCTTTGTGCCGTCGATTCGAGGACTGGACATGACGCCGGGGAGTCCGACCTTCGGCGAAGTGTTCACCATCAAGTAACCCCCTACCCCTCTTCGGAGGGGTCTTTCCCGTGGCGGACACGGGCACAGCCATTCCCGACTGTGCTGCAGCACAGTCGGCACCGGCTGTGCCGGATCCGCAGGCTGAGGCCCGCCGCCACCGGAAAGACCGGATTATCCCCCGCTGGAGGTTATCCAGCACCCTTGCTGACTTCGGTCAGCGCCCCGGCCGTCCATGGACATCCGCGACAGCGGCGACGGCCAGTCGGAACCCTTCGGTTCCGGCGTCCTTTCTTTAACATTGATTGGAGACATGACATGAACAATCTAGCTGTGAACCTTGATCCCCAGGATCTTGAGCAACCGGACCTTGAAACCCCGGACACTCCGGAGGTCCTGGACGACACCATTGATCGCGATCAGGATCCATACCTGATCCCCTTGAACGACTTCATCACCGAGTTCGGCGAGGACCTGCTCAGTGCCGTTCAACAACAAAACCCGCCGGTCTATGACGGAACGCCGAATCCGACTCGGGCAGCAGTGATGGACGCCATGCCGCGTCGGCCTTTCGATGCGCAACAGCGCATCGTACAGGCGGTGTGCCGCTTGCTGATCGATGAGGGCGAGAAGTCCGCCATCATCAACGCCGAAATGGGTACGGGAAAGACGATGATGTCGATCGCAGCCTCCGCCGTAATGGCGGCTGAAGGCTTCGGTCGCTTCTTGGTGCTCTCACCGCCGCACCTGGTGTACAAATGGCGGCGAGAGATCATCGAGTCGGTGGACAATGCCAAAGTCTGGGTGCTCAATGGCCCAGACACCTTGGCAAAGCTTCTCAAGATGCGCGCAGAATATGGCGTCATCGAACATGACGGGCCCGAGTATTTCATTCTGGGCCGTGTTCGTATGCGCCTTGGGTATCACTGGAAAACGGTGATCGCCAAACGCAAGCTCCATGTACGCGAGCAGGTTGACGCACACGATGAACGGTCTCGGTCGTTCATCATGACCTATGAGTACGCGGCCTGTCCGGATTGTGGCGGCTATCAGTGCGATGATGAAGGGCAAAGGATCGGCTATGCCGATTTCAACCGTGACAAGCGGAAGTTTTGCCAGCATTGCGCTGCGCCTCTGTGGACCTTGCAGCGTCCTTCGAAACGCCAGAAATCCCGGCGTGATCTGTTGATCGAGGCCATGTGCCAGATTCCGACGATCGGTCCCAAGACCGCGAAGAACCTGGTGCATGCCTTTGGCGAGGACATGATGGAGCAGATGCTGGCCGACAATGTGTACGACTTCATCAACCTGATGGACGAGAACGGCGACCTGGTGTTCAGTGATCGACGCGCCGTTCGCATGGAGCGGGCCATGGCCAATCTCGAGTTTGGTTTCGGTCAAGGCGGTTATCAGCCGACCGAATTCATCAAGCGCTATCTGCCGGACCGTTACTTCGACCTGATGATCGTGGACGAAGGCCACGAGTACAAGAATGACGGAACGGCTCAGGGCCAGGCCATGGGCGTCCTGGCGGACAAGGTCGGCAAGGTGCTGTTGTTGACCGGGACGCTGATGGGCGGCTACGCGAGCGACCTCTTCTATCTGCTGTGGCGCATACTGGGAGCGCGGATGCGCGAGGATGGCTATGCCTACAATGAGCGCGGAAGCCTCGGCTCGGCCGCCATGTCGTTCATGCGCGAGCACGGCGTGCTCAAGGATGTGTACAAGGAGAGCGACGCCAGTTCGCATCGGACCGCACGGGGCAAAAAACTGACCGTGCGGACCTCCAAGGCACCCGGGTTTGGCCCCAAGGGCATCGCACGCTATGTGCTGCCCTACACGGCCTTCCTGAAGCTCAGGGACATCGGCGAAGGCGTACTGCCGGATTATCGTGAGGAGTTGATACAGGTCCCTCTCAACGATGACCAGAAAGCCGCCTACAGCCGGCTGTCGTCCGTGCTGACGGCGCGCTTGAAGATGGATCTCGCACGCGGGGACAACACCTTGCTCGGTGTCGTCATCAATGTGCTGTTGCGCTGGCCGGACACTGCCTTTCGGCCTGAGTCTGTCACGCACCCGCGCACCCGCGAACTGCTGCATTTCGTGGGCAGTGTGATCGACGAGGATGAACTGGCCCCAAAAGAAGAGGAGATGATCCGCATCTGCAAGGAAGAGAAAGCGCAGGGTCGGCGATGCCTGGTGTACACCATCTATACCGGCGGCCAGGATATTGCAAGCCGCTATAAGCGTGTATTGGAGCAGACCGGCCTCAAGGCCGCCGTCCTGCGGTCAACGGTGGATACCTCGAAGCGTGAGGACTGGATCGCAGACCAGGTGGACCGTGGCATCGATGTACTGATCTGCAACCCTGAGTTGGTGAAAACGGGACTCGATCTGCTTGATTTCCCGACCATTCTGTTCATGCAGTCCGGGTACAATGTGTACGTGCGACCTGAAGTCGCTTAAGCAATTGTCTTGCATCGAAAATTCGATGAGTAAGACCTGTTGTTCCGTCAACAGTAACCTACCGGCACATGCGGGACTGGTAACGGTCCGGTGTGAAGCTGCTGGGACAATGTAACCCGGCCCTCGGGCCACATCAAAGCCGTGAGGCGGCGATGGCATCTGCGAGTACCAATGCGGATGGGGTGCTAGGTTGAGTGGTATGACCAACGTATGTGAACTGCTGATAAACGTCGTCATGTATGACAAGCCAAAGGTACTGACAGGCTTGGGCCAAAAGGCATGTGGCTGGCTAACCCTTTGTAACACTGGGGTTACACGGACATGATAGCCACCGGCGGATAGGCAGGGTCTAACCCACTCGTGTTGCTTAAGTGGAACAGGGTAAGCCCGTATCGTCCCCCTCGGGGAAAGCGAGCCGCAAGGCGAGCCCATGGCGGTGCGGGTAGAAGAATGCGGAAAAAGCGAATGCCGTTCTGTAATGGAACGGATAGGGGTTGAGCCGAAAGGCAACATCACTCCACGCGAAAGCGGGCAGACTTCCGCGAGGTCTTTCATTACGAGAGAGTTTGTAGAACCAACGAAGGAGGGAAAGCAAATGACTACGCAACGACTTTGCGCGGGTGCACCCTCCCATGGAACGGTGGACTGGCACAGTATCGACTGGGCCAAATGCCACCGGGAAGTGAGGAGGCTGCAAGCGCGTATCGTAAAGGCAACACAGGAAGGCAGACACGGCAAGGTGAAAGCCCTGCAATGGCTGCTGACCCACTCGTTTTCCGCCAAGGCATTGGCAGTAAAACGGGCGACCGAAAACCAAGGCAGGAAGACACCGGGTGTGGACAAGAAAATCTGGTCCACCCCGGAGGCCAAAGGCAAGGCCATGTTGTCGCTCAAACGGCGCGGGTACCAACCGCTCCCGCTGAGACGGGTGTACATCCCGAAAGCAAACGGCAAGATGCGGCCGCTGGGTATTCCGTCGATGAAGGACAGGGCCATGCAGGCACTTCACCTGCAAGCCCTGGCCCCCGTCTCGGAAACCATTGCGGACCGGAACTCCTACGGGTTTCGGCCGGAAAGATCCACGGCGGACGCCATTGAACAGTGCTTTTGTGCACTGGGCAGACGCGATGCCGCCGAGTGGATACTGGAAGGCGACATCAAGGGTTGCTTCGACAACATCAGCCATGACTGGCTCATCGCCAACGTCCCCATGGACAAGGCGATACTCCGGAAATGGCTGAAGGCCGGCTACGTCGACCGGCAAGCCCTTTTTCCAACGGAAGCGGGAACGCCGCAAGGCGGCATCATCTCGCCCACGTTGGCTAATCTGACTCTGGATGGTCTGGAGGACCTCCTTGCCAAGACCTTCTACCGGACATCGGTAAAAGGCCGAATGGCAAACCCCAAGGTCAGATTGGTGCGATATGCCGACGACTTCATCATCACCGGCTGCTCGAAAGAGCTGTTGGAACGGGAAGTCAAACCCCTGGTCGAGGATTTTCTGAAAACCCGGGGTCTGGAACTCTCACAAGAGAAAACCAGAATCACGCATATCGAAGAAGGGTTCGATTTCCTGGGGCAGAACATACGCAAGTATGACGGCAAGCTGCTCATCAAACCGGCCAAGAAGAACGTCAAGGCGTTTCTGACCAAGGTTCGGGAAATCGTGAAGGCACACAAGACGGCGAAACAGGCCGACGTGATCAAGATGCTCAACCCCGTTATCAAGGGATGGGCGGATTATCATCGGCACATCGTCGCCAGTGAAGTCTTCAGTTCGGTGGATAGCCAGATTTGGCGACTGCTGTGGCGCTGGGCGAAACGCCGCCACCCCAACAAAGGCGCCCGCTGGATTAGAGCACAATACTTTAAGGAAGGTCTGATCAATTCACGCTGACAGAAAACATTTGCTGAAATTTCTTCATGAATCAAACAGCCAGTCCAAGAATTGATGTTATGCAACGGGGCTGTGCGGTTTTCTTGCCCGTTAACCCCGATATTTCGGTCTATCGGCGAATTCCTGACGCACTACCGCTACGTAGGTCGCAGCAAGACCCTTCTTGCCATGTACAAATTGACCAGTCCGCAGGCCACGAACAAGCGGTTGGCATTCTTGTCCAGTCCCCGGTAACGCACTTTGGTGAAGCCAAATACCCGCTTGAGGATCAGGAACGGATGCTCGACCTTTGCCCGAACCCGGGATTTGGTGCGATTCCTGGCGCGCTCCTCGTCACTCAATGCGCGCGAGCGGCAACCCTTCTTCTGGGTAAAGTCTTTCGCCTTTGGCGCCCGTTTGCGGATGGCCTCTCTTTGCCCCGCATAGGCCGAATCGCCGTACACGCGCCGCTCATTCCCATGCAACAGGTCGCCCAGCAACTGGCTGTCATGGGCGTTCGCCGCCGTGGCGGCGACCGAGTGGATCAATTTGCTCTTGCTATCGACCCCGATATGCGCCTTCATCCCGAAGTACCACTGGTTGCCCTTGCGGGTCTGATGCATCTCCGGATCCCGTTTGCCCGCCTTGTTCTTGGTCGAGCTCGGCGCATCAATGATCGTGGCATCGACAATGGTGCCGGTGCTGACCTTCAGGCCGTTCTCCTCAAGATACTCGGCAATCAACGCAAACAGCTGATCGCCCAGGTTATGCGCCTCCAGCAGGTGGCGGAATTTGCATACCGTGGTCTCATCCGGCGCCGGCTCGCGCCCCAGGTCAATGCCGACGAAACGACGCATGGCGCGCGAGTCATACAGGGCTTCTTCCACCGCCGGATCGGACAAATTGAACCAGTGCTGCAGAAAATGAATCCGCAGCATGCGCTCCAGACCCACCGGTCGCCGCCCGGCGCCTTCAGGGTTGGGATAAAACGGCTCGATCACTTCGCACAGACCCTCCCAGGGGATGATCTTGTCCATTTCGTCAAGGAACTGTTCCCGGCGCGTGGGTTTGCGGTACTTCTCGAAACCTTCTTCGGCAAGAGTCTGTTGGCGCATGCGTTACTTCTCAGGTTTGTTTGG
>Ga0256839_1002663_pt1 | contig 19567 bp, 30 predicted proteins | sample 354166metaG_FD_185968 | JGI IMG/M metagenome (GOLD analysis project Ga0256839, IMG submission 185968) | Hydrothermal vent microbial communities from Mid Atlantic Ridge, Atlantic Ocean - 354-166 | ecosystem: Environmental > Aquatic > Marine > Hydrothermal vents | place: Atlantic Ocean: Mid... | reverse complement strand
CGATGAAGGCTAAAGAGTTGCGTGAATTAAGTGATGCCGAATTGAAAGAAAAGATGGATGAGCTTGCTGCTGAAGGGATGAAGCTTAGATTTCAGAAAGCAACAATGCAGTTGAGCCAAACCAGTCGTATCGCTGCAAATCGGCGTGAAATAGCACGGATTCAGACTATTCTGAATGAGCGCCGCTAAGAGGTTATTAAACATGAGTGAAGTAAGTAGCAATAAACGAACACTTGAAGGTGTTGTTGTTAGCAATAAGGCGGATAAGACCATTGTTGTAGAGGTTGAGCGCCGCTTTTTGCATCCACGCTATCGTAAGACTGTAAGGGCACATAAGAAGTATATGGCTCATGATGAAGAAAATGTGTGCAACATCGGTGATACAGTGCGTATTTCAGAATGTCCTCCATTGTCGCGTCGCAAAACATGGATGATGGAAGAAATTATTACACGCGCTGAACAGCTTTAGAGGTTACTTAAAATGATTCAGACTGAAACAGTTTTGCAGGTTGCGGATAACTCAGGCGCAAGACGCGTCACATGTATTAAGGTTCTTGGTGGCTCCAAGCGTCGGTATGCTGGTGTTGGTGATGTGATTGTTGTTGCCGTCAAGGAAACCATTCCTAACGGTAAGGTAAAGAAAGGCGAAGTGCAGCGCGCTGTTGTGGTTCGTGTGGCCAAGGAGTTTCGCCGGCCTGACGGAAGCTCCATTCGTTTTGATGAAAATGCAGCAGTATTGTTAAACAAACAGGGTGAGCCAATTGGAACGCGTATTTTTGGTCCAGTGACACGAGAGCTTCGTGCAAAGGGATATATGAAAATTATTTCTCTTGCACCAGAAGTTTTGTGATTGAAGAGGTTTTAGCATGTCAACGAATGTAAAATATCGTATTCGTAGCAATGATGAGGTTGTTGTTGTTGCGGGTCGTGATAAGGGTGCTCGCGGAAAGGTTATTCGTGTATTACCAGCAAAAGGCAAAGTAGTTGTTGCCAAAATTAATATGGTTAAGCGGCACACCAAAGCAACACAATCAAGCTCAGGTGGCATCATTGAGCGTGAGGCGCCTTTGGATATTTCCAATGTCCAGTATGTGTGCTCAACATGTGATACAGGTGTGCGTTTGGGCGTCAAAATATTAGAAGATGGTCGTAAAGTTCGCTTTTGCCGCAAATGTGGCGAAGTGTTGGACAAGTAGGGGTAGTGCAATGGCACGCTTGAAAGAAGATTATAATAAACGCGTAAAACCTGCGCTTATCGAAGAGCTCGGTTATAGCAATGTGATGGAAGTTCCCGCAATTACTAAGATTGTAGTAAACATGGGCTGTGGTGAGGCAGCGCAAAACCGTAAGCTGCTGGATGGCGCTCTTGCTGATATGACTGCTTTGACTGGTCAAAAACCTGTGGTGACCAAGGCACGAAAGTCGATAGCAAACTTCAAGTTGCGTGATGGTATGCCTGTGGGTTGTCGTGTGACATTGCGTGGCGATCGCATGTGGGAGTTCTTTGATCGCTTGGTTAATATTGCGCTGCCACGAATTCGGGATTTTCAGGGCGTGAGTCCAAAGTCTTTTGATGGTCGGGGTAACTACACACTGGGTATCAAAGAGCAAATCATTTTTCCTGAAATTGATTATGATAAAATTGATAAAATTCGTGGTATGGATATTACAATCTGTACAACAGCGAAGACAAATGACGAAGGGCGTGCACTGTTGAAACAGTTTGGTATGCCTTTTCGCAAAGCATAGGAGCTTTTGATGGCAACGAAGGCATTGATGGTTAAATGCAACCGGAAACCAAAATTTAAAGTACGCGGTTATACACGCTGCCAGCTGTGTGGTCGCCCACACTCAGTTTATCGTAAGCTTGGTATGTGTCGCATTTGTTTGAGAAAACATGCATTGGCGGGTGAAATCCCAGGCATGGTTAAGTCAAGCTGGTAATAGGGTAGGAGATAAGTTTATGATGATGGATCGTATTGCGGACATGTTGACTCGCATTCGCAACGCTCAGCAAGCAGGCCTGGAAAAAGTTGAAATGCCAGCAAGCAACACTTTGGTTGCTATTTCTGAGATATTGAAGGCTGAGGGCTATATTCAAGCTGGTAAGCCTTATAACTATAAGGGTCACCGCTATTTGCGCTTGACGCTTCGCTATGATGATGAAGGGAACCCTGCTATCCGCGAAATCAATCGCATATCCAAGTCTGGTCGTCGGGTTTATGCCTCGGCTTCAGACTTGCCACGCGTTCGTAATGGTTATGGTATTGCTGTAATCAGCACTTCACAAGGTCTTATGACGGACAAAGATGCGCGCACCAAGAATATTGGTGGTGAAGTTCTTTGCACCGTATTTTAGGGGTGGAATACTATGTCTCGTATAGGTAAACAGCCTGTTACAATTCCTGCGGGAGTTGAAGTGACGGTCAATGCAGATAGCATCACAGTGAAAGGCGCGAAGGGAACATTGGAATCCCCACTTTTTGAAGGTGTGAGTGCCAAGGTTGAAGCCAATGAAATTCAATTTGAATGTGCTGATCTAGGCGATAAAAAGATGAAATCCTTTTTCGGGTTAGCTCGTTCTTTGGCTGCAAACAATGTGGTAGGTGTGAGTAAGGGCTTTGAAAAAACACTTGAACTTCGCGGTGTTGGCTATCGCGCTAAAGTTCAAGGCAAAACATTGGATCTGTCTTTAGGCTTTTCGCACCCAGTGGTCTATACACTTCCAGATGGCATTGAAGCTAAGATTGATAAATCAAACATTATCATTTCTGGTTTTGATAAGCAAAAAGTTGGGCAGGTTGCATCAGAGATTCGAGCTTTCCGTCCGCCAGAGCCATATAAAGGTAAGGGTGTTCGCTATGCGGATGAGTATGTTGCAATGAAAGAAGGTAAACGAGCTTAACTAGGCTTGGTAAGATAGGAGATATTTCAAAGTGGCAGTAAAACGGTATGAGAAAGATGCAAATGTTCGCCGTGCGAAACGCGTTCGTACAAAAATAAAAGCATCAGGTCGTTTGCGTATCAGTGTGTTTCGCTCATCGCGGCACATTTATGCACAAATCATTGATGACAGTGAAGGGAAAACACTGGTTGCAGCATCCAGCCTTGAGAAGGGAATAAACAACGGAGGCAACCGCGAGGGTGCGGCAGCTGTTGGCAAGTTGTTGGCAGAGCGAGCAGCAGAAAAACAATTGTCTAACTTGGCGTTTGATCGTGGCTCATATCCATATCATGGTCGTGTGCAGGCGCTGGCTGAAGCCGCGCGAGATGCTGGGTTGAAGTTCTAGGAGATTTGAATGATTAATGCAGAAGAACTTGAGTTGACTGAAAAGCTCGTTCACATTAACCGTGTGGCTAAAGTTGTGGCAGGTGGTCGCCGTTTTGGTTTTGCCGCATTGATGGTGGTTGGCGATGGTGATGGGCATGTTGGTTTTGGTTACGCGAAGGCGAAAGAGGTGCCTGAAGCCATTCGTAAAGCCAATGAAATTGCGCGAAAGAATTTAGTGTTTATTCCGCGTAAAAATGGTACAATCTTTTATCAAACTACAGGTGTTCAAGATGCAACGCGAGTAATGTTAAAGCCTGCAACAGAGGGTACTGGTGTGATTGCAGGTGCTGCAGTTCGTGCGGTTATCGAAGCAGTGGGGATTAAAGATATTTTGACGAAAGCACACGGCTCCCGAAACCCTATTAATGTTGTTCGCGCAACTTTTAACGGTCTCAAAGGGTTGGAAAGCCCAGAGCAAGTGGCAGCACGCCGTGGTAAAGCGTCTTAAATCAGAGGGTAAAAGAAATCATGGCTAAGAAAACTTTTAAAATCCGTCAGGTCAAAAGTGGTATTGGATACCCTAAAGACCAAAAGCTCACATTGCGTGGTTTGGGCTTGCGTCGTATGCACCAAGTTGTAGAGCTTGAAGATACGCCTTCAACGCGCGGTATGGTGAATAAAGTGCGTCACCTCGTTGTTGTTGAGGCTGATGCGTCTTAAGTAATCTTCGGAGAAAGTAATGAAATTAAATGATATTCGAGCAAATAAAGGTCAGCGCCGGCATCGCAAGCGTTTAGGCTGTGGTATTGGCACAGGGCATGGTAAAACAGGTGGTCGTGGTCACAAGGGTCAGAAGTCTCGATCTGGAGGCGGTGTTATGCGAGGTTTTGAAGGTGGTCAAATGCCCCTCATCCAGCGGCTACCCAAGCGTGGTTTCACACCTCTTTCACGAACAAGTTATCAGTTGGTTAATGTTGGTCAGCTTGCATCATTTGACTCAGGAGCTACTGTTGACGCGGCAGCACTGTATGCTGCTGGGCTGGTTCGCAATGCAGTGGATCCCATCAAACTCCTAGCTTATGGAGACTGTGGTAAAGCCTTAACAGTTTCTGTCGCTAAAGCATCGGCATCAGCAATCAAGAAAGTTGAAGCTGCTGGCGGCTCAGTAGCGTTAGCATCTTAATATGCAGCAACCTCAACTGGGTGGTTTAGCCAATATAGGTAAATCTGGAGAGCTTAAGCAGCGCATTTTGTTTGTGCTGGCTATGCTCGTGGTGTACCGTATTGGAGCACATATCCCAGTTCCAGGGATTGATGCGCATGTGTTGGCACAGTTTTTTGACCAAACATCGAACTCGCTTTTGGGTCTGGTTGACATGTTTTCAGGCGGATCCTTATCGCGTTTAACCATTTTTGCGCTGGGCATTATGCCTTATATTTCAGCGGCCATCATCATGCAGCTTTTGCAGGTGGTGTCACCTAAACTTGAGCAGTTGAAAAAGGAAGGGGAAGCGGGTCGTCGTAAAATTACGCAATATACGCGTTATGGCACAGTATTTCTTGCCGTTTTTCAGGCGATTGGCATGTCCATCGGGCTTGAGTCATTCTCAGTGGGTGGTCGCCCTGTAGTGATTGATGCGGGCTTAGACTTTAGGATTATTACAGTGATTACACTGGTATCTGGAACGATTTTCCTTATGTGGTTGGGTGAGCAGATTACAGAGCGCGGCATTGGTAATGGTATTTCCTTGATTATCTTTGCGGGTATTGTCGCAGGCTTGCCGAGCGCGATTGGTGGAACCTTGGAGCTTGCGAGAACAGGTGAGTACACAGCGCTAGGTGTGTTGGCGATTCTTGTGATGCTTCTTGTTGTTACATATGTGGTGGTCTGGTTTGAGCGAGCGCAACGCAGAATTCCTGTACAGTATGCTAAACGACAAGTTGGGAATAAAATATTTGGTGGCCAGTCTTCGTTTTTGCCCTTGAAGTTAAATACAGCAGGTGTGATACCACCAATTTTTGCATCCAGCTTGATATTGCTTCCTGCAACTTTTGCGCAATTTACAAAAGACACGGAAGGCTTTGAGTGGATCAGTGATATTGCTGCGTTGATGGCACCTGGGCAGTGGCTATACTTGGTGATATTCAGTGCGCTAGTGATGTTTTTCTGCTTTTTTTATACAGCTATTGTATTTAACCCTAAAGATACAGCGGATAACTTGAAAAAGGCGGGTGGCTTTATCCCAGGCATTCGACCAGGTCAGAATACGGCCAAGTATATTGATTCCGTATTGACTCGGATTACTGTTGTGGGTGCAATTTATGTGACTTTGGTTTGTTTGTTACCTGAGGCGCTGATTAGCCTTTATGGCGTACCATTTTACTTTGGTGGCACAAGTTTGCTTATTATTGTTGTTGTGACGATGGATACCATGGCTCAAATCCAGTCACATTTAATGAGTAGCCAATATGAAAGCTTGATGAAGCAAGCGAAGCTGAAGCGAAGATAATGAATATTGTACTTTTTGGCCCCCCTGGCGTTGGTAAGGGAACACAAGGCATAAGACTAGCAAATAAACTTGGTATTATCCATTTGGCAATGGGCGACTTGCTAAGAGCAGCGGTTGCTGAAGAGACAGAGCTTGGTTTGCAGGCAAAGGCATTTATGGATGCTGGGAAGCTGGTAACGGATGGCTTGGTTATTGGCTTGATCGAAGAGCGTATCACTTCACCTGAAGCAAAAGCTGGGTTTCTTCTCGATGGGTTTCCACGCAATGTTGCACAAGCATCAGCATTGAAGGAAATGTTGGCTAAACATGCGATGGATATTGATCGTGTAATCTTTATGGATGCTTCAAAACAGGTGCTTTTGGAGCGTTTAACAGGTCGTCTGATATGTAGTGCTTGCGGTTTTAGTTTTCATCGGCATTATTCGCCACCCAAAATTGAGGGGCAGTGTGATCAGTGTGGTGGCTCTTTATATCAAAGAGCTGATGATACCGAAGAGGTTATTTCACAGCGTCTTGAGGTGTATGCAGAACAAACAGCACCACTACTGGACTTTTACAGTCAAGACAAGGCGTTTCGCAGGGTAAATGCTGAATCTGGCATGGATGAAGTATATTTGGCATTGCTCGAAGTGGTAAAAGGATAACATGGCTAAAGAAGATATTATTGAAATGGCTGGTGAGGTAGTTGAGAAGCTACCGAATGCAATGTTCAAGGTGAAGCTTGAGAATGGTCATGAAGTGCTATGTACAATTTCAGGTAAAATGCGTAAGTATTATATTCGCATTTTACCAGGGGATAAGGTTAAAGTTGATATTTCACCTTATGATTTAAGTCGCGGGCGCATTAGCTACCGTGAAAAATAACTCAACGATTATGTTGTGGAAGATGGAGGGCGTACTGTGAAAGTTCGTGCGTCTGTAAAGAAAATGTGTTTGAAGTGTCAGGTGATCCGTCGTAAGGGTGTGGTTCGCATTATTTGTGAGAATCCACGCCATAAGCAGCGTCAGGGTTAAGATGACTGTATTGAAGAAGGTGGCATAAATGGCTCGTATTGCTGGTGTAAATATACCCACACAAAAGCGTGTGGTAGTTGCGTTAACTTACATTTATGGTGTAGGTGCGTCGCGTGCTCAAGAGATACTGGAAAGACTAGAGATTGATCCCAATACTCGGGTCAATGCTTTGACTGATGAGCAAATTGATAGTATTCGTAATCTCTTGAATAATGAATACAAAATCGAAGGTGATCTTCGTCGTGAAGTTTTGATGAATATCAAGCGCCTTACGGACTTGGGGTGCTATCGTGGCTTGCGCCACCGTAAAGGTCTCCCGGTTCGTGGTCAGAAAAGTAAAACAAACGCTCGTACTCGCAAAGGTCCTCGCAGGGCTGTTGCGGGTAAGAAGAAGTAAGAGGCTAGGTTAAAGAATGGCTAAAACAAAAGCAACCAAGAAGCGGGCACGCAAAAACATTGCCAATGCTGTAGCTCACATTAAGGCTTCTTTTAACAATACAATTATTACATTTTCGGATGAATCAGGCAATACAATCAGCTGGGCAACCAGCGGTGGAGCAGGCTTTAAGGGTTCGCGTAAAAGCACCCCGTTTGCGGCACAGGTTGCAGCAGAGGAAGCTGCAGTTAAGGCTATGGAGCATGGTGTGAAGAATGTAGCAGTATTGGTCAAAGGTCCTGGTTCTGGGCGTGAGTCGGCGATGCGCGCTATTGCAGCAGCAGGCTTAAATGTTACATCGATTCGTGATGTAACACCAATTCCACATAACGGCTGTCGCCCACCGAAGCGTCGTCGGGTTTAGGAGTAAATACAGAATGGCTCGTTATTTAGAAGCAAAGTGTCGTCTTTGTCGCCGTGAAGGCGAAAAGCTTTTTCTTAAAGGTTCAAAATGCTATTCAGCAAAATGCCCTATGGAGGATCGCCCGTTTCCTCCAGGCATGCATGGTCAAGGTCGCCGTGCCAAGATTTCCAACTATGGTATTCAGTTGCGTGAGAAGCAAAAAGTTAAGCGTATTTACGGGCTGCAAGAGAAGCAGTTTGTTAGATATTATAAAGACGCTGATAAAATGCCAGGCATTACAGGTACAATATTGTTGCAGCTTTTAGAAAGTCGCTTGGACAATGTGGTTTTTCGTATGGGTTTTGCGTCTTCTCGCACTGAAGCTAGGCAGATGGTGCGTCACAAGCATGTTCAAGTGAATGGGACGGTCTTGAATGTTCCATCATACCGAGTGAAAGCTGGTGATACGGTTGGTTTAACGGAAGCAGCAAAGCAGCATCTTCGTGTTAGTGCTTCTGTAGAAGCAGCAGGACAAAGAGGCGCGCCAGAATGGTTGGATGTTGACTTGCAACAGTGTCAAGGTGTTTATCGTGAGCCGCCAGTTCGCGATCAGTTGGATCCGGGCATCCGGGAGCAACTCATCGTAGAATTGTATTCTAAATAATTAAGAGGTATATCAATATGGAACTGATTAATCCGCGTTCTATTTCGATTGAAGAAATGGTAGCAGGGCGTTCCGCCAAAATTGTTTTCGAGCCTCTTGAGCGTGGTTTTGGCACAACAATAGGCAATGGATTGCGCCGCATGTTGCTTTCTTCTTTACCAGGAGGGGCTATTACATCGGTTTCTTTTGATGGTGTGTTGCATGAGTTTGACTCTATTGCGGGTGTACGAGAGGATGTTGTAGATATCATTTTAACCCTTAAAGAGCTAGATATTCAAATGCGGGGTGATTCAGCAGAGACATTGACCTTGAATGTTCAGGGTCCAGCGGTTGTTACAGCAGCAGACATTAAGTGTCCAGCTGGGGTATCTATATTAAATCCTGAGCTTATCATCGCACACTTGAATGAAGATGGCAAGCTAGCAATGGAGTTAATTGCTGAAAAAGGAAGGGGTTATGATCCCGCACAAGATCGAGAGGAAGCTGGCCGACCTAAAGGATTTCTTTTGATCGATGCATCTTATTCACCAATTCGCAGGGTTGCCATGCGTGTAGAAAATGCGCGTGTTAACAAAAAAACAAATTATGATAAGCTGATTATGGAAGTTGATACGGATGGTTCAATTTCGCCGCAAGATGCTATTAGTATGGCAGCATCGATGCTGCAAGAACAGCTTAATGTGTTTGTTGACTTTGATGTTGTTGAAGCGGTCGAAGAGGATGAGGATGCAAGTAGCAACTTGCTTGATTTGCTGAATCAGCCGATAGATCATTTAGATCTGTCAGTGCGCTCAATGAATTGTTTAAAATCAGATAATGTTTTCTATGTTGGTGACCTGGTTCAGCGCACTGAGCAAGAAATGCTGCGCACACCAAACTTTGGGCGCAAATCATTAACTGAAATTAAAGTTGTATTAGAAAGTATGGGGCTTTCTTTAGGTATGGAAGTAGATGGCTGGACTCCAGAGTCCGCTGAAGAAAAATAAGAGGTATTCACGATGAGACATCGCAAACATCGTACGTCACTAGGTCTTGTTTCAGGGCACCGCCGCGCAGTGTTGGCTAACCTTGCAACGGCACTGTTGACGCATGGCAAAATTGAGACAACGCAGGCAAAGGCGAGAGCGGTTAAGCCTTATGTTGAAAAGCTTATTACTTTAGGTAAGAAGGGTGACTTGCATTCGCGCCGTCAAGCGCTATCCAAGCTTCGTTACCGTCCCATTGTTGATCGTTTGTTTGGGGATGTGGCGGCTGCATTTGGAGATCGTTCAGGGGGCTATACGCGTATAATCAAAACTCGTATTCGTGCTGGTGATGCAGCCCCTATGGCCTTGATAGAACTGGTTGAAGATATTCATAAGAAAGAAAAAACAGAAGAGGCAGCTGAGTCGTAGCTTTTGGTTTTTCGAAGTAAAAAGCTCTGCTCTTGCAGAGCTTTTTTTTTGAGCTAGAATGTAGCTATATACAAGGAGGATTTATGAATTCTAAAAAGTACTTGGTGGCAGTTACTTGTTCTATGGTGGTTTTGAGTGGTCAAGCGTTATCTGCAGAGTTTGCTCCGGCAAGTGTTCGTGCGCTTGGTATGGGGGGTTCCAGCGTGGCTTCGACACATGGCGTTGATGCATCATATTGGAACCCCGCAGCTTATGGTTTTTTCGGTCGAGAAGGTGCTGTGAGTGATAATAACCGCTTGGCCGAAAAAGATTTTGGCTTGGATGTTGATGCGGGTCTTGCAGCGTATACCTTTGGACCATTGGATGCCAATCGGATTAAAATTGAAGCATTGCCAGACCCTTCTACATTGACAGGGCAGTTAAATGCCACTCAGATACAGCAAGCAGCTCAAGTTGTAAGCGGGTTGTCCACACTGGATACATCACCGATGGGCGCAAATCTTTCTGTCAACGGCACTGTTGGCGCGCGTGTTGCTAATTATGGCTTGGGTATCCGTGCAGCGGTAGATTTGAATAGCAGTATTACGATTGATGCAACTAATGTTGGTTTTGGTAATGTTTTTACATCATTTACCAATGGGGTTGTTCTACCAACATTGCCGACGACAACATACTTTAATGCACAGCAAGTTAATGAGATGATTAGTGCTTTAACAACAAATGCTGGGCTTACAGTGGGCGAGGCGAATGCTGTAGTGGCAGCTTACGATCAAGCTTTAGCAGGAACAGCCGCTGGGCAAGAACAGCAGAATACAGATGCGATGATCGTGATTGCGCAGGCGGCAGGTACTGATTTGGCGAATAACACAACCGCACTTTCTTTGCGAGGTGTTGCTATAGCAGAAGTTGGCTTTACTTACGGTTACGCGTTTAGTGATAATTTGAGTGTGGGAGGTGTTTTGAAGTATATGCAAGCTGATATTGTGGCTTGGGATACCAAGCTGTTTAGCCAAAATACCAGTATTAGTTTTGATCGTAATAACACCGAGCGTTCGACTGCATTTGGTTTGGATGTGGGTGTTATGTATAGGATTCCATCATGGCAGGTTGGCTTAACAGTGAAAAATATTAATGCGCCTTCATTTGAACACTCAGGGGCGGGGACATTTAGTAATACCCCTTATGTTTATGAGTTAAAGCCACAGGTGAAGTTTGGGGCTGCATGGATGCCTATGGATACCCTGTCTGTTGAGTTAGGTTATGATTTGACTGAAAATGAAGGTGCCACAGCAGAAAGTAAAACACAATACTGGAACTTTGGCTTGGAATGGGATGCTTGGAAAGTGCTGGCTATTCGTGTGGGCGCATTTAATAATATGTCTCAGGATATTGGCATTGTTCCAACAGCAGGTCTCGGGTTAAACTTATGGGCTGCAAGGGTTGATTTGGCAGTGGCAATGTCCTCATCTGAGGTGGTTTTGGATGGTAGTAAAGTGCCCGCGTATTTGGCAGGTGCACTGGCAGTAGCTGTTGACTTTTAGGTGTTTACGCGGTAATGAGTCATAGAAAAAGACACATTTCTGTGTCTTTTTCTTTCGATGTAAAAACAATGTTTGTTTTTGTGTGAAACTTCTGCTAGAAATCGCACCGCAAATGAGGGGTGACTCTTTGTTGGGAGATATTCCAGGCAGCAAAACAAATCATGTTGGCTATCAAGTGGGTATGCATCAGCTTGTGTATTGGCAACTTGGTTTTGTGGCTATTGCGGCGCTAGTTGGAGCAGTGTTTGGTATCGATTGGGCTGGTGTGATGCTGGGTGGTCTGCTGGTTGTGGGCTCAACTTGGCATGTACACAAAAGTGTTGTTAAGGCGGAAGGAAATCGAAATATACTGTACAGGCTCGCGGGGGTTCGTTTTGCTGTAATGCTTGTGTTGCTGACGGTTGCGGTTTATGTACTCTCGATTCAGCCTTTGGGTTTGATTGTGGGGATGGCTTCTGCATATATAGCAATGTATATTAAGAGTTTGATGATGATTTATAAAATAAAGGGAGACAGTCTTGGCTGAGCAGGGACAAGTTGGACATGGGCAAGTAGAGGAGCATGGGTCTAGCATTGCTGATCATTTGGAGTATTGGACATACACATTTGATGAAAGCAATCCCTTCATGCAAATTCATGTAGATACTATGATTGTGACAACATCAATTGCATTGATGTTGATTGGCTTTGCATTTTGGTTGCGTGGAAGGATCACTGAGGGTGCACCAACAGGTGCTCAGAACTTTGTTGAGTCTGTTGTTGAGTTTATCAATACCACGGTGAGTGATAATTTTCCAGTGCACAACCCTATAGTTGCACCACTAGCGCTTACAATTTTTGTGTTTATATTCCTGTGTAACACAATCGATATTTTGCCTGCCTATTTGCTTGGTAATATTGCGCACGCGTTTGGCGCACCAGCATTTAGACCTGTGCCTACCAATGATCTCAATTTGCCAGCGGCAATGGCGGTTTCAGTTTTTGTGCTCGTGTTGTACTATGAGTTTAAGCTTAAGCCTGTTCATTTTATGAAAGAGTTGGTAATGGAGCCGTTTACAAGTTTGGTGCCTGTATATTTGAAGCCAATTGTTATGCCGATCAATTTGGTGTTGAAACTTGTAGAGGAAATTGCAAAGCCATTAAGCTTGTCGTTCCGGTTGTTTGGTAATATGTTTGCAGGCGAGGTAATCTTCCTGTTGATTGCTTCCTTGTTGTTGGTTGGCTCGTTTGAGGAGTTGATGACACTTGGTGGCATTATTTCGGAAATTGCAGGGTTTTTGGTTGGCTTGGGGTGGTCGTTTTTTCACTTGTTTATTGGCTTGCTTCAGGCTTTCATCTTCATGATTCTTACTGTGGTGTACTTATCAATAGCGCATCAGCCAGTAGAGCACTAATCGCAAAGCGATAACTTTAAAAAAAGAAGTAAAACTAAGGAGTAGTATAAAATGGATGCAACAGTAATCATCACCGCTGCGACAGCAATTTCTGTCGGCGTAATCTTGGCAGCTGCAGGCTTGGGCTCTGCAATTGGCTGGGGTTTAATTTGTTCTAAAACACTAGAAGGTATTTCACGTCAGCCAGAAATGCGTCCACAGTTGATGTTTAACATGTTTATTTTTGCAGGTTTGATGGAGTCTTTCCCATTTATTATTATGGCGTTTGCCCTGTGGTTCTTGTTTGCTAATCCTTTCTTGGGTTAAGTAGCAGTTGGTTGAATTGGGAATCTTAAAGGGGTAAAGAAATGAGTTTAGACTTAACTTTTATTGGGCAAATTATTGTTTTCTTAACAATGGTAGTTTTGTTGGGCAAGATTCTCTATCAACCTTTGAATGATGCAATGGCTGCGCGGACGCAAAAGATTGCGGAAGGTTTGGCAGCAGCAGAGGCTGGAAAAAGTGCGCAAGCCGAAGCAGAGGCGGAAGCAAAAGCGTTAATCGATGAGGCGAAGCAAAAAGCGCAAGAGATTGTTGCATCTGCCGAGCGTCGTGCTTTGGAAGTTTCGGAAGAAGCTGTTGCTAAGGCGCGTCACGATAGCGAGCTTATTGTTCAAAGTGCGAAAGAAGAAGCAGAGGCAGAGGCTGGTCGCTTGCGTCAAAACTTGCAACAAGAGGTTGCAGGGCTGGCGATCTTAGCAGCAGAAAAAATTGTTGAGTCAGAGCTTGATGCTAATAAGCATAAAGCATTGATTGAAAAAGTTATTGCTGACGGTATTGCGGCATGAGTATGGAAAGGTCAATAGCACGCCGTTATGCTGTTGCGCTGTTTGAGCTTTATCAGGAAGGTCTGGACTTGACTGATGGTCTGAACAGGCTTGCGCAGGTTGCGGTGAATAAAGATGCGAAAGCATTGTTGAATAACACGCAAATATCCGCAAATGAGCGGGCTCGCATTATTCTCAAGGCTGCGTCTGTTAAAGAAGAGGGTCTGCTTAGGCTTGTGACATTGTTATGCTCGCGTGGTAAAGCAAGCCTTTTGCCGAGTATCGCAGAGATGCTTGAGAAGTTGGTATATGATGCTGATTCAAAAGTTATGGTTGATGTTACAGTTGCCGTTGAACTTGATGCAGCATTGGCTGGAAAATTAAAGGAATCCATTCGTTCAGGGTTGGGCAAGGAAGTTGAACTTAATGTTCACGCTGATGCTTCGATTTTAGGTGGTGTGATTCTAAACATTGGCGATCGCCAAATTGACCATTCTGTACGCGGCCGCTTGGATGGCTTGAAGCGTGCATTGTCGGTTTGATTAGATACAGAGGATATTGGGATGAAACTTGATACAGCAGAAATTAGTTCAATTATTAAAGAGCAAATCAAGGGTTTTGAGGCAAGCGCAAGTGATGCAAATGTTGGGCGTTTGATTTCAGTTGGTGATGGTGTTGCATTGATTGATGGGCTCGAAGGCGCCATGGCTGGTGAAATGCTTGAGTTTCCAGGTGACACGCTGGGCATGGTTCTGAACCTTGAGCAGGATAGTGTTGGCGCGGTTATTTTTGGCGAGTACACACACTTGGCAGAAGGTGATGAAGTAAAGTGTACAGGGCGTATTTTTGAAGTTCCTGTTGGGCATGGGTTGAAAGGGCGTGTATTGAACGCATTGGGTCAACCTGTGGATGGCAAGGGCCCTGTTGAGCATGACGGTTTTGATGCTGTTGAAAAGATTGCGCCAGGTGTGATTTCGCGCAAGTCTGTTGATCAGCCATTGCAAACAGGTATCAAGGCAATTGACTCCATGGTTCCTGTAGGTCGTGGTCAGCGTGAGTTGATTATTGGTGACCGTCAAACGGGTAAGACAGCGATTGCCATTGATACGATTATTAACCAAAAAGATACTGGTGTAACATGTATTTATGTTGCGGTGGGTCAAAAGGCATCCACAGTTGCGAATGTTGTGCGCATATTAAAAGAGCATGATGCGCTAGACCATACTATTATCGTTTCAGCCAATGCGTCTGAGGCAGCTGCATTGCAGTATATTGCGCCATATGCTGGCTGTACGATGGGTGAATACTTCCGTGACCGTGGTGAGGATGCGCTTATTGTTTATGATGACCTTACCAAGCAAGCTTGGGCGTATCGTCAAATTTCTTTGATTTTGCGTCGTCCTCCAGGCCGTGAGGCTTATCCAGGTGATGTATTCTACATTCATTCACGCCTTTTGGAGCGTGCCTCCCGAGTTGATGAAACATATGTTGAGGAATTCACAAAAGGTGAAGTGAAAGGAAAAACAGGGTCATTGACATCGTTGCCCATTATCGAAACACAAGAAGGTGATGTTTCGGCATTTGTGCCGACCAATGTGATTTCAATTACCGATGGGCAGATATTCTTGGAAACATCAATGTTTAACTCGGGTCAACGCCCAGCAATTAATGCTGGCTTGTCGGTATCCCGTGTTGGTGGTGCAGCGCAGACCAAGGCAATGAAAAAGGTTGGTGGTGGTCTTCGCTTAGATTTGGCTCAGTATCGCGAATTGGCTGCATTCGCACAGTTTGCATCTGATTTGGATGAAGCGACACGCGCTCAGATTGAAAGGGGCAAGCGTGGTGTTGAGGTGCTTAAGCAGGATGAAAACTCACCACAATCTGTGGCTGAGATGACGGCAATCTTGTTTGCGCTCAATAATGGTGATTTGGATGATATTGATGCTAATCAAATCGTGGCTTTTGAGAAGGCGTATATAGCTTATTTGAATTCAAATCATGCCGACTTCATTAAGGCTTTGAATGATAAGCCTGAGTTAACGGATGAAGTGGTTGACACTTTGAAGAAAGCCGTTGCCGACTTCAAAGCGACTGGCACATACTAAGGGGTTATCTGATGGCATCTGCTAAGGAAATCCGCGGGCAAATTAAAGCTACGCAAAACACATCAAAAATTACCAAAGCCATGGAAATGGTAGCGGCTAGTAAAATGCGTAAAGCTCAAGATGCAGTTGCAAACTCTCGTGCTTATGCAGATGGTATCAATACTGTAATTGCAAACCTTATGCAAGCACACCCTGAGTATAAACATGTGTTTTTGCAGCCAAGGGACGAAGTTAAGCGTGTAGCCTATATCGTGATTTCATCTGACAAAGGATTGTGTGGTGGTCTGAATACCAATCTATTCAAAGAAACACTCGTAAGTATTAAAGCTGTTCAGGAAAATGCTGAAGTTGAGGTGCTTACCATCGGTCGTCGTGCTGGTTTGTTTATGAAGCGAATCGCACCATTGGTCGCAAGTGCTGAAGATATTAGCGATTCACCGCATTTTTCAGAAATTGTTGGCGTTGTTGACTTGGCGATTCAGAAGTTTGTAGATGGCGAGTATGATGAGGTTCGCTTGGTATTTAACACTTTTGTCAATACCATGACGCAAAAGCCCACTGAAGTTAAGCTTTTACCTTGCCCTGAGCCTGAGGCGAAGGATCGCCAGGGGTATTGGGATTATCTGTATGAGCCCGACAGTAAAATGGTTCTTGATGGGTTACTAACACGCTACATTGAAGCTATAGTGTACCAAGCTGTTTTGGATAACAAGGCGTGTGAACAATCCGCTCGAATGGTTGCAATGAAATCTGCAACTGACAATGCAAAAGAGATTATATCTGATTTGCAAATTACTTATAATAAGGCACGCCAAGCAGCCATTACGCAAGAGCTTGCTGAAATTAGTGCTGGTGCAGCAGCTGCATAGGCAATTAGGAGATATTCAATGAGTGTAGGAACAATTGTACAAATCGTAGGACCTGTGGTTGATGTCCGTTTCCCAGCAGGGGAGCTACCAAAGATTTATAATGCATTAAAGCTAAAAGATGTCCACCTAACACTAGAGGTGCAACAGCATATTGGTGATAATGTTGTGCGTACAGTTGCCATGGGTGCAACAGATGGCTTAAAGCGTGGTCTTGAAGTTACAGATACCGGTGCAGCTATTAAAGTTCCAGTTGGTCAAGCAACACTAGGTCGGATTATGAATGTGCTTGGTGAAGGTATAGACTTTGAGGGCTCTGAAGTTAAGTCGGAAGAGACTTGGGAAATTCACCGCGCAGCACCGACATTTGAAGAGCTTGCGCCTGCGAATGAGATTTTGGAAACAGGTATCAAGGTGATTGACTTGATGGCACCAATCGCCAAAGGTGGTAAAGTTGGTTTGTTTGGTGGTGCTGGTGTTGGTAAAACGGTTAACATGATGGAGTTAATCAACAATATCGCAACAGGTCATGGTGGTTTTTCTGTATTTACTGGTGTTGGTGAACGTACCCGTGAAGGTAATGACTTCTACTATGAAATGAAGGAATCAAATGTACTTGATAAAGTTGCCTTGGTTTATGGTCAAATGAATGAGCCTCCAGGTAACCGTCTTCGGGTTGCGCTAACAGGGTTAACTATGGCGGAATATTTCCGTGATGAGGGTCGTGATGTTCTGATCTTCATTGATAATATTTACCGCTATTCCTTGGCTGGTGTTGAAGTATCAGCGCTTTTGGGTCGTATGCCATCAGCGGTGGGTTATCAGCCTACCTTGGCTGAAGAAATGGGTCGCTTGCAGGAGCGTATTGCATCAACCAAGGTTGGTTCAATTACTTCAGTACAAGCGGTTTATGTGCCAGCGGATGACTTAACAGACCCAGCCCCTGCAACAACATTTGCTCACTTGGATTCTACAATCGTATTATCGCGTCAAATTGCAGAGCTTGGTATTTACCCAGCGGTTGATCCATTGGATTCAACTTCTCGTCAGCTTGACCCTAAAATTGTGGGTATTGAGCATTATGAAGTTGCACAAGGTGTTCAACGCACATTGCAACGCTATAAAGAGCTTCAAGATATTATTGCAATCTTGGGTATGGATGAGCTGTCAGATGAAGATAAGTTGCAAGTAAACCGCGCACGCAAACTGCAACGCTTCTTATCTCAACCATTCCATGTTGCTGAAGTGTTTACTGGATCTCCTGGTGTTTATGCCAAGAAAGATGAAACAATTAAAGGCTTTAAGGGTATTTTGGCTGGTGACTATGATCACTTGCCAGAGCAAGCTTTTTACATGGTTGGCTCTATTGATGATGCCGTTGCCAAGGCTGAAAAAATGCAGGCAAAAGGGTAATTGCCATGTCTAGCATGAAAGTATTGGTCGCCACAGCTGAGCGAGAAGTTTATTCAGGCGAGGCTACAATGTTGGTTGCTCCGGGATCTGCAGGTGAGCTGGGTATTATGCCTAAGCATAGTCCTTTGTTGGCATCGCTAGATGCTGGTGAACTTCGCATTATGAATGGTGACGATACAGATGAAGTATTTGTATCAGGTGGGTTTATGGAAGTGCAGCCTGATAAAATTACTGTCTTGGCAGATACTGCAGAGCGTGCTTCTGATATGAATGAGGCAGAAATTATTGCAGCACAACGAAAAGCAGAGGAAATGTTGTCTTCCAGTAAAGAAGATGTTGATTTTGCAGCCGTTGAAGCTGAGATTGCTATGCTTGCAGCCCGCTTGCGTATGTTGAAAAAGCGAAAAAAATAAGCTTAAGTTCAGGATAAATATAAAAAGGTCGCCGTTAGGTGACCTTTTTTGTTTGTTGCTTGTTAGACTATAATGACTTTACAATAGGCGTATGAAACCAGATAGACAACATCATCTTCGCTTGAAAATTTGCGGTATTACTCGGCTTGAGGACGCATTGCTTGCTACAAGCCTCGGTGTTGATGCCTTGGGTTTTGTGTTTTATGAAAAATCCCCACGGTATATTAACCCTGTCAAGGCACATGAAATCATTAAACAATTACCACCTTTTGTCACGATTGTGGGTTTGTTTGTTAATCCATCACAAATGTTGGTTGATGATGTGCTGGCAACTTGTGCCCTTGATATTATCCAGCTGCATGGTGATGAGAGCCCTCGATTTTGTGCCGCACAACATCGACGAGTCGTAAAGGCGTTGCCAATTGCGGAAGCCAAAGACTTCATGCGTTTATCGGAGTATCATTGTCCTGTCTTGTTGGATGCCAAAGCACCTAAAGGTGTATATGGTGGTACAGGTCAATCATTTGATTGGTCACTGATTCAGGATATAAACCATGAGTTTCCTATTATTCTCGCAGGTGGTATTCATGTTGGAAACATTGTGGATGCGATGGGTGTTCAAGGCATTTACGGCTTGGATGTATCATCGGGTGTTGAGTCTTCGAAAGGTCTGAAAGATAGAGAAAAAATGAAGTATTTATGTGAGAAGTTTTACCATGGATTATGATTTAGATATCAAACATGCTCCTGATGAAGGTGGTCATTTTGGCAAGTATGGTGGCAGGTTTGCTGCAGAAACTTTGATGCAGCCACTTCAAGAAATTGAAGATGCTTTTTTTGAAGCATGGGCTGACCCAGCGTTTCATAAAGAGCGTTTGGACTTACTTAAAAACTATGTGGGTCGTGTTACACCCTTGTATCATGCCAAACAACTTACCGCTGAAGTGGGCGGTGCGCAGATTTACCTTAAACGCGAAGATTTGAATCATACAGGTGCGCATAAGGTGAACAATACCATTGGGCAGGCACTGCTTGCACGGCGCATGGGCAAGAAAAAAGTGATTGCTGAAACAGGTGCGGGGCAACATGGTGTTGCAACCGCAACCGTGGCTGCGATGTTTAATATGCGGTGTGATATTTATATGGGGCGTGAAGATATTCGTAGGCAAGCGCCCAATGTATTTCGAATGAAGCTTCTTGGTGCCAATGTTGTTCCTGTGGACTCAGGCAATGCTACACTTAAAGATGCGGTCAATGAAGCTCTGCGCGTATGGGTGGCATCATGTGAAGATACCTATTACATCTTTGGTACTGCCGCAGGACCACACCCCTTTCCATTGATGGTGCGACAGCTTCATACCGTCATTGGGCAAGAAGCTCGACAACAATGTTTGGAGC
>Ga0256839_1002662_pt1 | contig 19577 bp, 26 predicted proteins | sample 354166metaG_FD_185968 | JGI IMG/M metagenome (GOLD analysis project Ga0256839, IMG submission 185968) | Hydrothermal vent microbial communities from Mid Atlantic Ridge, Atlantic Ocean - 354-166 | ecosystem: Environmental > Aquatic > Marine > Hydrothermal vents | place: Atlantic Ocean: Mid... | reverse complement strand
GGTTATTCGCGCGCGCGCTTTTCCCCTAGCCACAAAACCCTTATAGCTCAATGACTTACGTTGTCTTTGTCCATATCCCTAGAACAGGCGGCACAAGGATCAGGTATGCGCTGGACCAATGGGACGTAATCCAGCACCGTACCGTAGAACAATTTGTCGAGAAATACGGGGAAAAATGGGCGTCCATGGAGTCGTTTTCGGTGGTGCGCAACCCGTTTTCTCGTGCAGTGTCGATGTACAGGTTCCTCCACGGCGAGAATTCAGATCTATCCTTCGCTGAATGGGTGAAGGCAGGGATGCCTGACAGGATGGGGTGCGATCCAGTGCTGTACCGTGGCAGGAAATTCGAGTTTGATGTCAGGACGCCACAGGTAGATATTTTGTCATTTGGCGGGCGCGTTGGCGTCAAGAATATATTGCGGTTCGAGGACATGCCTGACGGATTTTTTGAGGTGACCGGCCGCAGCATAGCCTGGAGTCAAGAGAGTGATGCCGACGACTGGGCGAAACTATACGATGATACTTCGATGCGCATAATTGCTGATCTGTATGCATCAGATTTTGAGGTCTTCCAGTATGCCGACTCACAATAGCGATATATCAGCACTCAGCCTGACACAGTTGATGGAGATAACCGGCAAGAGCTATCCGACACTAAAGAAGCATCTCGCCAGGCTGGAACCGGTGCGTGTCGATGGCCGGACAAAGTATTACGACGCCACTCAAGCGATCAACGCGATTTACAGCACCGTGTCGCCTGCTGAGGAAAAGGCCAGGCTGGATCGGCTGCGTGCAGACAAGGTCGAGTTGGAGTTGGAGGAGATGAGGGGAAAGCTGGTGCACGTTGACAAGATAAGCACTCACTGGGCGAACGTGGCAAACCTGATCAGGACGAGAATGCTCGCGGTCCCGACGAAGGCCGCACCTCTTGTCAAGGGCGCAGGCACACTTGCAGAGATCAAGGAAACTCTGGAGGTCTTGATTCATGACGCACTTACCGAACTCTCATCAACACCGCCCGGAGTTGTCGCCGGTGATAGCGGCTCTGACGGCGCTCAAGCCTCCGCCGCGTCTGACAGTGAGTCAGTGGGCCGACGAAAACAGGAGGCTAAGCGCGGAAAGCGCGGCAGAGCCAGGAAGGTGGCAAACTGATCGTGCCCCGTATCAGCGAGAAATAATGGATGCGGTAAACGATCCGTCTGTCCATACTGTCGTTGTAATGAAGTCCGCCCAGATAGGGTGGACGGAAATAATCGGGAACGTTATTGGATACTACATTGATCATGATCCATGCCCTATCCTGCTCATCCAACCAACACTGGAAATGGCGCAAGCGTGGTCAAAGGACAGGTTTGCGCCGATGCTTCGCGACACTCCATGCCTGCGGGGGAAGGTGAAAGATCCAAGATCGCGGGATTCTGATAATACTATTCTGCACAAGCAATTTCCGGGCGGTCACATCACGATTGCAGGTGCCAACTCACCTGCCGGCCTTGCATCACGCCCTATTCGCATTGTTCTGTGTGATGAGGTGGACAGGTATCCGTTGTCAGCAGGATCGGAAGGCGATCCGGTCAACCTTGCGCGCAAGAGATCGACAACATTCTGGAACAGAAAGCTGTTGATTGGGTCAACTCCGACAATCAAGGGTATATCACGGATCGAGCCGGCGTTTGAATTGTCCGACAAGCGATATTTCAACGTCCCGTGCCCACATTGTGAAGTCAAGGACGTTCTGAAATGGAAAAACGTTAAGTGGCCGAGTGGTAAACCGCATGAGGCACATTACGTGTGCGAACATTGCGGCGGAACGATTACTGACAACGATAAAATGTGGATGCTTAGGCGTGGTGAATGGATTGCAACGGAGGAGTTCAGCGGTACGGCAGGGTTCCATATCAGCGAACTGTATTCTCCATGGGTGTCATTTGGAGAAATGGCGTCAAATTTTATCGAAGCAAAGGAATTACCGGAGACGCTACAGACATGGGTCAATACTGCACTCGGTGAGACATGGGAGGACACTGGCGAACAGGTAGAGCATGAATCCCTTATGGCAAGGCGAGAAGATTATGAGGTTCCAGACGATGTTATGCTTGTTACTGCGTTTGCAGATGTCCAGTCAGACAGGATAGAGGTCGAATTTGTAGGGTGGGGACGTGGCGAGGAATCCTGGGGACTTGACTACGTCGTGATTTGGGGCGATCCAACTCAGGACGACGTGTGGAACAAGCTCGACGCGGAGTTGCAGCGCCAATTTATCCGTGACGATGGTGCAAAACTTGCCGTCACGGCTGCTGGGATAGATTCTGGCTACCTGACTGACTACGTATATAATTTTGTCCAGGACAGGCAAGCACGACGTATTTTTGCAACCAAGGGAGCGGCCGGCGAGAGACCGATTATTGCGCATCCCAGGGTTCAGAAGTCGCCTCGTGGTGGGCGGCAGATCAAGTTGTTTTTGATTGGGGTTGACACCGCGAAGGGAGTAGTCATTTCACGCTTGAAGAGAAAAGATCCAGGACCAGGCTATTGCCATTTCCCGTTGAAGTACGACGAAGAGTATTTCGCCCAGTTGACAGCGGAAAAAATGGTCACGAAGTTCAAGAAGGGTAAAAAAATAATTGAATGGGTGAAAACCAGAACAAGGAACGAAGCGCTTGATGTACGGATCGGGAATTTGGCTATAATGAAGCTAATAAACCCTAACTGGGACACCCTGGAATCAATGGCGGCACAAAGTATCGTAGAGACAGAAAAAAAAGATGAGCAGCCAGACAAAAACGTTCCAATCAGGCAGAGCAGGCGCAGGACAAGGCAAACGTACGTAAATAGGTGGAGGCGGTAATGCCAAACTTGATCCCGGATCGCGAACCAGAGCAGTTCCGCGCTGGCGACACACTGAAGTTCAAGATTTACGTGCCTGATTTCTATCCGGCAGACGGGTGGGTCATGTCGTATGACTTCGTTTCAGCATCAGGCAATTACACCGTAACAGGTACAGACAATGGGGACGGCTCTCACCTGATATCAGAGACTGCGGCAAACACGGCGAAATGGGCGCCAGGAACGTATTCGTTTCAAGGGTATGTCACAAAAGGTCAGGAACGGTACACGTTAAGGACGGGTCAGATCGAAATCCTGCAAAATCTTGCAACGCAGAGCAACATTGACACTCGTTCACATGTCAAAAAAGTTCTGGACGCGCTTGAAGCGACCATAGAAGGAAAGGCGTCGAAAGATCAGCAGTCGTATACCATAGCAGGCAGAACATTGTCACGCCTGAGTCCGTCAGAGTTGATTAAGTGGCATAATCATTACAAGGCGCTATATGCGAAGGAAGTAAGAGAAGAACGGATCAGGCGTGGCCTTGGCCATCACGGAATAATCAGGACAAGAATGTGAACATATTTAACAGGTTGTTCCGCCGCAAGCGTGAAAAACGCGCGCGAGGTTATCCGCCAGTCAGGACGCGTATCATAAATGCCGGCCAGGGCAAGCTGATCACGTCGTCGTGGACGACTGCCGCGCTGACGCCGGATCAATTGATCCACCAGTACCTTAAAACGATCCGCGCCCGGTCCCGCGAGCAATTCGAGAATAACGACTATGCACGCAGGTTTGTGGGATTGTTAAAATCAAACGTCATCGGTCCGAATGGCGTTGTGTTGCAGTCCAGGACGACGCGATCAAACGGTACTCCAGACGAACCCGCAAGGCGCGCATTGGAAGATGCGTTTTCAGACTGGTGCATGTCGCCGGAAGTCACCGGATGCCTGTCGTTTGTTGAAGTTCAGGCGCTCATGATTCAAACAGTTGCGGTTGACGGGGAATTTTTATGCAGAAAAGTTCGCGGCAGGGTAAACAAGTGGGGGTTTGCGCTACAGCTAATAGATGCAGAACGACTTGATCCGCAGTATGACAGGCAACTTTCACGTGATACATTCATTCGTGCATCTGTAGAATATAACAGGTTTGGCCGGCCTGTCGCTTATCACATACTTAATGACGGAGATCAATACGGTTATAGGTACAGCGGCAACAGCTACACGCGCATTCCGGCGTCTGATATTTATCATGTGTTTTTGTGTGAGAGAGTCGGTCAGAAACGTGGAATGCCGTGGATGGCAACGGCATTGGAACGCATGTGGATGCTTGAGGGATACCAGGAGGCAGCAGTAACGGCAGCACGGATCGGTGCGGCCAAGATGGGATTTTTTATTCCGCCTGACGGAGATACGATGGTCGGGCAGGAAGATCCTGGTGGCAACCTCGTGTCGGAGGTCGAGCCAGGTATCATGGAGCAATTGCCGCCAGGAACGGAGTTCCAGTCGTTTGATACTCAGTATCCGCACCAGCAATTTGAGTCGTTCGTCAAGGCCATGGTGAGATCAATCGCAGCATCGCTTGGTGTTTCGTACCATTCGCTTGCAAATGATTTGGAGGGTGTAACTTTTTCGTCGTCCAGGACGGGCACGATCGAGGAACGAGAGATGTACAAAATGCTCCAGCATTGGGTTGTTAGGAGTTTCGTGTCACGTGTATATAATGACTGGCTGGACATGGCTCTACTGAGCGGTATACCAATTGGCAACAATGGTGCAGTGCTTAACCCCATGAACGTTGATCGATATCGCAATGTTTCGTGGCAAGGGAAGCGCTGGCCATGGGTGGATCCGCTCAAAGATGTTGAGGCGAACATCAGGGCCGTCAAGTCAAGATTTGTGTCAATATCTAGCATTATACGCGAATCCGGGCGTGATCCAGATGATGTGTTCCGTGAAATTGCAGAAGAACATGCTAAGCTAAAGGAAATGGGAATAGAGCCACAGGATGTCATGCAGGCGATTGTGGAGAACAAAGATGGCGAGTAGTCAAAAGACGATAAAGTCTCCCGTGTTGTTTCGCGGGATGGATTTGGAGGACATCGACGAAGATGATCGAACAGTGGTGTTCTCGTTTTCGTCCGAGGAACCAGTTGAGCGGTTTTTCGGCATAGAAATACTGGACCATTCTCCAGGCGCTATGAGGCTGGGGCGTCTCAAAACGTTTGGACCGGTCCTGGTTGACCACGACTTGTCTGACCACGTCGGTGTTGTGGTTGACGTGAGTGTTGGCGCTGATCGCAGGGGCAGGGTCAAGGCGCGCTTTGGCAAGGGCGCGCGCGCCAGCGAAATATTCCAGGACGTGGTGGATGGCATACGTGGAAACGTGTCAGTTGGTTACAGGGTTCACGAAATGGTCCTCGTTAGCGAAAATGACGGGGTCAAGGAATACCGTGTGACAGACTGGGAGCCATTCGAAGTGTCCATCGTCAGTGTGCCGGCAGATATTACTGTTGGTGTCGGGCGATCCAGTGAAGTGTTCGAGGTTATGATCAGAGAGGATGAAACGATGAGCGATCATGATATGACTGTAAAAAATGAACAGAGCGCCGAGAGCAGCAACGTGCCAACGGAGCGCGGTGACGTGTCCGTCGAGCTGAACAGGGAACGGGAACGGGCAAAGATGGATGAAATTGCGCGGGTGCGTGATATCTCTGCGCTTGGTGCTAAGTATGATTGCAGGGAGCTTGCTGACAAGTTCATTGCAGAGGGAAAGAGTGTCAGCGAGATGACGTCCGCAATTCTCGATGAGATCGACAAGCGCCGGAAGGATGTATACGAAGGTGCTGGATCTCTCGATATGCCAAAGTCTGACGCCAGGCAGTATTCGTTGATGCGTGCAATCCAGGCTGCGGCGACTGGCGACTGGTCCAAGGCAGGTCTTGAGCGCGAGGCGTCGAAGGAAATTGCAAGTCGCGTAGGCCGTGAGCCCAGCGGGTTTTTCGTGCCTACCGATATTGGGTGGCTGTCAGACAGGACGAAGAGCCAGCTACAGCAGCGTGTCCTGACCGTAGGCGTGGCTACCGCAGGCGGGTACCTGAAGGGCACTGATCACCTGGGCGACGAGTTCATCGAGGCGCTGTACCCTGCGCTGGTTATTTCCGGCATGGGTGCCCGGATCTGGGGCGGCCTTGAGGGCGACGTTGACGTGCCTGCCATGAATGCGTCGACGACCACGTACTGGGTCGCTGAGGACACGGCACCAGCGGCAGGTGATCCGTCGTTCCGGCAGGTGCTGTTGCAACCCCGTACCGTGGCCGGCCTTGTTGACATCTCGCGGCGCCTGATGAAGCAGTCGTCACCTTCTGTCGAGCAGGCACTGCGTGAGGATATGGTCGTTAAGATCGCGTCTGCGATTGACGCGGTGGCGATCAACGGCGGTGGTGCAAACCAGCCGACAGGCATTTTGCAGACCACTGGTATTGGTGCTGTTGCCCTTGGTGCGAATGGCGGTGCGCCGACGTACACAAGCCAGTCCCAGCTAATCAAGGAGGTAGCTATTGACAACGCGCTGATGGGTAACCTGTACTTCCTGACCAACCCGAACGTTGTGCACACGTTGCGCACGACGCCGAAGGTTGCGAACACTGATTCTGAAATGATCATGCGTGACACTGTCAGGACGTTGTTTGGATATGAGGTCGTTGAAACGACCAATGTGCCGAACAACCTGACAAAGGGCACCGCCACGGGCCTGTCAGCGGAGATCTTCGGGAACTTCCGCGATCTGATCATTGGCGAGTGGGGAGTCCTTGATCTGCTTGTTGATCCGTACACCAGGTCTAATGTCGGCGGCACGCGTGTTACGGTATTCAAGGACGTCGACGTTGCCATTGCGAGGCCGCAGTCGTTTGCTGCGATCCAGGACATGGTCACAACCTAATTGGGGGCTACAAATGAAGATGCAGATTGTAAACAATACCTTCGTAAAGGTTGACGGCGAGATGCAGTACGTTCCTGCCGTCAACACGAGTTCTGACGGCAAGCCGAAAGGACCGAACGTTGTTGATGTTCCATTGGACGTTGCAAAGCAGCTCTTCGCCTCACGCAAGGCAGTACCGATTGATCGCGAGAAGTTCATGAAAGCGGTCAAGGACGGAAAGGGATAGCCATGGTAGAAACTTCCGACGATAGGGCGGATATGCTGGTGGACTGGGACACCATGTACATTGGCACCGTCCCTATCGTCGGAGTATTTAACAACGAGTACACGGACGTTGATTTTGGTGACGTTGTTCAGGCCAGCAGCGATATAACGTTTACCGTCCAAACATCCGATGTCGAACAGCACAACATCAAGCGCGGAATCATCATGAAACGCGAAGGGAAGTCATACAGGGTGGTAAATATCATGGATGACGGACAGGGGATTACTGTTCTTGATCTAGAGTTGCAGTAATGGCGGATCCATTTCCTGAACAGATCCTTGACGCAATAGTGACAAAGGTTACCGGGCTGGCGACAACAGGGCAAAACGTTGCCAGGGCAAGAGTGTACCAGGTTGATCCGTCTGTTAACTCGTCGCTTACCGTGATGATGGGTAGTGACAACGTTGCCAGCATACTCAACAATGAAAAAATAGACTGGGAACTGACGGTAAATGTGTTGTCAACGGTACGCGCAACAAGCGGCATAGATCAAACCATAAACTCAATACGCGCAGAGGTCCATGCAGCGTTGATGGCGGACTATACTCTCGGGCTTCCTTTTGTTATCGACGTAGTCCCTGTCAGCGCTGATGAACCTGAACTGTCAGGCGATGGAGACATGAAGTTTGCGATGCAGAGGATGGAGTATACTGTCAGGTACAGGACGTCAAGAACGTCGATAAGTGCATGAGGTCTGTTATGGAAAGAGTATCGTACAAGACTAAGACCGGCGGAACGCATAAGGGGAAAGACGATGGCGATAACAAGACGCGCGGAAATTCTGGCAAAGGTTGAAACGACGTACAACACGGACCCCACGCCGACACCGGCCGCTGATGCGGTTCTGGTGGAGGAACCAACGTTTTCGCCTACAGGCCAGAGAATGGCGGAGCGTCCGGTCGGGAGGGCATCGCTTGGCGCCTTGCAGTCGATCTACGGCGGGACGTTATGGCAGATTGAGCTGAAGGTAGCGCTAAAGCATTCTGGAACTGTTGACACGCCCCCGGACTGGGGGCCGTTGATGCTCGCGTGCGGCACTGCTGAAACGATTAATGCAACGGCATCAGTTGTCTATACGCCAGCGTCAAGCGGACACAAGTCTATCACGATCTATTACTACGAGGATGGCAAGCGTTACATATTCACAGGTTGTCGCGGGACGTTTACTCTGGAAGCGACAGCGGGAGAGCCTGCAAAACTGTCATTCACGCTTACCGGACATCTGTCATCCGTTGCTGATGCTGCATTACCGACAGTAACGGTTGACGGGACAAATCCTGTGGCGTTCAACTCTGCCGGCGTCAGCGTATTGGGATACAGCGGTGTGTTTTCGTCTCTTACAATGGATGCAGGCCTGAATGTTGTCACGCCGCCGTCAGCGAATGCATCAGACGGTTATGGAGAGATCAGGATCACGTCGCGGAACGTCTCGGGAAGCATCGATCCTGAAGACACGTTGATTGCAACCAAGAATTTCATCAACGAGTGGCAAACAGGTGCGACAGGCGCGATCAACACTGGCGTGATTGGCACGTCGGCAGGTAACAGATGGCAGTTGCAACAGCCGAAGTGCTATTACAATGACGTATCACCAGGAGATCGCGATGGCATCAGAACCATGGAGCTATCATACAACGCTGTTGAGTCAACAGGCGATGATGAATGGTCGTTAACGTTAACCTGAGGCACAAGGTGTCGGCAAATGCTGAAAATATCAAGCCCAGTGGGCGCAAGATGGTACGTTCCGCTGTCCGAAAAAGAGAAGGACAGGCCATGTAGATTTAAGATCAGGCCGTTGACCGGGGAAGAGCTAGAAAACGCATTATACAAGCATGAGTTTTCAAAATCTGGCGGGTTGATGATTCATCCAGACGGCATAAAGTCAGCACTGTCAAATGGGATACTTGACTGGGAAAATGTATGCGATGATCGCGGTGAGGTAACATTCTCACGGTTGTCGATTCGCCTTTTGCCATACGAAATCAGGGCGGAACTTGCATCCGAGATCATAAACATGTCATTCATGTCGGAGGAAGAGGAAAAAAACTCATAATCGCAGTCGAAGTATTAACAAGCGGCCACGTCTTTGACTGCGATAACTGTAAATGGGGATATCACTGCACAGAGAATTACGATCCGTTGTGGCCAAAATCCAGAGGCCCAGCGCCTTACCCAAAGTTTGTTATTGGCCGCTATGAAATGCGGACATGCCCAAAACCGAAAATCGGAGAGCATGAGCTATGGTACTGGTCCGCGTACAGACACTATGCAAACGGCCACCTCCCATACACAGGCGGCATGCTACAGCAGCCCGCTAAGTTTTCACGCGCAATGGAAATCATAGATGTCGTCGCCAAAAGCAAGGGTAGTTATCACGGCGTCTGACAGAACACGCGAGGCGGTGCAGTCTGCCATGTCGCGGTTCCAGTCCCTGTCAAAGTCCGCGAACAAGCTGCGGTCGGCATTGTATGCCGTTGGCGGCGCTGCGGGAATCGGGTATGTGATCAAACGCTCGCTTGAGGCGGTAGACAAAATCGGAAAAATGTCTGACGCGGTTGCATTATCGACAACCACGTTTCAGGAATTGACTGTTGCTGCTGACTTGTCTGGCGTGTCGCAGGAGAAGCTGACGCAGAACATGATCGCGTTTGTCAAGCGTGTCGGTGAAGCCAGATCCAATACTGGCCCGCTTGTGACATTCCTGAACAAGTACGATCAAACGCTTTTACGTGCAATTCAGAGTACGAAGACGCAAGAAGAAGCGCTTAACCTGATCGCGGATGCGATAAAAAACGCAAAGTCTGAAACAGATCGCGCTGCACTAGCAAATGCAGCGTTCTCCCGTGCAGGCGTGACTATGGTCAACATGTTACGCAATGGTGCGGACGGACTGGAAGACTTGCGGCAGAAAGCACGCGAATCGGGACTCGTCATAGAAGACGATCTTGTCAGAGCCGCTGAGCGTGCAAACGATGCATTGACACTCATGTCAAAGAGGTTGTCAACGCAGGTCAACAAGTCCGTGGCAGAAAATGCAAAAGAAATAGAGACTCTCGGCAACGCGTTGTCAGTTGTTATAGACAAGTCAGCAAAGGCAACAAGCGCACTCGTTAACTTTGTAGAGAAGAGCGGGAAAAAGATTGCAGAGTATACTCGTGGATCATGGCGAGAAAATCTCGAAGATCTGGCTGCACTGATGTTTGATCCGCTTGGGCTTGTAAGGGGAGAACTGAACGTAGAGAGAAGGCTGCGCGAAAACGAAGAGAAAATAAAAAAAATCCTTGGCGGTGGGGAAGGCGCCCAGGATGAACCGGAAGCACCAGTTGTTGTTCCAGAGGATGATATTGAGTCGGCCGCTGAAGACGAACGTGCGGCACGTGAACGGGAGCGTATAGAGAGAGAGCTTCAGCGGCAGCAAGAGCGATTCATGATGCGTCTGGAGCAAGTGGAAACGTTTTTGATGAATGAGCAGGAAATAGAGCAGCGAGCATATGAAAACAGGATGTTCATCATAGAGGAGGCATTCCAGAATGAATTGATAAGCGCAACGCAACGTCAGATGATGCTCGAACAACTTGAGCAAAAGCATCAGAAAAAAATGCTGGACATGCAAAAAAAGTACGGTGACAGCAAGAGCAAGCTGCAAAAAATGTCTGACATGCAGATGATTAAAAATGCTCTTGCGAGTGGTGCTCAGTTGACGTCTGGAGTTGCAAACACAAACAAAACGCTGTTCAAGGTGAACAAGGCGCTTGCGTTGGCGAATGCTGCCGTTTCATTGCCTGATGCGGTGTTGCAGTCGTTTCAAAAAGCCGGTGGTTATCCGTGGGGCATAATTCCAGCAGGGTTGATGCTTGCAACAGGACTGGCACAGATCCAATCAATCAAGAATGCAAAGTTTGGCGGCGCAGGTGGTGTTGCACCGTCAATTGCGCCTACTGGCGCAGCGTCAACTGTTGCAACCGTTCCCGCGCAGGAACCATCTGACGTGGAAGAAATAAACATAGGTGGCAATGATCAGGAATCGCGCATCGTAATAGAACTGGACGGCGACAAAGTAGGCGAGGCGATAGTAAACAGGGCAGAAGACGGCAGACTTAACCTGGCGACTCAACAATGAAAGTTCGGTTCGCATATGATAACTTGATCGACTATTCGCAGACAGTAATTACTGCGGCGACAGAGTCGGCAACTCTTCCTGTAAAAAATGTCCAGAATCACCTTAGAACAAAGGTGTATAGAACTGGTAATACACAGACAGGCGAAAGCATAGTCTTTGATCTTGGAGCAGCAAAAACAGCGGCGTTTGTCGCTATCCTCAATCACAATCTGAAACAGGCCGACACAGGCATAAGGCTTCAAGCGAATTCGTCAAACTCGTGGGCGACGCCGCCGTTCACACAGACGTTGACCTGGCGTGCAGGCCCGATCTCTGCATTTTTTTCACCACAGACGTATCAGTTCTGGCGCGTTTCGTTCACCAAGACGGCAGCGTCTGAAACTCGTGACATCGGAAGAATATTCATCGGACCGTACTACGAGCCACCGGACGATATCGGAAACAGGGCAATCAGCATAACGCAAAACGATACGTCGAAAACATCACGCACTATAGGCGGCCAGTCGTACAGCGATATCCGTGGACTGTACGAAACAGTAACGGTAAATTTCAAGCTGGTATCACATGCGCAGCATAATGCGTTCAAGGACATGGCTGCAAAGGTTGGAACTCACACGCCGTTTTTCTTCATGCTTGATTATGACGTCGAGCCTGAAAAGTGGTTGTATTATGTGAAGTTTTCACGCCTGCAAAGTCACAAGGCAACTGTACTTGGTGGAGTGTATTACTGGGACGTGTCAATGAGAATGGACGAGCAGTTATGAGCGCTCTTGACACCGCGTTGGAAAATCCTGATATCAAGCGCAATTTTCTGTGCAATATCAAGGCTGGTCGTGTCTACGAGGTTTGGACCCAGGACACCAATGCATGGTATGCGTCTGCTGCCCTTAAGGACGACGAAAAATTTTCACGATCGTGGGCGATTGCAGACGTAAAAGACAACGGATCATCACTGACGAAGGTATCGTCTGTCAGCAATGTGCAGTCAACTCCAGGATCGTGGACGTACGACGCGCAGACAAACAGGGTATACGTAAATCTAGCTGCAGGGACACCGTACACAAGAACTGTCGCCGTGATGTACGAGTTTTATTTCGGGACGCACGCAAAGACATTTAACGTATCTGGAACGGACGTGTATTACGAGCCGCGTATCATGTCTATTCCGAATATGTCGTTGCGCATTGAGCAGACGTTTTCGTCGGTAACGCAAATCGGCGGTGGGAACATGGCACTATCAAATAGCGACGGCTATTTTGATGGAATCTTCGATATGCTATGGAATGCAGGAGATACTGTTATCAGGATTGGTGTCGATGTTGATGATCATGTAGAAACGTTTGCGAACTATGAAGTCATCGGAACATGGAAAAACAGTGATGTATCTCTGTCTGAAAGCCAGTTTTCAATTTCGTTGAAAGAGTACAAGATAAACATCAAGAGGAAGATCCCAGCGGACGTGTACCGCAGGGAAGATTACCAGACAATGTACGATGACGATGTGGGCAGAGCAGTCCAAATCGCGTATGGGCGTGTCTACGATGCAAAGCCTGTGCTGATAGACACGTCTACTCTGACATTCAAGGTTGCAGGCCATCCTGTTGTGTCGTTCGATGGCCTAAGGGTAAAAAATCAGACAACAGGCGTATGGGACGCTATACCGTTTGCGTCTACAGATCTGGCTAACGCGCAGTTTACCGTGTCGCCGTCAGATTACATTGTTGGGCAGGATATTGCAGTAGATTTCACCGGTAAGCCGCTTTCAGGCGGTCAGGAGATGGACAACCCAGTTGACGTGATCAAGGACATATTGACAACGTATGTGGGGGAGACGGCAATAAACTCTCAGTCATTCACGGATGCGCGCGCAGTTTACGATATTGGGCTTGTAATACAGACAGGGAAGCGGAACACGCTGTGTCCGGTGTCAATGTACATTGATACGCAAAAAACAGCGGAAGAGTTGGTAAAATCAATCCTAGAGTTGTCTTCAGCGTACCTTTATGCGGATTCAAGTGGACAGTATTTCATAAAAGCGTTTGAGCCGTCGCGAAGCGAGGCAGCAAAGGAATTCAACGACAGTGAAATCATTTCGATTTCAGCGAGCAGGTCAAAATCGACAGTAACTAAGGCAGTAGTATATTTTGGAAAGCGTTACGTGTCTGATTGGTCTGAAGTCGTTACGTATGAAGACGTGCGATACCAGTATTCTGCAAATGAGAACTCATCGTCTATCAAGGTAGTCAGCGTGCCAACATACAAAAAGTCGTCAGCGCAGATTGTTGCAGAACGTATCGTCGCATATGGCGGAAATGGAGTAACGACATACACGATCAAGGTGCCGTCACGCAAGGCAATAAAGATTATGCCTGCGGACACGGTGCGAATAAAAAGTTCGCGCGCCGGAATAGACCAGTTGATGGAGGTCATTTCCATATCCCACAATCTGAGGTCTGACGTCACGACGATGACGCTGTCAAACATGCATAACACGGATGATCGTGCAGGATTTCTCGTTGCAGACAATGAAACCATACCGTCACGTTATTCCGGCCTCGCAGGATATGGAACTGGATCTGTTGACTGGAACCCAACATGGGACGATGAAATAAAAAAATGGGCACGGGAAAACGTAGGGTACTGGACAGACGACAACGATTTTGCAGATCCTGTTGATCCTGTGTCCAGGAACCTTTCAACTTGGACGTAAGATATGCCGTACACGAGTATCACCAAGCCACCCATTGGTACAGCAACGCGCAAGTCGATCATTGATGCACTGATCGACAATCAGGAGTATTTCAACGGAAATATCTCCGTGTCATCCCGCATCAACATGATTCCGAATGGATCATTCGAGGAAATCTCGGGCACGCTCCCGTTGAAATGGAACATCACGAATTATTCCGGCGGATCGTCTGCAATTGATTCTGCGAACAGTGCAGATGGTCAATATTCACTGAGATTCACATCATCATCAGTTGCAAATGGAGGTGGCGATGCAGTTACTGAAGATTACATCCCAGTCATTTCTACAGAATATTATTATTGGAGTATATTTCGCGGAGCATCTGCGGCAGGCATATCATGTAGAGTTAATCTAGATTGGTACGATTCATCTAAAACGTACATATCAACTACAACAGTTCTGTCAGAGACATCATCTCCAACAACTCTCACATTATCTGAAGGCACTGCTGCTGCGCCATCATCTGCAAAGTTCGTCAGAGTGAAATTGGTTGGCGGTGTCCCTGGAACTGGTACTGCAACTGGCAGTATATATTTCGATGCTGTTCAGTTGTTGCGCACGTCGTCAGGCATCAATTTTAGGTTGATGACAGCAGTAGCGGGAACAACGTACATAGTGTTCAGGTCTGATTCGCAAGTTATAAATAATATAGGCACGTGGAAGAAAGTAAAGGAAGTTCGAGTACCTGAAGGTGGATCATTCAATGTGTACTATGAGGCAAGAACTGATTCATCAGGAATATTGACAAATATTTATGTAAATGATGTGCCAGTAGGCACGATACGAAATGTAACATCAACGTCGTATGTTCAATATTCTGAAAATATAACAGGGATAAATCCTGGCGATTTGATTCAAATTTATGCCAATGATCAAGCAGCAACAACTGCGTTCGTCAGAAACTTCAGGTTAAGAGTTTCGTCAACCGGCATAATGTACGCCAGCACAGACTAGTAAGGTCATGGTTAGCATGTCATGATGGCACGACATTTATGGTTGAACGTGTGCCTGTAGTGGTTGCAGACTCTTGCGGCTCTGGACACAGAGTGTTAATAGTGACTAACTAATATGATTTTTCTATCCGCAGGCCACCATCCATCAAAACCCGGCGCATGTTTCGGATCATTCTGCGAGCATGACGAGGCGGTGATTTGGGCGCAGGCCATCGCGAAAGCGCTTGAGGGGGAGGCATCATTCGTCCCGCCTGGAGTGCTGAAAGAAAAGGTGGCTTACATCAATTCCCGTGCGCCGACTCTTGCGGTTGAAATTCATTTCAATTCCGCTGTCGTCAACGGCGAGCACGTCGGGAAAGGGTGCGAGACGCTTTACTATCCCGGTTCGCATTTGGGCAAGGCACTGGCGAAGGAAATACAGACAAGACTTGCTGAAGTCTATCCACCTGACAGGGGTGTGAAGGAAGGATATTATCGCATGGACCCAAAGCGCGGCCCGGATTTCTTTCTCGCCAAGACGAAATGCCCATCGGTCATCGTCGAGCCTGAATTCATCCATCGAAAAGAAATCATCCAAGAAAAACGTGATGAGGGTATCGCGGCCATCGCAGGAGGGATCCTCGCCTACCTGGGGGAACAATAGGTGGACGACGTGAAGGCGCAGATCCTGAAACTTGAGGCAGAGACGAGGCGGGCCCATGACCGCATAGAAGCCCATGAGAAACTGACTGCCGAGAGGTTGTCAGGGTTAAGGGAGCAGGTGCGGACAGTTCGTGGAGAAGTCTTGACGGCGATTGACATGGTACGAAACGACATGGAGCAGCTTCGCAATGACATACGAACGCTGTTTCACCGGTTCTGGGTGGCGGCCGGCACGACATTGCTTGTCACAGTTGCCGCACTAGGTGGGTTGTTCATGTACGTCATGGCGAGAATTGCCAATTGAGAAATCTCGACTACAAGGGATTCAGGAGTACGCGCTTCGTCGGCACGCTGATGGTATTTTCCGTCTCCAGTTTGTTTCTGTCTCTTGGTCTTATAACCGGCGAGCAATGGACAAGCCTTGCAATATGGGTGCTTGGGATCTACGCTGGATCTGAGGGTGCCGCGAAATTCGCATCGGCCATATCAGAGAAAAAACAGGGGCCATACATCCCAGGGGGATGAGAATGAAACTGGAGTCTATTGCCAAAATCGCAGGAGACTTCCGCACACTGTGGCTAGTGGGTGCGACTGTCATAGGCGCCCTGGCATGGGCCGGTGATCAGAGATACGCCAGCAAGTCAGAAGTCCAGCAGGCCGTTCGAGTGATGCAGGAGACTCAGGTCCGCGCGAGGCTCAAGGAGCTATTGATCAAGCAGGAGATGGGACAAGCCACTGATTACGACAAGGCGTTGATCCGCATGTACGAGCAAGAGCTGGAAATGATCAAGATGGAGCGCGAGCAATGAAGTTGATTCTCTATGCCATCGCAATTTTCTGGGGGACTTGGGTATTCTATGTTTCCATCATGGGGCTTAAGGCAACAAGAGACAGGCATTTGAGCCGCGGACGCAGAATTCCATGGCCGTTCAAGGCGATGGCATACCCGACGCTGATTCTGTTTGCCGTTGCGGACGTTGCATTCAATGTCGTGTACGGGTCGGTGATGTTTCTCGAGCCTCCAAAGGAATGGCTGTTCACCGAGCGTGTGAGCCGGTGGAATGATACCGACGGATGGAGGGGGAAGCTGGCGCGGTGGTTGTGCGAGAACCTTCTTGACCCGGCAGATCCAGATGGCAAGCATTGTGCGTAGCATCGGCGTCCTGTTCGTGATTGCAGTGCTGGCCTACCTGGTCTTGCTGCTGGCATTCGTCCGTATTGCCTATGGTGCACAGGCGGAAATTGTCTACTCGCAGGAGTATTGTAACCAGGTCAAGGGTATTCACCAGTTCCGCATCAACCATCCCGTGACCGGCGAGCTGATCGGATGGGCGGACTGTGCGACCAATGACGAGATCATCGAATTGGATTTCGGCAAGAAGTGGTATCAAGGCGTTGGTCAAGTCTTGATGTACGCCCAATATACCGGACTCAAGGGAAAGCTGGTACTCATCACGAAACCGTTTGGACGTTATCACCTTCGAGCATTGAATCTCATCCACCGATACAATCTGCCAATAGAGGTTGAGGCCATCAGGCCGTGAAAACGTGGGCCATTCTCGCCGCTTTCGTCGTGTTGGCCGCTCTTGTCATCGGCGCTGCCCTGGCCGGCTGGAGCTGGTGCAAGTGGAGAACGGACCGCGGAATCGCAGAGGCCATACAGGAGCTGGAGAAGGAGAAAGCGGAACTCCAGGCTGAAATCTCCGACCTGGCGGCACGACTGGAACGGGAGAAAGGACAGGTCCGTGTCGTCTATAAGACAATCGAGAAAGAGGTAGAGCGCCATGAGCGGGAAATTCCCGACGCTGATTGCTTTGGTCCTGATGATGTCGGGCTGCTCAACGCGGCCGCTCGTGGTGAGTCAGCGGCCCACATTCCCGCAGGGCCTCGTTGAGGCAAGGTGTCCGGAGACTCTGCCGGAACTGTCTAATGGTAGACGAAACACCGTCAGGCGGACCATGGTACGGTGGGCGGAGGAATATCACACATGCCGTGTCCAGCTGGAGGCGGTCACGAGAGCAATAAGGAGGGCCAATGAAGCGCAGTATTGACATGTTGACAGGCGCGGTTACCGGCGCCGGCCTGGTGGTCGTATTGATACTCTTGACTCGCTCATGTGCAGCCGCTGAATTAGGCGTAGGGCTGGTATGGGACGGGCGCTCTCTCGCGGCCTCAGCGCGCCTCTCAGGCGATTTTGTGGAATGGGGTATCCAGGTAGGGGATCGTGTGAGATCTCACCTGATTGTTCATAACGGATATGCGAGAGAAACGGGACTGAACGTAGGAATCGGGGTCATGCTTGGCGAGTGGGAGCCAATGGCAACGGCAAGACTAGAGTCAAGACAGGGATATATAGCAGTAGAGGTTGACAGCGTCGAGTCGTGGATTGCAGCGATCTACAGACCGATAAAATATGATCAGAATGTATCAGCGGTCAGGAATTCTGATAAATGCCCGCCGCCTAATGATCACCCGCCGCCATGCATCTGACAAAAAAGAAGGGGCCAGAAGGCCCCTAAGCGCTCGCTGTGGCGAATACTGATTGCCGCACTAAATGCCCCGTGCTGCGTGTGGCTACAAATTTTCCAACAGCCCGCACACCACCGCCCGCGCCGTCTTTCCGGTGCGTTCCATTTCACGTTTCAGGGCTGCGTTGGCTTCTGGCGTCAGGTCGATCATGATCCGGCGCCCGCCTTCCTTGGCGAGGCGCTTGCGATAGCTTGCCTGCCACTTGCGCATGTATTCTGATCGATCTGTCATTTCATTACCTCCTTCTCGTGCAGCCCCCCGCACACCTTGCACCATTCCTTGTTCCCGCACTTGGGGCAACCTGAATAGTAGCGCCAGTCTCCCCCGCACTTGGGGCAGGTGCCCGGGCGTTTGAGTTCAAATGGGAAATACCCAAACATGTTTTTCTTGACAGAATCGATATCTGGACAATCTGACATGTCATACCTCCTCATCAACGAAGTAAGTGCGAGATCAACGAAGTAAGTGCAAGGCTCGCCAGCATAACGGCGAACCTGCTCCAAAGTGAGCTCCTGCCCGCGCAACTCACGAGGGATGTCAAGCGGCACCTCGGTAACCAGCGCTGCCCGTGCCGCGAGACGCAGTGGCAGCACGCCATAAACGTGCCGGCCGGCAACGTCGGCCTCCGTGGCGTGCTCGATGACTGGGCAAGGGTCAGGTACCAGTCCGGTTTCTAGCAGATAGTCCACAAGCGCGTGGTGCCGGGTAACGATAACAGGTTCGGCCTCCTGCCGGGCGCGGGCCAGCACCTTGCGTCCAACGCCGGGCAGGGCCAGTGCCTGGCGCAGGGGCATTGCGAGGATGTCGCGGACGGTGTAGGGCAGTGCGTGCGCGACGAGGATGTCACGCAGCACTTCGGTTCCGGTGCGTAACTTGGTCATTTATGCCATCCTCATCACATTAGTCGCCCCTGTCCGGCGTAGCTCCGCCAGGGCCTCGTCGTTGGTGCGGGCGGGGCGGATGCCCAAAGACAGAATGGCATCCACCGCGCGGATGAATGCCATCACCTGCTTGTGGGCATACCGGGGATTCGCGGTAGACGCGCCCGCTAGGCATGATGCGGTCGCGTGTACGGCCGGACGATACAGATCGCTCAGCCACACCGCCTGGAGGCCGCCCTCGTAGGGCTGCACGCCTACTGGGCAGTCGTAGAGGGGGAGCCTCGGAGGGCGCGTGCGGGCCTCGAACTCGTCCCGCACGGCCGAGAACCGGGCCTGCTCGTCGGGCGAGAGCACGTGCCCGCCGGCCATCGTGGGCACGGACGGGAGCACCTCCACGGCCTCATTGACGAGGATCTCCCTGTCAGACTTTGACAGGGATTCGTAGAATGGCAGCGCCTCCGGGAGGCCGTGCGTAACTGCCTCCGCAGCGTGCCTGGCGGCGGCCAGGATCACAGCCCCGACCGCGTCATCGAAGTTGAGCGGGGCGCTCATGACAGCACCCCCTCCCGCCGGAGCACCTCGTCCGCGAGGCGCTCCTGGGCATTGGCCGGCCAGCCTTCGCCGTGGCGAGGGAAATCGTGGGCCATGTCATACAGACCGCGAGCACGGG